>Ga0209466_1000234_pt1 | contig 12825 bp, 12 predicted proteins | sample PanSoiPlo30MoBio_FD_188323 | JGI IMG/M metagenome (GOLD analysis project Ga0209466, IMG submission 188323) | Tropical forest soil microbial communities from Panama analyzed to predict greenhouse gas emissions - Panama Soil Plot 30 MoBio (SPAdes)... | ecosystem: Environmental > Terrestrial > Soil...
CGGCGCTAAAAGCGCGCATTTTCCAATTGTGCGCCGTGCCGGCGCGCGCACTGGCATGCACCTTGCGTCCCGATGCGGGCCCCAATGGTGATGTGCGCCGCCCAAGCGGTCATCGTGACGTTGCGCGCACCAGGCGGGCCCGCCGCCCAACGGCGATTGGGCGATCGAGGAGGATGGCCAATGCGGGCGACATATGGCGTGGCCGCCGTCCTGACGCTGCTGCTCGGCGTCGGATACGGTCAGGCGCGGGAATATCCGTGGTGCGCGCAGTACAGCACGCGCGGCGGCCCCAGCAATTGCGGCTTCGACACGTTCGCGCAATGCCGCACGACCGTGAGCGGAGTCGGCGGCTTCTGCAACACCAATCCCCGATACCGGCGCGTCGAGCTCATCACCGATGTTCAGCCGCCGGTCCTGCCGGAACCGCTGTTCGTGAGCTGCTATCGCATGGCCGACCAGATCGTCCCGCGCGTCAGAGGACGCGGCGCCTGGGTGGTGCGCCATGCGGATTATTGCCTGCGCAACGGCGGACGGCTGTAACGCGGCGGAACGGGGACGGGCTCGTCTAGTCGTCGGGAAACTCGAGGCCCATCTCGCGATAGCGCTCGGGATCGTCGCCCCACCCTTCGCGCACCTTGACGAACAGGAACAGGTGCACGGGCGCTTCGACGATCTGGGCAATCTCGCGCCGCGCCTCGGCGCCGATCGCCTTGATGGTCTGCCCGCCCTTGCCCAGCACGATCTTGCGCTGGCTTTCGCGCTCCACATAGATCGTCTGCTCGATGCGCACGGAGCCGTCCTTGAGCTCCTTCCACTGGTCGGTGGCGACGGTTGAACGATACGGCAGCTCCTCGTGCAGGCGGAGATAAAGTTTTTCCCGCGTGATCTCCGCCGCCAGGCTGCGCAGCGGGGCGTCGGAAATCTCGTCCGCCGGGTAGTGCCATGGCCCGCGCGGCACATGGTCAGCGAGCCATGCCTTGAGGTCGCCGACACCGTCGCCGGTCAGCGCCGACAGCATGAAGGTGGCGGCGAAATTTTCGCGCGCCGTGACGCCGGCGGTGAGCGTCAGCAGACTTGGCCGCGGCACCAGGTCGACCTTGTTGATGACCAGAATCTTCGGTTGGCGCACCTCGGCGAGCTTTCCGAGGATCGCCTCAGCCTCGGGGTCGAGGCCGCGCTTGGCATCGATGAGCACGGCAACGATGTCGGCGTCGCGCGCTCCGCCCCAGGCGGTCGCCACCATGGCGCGGTCGAGCCGCCGCCGCGGCGCGAAAATGCCCGGCGTATCGATGAATACGAGCTGGGCGGCGCCCGCGATGGCAATGCCGCGCAGCAGCGCCCGCGTGGTCTGCACCTTGTGCGTGACGATCGCCACCTTGGCGCCGACCAGGGCATTGACCAGCGTGGATTTTCCCACGTTGGGCGCGCCGATCAGCGCGACGAAGCCGCAGCGGGTCGGTTCGCCGGCCAGCGCCTTGTCCTGCCCCGCCTTCGCGGGCGCCCGCATCTTGCGCACCACCCTCGCCTCACGGCCCGCGGCCGACCTCGACTTTCACCCCTTCGCGCTCCAGCATGGCGGCGGCCGCGGCCTGCTCGGCGGCGCGCTTGGAGCGGCCAACCCCTTCCGCCGACTCGCGGTTGGGCAGCTCGACCGCCACGCGGAACTCGGGGCTGTGCTGCGGGCCGGTACGCGCCACCTCGCGATAGGTCGGCGTCGGCAGGCCGCGCCCCTGCGCCCATTCCTGCAGCATGGTCTTGGCATCGCGCAGCGGCCGCACCGGCGTGATCATCCGCTCGTGCCAGAACCGCTCGATGAATTCCGCCGCCGCCGCATAGCCGCCGTCGAGGAACACGGCGCCGATCAGCGACTCGCACACGTCGGCCAGAATGGTCGGCCGCCGCCGCCCGCCGGTCCGGACCTCCGAGCCGCCGAGCTTGATGGCGGCGCCGAGATCGAGGACACGGGCCACGTCGGCGCACGCGTCCTTGCGCACCAGCTCGGCGAGGCGGCGCGACAGCTCGCCCTCGTTGGCGCGGGGAAAAGCGCGGAACAGCATGTCGGAGATGACCAGGCCGAGCACGTGGTCGCCGAGGAACTCGAGCCGCTGGTAGCTGCCGGCCGGGTTGCGCGGACCGCGCAGTCCCGACACGTGCGTCAGCGCCCGCTCGGCCAGGCTCACGTCGGTGAACGTGTAGCCGATCGTGGCCTCCAGCCGGGTCAGCGCCGCATTGCGGCGTTTGCGTGCCGGGCGCGGAGCCGGCGCCGCGCCGGCCGCCGCCGGCTCAGCGACGGGCTTTTCCGCCGCCGACTTGTCCGCCGCGGCTTTTTCGGCCGCGGCCTTGTTGGCCGCTGATTTTTCGGGCGCTGGCTTTTCGGCCGCAGGCGCCTTGGCGGCGGCCGGAGCCTTGGTTGGCGACGGCGGCTTGGCGGCTGGCGGCGGCTTGGTGGCGGGAGGCGGGCCCGCCGCCGAACCCTCGGTATCGACGTGCGGCGCTGAATCGGCGACAGCCTTGCGGCGGCGACTCATCGCACGATTGTGAACAGGCGGCTCCAGCGCACGGCCCATGGCCACCGCCATATCGCCCAGGCATGCTCGCCCTCGCCGATCGAGAAGAAAATGATCTCGGCGCGGCCGACGATGTTCTCGAACGGCACGTAGCCGACCTGTGCGAGCACGCGGCTGTCGGTGGAATTGTCGCGGTTGTCGCCCATCATGAAGAAGTGCCCGGGCGGCACGTGATAGACGGGCGTGTTGTCGTAGAACGAATCGAGCATGTCGAGCGTCGTATGCGTGACGCCATTGGGCAGCGTCTCGCGCCAGCGCTTCACCCGGGTGGCGCGACCGCCCTCGTCGTCGATGAAGTCGTCGATGCGCTCGCGCTTGACCGCCTGCCCGTTGATGTGCAGCACCCCGCCGATCATCTGGATTTCGTCGCCCGGCAGTCCGATGACGCGCTTGATGTAGTCGGTCGAATCGTCGCGCGGCAGCCGGAACACCACCACATCGCCGCGCTTGGGCTCGGAAGCGAAGATGCGCCCGGAGAACAGCGGTGGCGAGAACGGCAGCGAATAGTGGCTGTAGCCGTAGGAATATTTCGAGACGAACAGGTAGTCGCCGATGAGCAGCGTCTCCTTCATCGAGCCGGACGGAATGTTGAACGGCTGGAACAGGAAGGTGCGGATCACCAGGGCGATGATCAGGGCGTGGATGATCACGCGGAGCGTCTCGGCAAGGCCGCCTTCCTTGCGCTTCTGCTCGGTCGACACGCTCATGCCTCTTGTCCCGTCGACAACGCCCCGCGCCCTTGTAGCCCGGGCCCGGGTGCGGCGCAACGAAGGAGGCGAATTTCGCCGAAGGCCCGGCGGCGGGCCATTTCAGCCACCGGAACAGGGGCTTGTGTGACAGGCGGTAAACCCGCAGGGCCGGCGCAGCATGGGTGGCCGGCGCCGCTGCCGGTGGCCCCAGCCTCCCGATCGGGGAGGCCGGGACTTAGCCAATGACGGCCGCTATTGGGCGACGCGCAGCTTGGAAATGTCGCGGACGATCTGCTGGAAGGTGTCCGGGATCTGGCCCGCCGTCGTCACCCGATAGAAGGTCGACTTGCCCAGGGCGGTATCGTTCGGACGGGTCGCACAGTTCCGCAGGATCGACGATTCGCCGTCGCCGCCGGTATCGACCTGCACCGTGTAAATCATCGGCACCTTGGCGCCCGGCGTGGCCGGCGTCTTGATGTTCTTGCAGGTGCCTGCGGTTCCGTTGGTATTGTACATCCGATCGTCCACCTTGGTGGCGTTCGGGTTCCCGGTGCCGGCTCCGTTACCCCACCAGCGATCCTGGGTGTTCAACCCGTCGCTCAGCAGGATGATGACCTCGTCATAGTCGTAGCCCGCGCTCTTGGCCTGGGCCGTGAGCGGGCCGCCGCCGTTGAGCGACTGCCACGCCCAGACCAGGCCGAGCGGCTGGTTGGTGGCGCCGCCGGTGACCAGGTTGTTGACGAAGGTCTTCATGGCATCCCAGTCGTTGCCCAGGCTTCGCACCTTGTTGTTGTTCGAACAGCCGACCGTGCCGTCCGTCAGGGTGAGCGAGTACTGGTCGGCCGGGTATTTGGCGCCAGGCGCGTCGATCGTCTGATCCGGAGCTGCGCTGGTGGAGGTGGTGGGTGGCGTACCGTCCGCGTTGTTGCGGTCCATGATGCAGCCGCCCCAGGTGCTCTTGTCGTTCGCCTGCCAGACGTATTCCGTGCGGCAATACTTGCTCGTCCCCGAGCCGGAGCAGGAGCACGTGCCATCCTGCCCGCTGCAGGTGCAGGACGAGCCGGTGCAGTCCCATGCGGGCTTGTAGCAGCCGTTGTAATAGCGATATCCCATGCTCTGGATCTTGTTGCCGTTGTCCACGCTCGGACACACCCAGCTCTTGTACGAGCCACTCGACGGGACCGTGCTGGTCGTGCTGCTGCCGTTGGCGGGCCCGGTCGTGCAAACGTAGCCGTTCTGGGAGTTCGTCCACGGGCAGTTGGAACCCGGCCCGATGCTGGCCTTGGCCGGCACGGCATTGGTCGTATTGGTGGCGGGCGACGCGCGCCATCGCGTCCAGTCGATCCACTCGTCGTGGGTATAGTTGGCAGAGCCGCCATTGACGTGCACGGCGAACGGAACGACGGAGATGTAGACGTCGCCGTCATTGACATTGAGGGCTTTGAGCTGGTCGATCGCCCCGCCGGCCCCCGCCACGGCGTTCTTCATCGCGGCGATCTTGCCGTCGCTTTCCATCGAGCCGGTCGTGTCGAGCGCCATGGCCACGCGCAGCCGGCTGCCCCATTTGACCGCCGACGTGGTGCCGACTTTCATCTGCCCCTTGTAGTCGGGGTTGCTGAACCCGTTCGCCCAATGATTCAGCGCGTTGTAGAACGGCGTGTTGGGGATGGTGGCCGACACCGACAGGTCCATCTTGCGCTTGTTGGCGTCGTAGTTGACCTTGACGCCGCCGGTATCGACGGTCGCGTCCTTCACCTTGAACGTCGATTTGAAATAATTCGTGGCCTTCTGGTTGCGCTGGTCGTCGGTCATCGTCGCCAGGTTCGGATCCTTGGCCAACATGAGCCCCGCGGCGTCCATGGCCGCTTGGAGCTTGACCTTCATGGCGTTGGCGCGGCTGTAATCGATCGCGACCCCCACGAAACCGAGCAGCGGAAAAGCCGCGAGGGCGAAAATGATTGCCACGTTGCCGCGGCGGTCCCGACGGATCGCCCGCCACGCCCGAGCGAGCTTGTGCGAGAAATGCTGCATATCCATGGCTGCTGCTGCCAACACAATGGTTTGAGCTGACCATGGTCGTAGTGGGTAGAAATGAAGACGAATTTAAACCGATCCGGCAAAGTTCGTAGCAACGCGGCAGCCAGTCTTGCCGAGCCCTTAACGCAATCGTTCAAATTTTATCGCTCGCCCGCGCCCTGCGGCACCGCCGAGATGACCACCAGGGCCTGGGCCATGGGGCCCTCGTCCGTGATGGTGACGTCGATGCGGACCTCGCAGCCGGCCGGCGTGATCTCCTGCAGCCGGCGCAGCGCGCCGCCGGTCAGCCGCATGGTGGGCCGGCCCGACGGAAGGTTGACGACGCCCATGTCGCGCCAGAACACGCCGCGGCGGAAGCCGGTGCCCAGCGCCTTGGCGCAGGCCTCCTTGGCGGCAAAGCGCTTGGCGTAGGTCTCGACCCGGTTGGCCCGCCGCTCGGCGCGCGCCCGCTCGGTCTCGGTGAAGATGCGGCTGAGAAAGCGCTCGCCGTGGCGCTCGACCGTGCGCTCGATGCGCCGGATATCGACCAGGTCGGAACCGATGCCGAGGATCATGGCCAACGTTACGCTTCCGATTTGACACGCTTGGGCAAGATAGGCCGGCGCCAACCGTTCCTTCAACGCGTGGCTGACGCCTTCGCCCTGCCCCGGTCCATGGCGGCACGCATCGTTTTTACGACCGCCGCAAGACCGTCGGACAGCGCCGCGCCGACGAGGAAATGCCCGATGTTGAGCTCGACCACCTCGGGCAGCGCGGCAATCGTTTCGGCTGTGGCATAATCGAGGCCGTGGCCAGCGTGCACTTCCAGGCCGGCCGCGCGCGCCAGCCGCGCGCCCGTGCGGATCAGCTCAAATTCGGCCTCGCCGCTGCGGCCGGCCGCGACGGCGTCGCACCAGGCGCCGGTATGAATCTCGATGACCGGCGCGCCGACCTGCACGGCCGCCTCGATCTGGCGTGCATCGGCGGCGATGAACAGCGACACCCGGATGCCGGCCTCGCTGAGTCTGGCCACCACGGGCTTGAGCGTGTTGTGCATGCCGGCAACGTCGAGCCCGCCTTCGGTGGTAACCTCCTGGCGGCGCTCGGGCACCAGGCAGGCGGCGTGCGGCCTGGTCTTCACCGCGATGTCGGTCATCTCGCCGGTGGCGGCCATTTCCAGGTTGAGCGGCCGGATAAGCTCGGCCTTGAGGCGGGCGATGTCGTCGTCGCGGATGTGGCGGCGGTCCTCGCGCAGATGCGCCGTGATGCCGTCGGCGCCGGCCGCGATGGCCGCATGCGCCGCCGCCACCGGGTCGGGGTGGCGCCCGCCGCGCGCGTTGCGCAGCGTCGCCACGTGATCGATGTTGACTCCCAGACGCAGTTTAGGAATATCAGACATTCTATTGATATAATTCGATGTTTTATCCTCAGGAGCGCCCTTCTTGGGCGCTCCCTGCAAACTATATCTCGCCATCAAAGACAAGGGGCAACCACGCGGGTTGCCCCCACGGCCCCGATTGATCGCGGATCGCCCTACCCGTTCACCCGCTCCACCTTGGCCACCACGGCCTTGGCGCGCAGCTGCGCGATCAGGGCGTTGAGGTGCTTCAGATCGTAGACTTCGAGATCGATGAGCAGGTCTGTGAAGTCGGGCGCCCGCCGCGTCATGCGGATGTTGTCGATGTTGCCGTCGTGCTCGGCGATCACCTGGGCGATCTGCGCCAGGGTGCCGGGCTCGTTGAGCGACTGCACGGCAATGCGCGCGGGAAACCGCTGCGGCCCGCTGTCGTCGACGTCCCAGCGCACGTCGAGCCAGCGCCAGCGCTCGCTGTCATCGTCGAAGTCCTTCAGCGCCGGCGACTGGATCGGGTAGATTGTGATGCCCTCGCCGGGCGTCATGATGCCGACGATGCGGTCGCCCGGCACGGCGCCGCCGTCGGGCGCGAACCGCACCGGCAGGTCGCTGTTGGTGCCGCGGATCGGGATAGAGCAGCTGTCGGTGGTGTCCGGAACCTTGAACTTGAGCGGCAGCGCCTTCTTGAGCCCGAACCAGCCGCTGTCGGCCTTCGGCGCCGGCGCCAGCGTGGCGCGCTCCTCCTTGTAGTCGGGATACATGGCGCGGGCGACGTCGGAGGCCTTCATCTCGCCGCGCCCGACAGCGGCCATCACCTCCTCGACCGACGACCGCGCCAGCCGCGGCAAGGCGCCCTGCAGCTTCTCGTCGGAATAATCCTTCTTGGCGCGCAGGAACAGGCGCTCGACGATGCGCCGCCCGAGCCCGGCATACTGCGCGCGCACTGCCGCGCGGGTGGCGCGGCGGATGGCGGCGCGCGCCTTGCCGGTGACGACGATCGATTCCCATGCCGCCGGCGGCGCCGCTTGCGCCTTCGAGGTGAGGATCTCGACCTCGTCGCCGTTGCCAAGCTCGGAGACCAGCGGGGCGATCTTGCCGTTGATCTTGGCCCCCACCGCCGTGTTGCCGACGTCGGTGTGCACCGCGTAGGCGAAGTCGATGGCCGTGGCCCGGCGCGGCAGCGCCACCAGCCGGCCCTTGGGGGTGAAACAGAACACCTGGTCGTGGAACAGCTCGAGCTTGGTGTGCTCCAAAAATTCTTCCGAATTGGAGCCTTCCGACAGGAGCTCGATGGTGTGGCGCAGCCAGCCATAGGCGCTCGATTCGCGCGACAGCATCTCCGACGGCGTGCCGTGGCCGTCCTTGTACAGCGCATGCGCCGCGATGCCGTATTCGGCGATCTCGTGCATCTCGGCGGTGCGGATCTGGAGCTCGACGCGCTGGTTTTCCGGCCCGATGACGGTGGTGTGGATGGATCGATAGTCGTTCTGCTTGGGCGTCGAGATGTAGTCCTTGAACCGCCCCGGCACCATCGGCCAGGTGGTGTGCACGATGCCGAGCGCGCGGTAGACCTCCTCGGCGGTCTGCAAGATCAGGCGGAACCCGAAAATGTCGGACAGCTGCTCGAAGCCGATCGATTTCCGTTCCATCTTGCGCCAGATCGAGTAGGCCCGCTTCTGCCGGCCCTTGACCTCGACCGCGATGCCGCGTTCGGCCAGCTTGCGCTTGAGCTGCTGCTCGATCTCCCGGATCAGGCCGCGATTGCGCTCGGCCACATTGGTCAGGCGCTGGGTGACCACGCGGAATGCGTCGGGGTGCAGCTCCTGGAACGATAGGTCCTCGAGCTCGTCGCGCATCTCCTGCATGCCCATGCGGCCGGCCAGCGGCGCATAGATGTCGAGCGTCTCCTCCGCCATGCGCCGGCGCGTCTCGGGCCGGGCATGCTCGAGCGTGCGCATGTTGTGCAGGCGGTCGGCGAGTTTCACCAGCAGCACCCGCACGTCGTCCGCGATGGCGAGCAGGAGCTTGCGCAGGTTCTCCGCCTGCTTGGCCTCCTTGGTGACGAGGTCGAGCTTTTTCAGCTTGGTCAGGCCCTCGACCAGGGTGCCGATGTCGTGGCCGAACAGCTCGTCGATCTCGGCGCGCGTGGCCGGCGTATCCTCGATCGTGTCGTGCAGCAGCGCCGCCACGATGGTGGCGTCGTCCAGCTTGAGGTCGGTCAGGATCGCCGCCACTTCAAGCGGATGGGAGAAATAGGGATCGCCCGACGCCCGCACCTGGCTGCCGTGCGCCTTCATGGCATAGACGTAGGCGCGGTCGAGCAGCGCCTCGTTGCTGTTGGGATTGTAACGCCGCACTCGCTCGATAAGCTCGAACTGCCGCATGACCCGCGGCTTTTTCTCTTTTATTTCAGGCTCTTGGGCGGAAGTATCGAGCTCCGCCAGCGCAGTCATCCCGGCCTCGCGCGCGTCGCGGCGGCGCGGCTGGTTCTGCATGCGCGGCAGCTTGGTGCCGGGCTGGGGCACGCCATAACCTCCTGGCGCGGCGCCGGCCGAGCGCCGCGATCAGGAGGATATCACGCTCAATCACGATCTCCGCAAGGATTGCGGGCCCATGATTGCCAAAAAGTGACGACCGGTGGGGGAAATTGGGAGGATCACTCCTCCTCGTCCGGCTCCATCGGCTCGGGCTGCTGCTCGGGCGGGGTCAGGCCCTCCAGGCCGCGCAGCAGCTCTTCCTCGGTCATCCGGTCGCCGACGATCTCGGTATCGTCGACGTCGACCCCCTCGCCGCCGATCAGCGGCACCGCCTCGGGCTCCGGCTCGTCCACCTCGACGTACTTCTGCAGCGAATGGACGAGCTCTTCCCGCAGGTCCTCGGGCGAGATGGTCGTCTCCGCGATCTCGCGCAGCGCCACGACGGGGTTCTTGTCGTTGTCGCGCTCGACCGTGATCGGCGCCCCGGACGAGATCATGCGCGCGCGATGGCTCGCCAGGAGGACGAGATCGAAGCGATTCTCGACCTTGTCGATACAGTCTTCCACGGTGACACGGGCCATGGGCTCGTTATCCTTCGCTCGGTGGTATGGAGAGTTGGCCGTTACCTAGTCCGGCCGGCGGCAAAGCGCAAGGCCGCATTTTGGCCTTGGCGGGCGCATAGGGCTCTGTTAGGCAACGGCCGGGAACCCAATTGCCACCTAGTCCGTTTCATACCATTGGGCCCGGCAGCGCGCCGGCCCCGCGCGATATGACCCCGGACCTTAATGTTCATGTTCCCGTTGAGATCATCATGTCGCCCTGGCCGCACTCCGGCGCGGCGCTTCGATTGATCGACGCGGCATTTGATTTAAGAGTGAACCGATGGCCGCCGAAACCGAAAAAATTGCGCTGTTCATTGACGGCGCCAACCTCTATGCCACCGCCAAGGCGCTGGGCTTCGACATTGACTACAAGCGCCTGCTGCGCGAGTTCCAGTCGCGCGGCTACCTGCTGCGGGCGTTCTACTACACGGCCGTCATCGAGGATCAGGAATATTCCTCGATCCGGCCGCTGATCGACTGGCTCGACTACAACGGCTACACGGTGGTCACCAAGGCCACCAAGGAGTTCGTCGATCAGACCGGACGGCGCAAGGTCAAGGGCAACATGGACATCGAGCTTGCCGTCGATGCCATGGAGATCGCCGAGCATATCGACCAGATGGTGCTGTTCTCCGGTGACGGCGATTTCCGCTCGCTGGTCGAGGCCATGCAGCGTCGCGGCGTGCGCGTGGTCGTGGTGTCGACCATCTCCACCCAGCCCCCCATGGTGGCCGACGAGCTGCGCCGCCAGGCCGACCAGTTCGTCGACATCATCGAGCTGCAACCGAAGATCGGCCGCGATCCGGCCGAGCGCGCATCACGCGAGCCACGCGAGCCGCGCGAGCCGCGCGAGCGCCAGCACACGCCACAGTTCCTCCAGCGCAGTATCGCCCCGCAGCGCGCCGGCGCCGGCGCCGACGACGAATTCGAAGACTAGCGAACAGCGAATGGCGAATAGCGAATTGGGGAGCAGGCCATAGCCTCCTTCTATTCGCCATTCGCTGTTCGCCATTCGCTTCTTCAGGGCTTGCGTCGGGCGAGATTCGGAAGTCAAATCTCCGCCAAAATTTCCACTGCTGCGCGGCCGCGCACGACGGCGCGCGCCGGGTCAAGATCAAAGATTGGCGCAGGGACGCAGGAGGGGAGAATGAAGCTCAGGATCGGCCGCGCAACGATACTGGCCGGGCAGGTGCTGCTCGCGGCAGTCGTGTCCGACCTCGCCCAGGCACAGACCAAGGGCGGACCCACGCCGTCGACTCCCGGCGCCGCCGTGTATTTCGTCGACATCAAAGAGGGCGCGACGCTTCCGACCAAGCCCACGATCCATTTCGGGCTGCGCAACATGGGCGTGGCGCCGGCCGGCCTCGACCGCCCGAATGCCGGCCATCACCACCTCATCGTTGACGCGCCGACGCCGGCGCTCGACCGGCCGATCCCGAACGACTTCAACAACCTGCATTTCGGCGCCGGGCAGACCGAGGCGGAGGTGACGCTGACCCCGGGCAAGCACACCTTGCAGCTGGTCCTGGGCGACAAGGACCACATCCCGCACAACCCGCCGGTGATGTCCGAGCGCATCAACGTGACCGTGGTGGACATGGCGCCGGGCGCCGCGGCGGCCGCGGGTCGGCACCCCTCCCCCAAAGACGCCAGCGTCTATTTCGTCAACGTGAAGGACGGCAGCTATATCGCGCCGAAATCGATCATCCGGTTCGGCCTGCTCAACATGGGCGTCGCGCCGGCCGGCGTGGAGAAGGCCAATACCGGCCACCACCACCTGCTGGTCGACACGGCCTCGCCACCGCTCGACAAGCCGATCCCCAACGACTTCAACCATCTGCACTTCGGCGCCGGCCAGACCGAAGCGCGGGTCACGCTGTCGCCGGGACGGCATACGCTCCAGCTCCTGTTCGGCGACGAGAACCACGTCCCGCACGACCCGCCTGTCATGTCCAAGCCGATCAAGGTCACGGTCGGCGTCAGGCCCACGCAGAAGAAGAAGAAGAAGCGCCGCACGCCCCGCTATACTTGATGCATCGCTGCCCGACACGTCCTGGTCTTGACCGGAGCGATCGCCCCGGGCATGTCCCCGCCCGGGTACCGCCCCGCCGGGTGGCGAGCCGACTGACGGGAACGCGCCGCCGGCCCGAACCTTCGCCCCTTCGCAGAAAACGCGCCCGACGATGAAATTCTAACCGCCCTTCCGACACAACCACATAGGGGCGGTCCAAGCGCACGCGGCACATGCGACAGCTTCAAGCCCGCGCCCGGACGTGCGCCGCAAGTCGCGAACCCGTTCCCCCTATCACTCCAGGTCCAGCGTGACGCAACATGCCCAAAAATGCCAAAAATGCCATGCGGCCGAACGAGGAGACGCAGAACCTCGCCGGTTCGCATGAGCCGTCGCGCGACTGCCCGCTGTGCCCGCGCCTCGTCGCCTTCCGCCACAGCGTGCGGGCGCGCGAGCCGTCCTGGTTCAATGCGCCGGTGCCGTCGTTCGGGTCGGCCGATGCACGCCTGCTGATCGTCGGCCTGGCGCCCGGCCTGCGCGGCGCCAACCGCACCGGCCGTCCCTTCACCGGCGACTACGCCGGCGATCTCCTGTTCCGCACGCTGGTCGAGACTGGGTTCGCCCGCGGCCGCTACGAGGCGCGGCCCGATGACGACCTCACCCTGGTGGACGCGCGCATCGCCAATGCGGTGCGCTGCGTGCCGCCGGAGAACACGCCGATGCCGGCGGAGATCCGCACCTGCCGGCGATTCCTGGAACAGACGATCGCCGACATGGCGCGCCTGCGCGTCATCGTGGCGCTCGGCCGCATCGCCCATGACAGCGTGACCACCGCGCTCGGCGCCCGCCGCTCGACCTTTCCGTTCGCGCATGCCGCCCGCCACGCCCTTGGCCGCCTGGAACTGTTCGACAGCTATCACTGCTCGCGCCAGAACACGAACACGGGCGTGCTCACGCGCGCGATGTGGCGTGCGATCTTCACCCGCGCGGCGAAGCTGGCCTGAACGCGACCAGCGCCCACAGCACCACGGGCAGGAGCCCCGCCGCCGCCGTTCGGTGTAGCCCCGCGACGAAGCCGAGTGGGATCCGGTAGGGCCCCGGCGCGGGCG
>Ga0209466_1000237_pt1 | contig 12791 bp, 10 predicted proteins | sample PanSoiPlo30MoBio_FD_188323 | JGI IMG/M metagenome (GOLD analysis project Ga0209466, IMG submission 188323) | Tropical forest soil microbial communities from Panama analyzed to predict greenhouse gas emissions - Panama Soil Plot 30 MoBio (SPAdes)... | ecosystem: Environmental > Terrestrial > Soil...
CCCCCCCATTGACCTCACTTCAGAAAAAAAGTAAAAGACGCCCCACTCGGTGTGTCCCAGGCAACGTGGGATAAAACAACTTTGGAGGGATGCTATGAGACCGATTACAGTCAGATCGTTGTGCTGCATGGTCGCAGCCGTCCTGCTCGCGGGTTGCGGAGTCCAGATGGGTGACGATTCCGCCAGAACGCCCGTGACCGGCTCCGCCGGAGGCGCGACGGCGCAAAATGCCAATGCCAGACTTGAACATTGCGATCAGTCGCTCGGGACGTTGGCGGTGGTCGAAGACCAGACGGCGCCCTGGTATTATCGACTCACCCGCGAGTATAAGCTGACATCGACGGTTCCGCTTATTCGCCTGCTGGTACAGCAGTCGAACTGTTTCGTAGTCGTCGAGCGTGGCCGAGCGTTTGGCCAAATGCAAACGGAGCGGGCGCTAAATCAGTCGGGCGAATTGCGCCAGGGAAGTAACTTTGGCCAAGGTCAGGTCGTTGCCGCGGACTATTCACTTAACCCAATGATCACGTTCAGTCAAAAGGACACTCGTGGCGTCGGGGGCGCACTGGGCGGTATTCCATACGCCGGCGCATTCGGAGCACTGGCGGGAGGGCTCAGGACAAGCGAGGCCTCGACGACCCTCACGTTAGTCGATAATCGGTCTGGAGTGCAGTTGGCTGCAGCCGAAGGGGCTGCGTCGAATACCGATTTCCGCGCCTGGAGTGGCTTTTTCGGATCGGGCGGTGCAGGGGGATTGGGAGGATATACCAATACCCCGGAAGGCAAAGTACTGGCCGGCGCGTTTGCGGACGCTTACAACCGGCTGGTCGGCGCCGTGAGAAATTATAAAGCCCAGGAGGTCAAGGGCGGACTCGGGACCGGTGGAACGTTGGGAGTTCAGGGCGGTGCGACTCCCGCGTCACAAGCTCTGGAAAGCCCGGCACCGGCACCTGCAACCCAACCCGCAGCAAAGCCTGCGCCTAAAACAACAACTCAAACTGCGCCTAAGAAGTAGCTTCGACTTGATTGTGGGTTGATGAATCGAAGCCCGGCTCGGAAATTATCTCAGCCGGGCTTTGTTCGCTTCAACCCGTGGCAGCCATCTTCTTGCGCCATTCGGCTTGCTTGTGCACGGTCGTCGTAACCTCGAACTTGCTATCGAACGCATGCTCGGTTGGGTTGATAGGCACCCGCCAACGAAGTTTGCTATAGAAGTTCAACCGCAGAAAATTCTCATCCTCCGGAGGGATGCTGATTACGCTGTGAGCGATGCCCAGTGGGATGATGGTAATCTCGCCCGGAGAGACTTCGACGTTCTCGAATTCGGACATGTCGAGCGCATCGCCGCGAAACTGGATGCGCACCTCCTCACTGCGCAGCGCCCGATGAAACGCAAATTGCTCGTCCTGCATGTTGTAAGTACGGATCCTCATGCTTGCCGACTCCATCAGCGGCTGGGTACCGGAGTCTTCTCGACCCTTGCCGACGATTGTCGTAAAATGGTCGAAAGCTCGGAGCTTGCGGATGGCGCTTCCCGGACGGTCTCGGCCGAGCCCGGCGACGCCGACCAATGAGTCATAATCGCGTTCCACTATGGTGGAATCATCCGCGCCGTCGTCCCAGAAGTGCATCTTCTCAATGACCTGGCCCTTGGAAGCTGACTCCGTTCCCTTCGGAGCGGTCCAATCTGGGCCACCAATCCGTTTCACTTCAAAGGTTGTGTGACTCGTGTACTGGTCTTCGCCCATGATGTAATCGACCGCCTCGTGGCTCAAGCAGAAGTAACGCAGACTGTCATCACGGCCAATGGATCGGTGAGAGATCCCCCCCGGAACGAGCATCACTTCGCCAGGTGTCATCTCGTAGACGCCAAACTCGGTCTCTACCTTGGTGTTGCCACAGAACTGGAAGTAGATCATGTCGCAGTCGACATAACGGTGGAAACTGTCCTGGACTCCCACCACGCTCTCCACCCCAATCCGGTGGTTTTCGTTCTCGAGGATCACTAGCGACTGATTGGGAATGCTGAGCATGTCAAAGGGCCGAAACCGCGGTGTGTAGTGCGTACTTTTGGCCGTTCCCATCAAGCCGGCCTTTTTACGCTCCGCCCACGCCGCCAACCCAGGTCTGGGAAAATCCTTCCACGTTGTCATGAACTCGCCAATCTGTTTCTGCTTATAGACTTTCTCTTCTGCGGCTTTTGTTTCAGTTCTTTTGAACATTATGCCTCCTCATGGGTGGGTCTGGTGCTCTCGTTCAGTGGCATGATCCAGGATTGAATCGAATGAATGTAGCGGCGAAAACAGCCGGAAATTATAAGACGCTCTGTTGGTTGTCAAGGCTCGGATGGCTTCGGAGGGCAAGATCGAGCGATGCTGGACGGCAACTTGCCGCCACATACCATGAGTTCATGTGGAAATGAGCAGCTGCCACATCCGTTTAATGTTTTCGATTCCATCGCTCGGGCGTCTTGTCAACCTTGCCGAGGGCATCAAATCAATTCATCAGAGGTGAATCACGTCACCTCCTCCAGGTTGAGAATGCCTTTAGGGCTTGCTCAGCTTGCATTTGGCCTTCTCCTCCTTGGCGAACATTTCTGGAGCCCCAGCGCAGAGGCTGACTGGGGAGTGAATGGAAAAAAATCGTGGCGACCGCAATAAAGAAGGGCAAGTCATTCTTTAAAGGCAGGGTACGAAGGCATGTTTGCTACTTATTATAAGCTGACTCGTAAAAACTACTCTCGGTCATCGCTACTCCTCTTTTTGGATAAAGTGAAACCGGTGTCCTGTTTGTTCTTTGGATGTAGCGAAGCTGGCGAACTCAATGTGTTACGACGCTCTTTTCGCCAGCGGCCTCTAAACTTCTTTGTTTCCGCTCGGAGAGGAGATCAGCGACAGGCGAGAGGCAGTTTCTGAATGAGCGCTCACGGTCCAACCAAAGTAGGCGACGCCGAAAGTCATGGCGGACAGAATAACAACCGTGAAAACCTTTGACAGGCCTGCAAGCAATTTGAGTGTTCCGCTGGACAGGCCGACGAATGCCAGTCCGATAACCGGTAGGACGGGAGCCCCGCAACCCATGACACTACACGGCCCCGTCGAGAGTCCCAGAATGCTCATCAGGGCGCCGGCGATACCAGCGCGGCCGCTGTTTTTCCCAATCCCACCACACCGACCTACCTGATCCCGACGATAGAGCCAAAGCACAAAATACGCGCCGACGATGAAGGAAGTGAAAACGAACCTCAATAGATCACTGACGTCCACGGCGAATCCCCATTCCACAAAGCCAATTCGATCATTGGCGCTGAACCAGAACACGGCAAGATTGGGAAGAAATTCAAGCTTGCTTTGAAGGGGGACGTCGCTCGAGCTGAGGTACTCTGGCAGTTTCGAGAGCCAAGGATTGAACGCGAAATAATCCCAAGGCTTACGGGTAAGGGAAAGAAAGACCGGGGGCAGGAAAATGTCCAAGACCAACACGCCCAGGCCCACAGCCACGAATACTTTGGGTCTAGCGCCGATCGCAGTCACTAATCCACCAATCGACTTCGCGGCTGCGACGAAAAACCGGTTAGGCCAATTCATGACTGATATGGTTTTCCAGCTTTGCACCGTCTGGCCCCTCGGGTGCGAAGAAATAAACTTTGGCTTGAGTTTCGCGCTCAATACAATCTAGACTCACCCGCGAATGGTTTTCATCACATCTTCGTTTGCAAAGGCGATTTGAGGATCTCCCTGAAAGATGATCTCACCTCGGTCGATCGCATAGAGCCGGTCGGCGACCCTCGACGCAGTTGTCAAGTTGGACGCCGCAATCAGCAGCGAGATCCCCATCGCCTTGATCTTTTTGACGGCGTCGATAAATCGGCTCACCACCACAGGAGCGAGTCCTTCGAATGGCTCGTCCAGGAGGAGGATTGATGGCGAAAGGGCCATCGCTCTCGCGATTGCCACCATTTTCTTCTGGCCTCCGCTGAGGTTCAGGCCGCGGCGCTGCATGAACGTCCGCGTCTCAGGAAATACCGCGAGAATTTGCTCTTGCACATCCGTGGACGATGCAAGCTTGCTAGAGGCGCCGGCTAGCCACTGGCTGATCAGAAAATTTTCCGCAACAGTCAGATCAGGAAAGATCCCTGCATCCTCAGGGGCATAGCCGATGCCGAGGCGGGCCCGCTCATGGGGTGTCAATCGGGTGATCTCCCGCTCTTTGAACATGATCCTGCCGGAACGGATCGGCAAGAGGGCCATAATGCTTTCGATGGTGGTGGTCTTCCCTGCGCCATTGCGGCCAACGAGACAAACGGCCTCTCCGGCATTCACGGTCAACGAGATCCCCTGGAGAACGTGAGCGGTGCCCCGAAAAGTATGGATGTGCTCAAGCTTGAGCATGCGCGTCTGCCTCGGAGTTATTGAGACGGGTTCGTCCCTAGCAGTGTGGTTGTCACCTGCTCGTTTCTCCGAATTTCGTCCGGTGTTCCATCCGCTAGGATCGTGCCTTCATGCATCACGACGATGCGGTCGGAATATCTGAACACGACATCCATGTCGTGTTCGATGATGACCGCGCTAATCTTTCCGGACCGAACAATGGAGGTGATAATATCCATGATCGGGGCCTTCTCCCGCGTGCCAACGCCGCTGGTCGGCTCGTCAAGAAACAGGAGCTTTGGCCGGAGCGCGTAGGCCACGGCGACGTCGAGGAGCTTGCGCTCCCCCTGGGAGAGGCCGCCGGCTGGCTGGCTGGCCTTGTCTTCGAGGCCGAACTCCCGAAGCATCTGGAGGGCTTCGGTTCTCACAGCGTGGTCAGAACTCGCTAGGGAGAGCAGTCGCCGAGTCTTTCTCTCGCGGCAGAAAATAGCGAGGGCAACATTATCCAACGTGCCGAGCTGATCGAATACAGTGACCAGCTGAAAGCTCCTGGCGATTCCCTCCCTGATCCTATCATGCACGGACAGGGCGGTCACATCGGCTCCTTGGAAGAGGATCGTCCCTGAGTCAGGGCGGAGCAGGCCGCTGATCAAATTCACGAGGGAGGTCTTCCCGGCTCCATTTGAGCCAATCAAAGCGAGCAGTTCGCCGTGCGCGACCGAAAAGTCCACCCGGTCTACCGCGTGTGTGTCACCAAAATACTTGGTGAGACTCTTAGTCTCGAGCAGCGCCATTTCAGGCCGCCCTTCTTAGCTTGAGGAGTAGTCGTCCCGCTGTCCCCGCGATCCCCGCCGGCAAGACGAGCACCAACAGTACGAGCACAACGCCCAACACCATCTGCCAATAAACGGTGTGTCCGACGGCGTACGTCTCAAGGTAGTTGTAGACTATCCCACCGATGATCGGGCCGATGAATGTTTGAAAACCGCCGAGGACCGTGAAAAATACGATCTTGCCAGAGAAGGTCCAGTGAAGAATATCCGGTGTCGTGAGACCGTTCAGCGGCACCCAGAGGGTGCCGGCTAATCCCGCGTAGATTCCCGATACCAGGAAGGCGATCCAACGATAGCGCCATACCTGGACCCCGACGAATTCGGCGCGCGTCTCGTTGTCGCGGATGGCCTGAAGCGCCTTCCCGAACGGAGAGTGGACGATGACCCACATCACTGACGCGGCGACGAGGAAGATGATCAGCACATAATAGTAGTAACGGTGGGCGAGAAAGATCATCTTATCTTCCCCTTCAGGTTTCGGAACTCCCAGTAGCGACGGCGTCGGCACTCTAAGCCCGTCGGTTCCTCCTGTGACCCAGTAGAATTTGAAGGCTAAGCTCCAGAGCACTTGGGACAGCGCCAACGTGAGGATGCCGAAGAAGATACGCGTGTAGCGGACACAGAGGAAGCCGAACAGGGCAGCGATCGCCGCTGAGGCGAGGATGCCGCCGAGTAGAAAGACTTCCATGGAGGTGATCTGCAAGTACTTCACGGTGAAGGCCACGGCGTAGGCACCCATGCCGAAATAGGCGGAGTGGCCGAAGGAGAGGAGGCCCGTGTAGCCGAGTAGAAGGTTGAAGCCGAGGGCGGCGATTGCGAAGATCAGACCGTACGCAAGCAAGGTGACCTGGTAGGGCGCGATTAGTAGCGGGAGGAAAAACAGGATGACGGCGATCGGAATCGCCGAGAGCAAAGTTCGCTTGGGCGAAGCTGGAATCGGGTTCATGCGTGGCCGAACAGCCCGGCAGGCCGAATCAGAAGGACGACCGCTGCCATGAAATAGAGGACGGCCAACTCGACCTCTGGGAAAAAGGCGATGCCGAACTCGCGAACGACTCCAACCATGAGGGCCCCGAGGAGCGCGCCTTCGAGACTCCCGAGCCCGCCGATGACCACGACAACAAACGCCAGGATGAGGGCGTCCACGCCCATGCCCAGCACGGCACCTTGCTGAGGAACGATGATGGCGCCGCCGAGCCCGGCCATAAAACAACCTAGCGTGAAGGCCTCCAGGTAGACCCGGTTGACGTTCACGCCGAGCGCCGACGCCATACGCATGTTCTGGGAGGTCGCGCGAAGAATGACGCCGAATCTAGTCTTGTAGATGAGCGCCCAGAGCGTTGCTGCGGCGATGCAGCCGACGACGATCACGACCAAATTGTAGGCGGGATAGACTGACTCGCCGATGGAAAGGCTACCGAGGGCCTCGAACAAACTGCTGGCCGACAGTGGGTACGGTCCCCAGATGAAGCGCAGCAAGTCTTCGAAGATTAGTAACAGGCCGAAAGTGATCAGGAGTTGATACTCCTCCGCGCGCTTGTATAGAGGACGCAGCAGGGTCGGCTCGAGGACGGCGCCGAGGGCGGCGGCGGTCACAGCACCGACCGGGAGAAGAAGGTAGAGCATCAGAGACGGCTGACCGCCGCCGACCATGCGTCCTACCGCCCAGGCCGTTGCGTACGCTCCAACCGCGTAGAGATTACCGTGCGCCAAATTGACGATCCTCATCACGCCATAAATGAGACTCAGCCCTCCAGCAATAAGAAAGAGAACCGAGGCGTAGAGCAGAGCGTTGAGGAGGTGGACCAGAAGAACATCCACGGGGGCATAACGTGCCCCAAAACACCGGGTGAGTCAAGCACAAATCAAGGCTGACCTTCGACCCGATATCGAATTGATTTAAGGTCCGGGTTGATCTGATTTCCGCCGACAAAGAGTCCAGTGATAATGTTGTAGGAGCCCGGCTTAAGTGACCGGTTGAGTTCGATGGTAAACGTTCCAGCGGCGTCGGCGTACGGCGCATTGCCGAGATCCGCGATGATACCTTTCTCGTTCACAACAACATACCTACATATGGGGAGATCCTCGTGATCGGTCTCAGACGCCGGACCCGTCAGCGGTTCCCGCACGACTGTGTAGGTGCGCTGGAATCGCTGGACCTTTTCCACATCGGCCATGACTTCCAGCCGATTCTCTTGAAGCTTAAGCCCAGTGATGTATGCGCGTCTCGGGATGGCATAGTGGTCGAACAGCCCAAGCCCGAGCGGGTACGTAACATCACGGAACGCCTGAAGTGTCACGGAGTTTGCTGACCATTTGTGCAACCGATAGGGACCGTTGGTGACAAGGAAGTGGCGATGGGCCTTGTAAAATTCTTGGAGCGCGGTCCACCGCATTCTCGCCTCAGCAGGGGTGACAAGATTTTGAAGCGCAGGTGGTACATAGCTGTCACGCCTGAACTGCTCCAACAGCGAGGCCAGGCGTGCTTTTAACCCATCGTTACGGACCAGATCCAGCCAGGCCAGGTGGCGGCGTTTGGCCTCGTCTTGCGAGAAGGTGGCGAGGTGGCGCTTTACCGCCTCTTCCATGAGCACTACCACGTGCCAGGGAATGGTGCTCCACGGCGGCGCCATGGCGGCCATCTGGGTAGAATCGTTGAGCCGCCGTTCCAGGTACACGTCGATGGGTTGCACTTGGAAGACATACTTCGTTTCACCGCTTACTTTTATCTCCTGTTCGGTTTGGAGCGGTTGGATTCCCGCAAGCCACTCCCTAAGGAGTGCGGTCGAGGTGTCGACAAAAAGCTCATAATCCGCGTCCGTGCGAGACGACTTCACCCCCCAACGGTAAGCAAAGGCGTAAGCGTAGAGAATGTCGGCCACGCCCATCAAGCTCCCATCGTGGAACGCTGAAAGCAGAACGCGATAGTGAATTTTCGCTTTTGCGGTCTTGCCCTCGCCCGCCGGGCGTAACATCCCGCTCCCCGGTTCAGGTTTGAGCGCCGTCGCCGGAATCTCTATCGCGCTGGTTGGGAGTGCTTCCGGCAGCGCCGCTACGCGATTGGCGATCCATGTGGAGTTGTAGGGATGGGGAACTTGCGCCGGATCGCCTACGGCAGCCCATATTGTGCGGCCGGCCGCGTCGCCAAAACCACCCACGGGATTCCACGCCGCTCCCATTTTCCCCTCGACCCCAAGCCTTAGCCAGCCGTTCCAAAGAAAATCTTTCAGTTTGACCGTCCTCAAGAAGATCAGTGCGTTCAAGCCCGCCTGGGAATCGTAAGCGATGTTCTCAAGTCCTTCGGAGTAATCCGAGCCATTAAAGTATTCGCGCCTCACCGTGTAGCCGACGACCATGCGCTCGCAGCCAGCAGCGAGAGTAGAGACCAGCCCGCGCTCAAGATTGAGATGCTCGACTTCTCCTTGGTAACTCCCCGTGACGAGACGTTGGTAGATGGCACCAGCCGCCTCTCTATCGGCCTTATCCCGCAGCATTCCTGAAAGAAGGAGATAGGAGGAAAACCAGCCTTCCTTGAGCCACGGGGGCCCGAGCCACGCGTTGCTCACCCCGTATGAAGAGAGGAGAGTCTCGTTGTCGATCTCCTCAATCATAGCCACCCAATCTTCTTGGCTTCCCCGCACCAAGGGGCGCGCTAGCGCCTGCGCCAATTTCCCTTTTGCTAAAACTTTGAAGGCAGGACTGACCGCGCTGCGGCTCGAATGGAGGCTATACTGCTTCTCCGCCGATTCCATGAGGTCTACGTGCTGGAGATAGTCGGAGTGGTACGGGGTCACCGGATAGGGGTGGAAAATGTAGCCGCCCTTTTCCGCAGACAACCATCTGAGCAAAGCACTGCCGGCAGTGCAGCGAGCATTCCGATCCCCAAAGGCTGGGTTGAAGGTTATCACGAGGTATGACCGAAGAGAGTCGACATGGCCCAGGGTGACTGGAGCGGGCCGAACCGTGAAGGGGTCTCCTCCCAAATAGGCATGGATGGAGTTGCTGGAGAGCCGGGTCGCCGCGGAGCCGGTATCGATCGCCTCTATTCGGATTTCATGGGGATAATAGGAGGGAAGAAACTCGAGTACGTGGTCCGCGTGGGCTTGCGCAAGCGCCAGAAAAAAACGCGCGAGGAGCGCGACAAAAAAAAGCGGGAGCCTCATCGCTCAACGAGATCGTCCTTGTCCTTGAAAACCATTCTGACTTCGGAGCGCTCGCTCCTGGTTTCCAAGGCGCAGATTTTCTCTAGTTTAAAGAAAGGGCTGCGCGGTTTTCACGCGACCTTTGGCCAGGTTTTGTCGATCCACGTGTAGGTTGACGTCGGCTCTCCCTTTGGCCACCCCGGAGGGGCGGTGATATTTCGGATCGGAATCGTAATCATCCGGTTAGGGTCGAGAATCTGAAAATCGTACTCTTTTGAATTCATGCTGAACCCAGTAACGGCGTCTTTGTAGCCCTGGTGGTTATCAGGACGGAAGTAAACGTACCCGGCAGGCCCAGCCATACCGAGGTTTTCGAGCTGGCTGATGATCGCGTCGTCGTCGGGCCAGCCGCCAGTAAGTTTGTTTGCCCGCTCGATGGCGGTCTGCACCATGTGCATGGCCACATAGGCCCCTTCCGATTGGAAGTTCGGGTATTCCTTCCACCGCTCGTAGTACTTCTTAACGAAATCATCGTTGATTGGCCATCGGCCAGCCGGTGGGTAGTTGAAGTAATAGTTTGCGTGGACTCCGGCGATGATGCCCTCGGGGTGATCTTTCCCGATGGCGTGTGGCGCAACGCCAAACGCGAGCGTACTCGAAAACTTCATTTTCTTGAACATGTCATAGCGGAGCGCCTGCTTATAGAAAGCGATGTAATCGCCGCCCCATACTGACGAGAAAAGAAGATCCGGCTTTTTGCCGATTGCGTTAGTGATGTGGGAGGTAAAGTCCGTCGTACCTAGCTTCGGCCAACCTTCGTATACGGACTTCGTGCCAGGAATCAGCTTATTGATAGCAATCGTAAAGTGGTCGAAGGCATTTCGCCCATAGGCATAGTCGGGGTGAATGTGGGCGATTGTCCGCACCTTCGGCCAGGTCATAGCTGTGGCGACGGCGGCCGTGGTGCCGTCCGCCGACTGGATGTTGGTGATTCGGAAGATGTAATGGGGATTTGGGACCGCCTTGTCGAAAAGAAAGTCCGTGCAGCCGTCCACGAAGACGGTCAGCAGCTTCAGCTCCTCAGCGACCGGGCCCAGGGCAGGCGTGTTGCCACTCGATGTGATGCCAGTAAACAAGTCGATGTTCTCAGAAAGTTTAAGCCGGCGCATCTCTTTGACGTTGGCGTCGGTGCCAGCTGCTTCGTCGGCCTTTAGCGTCTCAATCTTGCGTTTCCCCAACAGACCACCCTTCGCGTTGATCTCTTCAGCGGCCAGGATATGACCTTTGTACATCGGCTCTCCAAGCACCGCTGCGGGGCCGGTGAAAAATGTCATGTGGCCGACCTTGTAAGGCTTGTCAGGAATGTTTCCTCTTGGTTGCTGTTGGGCGCGAGCCTCCCTCGTGCTTATGAGCGGCACGCCCGTTGCCGCGAGAGCAGCGCTCCCCACGGTTATTCCCAATTGACTGAAAAACTCCCGGCGACTCACCTCTTGTGCCATATTTCTTTCCTCCTTCGGCGAGACAACGTGTGATTGCTGAGCGGCAATTGCGGAACTTGGTCGTAGCCGGGTCGTAAAACCCCACTAATAAACACCAATGCTACGACGATACCGCTCTGAAGCAAGCTAAATTGCCATCTCCTGGCCAAAAGATAGGCTCTTGCGACCAAAAGATAAAGAGCCCAAAGCATAGGATTCACATCTTTTGGTGGGAATGACTGGCTTATGAATAGGCGGCTATCAAAAAGGGCATACAGATGTCAAGGGTAGAAAATGATTGTGTTGTACCAAAGTGATTATGTCGGGGCTTAACTCTTCGACCAGCCGTCTCCTGGCTTCCTCCTCAAAGGCCTTTTCGATTCTCGCTTGTCGGAGGAGGTACGGCAACTCAAACCATGCGCTGTAGTGAGCCTTTGAACTTTAGTCTGCTCGCGCAAGGGCACGGATCATTCCGTCCTATTTGGGGCTATTTCTACGATAGTGCTCCATCGGGCTTCGTATCCGCTACGCATATTATGCCAGAGGCAAGATGACAAAACGCGAGCACATTTACGTAGCAAAACGTGAGTGCCCGGCGGCAGGTACCGCCCATTAACATTGACATAAGATCACGTTATCGGATAGTGTTCAAAACGTTTTGACTGTGACTCCGACCGAGACCATAGATCACGAGTACGCGTTCGAGATAGCCGGATCGGCCGTGCGGTTCGGCGCCGGCGTCACGCGTGAAGTCGGCTCGGACCTCGCAGACCTCGGCGCAACCAAGGTCCTCGTCATGAGCGACCCGACCGTGTCGCGTCTGCCCCCCGTGCAGGCGGTCCTCGAATCGCTCGAGTCCAGCGGCATCGCGTTCGCGCTGTTCGACCGTGTGCGCGTGGAGCCAACGGACGAATCCTTTCTCGACGCCATCGCGTTTGCTCACCGGGACACTTACGATGCATTCGTCGCGGTAGGCGGCGGGTCCACGATCGACACTGCCAAGGCGGCCAACCTCTACACCACGTACCCACCAGCCGATTTTCTGGACTACGTGAACCCGCCGATCGGGAGGGGGCTTCCGGTGCCCGGAGCCCTCAGACCGCTCATCGCGATTCCGACGACCGCTGGCACGGGGAGCGAGACGACCGGCGTCAGCATCTTCGACTTGACCCGGCTCCACGCCAAGACCGGCATCGCGAGTCGCCGCTTAAAGCCAACGCTCGGGCTGCTCGATCCGGAGAACACGAAGACGATGCCGTCGGAGGTCGCAGCGTCGAGCGGCCTTGACATCCTGAGCCACGCCGTCGAGTCGTTCACCGCGCTGCCGTTCACGGAGCGTCCGCGGCCGAACGGTCCCTCGCTCAGACCCGCTTATCAGGGATCCAACCCGATCAGCGACGTCTGGTCGCTGCAGGCCCTGCGCCGCGACCTCGACTTCTGGCTCGATCTGCTCTATCGCGAGTTCTTCGCGCCGCGCGCGATCGTGCACGCCGCCCAGCTCGATGCCTTCCTCGATCACTTCGAGCGGCTCGGGGTGATCGAGCGCAGCGACGAGCAGCTGCGCGCCACGGAGAAGGGCCGCGGCTACCTGGCCTTCCTCGCGGAGCAGACGCGGAGCCTGCTCGAGGCGTACTACGGCGTGCTTTCGGCGTTGCTCGCACTCGAGGAGCCGGTGCCGGAGCGCACGCTCGAGAAGGAGACCGAGGCGCAGTTCCGGCGCCTGCATCGCGTGGGTGAGATCTCGCGCACCGAGGGCTGGAACAGCGTCACCTTCAAGAACGCGCTCGAGCTGCTCGCGCGCCGCGGCGTGCTCCAGCAGCGCGCGCACGACGCGCGCGAGAGCGCCTGGGGTCGCGGCCCCGCTTTCGACGAGCTGCCCGCGCTCCGCGAGCGTCTGGCACGGGCGCTGCTCGCCCGGTAGCCTCGCGCGCCCATGATCTGCGAGAACCCGCCCGACTTCGGCAGGCGCGG
>Ga0209466_1000238_pt1 | contig 12781 bp, 9 predicted proteins | sample PanSoiPlo30MoBio_FD_188323 | JGI IMG/M metagenome (GOLD analysis project Ga0209466, IMG submission 188323) | Tropical forest soil microbial communities from Panama analyzed to predict greenhouse gas emissions - Panama Soil Plot 30 MoBio (SPAdes)... | ecosystem: Environmental > Terrestrial > Soil...
TGGTCTTGAGGGCGGTATCCTCGATGTGGTGCTCGCGCGTGGCCCGGCCCGAGTTCACGTCGATCGCCACCAGCGCCTCGGCCTGGTTGAGCACGATGTAGCCGCCGGATTTCAGCTGCACCACCGGCGAGAACATGGCGTCGAGCTGGCTTTCGATGCCGTAGCGGGTAAACACCGGCTGGGTGTCGCGATAGGGCTTCACGTTCTTCGCGTGGCTCGGCATGAGCGTCCGCATGAAGTCCTTGGCTTCGCGGTAGGCCTCGTCGCCCGCCACGAGCACCTCGTCGATGTCCTTGTTGTACAGGTCGCGGATCGCCCGCTTGATCAGCGAGCCTTCCTCGTAGACCAGGGTCGGCGCGGTGGAGTTCAGCGTCAGATCGCGCACCTGCTCCCACAGGCGCAGCAGATATTCGAAGTCGCGTTTGATCTCCGCCTTGGTGCGGTTGGCGCCAGCGGTGCGCAGGATCACGCCCATGCCTTCCGGTACCTCGAGCTCCTGGGCCACCTCCTTGAGACGCTTGCGGTCCGGCGCGTTGGTGATTTTGCGGCTGATGCCGCCGCCGCGCGCCGTGTTCGGCATCAGCACCGAATAGCGGCCGGCGAGCGACAGGTAGGTGGTGAGCGCCGCGCCCTTGGTGCCGCGCTCCTCCTTGACCACCTGCACCAGCATGATCTGCCGGCGCTTGATCACCTCCTGGATCTTGTACTGGCGGCGGATACGCGGCTGCCGTTCGGTCGCCTCCTCAAGGGCGTCATCGCCGCCCACCGATTCGACGATCTCCTCTTCCTCGCCGTTCTCGTCACCGCCGTTGCCGTTGGCTGGCACGGCCTCGCCGTGATGATCGTCTGCCCCCGGATGATCGTCCGTCCCCACCTCCGGGCTCGCGGCGGCGTGTTCGCCATGCTCGAAATGCTCGTCAGCATGGTGACTTGGCTCGGAGTGCTCAATCGGACCGTCATCGCCTTCGCCGGCCACGGTCTCGCCCGGGAGGTGGTCGGGATGCGGCTCGTCCGCGGCGGCGCGCTGTTCCTCGATGGCCTCGCGCACCACGGGCAACGGTTCGCCGGGCTCGCCGGGGGCAGTGTCGTGCGCGTCATGCTCGTCATGGTGATCGGCATGCTCGTCGCGATGATCGGCATGCTCGTCATGATGATCAGTGCCCGCGTCGTCCGCGTGCGCGTCATGACCAGCCGCCGGGTCCGATGTCGCCTCCGCCGCGTCGCCAGCGGCTTCGGGGTGGTCGTCGGCCGCAACCGGCGCGCTGCGGACGCGGTCGCGCCGCCGTCCCGCGCTGCGCTCGCGCCGTCGCCCGGCACGGCGGTCGACCTCGTCGTCGGCCTCGCGCTGCGCCCGCTCTTCCTCGGCGATCAGCGCCTGCCGGTCGGCGACCGGGATCTGGTAGTAATCGGGGTGGATTTCGCTGAAGGCAAGGAAGCCGTGGCGGTTGCCGCCGTACTCGACGAACGCCGCCTGCAGCGACGGCTCGACCCTGGTTACCTTGGCGAGATAGATGTTGCCGCGCAGCTGGCGGCGGCTTGCCGATTCGAAGTCGAACTCCTCGACGCGGTTGCCGCGCACGACCACCACCCGGGTTTCCTCCGGATGGGTCGCGTCGATAAGCATTTTGTTGGCCATTGATGAATCTCTTTTCGCGAATCCGGCGCCCGTCCGCTCGCGCTTGAGGCGGCGTCTGCGGTCGGCGGCGACTGGGCCGCGCCGGAGGGGTGGAAGGGGCGGGCGCCGGCATGACGGCGAGCCGGGAAGGCGACATGCGCCGCGGAAAAGCCTTCCTGGCGGCGTTCAATCGAATCCTTCGTCCTGGATCTGCGCATACCTTAACCCGAAGCGGGACAACGGCTCTTGCGGCCGCCGATTTGAGCCTACGGTCCGCCACGGGCATGAGCCTGCGCGATTCCGGTCATCCGTGCGAGAGGCATCCGTTGCGGCCGGCCCGCGGACGCGCCTCACGCGCGCACTGGGAGGCCCTTGGAACCGCCGGCCGCTTGCAAAGGGGTAGGTGCAAGTCGCGGCGGGCGTGCCGGATGCCCGAATACGGCAACACCGGAACTCGAAACCGTGAGCAGTTCCTTCTTAAGGGCGGCCATCCGGGATGGCAAGGCCGTGACGACGGGGCTGGGGACAGCCGGGCGGGCGGGGGGCCGGGCCGTTAAACGGAGGTTAACCGCCCCGGCCTAATCGGGTATGACGGTTACCGCGGGGGAATACCGGGATGGTTCGGCCTTTTCGCTGGCGGCTCGTGGGGGTTGGCGGCGCGGTGCTGATCGGCCTGGCGGCGGCTGCCGCGGCGGCCGGCCCGGCGGCGGCCGGCGAGCGGGCCGGCGCGGCCGGGGCCAGCAGCCTGCCGGTGGCGATCGATACCCGCCTGGGGGGTGACGAATCCCGCACCCGCTTCATCATCGACGTCTCCCACACCATCAGCCTGACCGCTTTCACGCTGGCCGATCCCTACCGCGTGGTGATCGACCTGCCGCAGGTGTCGTTCCAGTTCCCGGCTAAGACCGGCGAGGGCGGCCGCGGCCTGGTCAAGGCCTTTCGCTACGGCCTGGTAATGCCCGGCGGCTCGCGCATCGTGATCGACACCAAGGGTCCGGTGCGCATCGAGAAGACCTTCGTGCTCGATGCCACCGAGGACCAGCCGGCCCGCCTCGTTCTCGACCTGGTGGCGATCGACCGCGAGACCTTCATGCGCACGCTGGCGCTGGAGAACCGGGCGCGCCGGGCGGCGGAGCCGAAGAAGAGCGACCGCGAGCCGGCCAAGAGCGGCGACCAGCGCCCCCTGGTGATGCTCGACCCCGGCCATGGCGGCATCGACGACGGCACCACGGCGCCGAGCGGCGAGACCGAGAAATCGATTGTCCTCGATTTCACCCTCGGGCTGCGCGATAAGCTGGAGAAGAGCGGCAAGTATCGCGTGGCGATGACGCGCTCCGACGACCGCTTCATCCCGCTGGCCGAGCGGGTGCGCATGGCGCGCCAGCAGAACGCAGCACTGTTCATCTCGATCCACGCCGATGCGCTGGCCAAGAACGAGGGCGACGCGCGCGGCGCCGCCATCTACACCCTGTCGGACACCGCCTCCGACGCCGAGGCGGGAAAGCTGGCGGACGCCGAGAACAAGGCCGACCTGATCGCTGGCGTCGACCTGTCGGGGGAGCCCAACGATGTCGCCGACATCCTCTTCGACCTGGCGCAGCGCGAGACCAAGCACTTTTCCCAGCATTTCGCCAAGACGCTGCACGCCGAGCTCAAGACCAGCGCCAAGTTTCACAAACATCCGCTGAAATCGGCAGGCTTTCGCGTCCTGACGGCGCCCGACGTGCCGTCAGTTCTGGTCGAGCTCGGTTATGTGACCAGCCGGGAGGACCTCAAGCTCATGACGTCCGAATCCTGGCGCGCGCGGGCGACGGATTCGATCGTTCAGGCCATTCATACGTTCTTTGCCAAGCGCTTGGCCGGCGAAGGTCCGGTTTCCGGCAACTGAGGCTTGCACGTCAGGAAGGAGCCTCAGTTTGACCACAAAACCGGGCGAGGAAACGAGCGGTGCGCGCGAGGCCAATCGTGCTAAAGTCTAGCCGGGTGAAAACCCTGGCCGATAAGGGGAGACACGCCCCGGCGTAACGGGCGCGGGGGCGGGATTGCCGCGATGAAGCTGCTGCTGCGGTTCTTGGGGTGGATTTTTGCGGCCGGAACGGTGCTGTTCCTGGTCGGCATCGCGGCAGCGGCCGGCTTGCTCTGGCATTTCTCCAAGGACCTGCCCGACTACTCCCAGCTCCAGGACTACGAGCCGCCGGTGATGACCCGCGTCCATGCCGCCGACGGCGCGCTGGTGGCCGAGTACGCCAAGGAGCGCCGGCTCTACATCCCGATCCAGGCGGTGCCCAAGCTCGTCCTCAATGCCTTCATCTCGGCCGAGGACAAGAATTTTTACGAGCACGGCGGACTCGACTTCCAGGGCATCCTCCGCGCCGGCCTCCTCTATGTGCAGAACCTCGGCACCAACCGTCGCCCGCAGGGCGCTTCCACCATCACGCAACAGGTCGCGAAGAACTTCCTGCTGACCAACGAAGTATCGCTCGATCGCAAGATCAAGGAAGCGCTGCTGGCGATGAAGATCGAGCGCACCTACTCCAAGGACAAGATTCTCGAACTCTATGTGAACGAGATCTACCTCGGACTGGGCGCCTACGGCATCGCGGCCGCCTCGCTGATCTATTTCGACAAGTCGGTGCACGAGCTCACGCTGGCCGAGGCGGCCTATCTGGCGGCGCTGCCCAAGGCGCCGAGCAGCCTGCATCCGTTCCGCGCGCGCGACCGCGCCATCGAGCGGCGCAACTACGTCATCGACCGCATGGCCGAGGACCGCTACGTCACCCAGCAGGAGGCCGACAAGGCCAAGAAGGAGCCGCTCAACGTCACGCCGCGGCCGACCGGCGCGCATGTATTCGCTGCCGAGTATTTCGCCGAAGAGGTGCGCCGCGACCTGTTCGAGAAATACGGCGAGAAGAAGCTGTATGAGGGCGGCCTGTCGGTGCGCACCACGCTCGACCCGAAGCTGCAGATGATGGCGCGCAAGGCACTGACCGACGGCCTGGTGCGGTTTGACGAGGCGCAGGGCTATCGCGGCGCGGTCAGCAAGCTCGACATCAGCGGCGACTGGGGCGTGAAGTTCGTCGACGTGAAGGGGTTGTCCGACATCGCCCCATGGCGACTCGCCGTGGTGCTGGAAACCGGCGATCAGGCGGCGCGCGTCGGGCTGCAGCCCGGGCGCGAGCCGGGCGGCGCGGTCAGCAAGGAGCGCCAGGTCGGCATCGTGCCGGTCGAGGCGGTCAAATGGGCGCGCCCGGCGACCGGAGCGGAGCGCTTCAAGGCGATCACGCGCGTGTCGCAGGTGCTGCATCCGGGCGACGTCGTCTATGTCGAGCCGCTCAACAAGGAGGCCAACACCTGGCGGCTGCGCCAGGTGCCGGAAGTGTCCGGCGCCATCGCCGTCATGGACCCGGTGACCGGCCGCGTGCTGGCGCTGGTGGGCGGCTTCTCGTTCGACCAGAGCCAGTTCAACCGCGCCACCCAGGCGCTGCGCCAGCCCGGCTCCTCGTTCAAGCCGTTCGTCTACGCCGCCGCGCTCGACAACGGCTACACGCCATCCACCGTGGTGATGGATGCGCCGATCTCCATCGACATGGGGCAGGGCGGCGGCGTGTGGACGCCGGAAAACTATTCGCGCAAGTTTTATGGCCCGCAGACGCTGCGCTTCGGCCTCGAGCAGTCGCGCAACGTGATGACCGTGCGGCTCGCCCAGGACGTCGGCATGCCGCTGATCGGGGAATATGCCAAGCGGTTCGGCGTCTACGACGACCTGCCGAACTATCTGTCCTACGCGCTCGGCGCCGGCGAGACCACGGTGCTGCGCATGACCACCGCCTATTCGATGTTCGCCAATGGCGGCCGCCGCATCAAGCCGACGTTGATCGATCGCGTCCAGGACCGCTACGGCCATACCATCTATCGTCACGACCAGCGCGAATGCCGCGCCTGCGACGACGGCAAATGGAAGGGTCAGTCGGAGCCGACCCTGATCGATCGGCGCGAGCAGGTGCTCGACCCGATGACCGCCTACCAGATCACGTCGATGCTGGAGGGGGTGGTGCAGCGCGGCACCGCCACCGTGGTGCGCGAGGTCGGCAAGCCGGTGGCCGGCAAGACCGGCACCACCAATGACGAGAAGGACGCGTGGTTCATCGGCTATACGGCGGAAATCACCGTCGGCGCCTATATCGGCTACGACAAGCCGCGCCATCTCGGCCGTGGCGCCACCGGCGGGCATCTCGCCGCGCCGATCGTCAAGGATTTTTTGAAGGCCGCTTTGGCCGACAAGCCGCCGGTGCCGTTCCGCATCCCGTCGGGCCTGAAGCTTGTGCGCATCGACCCGCGCACGGGCATGCGCGCGGTCGGCGGCGAAAGCCGCACCATCTACGAGGCCTACAAGCCCGGCACCTCGCCGCCGGAGAGCTACGCCGTCATCGGCGCGCAGCCCGGCGACAGCGATGGGCGTGCCCCCTATGCGGTCCCGCCCGACGCCGACCGCGGCGTCATGCGCCCGCCGGGCGGGCTGTACTGACCTCGGCGGCGCGCTCTGCTCCGTAGGGTGGGCAAAGGCGCGCAAGACGCTGCGCATCAATGAGGTAATCCACGCGATGCGCGCCGTGCCCACGCGTGCGGCCTTGCCAAAGAAAGACGCGTGGGCACGGCGCGTCTCCACCGCATCACGTCTTGAGGGCGCGTTGCGACGCGCCTTTGCCCACCCTACGAAGCGCGTTACTCGAGCTTCTCCCACACGACGCTGCGCACGCCCATGCGGCCGTCGATCGGGTTGGGTGAGGGTGGCACGGACAGATAAAGACGATTCCCTTCGAGGCGGAATTTTCGCGTCAGCCGCGTGCCGGTCCAGCTTTCGTTCCACGAAATATCGACGTGGTGCGTGACCTCGTTGCCTTCGATCGTATAGGTGCCGGCATAGCTGAGCAGGCTCTTGAACAGCGCGTCGGCTTCGGCCGCGGTCGGGACCGCTGCGGCCGGTTTCTTGCGATCGCTGCGCACCTGGATGGCCATCATGCGGCCGTCCGCCCCATAGGTGAGGTAGCCAATCGGGTCGGGCCCGAACAGGTCGGTCTTCTCCCCCGTGGCGGCGTCCTCGTTCACCGCCGCGACCAGCTTCCAGGTCCCGATGAACTTGTCGCGCATGTCCCATCCTTGTCGTCATCCGTCCCGAACATTACGTTGCAACTTGAAGAATCGCCATCGAGCAGGCCCATGCGCGCGGAAATCCAGAACATTGTCGACGAGATCAAGCAGTCGGTCGGGCTGCTGAGGAGGCATCTTTGACTTCGACAAGGCGCGCAAGCGGCTCGAGGAGCTCAACCGCCAGGCCGAGGATCCGAACCTGTGGAACGATTCCGCTCGCGCGCAGCGCGTGATGCAGGAGCGCACCGCACTCGAGGACAGCCTCAACGCCATCGCCCGCATCGAGCGCGAGCTCGACGACCAGGTCACCATGATCGAGCTCGGCGAGGCGGAGCGCGACCAGAAGACGATCGACGAGGCGGAAGAGGCGCTGAAGAAGCTCAAGGCCGACGTGGCGCGCCGCCAGCTCGAGGCACTGCTGTCGGGCGAGGCCGACGCCAACGACTCCTATCTCGAGGTGCATGCCGGCGCCGGCGGCACCGAGAGCCAGGACTGGGCCTCCATGCTGCTGCGCATGTACACGCGCTGGGCCGAGCAGCACGGCTACAAGATCGAGTGGATCGAGGAGACGGAAGGCGAGGCGGCCGGCATCAAGTCGGCGACCATCCAGGTCAAGGGGCGCAACGCCTATGGCTGGCTGAAGACCGAGTCGGGCGTGCACCGGCTCGTGCGCATCTCGCCGTTCGACGCCAATGCGCGGCGCCACACGTCGTTCGCCAGCGTCAACATCTATCCGGTGGTGGACGACCGCATCCAGATCGACATCAAGGAGTCGGATGTCCGGGTCGACACGATGCGGGCCGGCGGCGCCGGCGGCCAGCACGTCAACAAGACCGAATCGGCGATCCGCCTCACCCACATCCCGACCAACATCGTGGTGGTGTGCCAGAACGACCGCTCGCAGCACCGCAACCGCGCCCAGGCGTGGCAGATGCTGCGCGCCAAGCTCTACGAGTTCGAGATGCAGAAGCGCGAGGAGAAGGCTGCCGCCGAGCAGGCGGCCAAGACCGACATCGGCTGGGGCCACCAGATCCGCTCCTACGTGCTGCAGCCCTACCAGATGGTGAAGGACCTGCGCACCGGCGTGCAGACCTCCAATACCGGCGCCGTGCTCGACGGCGACCTCGACCCGTTCATGGAAGCCGTGCTGGCGCAGCGCGCGTTCGGCGGCGGGCCGGCCCGGGTGGAGGATGTGGAGTAGGGGCGGGCGTTGAAGCTTTGACGCACGCCATTTCGCGGTTGTCATCCCGGCCGAGCGCCGCAAGGCGCGAGAGCCGGGACCCAAGTACCCCGGCATCGCCGATCGAACCGCGGCGGTTCAACCGCACCGCAGGGATACTTGGGTCCCGGGTCTCGCCGCTGGCGCGCTCGCCCGGGATGACAACGGCGAACTCGGGTCAGCCGCGATTCACTTCGCCGCGAACGCGTCGGCCAGCGCCTTGACCTGATCCTGCACCGACTTGTCGCGCACGAAGGTCATCACCGTGAGCGCGCGGTCGCGCACGGCGCGCGCCTGGTCCGGCGTCAGGAACGTCGCGGCCTTGGGAACGACCCGCATCATCGTGGCCAGGCGCGCCCGGCGCCACTCGTCGGGCAGCCCGTCATAGGCGAGCGTCGTCAGGTCGCCGGTCAGGGTTTCGGCGAGCGTGATGCGCACGTCGGCGATTTCCCGCATCACCTCCGGCCGCTCCATGTCGGGCCCGGCCTTGGCGGTGCGCTTGAGCTCGGCGTCCATCATCATGCCGGCGAGCTTCACCTGGAAATCCAGATAGCGGGCGAACTCGGTGGCGAACTCGGAGACGTTGCGATGGGTGCGACGCTGCACATTTGGATCGTTGGGCAGCCTATTGATGTCACCCACCCCGGTGCCGGCAAGGATATAGACGGTGCCGACGCGGTCACCAGCGGCAAACCAGTCGTTGGCGCGGGCGATGTCGGCAGCGGCCAGCGTCGCGCCTTCGATCTCCGACAGGTCGAAGATGCGGTCGAGCAGCGTCGCGATGGTCGGCTCGGTATAGCGCGGCGGCTTGCCGCTGATGGTCGAATCCTTGGCCAGCTCGAGAAAATCCTTGGCGGCGGTCCTGACATCGTCCATCAGTTCCTGCTCGATGCGCGACTCCGTCTCCGACCGCGTGATCGTGACGCTCTCGTCCCAGCCGCTCCAGCCGATGCGGTAGTCGAGATAGATGACTCTTCCCTGCGCATCCGCCCGCACCGAGCAGGTGCGCTCGGACCTGGTGGACGACAGCGCTTTCACGTCGCCGAGCCGGGTCAGCTTCACGTTGTTCTGTGCGAAATAGGCGGCGAGCGCCTTGCGCGGGCCTTCGTCGTTGCACTCCGGCAAGGTGAACAGGCCGGCGAGACGCGGTCCGCCAAGGATCGCGAGCAGCAGCACGGCGAGCACGGCGCCGCCGCCGACCGCGACGCGTCGGTCGTGATACCAGGCCGGCTGTGCGGAAGGCTCCTCGGCCGCGGGCGCAGCACGCGTGGTTGTCCCGGCGGGCCTGAGGGCGCTCTCCGGCGCCGGCTTCGCGGCAGGCCACGCGGCCGCCGGCGCAGCGCTCGCCGCAGCATCAGGCTTGGCCGCGTTCTTCGCCGCCACGCCATCCGGCCATTCGTCGCTCAACTTCGACCCCTCCGCGCTGGCAACGGTCCTCGCCGCTGTTGTCGCGCACCCGCCGAGGTCGCGCAAGCGGCTTGGCGGGTTCAAGCCGGCGGGACGATAGGCTGCACCGATTGGTGCAGCGCGTGTTTTGTTGCCCCGGATCGAGCAGCGCGTCGCTGGACGTCGCGGCGTCGAACGTCACGACGGGCGCATCGAAACGGACGCTCAAGCCGGCAGGAATGCGCTTTCGCCGGTAGCGCCATCGGTCAGCGTCCGGATCGGCGCGCCATACAGCGCTTCGAGGTTTTGTCGCGTCAGCACCGAATCGACCTTGCCTTCGGCAATGCGGGCACCGTCGCGCAGCAGGTAGGCGCGATCGGCCAGGCGCAGCGCCTGATTGGGGTCGTGGGTGGTGAACAGCACGCCATGGCCCGCCGCGGCGAGCGCGCGGATTTCCCGCATCACCTTGCCCTGGTTGCCGAAGTCGAGGCTGGCGGTCGGCTCGTCGAGCACCACGAAGCGCGGCTCCTGCGCCAGCGCGCGCGCCAGCAGCACGAGTTGACGCTCGCCGCCCGAGATCATGGTGTAGGGCCGCTCGGCGAGATGCGCGATGCCGAACTGCTGCATGGCGGACCGTGCCACCGCGCGGTCGCGCGCCGTCGGTCGGCTGAACAGGTTGCCGTGCGCCGTGCGTCCCATCAGCACCACGGTCTCGGCCGGAAACGCGAAGGTCGCCACGTGCGACTGCGGCACATAGGCGAGGAGGCGCGCGCGCTCGCCGATCGAGATGGCGGTGAGCGACCGCTCGCCGCAGTGGACGTCGCCGCCGCGCGGCGGCAGCAGCCCGAGCAGCGTCTTCAGCAGCGTGGTCTTGCCGCCGCCGTTGGGGCCGAGCAGGGCGAGCACCTCGCCTTCGGCCAGCGCGACGTCAAGATCGCGGCCGACCAGGCGGTCGCGGTAGCCGATCGCGAGCGCGTGGCCTTCGAGCCTCATGACCATGTGCGCTGCACGCTCGTGGCGAGCGTGCCCTCGTCGCGTATCATGACCATGTCCGTTGTACGCTCGCCAGGAGCCAGATGAAGAACGGCGTGCCGATGACGGCGGTCAGGATGCCGAGCGGGATTTCGACGCTCGATCCGGTGCGCGCGATGGTGTCGATGAACAGGAGATAGCCGCCGCCGAGAATGCCGGCGGTGGGCAGCAGGCGGGAGAAGTCGGGGCCGACCAGCGTGCGCGCCAGGTGCGGCACGATCAGCCCGACCCAGCCGATGACGCCGGCGGTCGCCACGCTGGCCGACGTGACGAGGGTGGCGGCGGTGACGATGGCCACGCGCAACACACCGGTCGGCACGCCGAGCGCGCGCGCCTCCTCGTCGGTTAGCGACATGACGTTCATACGCCAGCGCAACGCCATGAGCACCAGTGTGCCGAGCGCCACCGGCCCGAACAGCGGCACCAGGTCGGACACGCCGGTCGCCGCCAGGCTGCCGAGCAGCCAGAACGTCATGGCCGGGAGCTGGTTGTACGGGTCGGCGAGATACTTCACCAGGCCAACGCCGGCACCGAGCAGCGCGCCGACCACCACGCCGGTGAGGACGAGCAGCAGGATCGGATCGCGTGCCGGTACCGCCGACCCGATCAGGTAGACGGCGGCCACCGCCACCAACCCGCCGACGAAGGCGACGCCCTGGATGGCGAACACGCCGAGCGAAAAGTAGATACCGAGCACGGCGCCGAGCGCCGCGCCCGACGAGGCGCCGAGGATGTCGGGGGAGACCAGCGGGTTGCGGAACAGTCCCTGGAACGCGGTGCCGGCGACCGCCAGCGCGGCGCCGATCAGCGCCGCCGCCAGCACCCGCGGCCCGCGCACCTGCAGGATCACGCTTTCCACCGCCGGCGCGACGCCAGACGGATGGCCGGTCACCCGCGCCGTCAGTACGTCGAACACGTCGGTCAGCCCGACAGGATAGCGGCCGAGCGTGAACGCGACGGCGAGGCCGGCGAACAGGATCAGCAGCGCCACCATGAAGCCGGGCAGGGCGGAGCGCCGCACGGACAATTTTTCGGCCGGCTGAACCACGTTGCGCATGGTTGGCTCATCAGTCCCGTCCCGCCAGCACGCGGTCGATCTGCGGGTCGCTCAGCGCCACGTGATAGAACATGGCATAGAAATCGCGCGTGAGTGCGCGCAGATCTTCCGGGAACAGGTCCGGATAGAGAATTTTTGCAAGCCACCACAGCCCGATCAACCGGTTGACCGACGGCGGGAAGTCGACCCAGCCGAACGGGACCTTTGGCGACAGATGGATGCGGCCGGCGCGCACCGCCGCGACGGCGGCCCAGGTGGGATCCTGGCGGACGCTCGCGGCGAAGTCGCGGTCGATGGTGATGATCACGTCGGGATTCCACAACAACACCTGCTCGATCGACACCACGGCCAGCCCGCCGCGCCGTTCCGCCGCCACGTTGCGCCCGCCGAGGAATTCCAGCGTCTCGACATTGATCGAGCCGCCGAGCGCGGTCTCGAGCCCGCGCGGCCCGCGCGCGTAATAAACGCGCGGCCGCTTGTCCTCCGGCACGCGCGCAACGCGCTGCGTCATGGTGTCCAGCGTGGACTGGGCATGGTTGGCGAATTTTTCGCCGTCGTCCTTGCGCCCGACCAGCGTGCCCAGCGCGCGATAGGTCTCGGCGGCCTTGCTGAAATGGCCGTCGAGCAGGGCGTAAGGAATGCCGGTCTGCTGCTGCACGCGGTCGGCCAGCGACACGTAGGTCGGATCGATGTAGCCCACGTCGAGGATGAGATCGGGCTTGAGCGCCAGCACGACCTCGAGGTTGGCAGTGTTGCCGCGCCCGGTGAGGCGCCCGACCTCCGGCCGCGTGCCGATGTCGGGCAGCAAGAACTCGCGCTCGTCGGCGCGGTTGGCGCGCGGCCAGCCGAGCAGCAGGTCGGGCGCCAAGGTATAGAGCAGGATCGCGGCCGGCGGTCCCGACGGAAACACGCGGGTGACGCGCTCCGGGATCTCGACGCTGCGTCCGGCCGCATCGGTCAACGCAGCGGCGCGCGCACGACCCGGAAGGCCCGCCGCGGCTGCGGCGGCTGAAGCCGCGAGCCCATGGACGAATGCGCGACGGTCGAGACGAGCCATCACGGGCTCACGCTTGGAGGGTGTGCGCGTGTCGCGGTCAATCCACCGCCACCATGACGTCGCTCGCCTTGATCACCGCGTAGGCGTCCTGGCCCTTGGCAAGCTTCAACTCGTCGGCGGCCTCGTTGGTGATCGCCGCCGTCACGGTCTGTCCGCCGACGTCGATCTTGATGTGGGCGGTGGTGGCGCCTTTCTTGACGTCGGTGATCTTGCCCTTGAGGACATTGCGTGCGCTGAGCTTCATTTTGCGGCTCCATCTCGAGGAAG
>Ga0209466_1000239_pt1 | contig 12744 bp, 10 predicted proteins | sample PanSoiPlo30MoBio_FD_188323 | JGI IMG/M metagenome (GOLD analysis project Ga0209466, IMG submission 188323) | Tropical forest soil microbial communities from Panama analyzed to predict greenhouse gas emissions - Panama Soil Plot 30 MoBio (SPAdes)... | ecosystem: Environmental > Terrestrial > Soil...
GTCTGGCGCTGATTGCCTTGGCAATTTTCGCCATCTGGGCAGCAAAGGATCTGCCAGGTCAGCGTGGCTTTGCCTTCGGACCCGGTACTGCACCGCGCTTGTTCGCCGGCCTGCTGGCCTGCCTGGGAGCCGTGGTCGCGCTGATCGGGCTGGTCACCGACGGGCCGAAGATTGAAAAATACAAGATCCGCGGACCGTTGCTCGTCATCTGCGGGATTCTGATCTTCGCCGCCATGATCCGCGGCTTTTCGTGGTCGCTGTTCGGCATCCACGTATCGATGCCGGGGTTCGGGCTCGTGCCGGCGACCTTCGTCGCCTTCATGGTCTCTATCCTCGGGTCGAGCGAGATGCGCTGGGTCGAGAGCCTGATCGCTGCGGCGGCGATGACGGGGTTCTGCGTCATGCTGTTCGTTTACCTGCTCAAGCTGCCATTCCAGCTTTGGCCGAGCTTCATCGCGTATTGATCTGGGGGCGGGTAAATCATGTCGGAACTTCTCGCGAACCTTTATTTGGGCTTCGGGGTCGCGATCACCCCGTATAACGTCCTGTTCTGCCTGCTCGGCGCGCTGGTCGGCACGCTGGTCGGCGTCCTGCCCGGAATCGGCACGGTCGCCACCATTGCGATGCTGCTGCCGATCACGTTCGGCCTGCCGCCGGTCGGCGCGCTGATCATGCTGGCCGGCATCTACTACGGCGCCCAGTACGGCGGCTCGACCACTGCCATCCTGGTGAACCTGCCGGGCGAAACCTCGTCCGTGGTCACCTGCATCGACGGCTACCAGATGGCGCGCCAGGGCCGCGCCGGACCGGCGCTGGCGATCGCGGCGATCGGCTCGTTCTTTGCCGGCACCGTGGGCACGCTGCTGATCGCGCTGGCCGGGCCGCCGCTCGCCGAGGTGGCGCTGAAATTCGGCGCGCCGGAATATTTTTCCCTGATGCTCATGGGCCTGGTGGCGGCGGCGATCCTGGCGCAGGGCGACATGGTGAAGTCGCTGGCCATGGTGGCACTCGGACTGCTGCTCGGCATCGTCGGCAACGACGTCAACACCGGCCTGCCGCGCTTCACCTTCGGCATCAACGAGCTGACCGACGGCATCGGCTTCGTGGTGGTGGCGGTCGGCGTGTTCGCGGTCGGCGAAATCATCAGCAACATCGGCGGCAGCGAGCCGCGCGAGGTGTTCACGGCGAAGGTGACGCATCTCTATCCCACCCGTGACGACCTCAGGCGCTCGCTCGGCCCGATCCTGCGCGGCACCGCGCTCGGCTCGTTCTTCGGCGTGCTGCCGGGCACCGGGCCGGCGGTGGCCTCGCTGTCATCCTACCTGGTGGAGAAGAAGCTCGCCGACGATCCGTCGCGCTTCGGCCGCGGCGCGATCGAAGGCGTGGCCGGCCCGGAAGCCGCCAACAACGCCGACGCCCAGTGCAAGTTCATCCCCATGCTGACGCTGGGCCTGCCCGTCAGCGGCGTGATGGCGCTGATGCTGGGCGCGCTCACCATCCAGGGCATCCAGCCGGGTCCCGAGGTGATGGCGCAGCGGCCGGAGCTGTTCTGGGGCCTGATCGCCAGCATGTGGATCGGCAACCTGATGCTGGTCGTGCTCAACCTGCCGCTGGTGGGCGTGTGGGTGAGCATGCTCAAAGTGCCGTATCGCCTGCTGTTCCCCGCCATCATGGCGTTCTCGGCCATCGGCATCTATAGCGTCAACAACAGCGCGTATGAAATCTACATGGCGGCGCTGTTCGGCGTGCTCGGCTTTCTGTGGATCAAGCTCGGCTTCAGCCCGGCGCCCATGCTGCTCGGCTTCGTGCTCGGGCCGATGATGGAGGAGAATCTGCGGCGCGCCATGCTGATGTCGCGCGGCGACCCTTCCGTGTTCGTGACGCGGCCGATCAGTCTCGGGTTCATCATCGTCACCGCACTTATTCTGATCCTCATGATGGCGCCGGCGATCCGCAAGGGGCGCGAGAAGGTGGCGGAGTAATTCCGGCAAGCGCCTGCACCGGGCTTGGCAATCGCGGGACAGCCCCATAAATACAGCCTGCGGCATTCGGGACCAGTCCTACCCGTTGCGGCGACCAATTGGGCAAGCAGTAGTGAGTGAAGACCAGATCGAATCGCTGCGACGTTACGCGAAGGCGCTGGAACAGGAGAACGCCAACCTCAAGGCAGCCCTCGACGCGGAACGCGGAAAAGGCCAGGAGGCCCTCGCCCTCCGCGAACAGCGCTATCATACCTTGTTCGATTCCATCGACGAAGGCTTCTGCATCATCGAGTTTCTCGACGGACCGTTTGGTCCGCTCAGTGACTACGTTCACATCGAAGCCAACGCCGCCTATGCGCGCCACGCCGGCATCCCCAACGTGGTCGGGCAGAAGGTGCGCGAGATGGTCCCGCATGAGGCGGAGGGATGGATCGAGCTCTATCGTGGCGTGCTGCTGACCGGCAATTCAATCCGCTTCGAGCGCGAGCTGGTCGCGACCGGGCGCCATCTCGAGCTGGCTGCATTTCGCGTCGAGCCCGCCAGTCGGCGGCAGGTCGCCGTGCTGTTCCAGGACGTCACGGCGCGCAAGCGCGCCGAAACGGCCCTCCAACGGCTCAACGAAACGCTCGAGGCGCGAGTCGCCGAGGCACTTGCCGAGCGCAAGGTGCTGGCCGACATCGTCGAGGGGACGAATGCGTTCGTCCAGGTCATCGATTGCAACTATCGTTGGATCGCAATCAACAGCGCCGCCGCCGGAGAGTTCGAACGGCTCGTCGGTGTGCGACCCAGAGTGGGCGACAACGTACTCAAACTGCTCAAGCATCAGCCGGACCAATTGAATGCCGTTCGCACGGTTTGGGCACATGCCCTCTCAGGACAGGAGTTCGTCGAAATTGCCGAGCTGGGAGACTCGGAGATCCATCGCCGGCACTATGAGATGCATTTCAGCGCGCTGCGCGACACCGATGGAAGACAGATCGGGGCTTATCAGTTCGCCTACGACGTAACCGACCGGGTCAAGGCGCACGAGCGGCTCCAGATCGCCGAGGAGGCGCTTCGCCAGGCGCAGAAGATGGAAGCTGTCGGTCAATTGACCGGCGGCATCGCGCATGATTTCAACAACATGCTTGCTGTGATCATCAGCGGCCTGCGGCTCGCCCAGCGGCGATTGGGTCGCGGGGACCTGAATATCGACGAATTCCTCGACGGCGCTTTGCGAAGCGCTGAACGTGCGGCCAACCTAGTTTCGCGCCTGCTCGCCTTCTCGCGCCAACAACCGCTATCACCTCAGCGCACGGATGCAAATCGATTGCTAAGCGGCATGGAGGATGTGCTCCGGCGTACGATCCCGGAAAACGTCCGTATTGAATTCGTTCAAGCCGGCGGCGTTTGGAACATTCATGCCGATCCCCATGGCCTGGAAAGCGCGATCGTCAATCTGGCGGTCAACGCCCGCGACGCCATGCCCGACGGCGGGAGGCTGACCATCGAAACCGCCAATGCCTACCTTGACGACGTGTACGCGGCCACCGCAGACGTTCCCGCCGGTCAATATGTGATGATCGCCGTCACGGATACCGGCCAAGGGATGGCATCAGACGTTCTCGCCCGAGCCTTCGAGCCGTTTTTCACGACGAAGAGCGTAGGGGCCGGCACTGGATTGGGCCTCAGCCAGGTCTATGGCTTTCTCAGGCAATCCGGAGGCCACGTAAAGATCCACAGCGAGATCGGCATCGGCACGACGGTCAAGCTGTATTTTCCATGGCTGGCCGGGACATGCTCAACCAATCCCCCCGCGCCGGTCACGTCGTTGCCAACTATCCCAGCGGGTCACGGTCAGATCGTTCTCGTTGTCGAAGATGACGACGAGGTGCGGCGTCTCACCCTGTCTATTCTGAAGGAGCTTGGCTATTCGGTGCTGGCAGCCAGCAATGCACCGGAGGCGCTGGCGATCCTCAACCAGAATCGCGACGTCGCCCTTCTCATGACCGATGTAGTGATGCCGGGCATGAATGGGCGCAAACTTGCCGACGAAGCCTTGGGGCTCAAACCAGACCTGAGGGTTTTGTTTGCAACCGGCTACACGCGCAACGCAATGGTTCACAACGGCTCGTTAGACGACGACGTTGAACTGATCATGAAGCCCTACACTTTCGAGGCTCTCGCGGAGAAAGTCGCCAAGGTCCTGGGCCTCCGGCCTGCAGGCTGATCGCGGACAGCCGGCTCCCTGCGGGCTACAAACGATAGATGCGCTCAGCCGTCCCGCCGAGCACCGCGGCGCGTTCGCTGGCGCTCAAGCTCGACACCAGATCGGTGATGCCGCGCCACACATCCACGTAACCGCCGCCGAGCAGAATGACCGGCCAGTTGCTCGCCGCCATAACGCGATCCGGACCGAACCGCTCGAGCACGTGGTCGACGTAGGGTCGGATTTCCGCCGTGGACCAGCGCCAGCGCATGACGATGTCGAGCCCGGCGGACAGCTTCATGCTGACATTCGGGCATTCGGCGGCGCGCGCAATGAGGCCGGCCCACGGCTCCCATCCCTGCTCCGGCACCGGCGGACGCCCGAGATGGTTGATGACGACAGAGAGATCGGGCAGCCGCCGCGCGGTCGCGAGCACGGCCTCGAGCTGGCGCGGATTGATCGGGATGGCGTCGAAGGCCAACCGCTGTGTCGCCAGCATTTTGAGCGACTCGTGGACCTTGCCCTGCAGGATCCATTCGGGATCGGGCTCGTTGCTGATGAGGTGACGAATGCCGACCAGTTTTCCCCGGGGGCCCAGGGTTTCGAGCGCCCGCGCCGCCGCCGGCGGATCGGCGAGCGGCACCCAGCCGACCACGCCGCGCACGAATTTTTCCTGGCGGGAAATGTCGAGATATTCGCCGGTCTCGCCGGTCTCGTGCAGGACCTGGATGAGCACGGTGCCGTCGATGCCGCAGGATTTGAGCTCACGCGCCAGGTCTTCGGGGGTGAAATCGCGATTAAGCTGGTCGCCGGCGGCCTCCGGCCATTTGTACCTGTGTCTGCTCAGCCACCAGAAATGATGATGCGAGTCGGTGACGCTCATGCGGACACAAACCTCCCCTCACCGGCCGGTCCATTCCGGCTCGCGCTTGTCGACGAAGGCGCGCACCCCGATGCGAAAATCGTCGCTGCCGTAGCAGGCCCGCACCAGATCGGCGTCACCCGGCAGGCCGGCATGCAGCAGGCGGCGGATCGCCTCCTTGGATACCCGCATGGTGACGGGCGCATTGTGCGCGAGGCGGTCGCACAGTTCGCCGACACGGCGGTCGACGTCGCCGGGCGCCACAATCTCCACCAAAAACCCGCCGCCCAGCGCCTCCTCGGCGCTGATCAGTTCGCCCAGCAGCAGCACGCGCTTGGCGCGCGACGCGCCCAGCGCCGCCACCAGGCGCGCCGTGTTGGCGACCGACAGGCAGTTGCCGAGCGTGCGCGCGATCGGAACGCCGAAGCGCGTGCCTGGGGTGGCAACGCGCAGGTCGCAGCAGGCCGCGATGGCCAGCCCGCCGCCGATGGCAAAGCCTTCGATCACGGCAAGAGTCGGCATCGGGAGGGCTTCAAGGGCGTCGAGATAGGCCTCCATGCGCTGCTCGTAGGCGATGCCGTCGTCGCCCGACTTGAACTGAAGGAACTGGGCGATGTCGGTTCCGGCCACAAAAGCCTTGCCGCCGGCGCCGCGGAACACGACGGCGCGCACCTTGCCGTCGTCGCGCAGGCGCGCGCAGATGTCGGCGAGCTGCTCGTACATCCGCCAAGTCATGGCGTTGCGCGCCTCCGGCCGGTCGAACACGACCGTCGCGATGCCGTCCTGGCAATCAAGGCGCACTTCTCCGTCGCTCATGGAATGCTCCGCAGGCCTCAGGTCGGGCTCAGGCCGAGCGTCAGTTGCTGCGCGGCCGCAAGGTTGGAAAGGCGATGACTTCGCGGATGGAGGTTGCGCCGGTGAGCAGCATCACGAACCGGTCGATGCCGACGCCGAGGCCGCCCGCCGGCGGCATGCCGTGTTCGAGCGCCTCGAGGAAGTCGGAATCGAGGACGGACGCATACTCGCCCCCTTCGCGCGCATGCTTGAGCTGCTCCTCGAGAACGGCCCGCTGCGCCACCGGATCATTCATCTCGGAAAAGGCGTTGGCGATCTCCATGCCGAAGCAGAACGTCTCGAACCGCTCCGCAATGCGCGGGTCGTCGGCACGGCGCTTGGCCAGCGGCGAGATGGCGGCGGGAAAATCGACCACGTGGGTCGGCTCGACCAAGCTCGCCTCGACCAGCTCGGTGAACAGTTGCTCGACCGCATGGCCCCAGCCCTGCTCCGGCTCGAGCTCGCGCTTGAGACGGCGCGCCGCGATGCCGCGCGCCTGGTCGTCGGTCATGGCGCGCAGATCCTCGCCCAGCGCCGCACTGGTGGCATCGACCATGCTCAGGCGGCGGAACGGGGGCCTCAGATCGACGCTTGCGCCTTCCAGCGCGACGATCGTGGTGCCGCGCACATCGAGGCAGCATCGTTCGACCATGCCCTCGAACAATTGCATCATGCGCTCGTAGTCCGCGTAGGCCTCATAGGCCTCCAGCATGGTGAACTCGGGATTGTGGCGCGTCGAAATGCCTTCATTGCGGAAATTGCGGTTCACCTCGAAGATCCGGTCCGACAGGCCGCCGACCAGGAGCCGCTTGAGGTATAGCTCGGGCGCGATGCGCAGGTAGAGATCGAGATCGAGCGCATTGTGATGCGTGACGAACGGCCGCGCCGCGGCGCCGCCGTAGAGCGTCTGCAGCATCGGCGTCTCGACCTCGGTGTAGCCGTTGTCGGTAAAATATTTTCGGATTGCCGCGATGATGCGGGCGCGCGTCAGCAGCGTGTCGCGCGTGCCCTCATTGGCGATGAGATCAAGGTAGCGCTTGCGATAGCGGGTCTCGACATCGGCGAGCCCGTGATATTTTTCCGGCGGCGGGCGCAAGGCCTTGGCCAGCATTGCGGCGTGCGTCACATCCACCGTCAGCTCGCCGCGCTTGGTACGCCGGACCGCACCGGACGCACCGAGAAAATCGCCGAGGTCGAGGGCATCGAGCACGCGCCGGAGCGGCTCCGCCAGGTCCTTGAGGTTGAAATAGAGCTGCAGCTTGCCCGACCCGTCATTGAGGTCGACGAACATGCCGCTGTTGCGAATGGAGGTCACCCGGCCGGCGACGTGGACATCGATACCGGAATTGACGCCGGCTTCGAGCGCCGCGAACTGCTGCTGAATCTCGGCGTTCCGGTGGGTTCGCTGCCAGCGCGCCGGATAGGGATCGATGCCCTGCTGCCGCAACTGCTCCGCCTTGGCGTGCCGGGCATCAACGGTGTCCTGTTGCGGATCGGCAACCGCGTCGGTCATGCGGGCAGTCTCTTGTTCAGCCGAGCGATCCGGCGAGGGCGCGGAACGACGTCCTTTCGGGAACCGTCACATAGCGTGCAACATCGTGGCGCGGCAACCCGTCTCGCACCGGCCGGTGGTCACGGCGTGCCGGGCGGTGCAACCACGGTCGGCACGACGGGCACTTCGCCAGGGCGCTGCCAGCCACCGCCCAGGGCCTGGAACAGGCTCAAGATCGCCTGAAAGCGGGCAAGCCGCACCTGCACCATCACGTCCAGCGCCTGGAACAAGGTCTGCTGCGTATTCAACAGCGTCACCAGGTCTATGGTGCCCTCGCGCAGGCGTGTTTCCGAGAGATCGAAGGCGCGGCGGGAGCTGTCCACCACCTCGCGTTGACGGCGCGCGCGCTCGGCGTTCTGCTCGATGGCGATGAGCGCATTCTCGACGTCGGAGAAGGCGGAAATCACGCTCTGGCGATAGAGCTGCAGCAGTTCTTCCTGGCGGCCCTGCTGCACGTTGAGCAGGCCCTTGAGCCGGAACCCGTCGAAGATAGGTTGCGTCAGTCCGGCCGCGATCGAGTAGAAGGCCGATTCCGGACGGAACAGGGTCTTGAGCGCGTTGCTGGCGAAGCCGCCGTCCCCGGTGAGCTGGATGGTGGGCAGGAACGCGGCACGCGCCGCGTAGACATTGGCGTCGGCGGCGGCGAGCTGCGCTTCGGCCTCGCGGATGTCCGGCCGCCGAGTGAGAAGCTCGGCGGGCAGCCCGGGCGTGACGCGCGGCAGCGCCAGCCGGTCCAGGGTGCCGCCGCGGACGCTCATCTGCTCCGGCGCGCGGCCGACCAGGACCGCCAGAGTGACCTTGTTCTGCAGCAACAGTTGTTCGAGCGTGGGAATCACGGCGCGCTGCTGGGCCACCACGCTTTCCTGCTGGGCGACGTCGAGCTCCGACGCGGTGCCGGCCTCGCGGCGCTGCAAGATCACGTCGAGCACGCGAATGGCGGCGCGCAGGTTGTCGCGCGCGATGCGCAGGCGATCCTGCGAGGCGAGGACGGTGAAATACTGGTTGGCCACAGTGGCCAGAACCGCGAGGGCCACGACGTCGCGATCGTAGCGGCTGGCGACCGCGTTCTCCTCGGTGGCGCGCAGCGTCGCCCGGTTCTTGCCCCAGAAGTCGACTTCGTAGCTGGCATTCAGCGAAACGCTCAGCACGGCGCGATCCCGCCCGCCCGGCGCGCGGGCGCGTGTGGCGCTGGCGTCGAAATTGACGGCCGGCAGCAGCGCCGAGCCGGCGACGCGCGCCAAGCCGTCGGCCTGAATGATCCGGGCGACCGCGGCCGCGATGTTGAGATTGGCGACCTCGGCCTCCTGCATCAGATCGGTGAGTTCGCGCGAGCGGAACCCGCGCCACCACTCGAGCTTGGGCAGCGCCGCGTTCGGATTGCCGCGCCCATAGCGATAGGACGCCGGCAGATCGAGCGCGGGGTCGGATTTTTCCGCCGTGAGGATGCAGCCGGTCAGGCCCGGAGACAGAAGTGCGACCGCAAGCACCAAGCAGGGCGCAAGGCCCCGCCGCGGCCGGCCGCGCCCTCGTACCAGGCGTTGTGTGAACGGGTTCTGCGTCAAAGCCCAAGCCTGAGCGAACCGCCCCGCCAGCGGTTGCGCGTGCCGCATTGCGAATCAGGGTGGCTGCCGTCCCCCGACAACCGCCACGGCATTGGCAATGTTATCCGGGGCGGCTTGCGACTGAAAGCGTTTCGGAGATTACGAAGGTGTGGATCGTTGGGTTCATACCTTGCTGTATTTTCTACGGAAAATCGGTTCCCATCCCGGATCGAGTCCGGGGCAGGCTCTTTCGGGAAAATGCGTTGCCATACCGCAACAGTGTCCGCGTCAGGCCGGCGACCCCGTCGGGCACCGCCACCAGGGCGCCGGGGGGCGCGACGCGCGGCGCGGTTTGCCGGAGCGGGCGCGATGTGATAGGGCAGCGCTCCCGGGCCACGACAACCGCCCGGTGAGCTGCCGCGCAGCCAAGCGTTGTCTCGCTCCGCCCGGAGGGAGACACATGTTCAGCGGCAATCCCATCTCCCACACCACCACCCTGCTCTACGCGGCGCGCGGTGTGCGCGGCTTTGCCGACGGCTTTGCGATCATCATCCTGCCGGCCTACCTGTCGGCCATCGGCTTCGATGCGGTCTGGGTGGGCGTGGTGGCGACGGCCTCCCTGCTCGGATCGGCGGTGCTGACGCTGGCGGTCGGATTCCTGGGGGCGCGCCATGACCTGCGCGCTCTGTTGACGGTGGGCGCCATCGTGATGGTCGCCACGGGGCTCGCCTTCCCGCAATCGGCCGACATCGCCTTCATCGCTCTGGTGGCCTTCATCGGCACAATCAATCCGTCGACCGGCGATATCGGCATGCTGGTGCCGCTCGAACACGCCACCCTGGCGCGCGTGGTGCCCGACAAGGCGCGCACCCGCGCCTTCGCGCGCTACAGCCTGATCGGGGCGCTGGCGACCGCCGCCGGCTCGCTGGCGGCGGCCACGCCGCAGTTCCTCATCGCCGCCGGCTTCACCACGATCGGCGCGTTCCAGGCGATGTTCTACGCCTATGCGGCGCTCGGCGTCGTGAACGTGCTGCTGTATCGCCGGCTGCCGCACGTCGAAGCCACCGACATGCGCACCACTGGCAGCGCGCTCGGACCGTCGCGCGGCATCGTCTACCGGCTCGCCGCCCTGTTCAGCCTCGACGCTTTCGCGGGCGGCTTCATCGTGCAGTCGCTGCTGGCGCTGTGGCTGTTCGAGCGCTTCGAGCTCTCGCTGGCGGCGGCGAGCCTGTTCTTCTTCTGGTCGAGCGTGCTGAGCGCGTTCTCCTATCCGGTTGCTGCCTGGCTGGCGCGCCATATCGGTCTCGTCAACACCATGGTGTTCACCCACATTCCGTCGAGCATCTGCCTCATCCTGGCGGCCGTATCGCCGAACCTCGGCATCGCGCTGACGCTGCTGCTGGTGCGCTCGGCGCTGTCGCAGATGGACGTGCCGACGCGCACGTCCTACGTCATGGCGGTGGTCACGCCGGCCGAACGCACGGCCGCCGCGAGCGTGACGGCGGTGCCGCGCAGCCTCGCCTCATCCATGAGCCCGGCGCTGGGCGGCCTCATGCTCACCAGCGCGTTTTCCGGGCTGCCGCTGGTGGTGTGCGGCGTGCTGAAGATTTCTTACGACCTGGCGCTGTTGTGGTCGTTCCGCCACGTCAAGCCGCCGGAGGAGAAGCGACCGTCCGACTGACCCGCGTCACGCGTCGCCGCCGGTCCGGCCCATGGTGGCGACCATGTCGAGGACCTGCATGCCCTGCGGCAGCTCGATCAGGAACTCGGCATCGCACGCGAGATGATGGATGCGGCGCGGGTCGTCGCCGGCAAAACGTGACATGGCCTCGACGCTTTCACAGTAGGAGATGGTCACGAACTCGCTTTCGTCGGCGCGGTCCTCGCGCAGCATCTGCACGCCCAGGGCCTTGTTGGCGAGCGGCTTGATGCCGTGCTCGTAGAGGTATTCGGCATAGGCGTCGGCCTTGGCCGCCGTGATGCGACCGCGCCAGATGCGCGCAATGGCCGGCCGCAAGGATTTGCGCGCGTCCGTCATGACATGCCCCTTCCGGGCACCGGCGGGGCCTACGCTTGCGCGAGATAGCGCGGCAGCTCGCGCTCGAATTCCGGGAAATAGCGCGCGATCACCGTCACGTCGAATTGTCCCAGGATCGACTCCTTTGGCTCGCGATCGAGCAGGAAACGGAAGGCGGCCTCGACGCATTGCTCGTCGGTATGCCGGCCGCCCGCCAGGCGCCGCAACGTGTCGCGCGACATGGTGACGTGGTGACGGGTCTCGCCCTTTCCGACGCGGACCACGACCTCGAAGCCAAGCGGATCGCCGTCGGAGGTGCGCCGGACCTCGATCATGGCTCCCTCACCGCGCCGCGCGCAGCCTGCCGGCAAAGCTCTGGCCACCCGCCATCTGCGGATTGGAGGGCTCGTAGCGCTCCCGGCGCTCGCGCGCCAATACGGCGGCGCGCGCCAGCACGAAGGCGTCGCGCAGATTGTCAGTCTTCGGCATCGCCTCGCTGAAGAAGGCCCGGCCGAAAAATGTCCAGGTGGCAGCCTTCTCGCAGCCGAAGGACGGATGGGTGGCGTCGGCGGCGGTGATCACCTGCGTGTCGGCGTCGGCCAGCGGCAGAAAGATTCCGGAATAGCAGGCCGAGATGATGACGACCTTCTGGCGCACCCCGGTCTCGCGCAGCATCGCGGCGAGCTGCGCAGGCGTCAGAAAGCCCAGCCGCCGGCCGGTCTGAACGGCGATGCCGCGCGGCGAGCCGTGCGAGGTGAGAAAGACGAACAACACGTCGTTATCGCGATCCATGCGTGCCGCGGTGGCGACAAGCGCGTCGCGCAACCTCGCCGGGGTCGCCTGGGTCGAGCCGCGCCGGTTGGTGCGGACCAGCGGCTTGACGCCGCGGCCGTAGCGCTGCGACAGGATGGCGGCCGCGCGCGTCGCTTCCGAGTGAAACACGTTGAGCTCGTCGGACAGGCCAAACGCCACGATTTGGGCTTTTGGTGCCGCCTCGACAGTTTGGGCATAGGCGGAGTGGACCGGCACCACGGCCAGCAGGATGAACACCAGAAGGCTATGAACACCGGGTCGCAAGCGCATGATCGTCTCCGCGGCGACGCCTTATAGTCGGTTCACTGCGGCCGCAACAGCTCGGGCAGGCGCCACGCGACGGTCTGGCGGCCGTTTTTGAAGGCTGCGACCGGCTGCGCAATCTCGGCGACCGCCTGCTCGGGCGCCTGCGCATTGATGACGACGATGTCGGCCGGATGGCCGATCGTGAAGCCGTAATCCTTGATGTTGAGCAGCCGCGCCGACCGGTCCGTGAGCATGCGAAAGCATTCGCGCAAGCCAGCCGGGCGGTCGACCTGGAGAACATTGGCATAGAGGTTCGCCATGCGGATGAGCGAGCAGTCGCCATAGGGCGTGGCCGGATTGAGGATGTTGTTGGAGGAGAGCGAGCAGTTGACGCCGTGCTCGAGCAAAAGGTTGGCGTCGGCGACACCGCGCCGCACGTCGTGGTCCTGATCGCGTCCCATGAGAAAAAGGTCGGTCGCCGGCAGCACCGTGACGGCGATGCCGCTGTCGGCAAGCGAGCGCGCCAGCGCCGCCACCTGGTCGGGCGGCATGAGCGACAGTTTCGCCATGTGACCGACCACGACGCGTCCGCCGCGCCTGTACTGGTCGGTGAGCTGCCGCACCAGATGGATGTTCATGGCCTTCGCCGTATGGCCGACGTCGAGATGCATGTCGATGTCGACGTCGAAGGCGTGGGCGAGTTCAAAAA
>Ga0209466_1000241_pt1 | contig 12628 bp, 15 predicted proteins | sample PanSoiPlo30MoBio_FD_188323 | JGI IMG/M metagenome (GOLD analysis project Ga0209466, IMG submission 188323) | Tropical forest soil microbial communities from Panama analyzed to predict greenhouse gas emissions - Panama Soil Plot 30 MoBio (SPAdes)... | ecosystem: Environmental > Terrestrial > Soil...
CTGTTCGCCTCCTTCGTCGAGGCGGCGGTGGAGCAGAGCCGGCTGGTGTAGTGCAGCGCGCCGAGCCACGGGGGGATTGCGTAGCCGCATGGAGCGAAGCGCAATGCGGGAACGTGCTCTCAGCCGCCCTGCGCGATGGGCAACGCCGCTCCCGGATTTCGCTTCGCTCCATCCGGGCTCCTGACCCCGTCGTGGAAGGGCCGCGATTGGTGTAAATTGCCCCGCCCCGTGCGGCCGCACTTCCGCTCACCACAAGCCATCGGACAGCACCATGATCTACGAACTGCGCATCTACCGTTGCGTGCCTGGCCGCATGCCGGCACTGCTCAAGCGCTTCGAGACCACCACGCTCGGCATCTGGAAGAGGCACGGCATCCGCCAGGCCGGCTTCTGGACCACGCTGATCGGCGAATCCAACCACGACCTGCATTACATGCTGGCCTGGGAATCGCTGGCCGAGCGCGAGCAGAAATGGAACGCGTTCATGAGCGATCCCGAGTGGGTCAGCAAACGCGCCGAGAGCGAGCGCGACGGCCCGATCATACAGACGCTGTCGAGCCAGATCCTGACGCCGACGTCGTTCTCGGCGGTCAATTAGGCTCGCCCAAGGCGGCACGATGCCGCGTGGCCTGCACCACGTCGCCCATACGGTGCGCGACCTCGACGCGCTCGCCGAGGCGTATCGGCGCCTGGGCTTCACGGTCGGGGCGCGCAACCGGCACACCTGGGGGACGCACAACCGCATCGTCCAGCTCGACGGCTTCTATCTCGAGCTCTTGGAAGTCGCCGAGCCGGAAAAGATTGTTGCGCACGCGCCGCGCGCATTCTCGTTCGGCGCCTTCAACCGCGATTTTGTGGCGCGCCACGAGGGGTTCGCCATGTTGGCGGTGGAGAGCCGCGACGCGAGCGCCGACCACGCGGCGTTTCGCGCTGCGGGCATCGGCGACTTCGAGATTTTCACCTTCGAACGCGAAGGACGCCGCGCCGACGGTTCGTCCGTCAGGCTCGGTTTTTCCCTGGTGTTCGCCGTCGATCCCAGGAGCCCCGACACCGGGTTCTTCGCCTGCCACGAGCAACACGCGAAGGACGCGTTCTGGAACCCGGAGTTCCAGCAGCATGCCAACTCGGCGGCTTCCGTCGCCGCCGCGATCCTGGTGGCCGAGAATCCGACCGATCACCACATCTTTCTCTCGGCCTTCGCGGGCGAGCGCGACATCCAGGCGACCTCGACCGGCATTACGGTGCCGACGCCGCGCGGCGCAATCCAGGTGATGGATCCCGCCGCCTTCCGCATTCAGTTCGGCGTCGAACCGCCGGACGTCGCGTCCGGCGGCCGCCTGGCCGCCTTGCGCCTGACGGTGCGCGACTTCGGCGCTGCCGTCGCGGCACTGCAGGCCGGCGGCATCGCGGCGCAGATGCGCATGGGCCGCATCGTGGTGGGTCCGCAGGTGGCAATTGGTGCGACGCTCGTGTTCGAGCCGGCCGGTTGACCGCAGCGCCGCAGATCCGCATGGTCGGCGACGCATGAACGAGATGGCGCCCAAATCCGTGCCGAACGCCGTGGTGACGGTGGGCGGCGTAAAATTCGGCAACGCGCTGCCTTTCGCCCTCATCGCCGGGCCGTGCGCGCTGGAAAGCCGTGCCCATGCCCTGGAGATGGCGGCGGCGCTGAAAGAAATCGCCGGAAAACTCGGGCTCGGCCTCGTCTACAAGACCTCGTTCGACAAGGCCAACCGCACCAGCCTCAAGAGCCCGCGCGGGCTCGGCCTCGATGCCGCACTCAGCGTTTTTGCCGACATCCGCGACACCCTCGGCATGCCGGTCCTCACCGACGTGCACGAGCAGGCGCAATGCGCCCGCGTCGCGGAGGTTGCGGATGTGCTGCAGATCCCGGCCTTCCTGTCGCGCCAGACCGACCTCCTGGTGGCAGCGGCGAAGACCGGCCGCGTCGTCAACGTCAAGAAGGGCCAGTTCCTCGCGCCGTGGGACATGGTCAACGTGGTGGCGAAACTCACGGCGGCGGGCAACCGCGACGTGCTGGTGACCGAGCGCGGCGCCTCGTTTGGCTACAATACGCTGGTCTCCGACATGCGCGCGCTGCCCATCCTCGCCCGCACCACCGGCGCGCCGGTGATCTTCGACGCCACTCATTCGGTGCAGCAGCCGGGCGGGCAGGGGACCGCCTCGGGGGGCGAGCGCGAGTTCGTGCCGGTGCTGGCGCGGGCGGCGGTGGCGGTCGGCGTCGCGGGCCTGTTCATCGAGACCCACGAGAATCCCGACCAGGCGCCGTCCGATGGGCCCAACATGGTGCCGCTCAAGGCGATGGAAGACCTGCTGCGCGGCCTGATGCGGCTGGACAGCGTCGCCAAGGACTTGGCGAAGCCGGTGTCGCCGTGATGGAATCAGCGTGAGGGAATCGTCTGGCCGGGGTAGCCAGGAAGGGGAGCAGAATGAAAGGTCGAAGTCTTATTGCCGTGCCGTTGGGCACGGTCGCGGTGCTGCTCGCGCTGGACGCAGCGTTGGCCCAGGACTCGGCGGCCGGCACCGTGACGTCGTCGCTGTCCGGCCTGCCGCTGTTTCTCGCCTATTTCTGCCTGTCGCTGGTCGTGACGTCGGCCTACCTCTACATCTACACCAGCATCACGCCGCACGACGAGTTCGAGCTCATCCGCAAGAACGTGCCGGGTGCGGCCGTATCGCTGGGCCTGAGCCTGCTCGGCTTCGCCCTGCCGGTGGCGAGCGCGGTCGCCCATGCCGCCAATCTCATCGACTGCATCATCTGGAGCGTCATCGCGCTCATCGTGCAGGTCATCATCTACTACCTCGTGCGCATTCCGGTGCCGGACATTTCCAAGCGCATCGCGGCGGGCGAGCTGGCGCCGGCCATCTGGCTCGGCCTCTCCTCGGCCACCGGCGGGCTCCTGAGCGCCGCGTCCATGACGTGGTGACTCGACGATGCCCGACATGAAGCGTTCGTCGCAGATCGCGCTGGTGCTCATGGGCGCCACCAGCCTCGGCGCCACCAGCTACGCGCTCGCGCCGCGCACCGATTGCCCCCCGCCCGGGCAGCAGCGTCCGCCCGTCGCGGCCGGCAGCCCGGCGCAACCGGCGGAGCAGTGCCGCGAGGTCCGGCGCTCGTCGTCCGGCTGGCGCTCCTCGTACTATTCGGGCTCGCGCTCGTCAGGCGAGTCCATCTGGAATCGCTCCTCGCGACAGACCTCTGCCGGGCTTGCGCCGACGTCTCCCTCGACCATGCGCGCCATCACCAATCCGAGCGCGAGCGGCATCCTGAGTAGCAGCACCAGTTCGAGCGTTGCGCGCGGCGGCTTCGGCTCGACCGGGCACGGGTACTCGTCGGGGAGCTGACGGCCAAGGATGCAGCGCATCTCGTGTCCCGAGCGCGCCGACTGGCGCGACCTCGCCGACAAGGTGGGGTTCGATTTCCACACCATCGGCGGTGCGCCCTATTGGGACGAGACCGCCTATTACGGCTTCACGCTGCAGCAGATCGAGAACGACATCGAAGGCCCCACGGGCGAACTCGACGCCATGTGCCGCGAGCTGGTCGCCCGCGCCGTCGACGACGAGCGCATCCTGCGGCTGCTGAAGATCCCACAGCGGTTCTGGACCTGGCTGGGGGCGAGCTGGAAACGCGGCGACGTCAGCCTCTATGGCCGCTTCGACCTGCGCTACGACGGGCAGGGGCCGGCCAAGCTGCTCGAATACAATGCCGACACGCCGACGGCGGTGTTCGAGACCGCCGTGTTCCAGTGGCTATGGCTCGAGCAGGCGGTCGAGCGCAACACCGTCCCGGAGAACGCCGACCAGTACAACTCGCTGCACGAGCAGCTCATCGCGGGCTGGAAGACCATCGGGCGCGGCCGCAAGCTGCATCTCGGCGGTGAGGTCGACAATTCCGAGGACGCCGGCACCATCGCCTACATCGAGGACTGCGCCCGCCAGGCCGGCCTCGCCACCAAGGTTCTGGCCATGGAGGCGATTGGCCGGCGGCCCAACGGCACCTTCGTCGACCTCGAGAACGAGCCGATCGAGCTGATGTTCAAGCTCTATCCGTGGGAATGGATGATGCGCGAGCAGTTCGGGTCCGGCCTGGCCGGCGCGCCGACCCAGTGGGTCGAGCCGCCGTGGAAGGCGATCCTGTCCAACAAGGGCATTCTGCCGCTGCTGTGGGCCATGTTTCCGCGCCATCCCAACCTGCTGCCGGCCTATTTCGACGATGACGCCGCGGCCGCCGCGCTGGGCCGGTCGTATGCGCGCAAGCCGCTCTATTCGCGCGAAGGCGCCAACGTCGCGCTGATCGCCGACGGCGCGGCGGTCGATACCAACGCCGGCCCCTACGGCGCCGAAGGGTTTGTGCGCCAGGCGCTGGCCGAGCTGCCACGGTTCAACGGCAACTACACCGTGCTCGGCTCGTGGATCGCGGCCGGCAAGCCGTGCGGCCTCTCGGTGCGCGAGGACGCGAGCGCGATCACGAAAAACACCTCGCGCTTCCTGCCGCATGCAATCGTGGGGTAGGGCACGCCGTTCGCACACACCTCGGCTGTCATCCCGGACGGCGCGCGTGCGCGCCGATCCGGGACCCAGCTACGCCGGCATCATGCCATTGGCACGGCAGGGGTACATGGATCCCGGCTCTCGCGCCTGACGGCGCTCGGCCGGGATGACAGTGGAGGTGCCATGCATGGCGACCGATTCCTCCCGTGCGGCACATGTGCTCTAAGCGGCCACACGCCGAACCAACAAAACCGGCGGCTTAAGGACTTTTGATGAACCGCCTGCTGAACGTCGTCGGCGTGGTGACCTTCGCCACCTCTCTGTTCACGCGCGTGGTCGATCCGGTCATCCCGCAGATCGCGGCCAGCCTGTGGGTCGAAACGGCAACGGCGGCGCTGCTGTCCACCGCCTTCGCGCTGCCTTACGCCGTGCTGCAGCCGGTGCTCGGGCCGGTCGCCGACGTGGTCGGCAAGACGCGGATGATGACGGTCTGCCTGGTCCTGCTGACGCTGGCCGCGGTGGCAAGCGCGCTGGCGCAAAACTTTCCGGTCCTGCTCGGTTTGCGCATGCTGTCGGGCATCGTGTCGGGCGGCATTTTCCCCGCCGCCATGGCGTTCGCCGCCGACCTGGCGCCGATCGGCCAGCGCCAGGTGGCGCTCAGCCGCATCCTGTTCGCCGGCATGGCCGGGAACCTGCTCGGCGCCACGGCGGCCGGGCTGGTGGCAGATTTGATCGGCTGGCGCGGCGTGTTCTTGGGGGCCGCCGCCGTCGGTGCCGTGGCCCTGCTGATCGCGCTCGTCGGATTTCGCGGCGCCAAGGCGGCGGCACCGCGCGTGCCGCTCAAGTCGGTGCCCGGCAACTATCGCATCATCCTGGCCAATCCGCGTGCCAAGGTGTGCTTCGGCTCGGTCTTCCTCGAAGGCATCTTCATCTTCGGCGTGTTCCCCTATGTGGCCATGCTGCTGCTGACCAGCGGGGAAGCGCGGGCCTCCATTGCCGGCCTGGTGATTGCCGGCTTCTCCATCGGCGGTGTCGTCTACACGTTCGCCGTCGGCAACCTGCTCGAAATGTTCGGCCAGCGCCGCATCATGCGCGCCGGCGGTTTCGCCGCCGCGATCGCGCTTGCCGGCGTCGCCGCCGATGCCTGGTGGCCCTTCGCGCTCCTGGCCTTCGGCCTTCTGGGCTTCGGCTTCTACCTGCTGCACGGCTCGATCCAGGTGTTCATGACCGAACTGGCGCCGGAAGCGCGCGGCGCGTCCGCCGCGCTGCATTCCTCCTCGTTCTTCCTCGGCCAGGCCATCGGCCCGATCGTCTACGGGCTGGGCATTGCCTGGCTCGGTGCCACCGCCACCCTGCTCATCGCGGCAGCAGCGGTGGCGCTGATCGGCCTGACGGCGGCGCACCTGCTCACCCGCGGGGCGCCGGCGGAGTGACGCGCAACGCATACCGTGAGTTGCAAAAAGATCACGACCCCGCGGATTCCGCTGTGCCGTCTATGAGGACGAAACCTCTACCGGTATGCTCCAACTTGAGCATGCCGGCGGGAGATGAAGTTGGGCATCCGCTCACGACATCGATTCTGGCGCCAGCTCGTCGGCTGGATCGCCGTCTATGCGTTCATCCTCCAAGGCATTCTCGTCGGCTTTGCCGGTATCCATCTGCACGCCGCGTCGGGATTCGAGTTCTGTCATTCCGATCCCGCGGCTCTCGCCCCTGGTGAGGCGCCGGTCCCGAACGACGACGACTTCCATTGTCCGTTCTGCGCGCCCACCGGAAGCGACGTCGCACCTCTGACCGGTGCGTCAACCCCGGTCGTCATCGCATATGCCGGCCTGGTGCCATGGCCGGTCGGCGACGCGCCGGTCACAAGTTGCTTCCGCTCTTCCGGTAAACGATCGCGAGCACCTCCGGTCGCGGCATGACGCATGCGGCGGCTCACGCCGTCGATCGCCCGCGCATGTCCTCGCTCACCGGAGGAGATATTCCATGTTTCGCATGCTTCGACCATTCGCATGGGCGATTCTCATCGCCTCGCTGCCGCTGACCGACGCGCTCGCGCATTGCTTCGTCGGCGCCCGCTTCTTTCCCGCCACCATCACGGTCGACGATCCTTGCGTCGCCGACGAGTTGTCACTGCCCACCGTATCCTCGTTCAAGAACGAGGATGTTCCGCCGGCCCGGCAGCTCGACATTTCAGGAGAGTTCTCCAAGCGCATCACGGATGCGTTCGGAGTCTCGGTCGAATCGACCTGGACTCGCATTCGCCCCCCGGGCGGGCCCACTGCCAATGGGTTTCAGAACCTAGAGACCATGGCAAAGTACCAGTTCCTCACCGCCGCCGCACATGAGCTGGTGATGTCGGCGGCGCTATCCGTCGAGTGGGGCAATACCGGCGCCCAGGCGGTCGGCGCCGAAAGCTTCAGCGTGATCACGCCGACATTGTTCATCGGCAAAGGCATGGGCGATCTGCCCGCTGCGGCCGGATGGCTGCGAGCATTCGCGCTGACCGGACAGATCGGCTATGCGATGCCGAGCCAATCCTCGAAGCCCATCTTTGGGGTCGATCCCGACACCGGAGAGCAGATGGTCGACGTGGAGCGCCGTGCGAAGTTCCTCGTTTATGGCGGCTCGTTGCAGTACAGCATGCCGTATCTCAAGGCGAATGTGGTCGATCTGGGCTTGCCTGACTTTATCAACCAGCTGATCCCGCTCATCGAAGTCCAGTTCCAGACGCCGGCGCTCAATGGTTTCGACACCGGGATTGGAACGACCGGAACCGTCAATCCCGGTGTCCTGTGGGTCGGCAAATCCTTCCAGGTCGGCATCGAGGCCATCATACCAATCAACCGTGCAAGCGGCAGCGGCGTCGGCGTGGTGGGCCAGCTGCACTGGTATCTCGACGACATCTTTCCCAACTCCATCGGTCGGCCGATCTTCGCCGGCACCAGCCTGGGGAGGCCATGACCATGCGAACCTCGGCTCTTCTTGTCGCGCTTGCGGCGCTCATCCTGACACCATTGCACGCGCACGCGCATGCCACGCTCGATCGCGCCAGCCCACGCGTCGGCAGCACGGTGGCCGCGGCGCCGCGCGAGCTGTCGCTGTGGTTCACGGAGAACATCGAGCCTGCGCTGAGCTCGGTCGAGGTGCGCAATGCGGCCGGCGTCCGGGTCGACCAGGGCAGGGCGCGGCGCGGGGCCGCGCCGAATCTGCTGCAGGTCGGGCTCAAGCCGCTGCCGCCCGGCACCTACCAGGTGCGCTGGCGGGTCCTCTCAGTGGACACGCACAGGACTGAGGGCAGCTTCAGCTTCCAGGTCGGCCAGTAGCGATCCCGGGCGTCAACGGAGCTTGCAAGCCTGCCGCTATGGGCTGGAGGTCGGCTTGCCGCCGCGGCTGCGAATGGCCGGCATCGGCGGCTCATAGACAACGTCGTTCTGGCTGTTCTTCAGGGCGAGCTGGGCAAGGTGCAGCCACCCGCGCGCCATGGCCAGCAACCGCGCCTTGTGGGCGGGGTCGGCAAGCTCCTCCGCCAGCAGCACGCATTCAGCGGCGTAACGTTGATAGTCCCAGACCCGTTCCACGGCACGCCCCACCGGACCGACTCCCGCAACGCCGAACTTCGACCCGGGTTCCCCGCGATGCAAAATATTTTGCTTGCCGGCCGCGAACGCGCCGCCTTGCCGGCGCCTGGCCGGATGCTAGCTGTCGTCAATGGCCGACGATGCCGAACGGATCATCGATCTCTACGACCGCCACGCGCGGTCCTGGGATGGCGAACGATGGCGCAGCCTGTTCGAGCGGCCGTGGCTCGACCGGTTCCTGGCCCTGCTGCCGCGCAGCGGAGAAATTCTCGACATCGGCTGCGGGTCGGGCGAACCCATCGCGCGCTACTTCATCGAAGCCGGCTATGAACTGAGCGGCGTGGATTCCTCGCCCGCCATGATCGCACTGTGCGGCAGCCGTTTCCCGCAGGCTACCTGGGTCGTGGCCGACATGCGGAGCCTGGCGCTCGACCGGCAATTCGACGGCATTCTTGCCTGGGACAGCTTTTTCCACCTGCGCCAGGACGCTCAGCGCGCCATGTTCGACATCTTCCGCCGGCATGCCGCTGGGGGAGCCGCGCTCATGTTCAACAGCGGGCCGCGTCACGGCGAGGCGATCGGCACTTTTCGCGGCGAGCCGCTGTACCATGCGAGCCTGGCGCCGGACGAATATCGCGCCTTGCTCGACGAGCACGGCTTCGAGGTTGTGTCGCACGTGGCCGAGGATCCGGGTTGCGGCGGCCGCACCCTCTGGTTGGCACGCCAGAAATAGATCACGTCCGGCAAGCCCGTGGGGCAGGGTCTTGCGCCACACCCCCAGGATGCGAATATAAAGGCACGGCCAGGGGTGCCGCGCCACCGCGCGGCTGAGATCACACCCTTTGAACCTGTCTGGGTCATGCCAGCGTAGGGAGCCGCAATGGCAGCCTCCACTCGTTCCGCCCATTCACGCGACGTCGTCATTGTCGGCGCCGGCGTGATCGGGCTCGGCATCGCCTGGCGCCTGGCGCAGCGCGGCGCGACCGTCACGGTGTTCGACAAGGGCGTGGCTGGTGCCGGCGCCAGCCATGCGGCGGCCGGCATGCTGGCGGCGAATGTCGAGGCGGAGCCGGGCGAGGAGGCCCTGGTCATGCTCGGCCGGCGTGCCCAGGCGGCATGGCCGCAATTCGCCGCCGAGCTGGAGGCGGCGAGCGGGATCGCCGTTGACCTGCGGCGTGAAGGCACGCTGGTGGTGGCGCCCACCGCCGACGATGCGGCGCGGCTGCGCCACGGGCTCAGCTTTCAGCAGGGCCTGGGCCTGCCGGTCGAATGGATGTCCGGCCGCGATGCGCGGCGGCGCGAGCCGCATCTCGGCCAGTTGGCCGGTGCGGTTTTCAGCCCGCAGGACCACCAGGTCGACAACCGCAAGCTGGCGGCAGCCCTGCGGGCGGCCGCCGAAGCCGCCGGCGTGGTGATCCGCGAGCACATGGCGGTCACCGACGTGCTGGCCACCCACGACCATGTGATGGGCGTGCGGCTCGCCGACGCGACCGACGTCGCGGCGGCCGTCGTGGTGATCGCCGCCGGCGCCTGGTCGCGCGCCATCGGCGGGATCGCGCCGCCGCTGCTCCCGCCGGTGCGGCCGGTCAAAGGCCAGATGCTGGCGCTGCAGATGGATGCTGCGGCGCCGCTCATCCGCCATGTCGTGTGGGCGCCCAATGTCTATCTGGTGCCACGCCTCGATGGCCGCCTCATTCTCGGCGCCACGGTCGAGGAAAAAGGGTTCGACACAACCTTGACGGCGGGCGGCGTGCTGGCGCTGCTGGAAGCCGCCTGGCGGGCGGTGCCGGCGATCGAGGAATTGCCGCTCGGTGAGATGTGGGTCGGCCACCGGCCGGGCAGCCGCGACGATGCGCCAATTCTCGGGGCCGGACCGGCGGAAGGCCTGTTCTATGCCACCGGCCATCACCGCAACGGCATCCTGCTGGCACCGGTGACGGCCAGCGCCATGGCGCGGCTCATCGTCGACCACGAGGTCGATGCCGCCATCCGGCCGTTCGGCATGGAGCGGTTCGGGGCAGCCTCCGCGGCCGGCGCGGCAACGCAGGCCGCGGAATAGGACGAGGACATGAACGACAACGACATCGCGACCATCCGGGTGAACGGCCAGCGCGAAACGCTCGGTGCCGCCACCATCGCGGCCCTGCTCGACGCCAAGGAGATCGGCGCCGACGCGCGCGGGATCGCCGTGGCACTCAACGGCTCCGTGGTGCCGCGCGCGGCCTGGCGCGCCACAAAACTGTCGCCCGGCGATGCGGTCGAGATCGTCCGCGCGCAGCAGGGGGGCTGACATGAGCGCCGATCCGCTGGTCATCGCCGGCCGCGAGTTCCGCTCGCGCCTGTTCCTCGGCACCGCCGGCTATCCCAACCAAAAAATCATGCTCGACGCGGTGGCGGCGAGCGGCACCGAGATGGTCACGGCCTCGATCCGCCGCATCAGCTTGGCCGGCGAGGAGGAGAGCCTGACGGAACTGCTCGCCGGGCGCGCGCATTTCCTGCCCAACACGGCTGGCTGCCAGACCGCCAAGGATGCCGTGCTCACCGCCGAGCTGGCGCGCGAGGCGCTCGGCACCAACTGGATCAAGCTCGAGGTGATCGGCGACCGCGAGCTGCTCTACCCCGACGTCGAAGAGCTGGCGTCCGCCACCGACACGCTGGTCAGGAATGGGTTCGTGGTCCTGCCCTACTGCAACGACGACCCGGTGACCTGCGCCAGGCTGGCCGATCTCGGCGCTGCTGCCGTCATGCCGCTGGGCTCGCTGATCGGCACCGGCCTCGGCATCGGCAACCCGCACCTGATCGAGCTGATCTGCAGCCGTTCGGCCGTGCCGGTCGTGCTCGACGCCGGCATCGGCACCGCGTCCGACGCCACACTCGCCATGGAGCTCGGCTGTGCCGCCGTGCTCTTGAATACGGCGGTGTCGAAGGCGCAGGACCCGGTGCGCATGGCAGCCGCCATGCGGGCGGCGGTGGAAGCCGGATGGCTGGCCCGGCTGGCCGGCCGCATCCCGAAACGCCCGCACGCCGAACCGTCGAGCCCGCAGTTCGGCCTGGTGGGGACGTAAGCGTGCATGTCCCGGATGCTGTGCAGCATGGAGCGAAGCGGAATGGCGCGCTGCAGATCCGGGATCCCGGTTCTCTTTCTGAAAACGGGGATTCCCCCTCTGCTGTGCGTCGTTGCACGCGGCACCGCGCGCGGGGCAGATAGGCCGTGACCAAGCGACTTCCGCAACCGCCGCTCCTCGTCATAACCGATCGCCAGCAGGCCCGCCGGCCCCTGGACGACATCCTGGCCGCCAGCTTTGCGGCCGGCTGCCGCTGGGCGAGCGTGCGGGAAAAGGATTTGCCGCCGGGTGAGCAGGTTGCGCTCGCGCAGCGGCTGCGCAGCGTCGCGCGCGACTGGAACGCGTGGCTCACCCTGCATGGCGATCCCGCGCTGGCGCTGGAAGCCGGCCTTGACGGCGTCCACCTCGCCGCCGGAGGCGATGCGGCGGCGGCGCGCAAGGGGATGGGGAAGGGGGCCTTGATCGGTGTCTCGGTCCACACGGCGGAGGAGGCGGCGCAGCTCGATGCCGGTTTGATCGATTATCTCATTGCGGGGCCGGCCTATGCCACCGCCAGCAAGCCTGGCCATGGACCGGTCCTCGGCATGGTGGGCATCGGAAAAATCTCGGAAGCGACCGCGGTGCCGGTGATCGCCATCGGCGGCATCACGCCCGGCGCGGTCGCCGACATGCATATCGCCGGCGCCGTCGGCATCGCCGTCATGGGCAGCATCATGCGGGCCGAGCGGCCGCAGCAGGAGGTCGAGCGGCTGATCGCGGCGGTGGCGCCGGACAGCCTGTAGCATACCGCCTTGCGGCGGCTGCCCCTGGTGTCGCAGGCAAAGCGCCGGCCGCCGCGGCGCAGGATCACCCGCGCTCCTCGCCCTGATCCAGAATATCGCGAACGCGGGCCGCCAGGTGGGTCTGCGTGATCGGCTTTTGCAGGAGCTCCACGCCTTCATCCAGCCGCCCGTGGTGCACGACGGCGTTGCGCGAATAGCCGGTCATGTAGAGCACCCGAAGGCCTGGCCGGATCTGGAGCGCGCGCTGCCCGAGTTCGCGGCCGTTGAGGCCCGGCATGATCACATCGGTGAGCAGAAGGTCGATGCGGTTGGACGGCTGTTCGAGGATGGGGAGCGCGGCGGTCCCGCTCGGCGCGGTCAGCACCGAATAGCCCAAGCCGCGCAGTACCTCCGCCAGGTACTGGCGCAGATCCTGATCGTCCTCGACGATGAGGATGACTTCTCCTTGCTCGCCCCGTCCGACGACGTCGATCTTGTCCTCCGGCTCGTCCTCGCTCCGCCGCGTGTACCGTGGCAGGTAGATTTTCACGGTCGTCCCCTGACCGACCTCGCTGTAGATCTTCACGTGGCCGCCCGACTGCTTGACGAACCCATAGACCTGGCTCAGCCCGAGGCCGGTGCCCTGGCCAAGCTCCTTGGTCGTGAAAAACGGCTCGAAGGCGCGGGTGACCACGTCGGGCGGCAT
>Ga0209466_1000243_pt1 | contig 12610 bp, 10 predicted proteins | sample PanSoiPlo30MoBio_FD_188323 | JGI IMG/M metagenome (GOLD analysis project Ga0209466, IMG submission 188323) | Tropical forest soil microbial communities from Panama analyzed to predict greenhouse gas emissions - Panama Soil Plot 30 MoBio (SPAdes)... | ecosystem: Environmental > Terrestrial > Soil...
ACCGCGGTGCTGTCGTTGTCGCAGCCCGGCATCAACTTCGAGGACGTCGAGGGTACGCGCAGCATGCTGCGCTATTGCAACGAGTACGGCGCCGAGACCGTGCGCAATCATCCCGGCCGGTTCGGCCTGTTCGTCTCGCTGCCGCTGACCGACATGGACGGAGCCTTGCGCGAGCTCGAATACGGGTTCGACGTGCTCAAGGCCGACGGCGTCGGCCTGCTCACCAGCTACGGACAAAAGTATCCGGGCGATCCCGTGTTCGAGCCGATCTGGCAGGAGCTCAACCGGCGCAAGGCGGTGGCGTTCTTCCACCCGAACCTGCCGGTGTGCTGTCGCGGTCTCCTGGCCGACGTGCCGGGGCCGACCATCGAGTATCAGTTCAACACGGCGCGCGCGATCACCAACCTGCTCTACTCCGGCACGCTCACGCGCTACCCCGACATCCGCTACATCTTCTGCCACGCCGGCGGCGCCATGACGCCGCAGGTGGCGCGCATCGTGCGCACCGCCGAGGAGATCAAAAAGGTGCGCGAGCGCCTGCCCAACGGCGCGCTGGCCGAGATCCGCAAGCTCTTTTACGACACGGCGCAGTCGGCCTACCCGGAGAATCTCGGGGCGCTGAAGAGCGTCGTGCCGATCTCGCAGGTCCTGCTCGGCACCGATTATCCCTACGTGATGCCGGCCTATACGGTCGACGCCCTGGTGAAGTTCGGGTTGAGCGAGGCCGAGCTGCGCGCCGTGACGCGCGACAATGCCCTGGCGCTGTTCCCGCGGCTAAAAACGGCGTGACCGGCGGCTGGAACATCGCGCCCGGTAAGGCAATATTATAGAAGGCGGCAGCAGGATTCCGCCACGCTGGTCAAACCGATGGCTCACATTCCGGATTTCACCAAGATCGATTTTGCCGAGTCGGCCATGGCCGGCGCCGATGCACCGGCGGCCGAGCCCTGGCTGACGCCGGAAGGCATTGCCGTGAAGCCCGCCTACGGGCCGGAGGACGCGGCCGCCCTCGACTTCCTCGACACTTTTCCGGGCATCGCGCCCTACCTGCGCGGCCCCTACCCCACCATGTACGTCACCCAGCCCTGGACGATCCGGCAATATGCCGGCTTCTCCACGGCTGAGGATTCCAACGCCTTCTACCGCCGCAACCTGGCGGCCGGGCAGAAGGGGCTTTCGGTGGCGTTCGACCTCGCCACCCACCGCGGCTACGACTCCGACCATCCACGCGTGGCCGGCGACGTCGGCATGGCCGGCGTGGCGATCGATTCGATCTACGACATGCGCACGCTGTTCTCCGGCATCCCGCTCGACCAGATGACGGTGTCGATGACCATGAACGGCGCCGTGCTGCCGGTGCTGGCGCTCTACATCGTGGCGGCCGAGGAACAGGGCGTGCCGCCAGAAAAGCTCGCCGGCACGATCCAGAACGACATCCTCAAAGAATTCATGGTGCGCAACACCTACATCTATCCGCCGGGCCCTTCGCTGAAGATCATCTCCGACATCTTCGCGTTCACGGCGGCGCACATGCCGAAGTTCAACTCGATCTCGATCTCCGGCTACCACATGCAGGAGGCGGGCGCGACGCAGGACCTCGAACTCGCCTACACGCTGGCCGACGGCGTGGAATACGTGCGGGCCGGGATCGCGGCCGGGCTCGACATCGACCGCTTCGCGCCGCGCCTGTCGTTCTTCTGGGCGATCGGCATGAACTTCTTCATGGAGGTGGCCAAGCTGCGCGCCGCCCGCCTGCTGTGGGCCAAGCTGATGCGCCAGTTCGAGCCCAAGGACGCGCGCTCGCTCAGCCTGCGCACCCACTGCCAGACCTCGGGCTGGTCGCTCGCCGCCCAGGACGTGTTCAACAACGTGGTGCGCACCGGCATCGAGGCCATGGCGGCGACGCAGGGCCATACCCAGTCCCTGCACACCAATGCCCTGGACGAGGCGCTGGCGCTGCCAACCGACTTTTCCGCGCGCATCGCGCGCAACACGCAGCTGTTCCTGCAGCAGGAAAGCGGCACCAGCCGCATCATCGATCCGTGGGGCGGCTCGCACTATGTCGAGCGCCTGACCCATGAGCTGGCGCACAAGGCGTTCGGCCACATCGCCGAGATCGAGGAGCTGGGCGGCATGGCCAAGGCGATCGAGGCCGGCATCCCCAAGCTGCGCATCGAGGAGGCCGCCGCCAAGACCCAGGCGCGCATCGATTCCGGCGCGCAATCGGTCATCGGCGTCAACAAGTATCGGCCGGCCGACGAGCGGCCGATCGACGTGCTCAGGGTCGACAATTCGGCTGTGCGGGCACTGCAGATCGACAAGCTCGGGCGCCTGAAGCAGGAGCGCGACCCGCGCGCGGTCGCCGAGGCGCTGGCGGCGCTCACCCGCAGCGCCGGCAATGGCAACGGCAACCTGCTGGCGCTGGCCGTCGACGCCGCGCGCGCGAAGGCGACTGTGGGCGAGATTTCTTCGGCGCTGGAACAGGTTTTCGGTCGCCATCGCGCCGAGATCAAGGCGATCTCCGGCGTCTACCGACAGGAGGCCGGCATGTCGGTCGAGCGGGTGCAGAAACTGGTGGCCAAGTTCGAGGTCAACGAGGGCCGCCGCCCGCGCATCCTGGTCGCCAAGATCGGCCAGGACGGCCACGACCGCGGCCAGAAGGTGATTGCCTCGGCGTTCGCCGATCTCGGCTTCGACGTCGACATCGGGCCGCTGTTCGCCACGCCGGCGGAAGCCGCGCGCCAGGCGATCGAGAACGACGTGCACATCATCGGTGTGTCGTCGCTGGCCGCCGGACACCTGACGCTGGTGCCGGAGCTGCATGCCGAGCTCGCCGCCCAGGGCCGGCCCGACATCATGATCGTGGTGGGCGGCGTGGTGCCGCCGCAGGATTACGAGGCACTGCGCCAGGCTGGTGCGGAGGCGATCTTCCCCCCCGGTACCGTGATCGCGGACGCCGCCGAGGCGCTGGTGAAGAAGCTCAACACGCGCCTTGGCCACGCGCGCGCGGCGGCGGAGTAGGAAGACCAGTCGTCAATCGAGGCCGTCGAGCCGGACTGCCACGCCCGGCAGCGGCGACATCGTGAGCGTTTCGATTTGCCGGAGCCGAGCCCGTGTCCCAATGGGAGCCGACGCAAGCATCCGCAGACACCGACGCCCCGGCGCCTGACACATTCTGCGCCTATCTCGCCAAGCAGCTCATCGCCAAGCAAGGTTTTGACATCGGCACCGTGTCCGAGGCCGCCGAGCTTGCCGCCCACTGCGACGTCATCCTGTCGCGCCACGACGGTTACACCCTGACGATCGCGTGCCTGGTGGATCGCGAAGCCAACCCCGGCAAGACATTCGACCTCTCGCCCGATGCGGTCGAGGCGGTCGGCCAGGCATGCCTCAAGTACAGCGGCCAAGCGTATCGGGCGAAGATGCCGCTGGGGATCGAAATCTACGAGGTCGGGCCCGTTTCGCCGGACGATTCGCAGCGGCAACGCCTCGCTTTGTACAAACGCTCCGGCTTGTTTTCCAAGGTCATTCCATCGGCGGCGATCGTCGACACGACCTTCGGCTCGGTGTGGCCGAAGCGGGTGGCCAGGCGCCGGTTCATCGAGAAGCTTCTGCGCTCGCCGCGCGAGTCGGATGCCGCGCTGCGGGCATCCATGGCCGTAGCCGTCGCCGAGCCATCCTTTCCGTGGCTCACCTACACGATGCTGGCGGCCTTGATCGCGATCTTTGCCGCCGAATTGATCTACGGGATCGGCCCGTGGACCAAGCTGCTGCAGCCGTCGACCTCGACGTTGGTGGCGTTCGGCGGGCTCATGCCGTCGCTCGTGTTCAAATCCGGCGAATGGTACCGGCCGTTGTCCGCCCCGCTCCTGCATGCCGATGCCGTGCATCTGCTCATGAATGGCATCGCGTTGTTCCTGGCCGGCCGCATTCTAGAGAGCCTGGTCGGACGCGCCTGGTTCGCAACGATGTTCGTGATCAGCGCCATCTGCGGCTCGCTCCTGTCGCTGACGCTCAATGCCGATAACCTGGTGTCGGTCGGCGCCTCGGGCGCCGTGACGGGCCTTTTTGCCGCCATGCTGGTCACCAGCTTTCACTTCCCATCCGGTGCCGACCGGACCTCGCTGCAGATGGCCGCCATCTATGTGCTGGTGCCGGCGCTATTGCCGCTGCTCTCGACATTTCACGGCATCAAGGTCGACTACGGGGCGCATTTCGGCGGCGCGTTGGGCGGTTTGGCCGTGGGCTTGCTGATGCTCGCGCTATGGCCGCGCAGCGAGCCGCGGCCCAGGTGCCGGCCCGCTGCCGCCGGCGTGGCGATGGTCGGACTTGTGGCCTTTGCCTATCCGGCGCTGCCGCTGGCCAGAAACTATCCTGCCGCGGCCTTCGCGGCCGTACTCTTTCCCCAAGCTCTGCTGCCAAAATCCGACGTCGACGCCAGAGCGCAGTCCGCCGATCTGGTGGCGCGCTATCCGCGTGATCCGCGCGCGCGCCTGTTCCGCGCCGCTGCGCTGTTGGAAACGAATGACAAGATGGGGGCCGAACGCGAATTGCGCGCCGGCCTCGCCGAGGAACAGCTTTGGCGGTCGATGTTCAACCCCGACCTGTCCATCCGGCTGCACACCATGCTGGCCACGCTGCTGGCCGATACGCAACGACCTGACGAGGCCAGGGCGATTGCCCAGCCGGTGTGCGCCGCAACCACGAGCGGAGCCATGCGCGCCCTGCTCGATCGCGCCAAGCTATGCGGGACTTGAATGAGGCTTACGCGATTGGCCGACGCCCGCAGGAAAGTCGCGAGTGTCGGCATAAAGTTTTGGACTAGACGGGTTCCGTCTCCACCGTGACGAAGAAAGCCCACGCATCGACTTCCTTTTCCGCCTCCTGGCGCGAGAAGCCGTAGCGCTCCTGGACGCGCTCGGCGAGTTCGTCGCGCCGGCCGGCAATGGTCTCGACGTCGGCTTGGGTCAGATGAAACCAGTGCCGGCGCGCCCGCTGCCGGAGCTGCGGCCAATGGCTTTCCACGTCGCTCCATTTCATGATTGACCCCCGTCCTTTTCTCCGCGGCGCCATTGCGGCAAAGGATCGGGGCGAGGCTTCGACTCGAAAGCGGCAATCTGGTGGCAATTTTGAGTCGATCGGGTTCGCGCACAACACGTGATCGTTTAGCCGCCAAGACCTAGCGCCATATGGAGAAGAAGGCCAGGATGGCACGCTCCGACAAGGGTTTGGACGATATTCCGGCGCTCGCGCGGGCAATCCGGGCGGGCGAGCGGGCGGTGCTGGCGCGCGCCATCACGCTGATCGAGAGCAAGCGCCCGGATCACCAGAAGGCGGCGCGGGCGCTGGTCCAGGAACTCCTGCCGGCAACCGGCCGGGCGATACGCGTGGGCATCACCGGCATGCCGGGCGTGGGCAAATCGACCACCATCGACGCACTCGGCACCTTCCTGACCGGCAGGGGCCACCAAGTGGCTGTGCTGACCATCGATCCGTCGTCGACCCGCACTGGCGGGTCGATCCTCGGCGACAAGACGCGCATGGCGCGGCTCGCCGGCGACCCCAGCGCCTTCATCCGCCCCTCCCCGGCGTCCGGCACGCTCGGCGGCGTGGCGAGCAAGACCCGCGAAACCATGCTGCTTGCCGAGGCCGCCGGATTCGACGTGATCCTGGTCGAGACCGTGGGCATCGGCCAGTCGGAGATTACCGTGGCCGACATGACGGACTTCTTCCTGGTGCTGATGCTGCCCGGCGCCGGCGACGAACTGCAGGGCCTCAAGAAGGGCGTGGTCGAGATCGCCGAGATGATCGCCGTCAACAAGGCCGACGGCGACAATGTCGCGCGCGCCAATGCGGCGGCGGCCGAGTATCGCGCCGCGTTGCATATCCTGTCGCCGCGGTCGCCGAGCTGGCGGCCGCCGGTGGTCACCTACTCGGCGCTCACCGGCGCCGGCATCGCCGACCTGTGGGGGCACGTGCTGGCGCATCGCGCCGCCCTGGAGGCATCGGGCGAGCTCAGTGAGCGGCGGCGCGAGCAGCAGGTGAAATGGATGTGGACCATGATCGAGGAGCGCTTGATCGGGCGGCTCAAATCCGACCCCGCGATCAGGGCGCGCCTGCCGGCGCTGGAGGCGGCGGTGGCCGCGGGCCGCCTGTCGCCGGCAGTGGCGGCGGAAGAGATCGCCCAGGCGCTGGGGGCCTGACCTGGTCCAGGGCCAACAAGCTTGCCAGCTGTGGCGAAGGCATTGGGCGCGTGACGCCCGACACCCGGCCGGCCCGTCACACCTCCTGATAGTCCGCGGGCGACACCCGCACATAACCGCCGGCGCGCAGCGCTTCCGGCTCCACCACGTCCTCGGCGGTGGCATCCGGCGCCTTGAACGCCGTCTTCCAGTCGTTCTCGAAGATCTGCGTGAAGTAGTCACAGATGCCGCGGTGGGACAGCCATACGCCGGCCTCGCGGTTTGTCGAGACGGCGGAATTCGACCAGTTCTGCGAGCTCACCAGCACGCCGGTCGCGTCCACCAGGACCATCTTGTTGTGGCAGTGCACGAAGCGCGTCGTGTCGATGTAGCGGATGTTCTTGCCCAGCACGAGGCCGTAGGTCTGCTTGAGCAGATCGAGATTCTCCCGCTCCTTGGGAAGATCCTTCTTGCTGAAGATCTTGCCGAGGATGATGCGGATGTCGAGCTTGCCGGCCGCCTTGCGCGCCTCCTTGATCGCCTCCAGCAGGTCGGTGATGTTGTCCTGCTCGCCGCGGATATACTGCTGCTCGATCAGGATCGATTTCCGGGCCGCACGCAGCTTCCCGGGGATCACGCTCATGTAATTGTCGGGACTGAGCACGGGCTGGATGTCGAGGGCCTTGGTCAGCTTGAACGTCTTGCTCGGGAACAGCTTGCCCGGAACCTTGGTGGGCGCTTTTTCGATCAGGAAGGCGTTGGCCGCCTTCGCCACCTGCGCCAGCGATTCCGGACCATTGATCTCGAGCGCCATGTCGCTGTCGAGGATCTTGGTGAAGAACCGCGACAGCTTTTTGGAGCGGACGGCGAGCCCGGTGTCGCGGTTGCCGAAGCGGAAGTGATCGCGGTCGCCGCCGTCCTTGACGTTCAGCGGGATGCTGTTCTCGCTGTAATTGCCGCTCTGCACCAGGCACCATTCGCCATCGACGACGATCACCTTCTCGTGCGACGAGCTGAAAAAATGCACCCGATGGCTGGCGCATGATGGTGCCGGCACCCCGTCGACCCCGGAGTCGTTGAGCTCGTCGAACAGCTTCTGTTCGTCCTTGCTGTCGATGTCGAGCATGAGCTTGATCTTCACGCCGCGCTTGAGCGCGTCGAGCAGGAGCTCCGTGATGTAGGCGGCGGAGAAGTCGTAGATGCCGATGAGGATGGTCTTCTTGGCGTTGTCGAACAGGCGCTTGGTCACCGCGTAGGTCGAATCCGGCGAGCAGTAGGCGATGATCTCCTGATCGACGCTGACGTCGGGCACCTTCACCTTGGTGTAGGGCTCGAGATGGCAGTTGCGGCCGACCATCTCGGGCAGGAAGACCTCGGTGGTGCGCGGCTCCACGCGGTTGCCCACGGCCCGCACGCTCTCCGGTTCAGCGATGTACGGCCCCTTTGGTTCGACCATCGATCGACGAAGAACAACACTCGGCATGTTGGCCCCTCCAGGCTTGCGACGATCATTCCGGTGCGTAGGGCGCGCTGCGCGCGACCACGAGCGGAACCTCGACCTGTCCCTGCTTGCCGGAACACGACAGCGAAGACGGCAGATCGACCTTGGCTTTCGGCGCGACGTGAGCCACCACGACCCAGCCTTGCTTGCCGTACCGCCTTCCCTCCTCGACCCCGATCGCGTGGACGCCCTTCTTCATCAGGTTCTGCCCGTGCTGCTGTCGCGCCTTGTTGGCATCATCCTCGTTCGCCATCGTCGACCATACCGGTTGGCCCGCTTATTTTTCGGCAAAGCGGAACTTGAATGCCTTCACGACTTCGGAAATGGGATTGAAGATACTGCCCTCCGTGGATCCGGCGAAGTGCAGGCCGACGATCTTTCCGCTTTTCTTGTCGACGATGGTCGCACCGGAGTCGCCCGGTTTCGAATACCGCGTGCACTTCACCTGGTCGATGAAGCCGACCTTTCCGACGCCCGGATACGACAGGACGATGCTGAAATGCACATCCTCGACCACGCCTTCGGAATTGCCCGACGTACGTCCCCGCATGACGATCTTCATGTCGCGCACCGGATCGATGGTGGCGAGCGGAGACTTGGCGCCGCGAATGGAAAAATCGATTTCGTCGAGGAAGCCGGCGTCAACCCGCGCGAGCGCCGCGTCCACCCGGTTCAGGAAGTCGTTGCCGCGCTTGAACGGGAGGATGTCAGTCAGCACGCCCACGGCCTGTGTCTTGCCGCTGGTGTCGGCTTCGCCCGGATAGATGATCTCGTCGCCGGCCTTTCCCTTTCCGCTCCTGGCGAGGACGTGGGAATTGCTGAGCAGGAAGAGCCTATTGCCCTTCTTCACGATCGCCCCGAGGGTACCCGTATCGGTGTCGTTGCCGACACTGAATCCGCTGAGCAGCGGCGATTTGCGCTTGTTGACCTGAGGGCGGACCTTCCCGATCTCCTGCACGTCGGTGAACACCGCGCGGCGGTCAGCCACGCTGAGGACCGGCGGAATGATCCTGTTGGACTTGACCTTGGCCTTGGTGATCTTCTTCTCGACGTAGAAGCACAGGCCGAGTTCGCCGGTCTTCTTGTTTTCGGTCCGCTTTTCGGCGATCCCGATGGCGACGATATTCGGGTCCTCAAAAATGGTGCGCACGCGGTCGACATGCTTGGCTTCGAGGACATCGAGCGATTCCGGCTTCGGCCCCCTGGTTCCGCGGACCAGGTTGAGCGCCTCAAGCAGCTCTTTCGGCGTGTCGCTCTTGGCCATAGCACCGTCTCCATGCCGCCTGACGTCACGATGCGTCGGCGCCATCGCGCCGCACGCGCCTGGTCACCTCCCGGTCACCCGCCCGGGCAGGCGCAATCGCGTCATTGAAGTTCCGCTCACCCCCGTTCAATCGATGAGCCGCCGCCAAAAAAATGCACAGGAACATGCGCCTGGCGATAAGCCGCGACAGTGGACAGCGTCGCCCCCGGTGCGGGCTGGAGTCGCTTGAATCCGGTCGCCCACACGATCAGATCGCAAGCGGTTGCGTTGAAACTAGATTACAATCGTCGTTCATAGTCAAATAGCCGGCGACATTGGTGCAGCCCCATCAGCATGGTGGATGGAAGACAGCTATGGCGCGCCGCCCGATCGACCGGACTTTTGCCGTGACGACGACGCGCATCGCCGCGCTTGATTGTCATCATTGCGGAAGATCATGCCCGTCACCGTCCTGATCACCGGGTTCGGGCCGTTTCCTGGCGCGCCGTTCAATCCGACCGAGGGCCTGGTCAGGCGGCTGGGCGCGCGGCGGCGGCCGGCGCTGGCCGAGGTGGAGCGCATCACTCACGTGTTCCGCACCAGCTATGAGGCGGTCGATGACGATTTGCCGCGGCTCGTCGCGCGCCATCGCCCCGCCGTGCTGCTCATGTTCGGGCTGGCCGCACGCAGCCCGCATCTGCGCATCGAAACGCGGGCGCGCAATGCCGTCTCCGCGCTGGTGCCGGATGCTCGCGGGCAGATGCTGCGGCGGACCGGCATCGCGGCGGGCGCCGCGCCGACGCTCACCGGCCGCGCGCCGTTTCAAAGACTGCTGCGCGCCACGCGGGTCGCGCGCGTGCCGGCAAGGCTGTCGCGCGACGCCGGCGCCTATCTCTGCAACTACGTCTATTGGCACGGCCTCACGGCGGCATCGCGCCAGCGGCCGGTGCCGATCGTTGCGTTCGTGCACGTCCCGGCGGTCGGCCGCGCGGCGCGACGCCGCGCCAAGCGGGCGCCCACCCCGAACGACCTGGCGCGCGCCGGCGAGGCCATTCTGCTGGCCCTGGTGGCGGCGGCGCGCACGTTAACCCTATCGAGACATTAATGGTGCTGTCCCATCGCGATACATCGGATAATGGCCCGGAACTTGGAACGCTGATGCTCGGTCAACCAAGCGTATCCAGCCATGTCCCTTGATCGCCGCCATTTCCTCACCTTCACGGCCGGCGGGGCCGCCGCCGCCAGCGAGCCGTTCGCCACCGAGCGCGCCGCCGCCGCACCGCTCTCGGTGCTCGGCATCGACGCGCTGCACCTCGGCGTGCGGGCGGGGAGCTTTGAGGATCAGAGCAGCGCATTGCAGGACGCCATCGACCAGGCCGCCGGCGCCCGCGTACCGCTGGTGCTCGGGCCGGGCGTGTATCGCGCCGGCGATCTGAAACTGCCGAGCGGCGCGCAGATCGTCGGCGTGCGCGGCGCCACGCGCCTGGTGCTGACGCAGGGCCCCTCGCTCATCTCGGCGACGAGGGTCGACGCCATCGGGTTGACCGGGCTCGTGCTCGACGGCGGCAACCGGCCGCTGCCGGACGGACGTGGACTCGTCACCTTCGCGGGCGTGCGCAGCCTGCGCATCACGGATTGCGAAATTTTCGCCGCCGGCCGCCATGGCATCGTGCTGGAAGGCGTGCAGGGCGAGGTGACCGGCTCGACCATCGCGGACGCGGCCGGCACCGCCATCTTCTCGCGTGACGCAGCCGGGCTCCTGATCGCGCGCAACGTGATCCGCCAGGCCGGCAACAGCGGAATCCAGGTGTGGCGCTCGGAAGCCGGCGATGACGGCACGCTCATCGTCGACAACCGCATCGAGGGCGTGCTGGCGCGGAGCGGCGGCTCGGGACAGAACGGCAACGGCGTCAACGTCTTCCGCGCCGCCAACGTGGTGGTCCAGGGCAACCGCATCCGCAACTGCGCGTTCTCGGCCGTGCGCGGCAACGCCGCCTCCAACCTGCAGGTGCTCGGCAACAACTGCACGGCGTCGGGCGAGGTCGCGCTCTATGCCGAATTCGGCTTCGAGGGCGCCGTGATCGCCAACAACGTGGTCGACGGCGCGGCGCTCGGCATCGCCGTGACCAATTTCAACCAGGGTGGCCGCTTCGCCGTGGTGCAGGGCAACGTCATCCGCAACCTCACGGCCAAACGGCCGGCCGGCACCGACCCTGACGACGGCTTCGGCATCGGCATCGGCGTGGAAGCGGACTCGGCCGTGACCGGCAACGTCATCGAGCAGGCGCCGAGCGCCGGCATCTCGATCGGCTACGGCCAGCACCTGCGCGACGTGACCGTCACCGGCAACGTGGTGCGCATGGCCGGCGTCGGCATTGCGGTGTCGGTGGCGCCGGGCGCCGGCGCTGCCGTGATCGCCGACAACCTCATCGCCGGCGCGCGCGACGGCGCCATCGTCGGCATGGAATGGAAGAAGCCGGTGACTGGCGACCTCGCCCGGGACGGCGCCGCGCGCTTCGCCCAGCTCGCCATCAGCGGGAACCGGGTGCGGTAAACCGGCTATCCACTCGGTTCGTCATGCACAGCCTTGACCCGCGCGATCCGGATGCGCGCGGCATTTCGGAGACGCCGATGAAGTGCTTGATTCTCAAGTGCATCGCGCGGTGCCATCATATGGACTCCTTGAACGCAAATGCTCGGGCGTCCACGAAACCGAGTGAACTGCAATCCATCCTGAGCTGGCGGCGAAACGGAAAACCGAGGGAGGGAAAGAGATGGCTGACGTGCTGATTATGTACGGGCTGCCGCTGATCGTGTTAATCGCCGCAGCGGTCTGGATTTACATGCATCTGACGCCAGAAAACTGGAAAGGCAGCTCGACAAAAGTACCCAACCAAGGGGTCGTAAAACGGGATTGGGTCGCCACCGGACGCATCGATTTCGCAACGCAGCTTACAACCACCCCCGGAGATAACGATCGGCCAAGTGAATTCAAGCTGCTCGTAGAAGAACGTAGAATTGTAGAAAGCATCGCTGGAAATGAAAACCTTGAGATTCAATGGAGGCTTGCTACGCTGAGGGAAGCAAAAACCGTTGTGACTCAATACCACACATACCTGTCGGAAAACTCGCTCATCAAAACTGTATTCGACGAGCCCGCATCGTTGCCCCCACCAGTGGAGGCTCAGATCAACCGGGCCGCCGCACCCGCCGAGGAGAAGAGCGAGTTTACCGTGGTGCTGGCCGCGGTCGGCGAAAAGAAGATCGAGGTGATCAAGGAGGTGAGCGCGCTCACCGGGCTCGGTCTCAAGGAGGCCAAGGACCTGGTCGAGGGCGCGCCCAAGCCGGTCAAGAAGGGCGTGAACAAGGACGAGGCCGACAGGATCACGGCCACGTTGGAGAAGGCGGGTGCGAAGGCTGCGCGCGTTCCTTCCGACTAAACCAGCTAGTCTATTCAAGTGGCAAACCCGCCGCGCGGTGCTTCAGCCATTGCCTCGGAAGCTTTTGCAAGATCGTTGCACTTCATCGCCGGCCACGATCCGGCCCGGACGATGCCGCGCGCATCCGGCCCGGCATCGTCTATGTCTCACTCTGAGCCTATGGCCATGCGGGCCCATGGGCGATGCAGCGCGGATTCGGCCGGCTCACCGCCGTGCTCCATGCCGCCGTCATGATGGCAACGCC
>Ga0209466_1000244_pt1 | contig 12564 bp, 9 predicted proteins | sample PanSoiPlo30MoBio_FD_188323 | JGI IMG/M metagenome (GOLD analysis project Ga0209466, IMG submission 188323) | Tropical forest soil microbial communities from Panama analyzed to predict greenhouse gas emissions - Panama Soil Plot 30 MoBio (SPAdes)... | ecosystem: Environmental > Terrestrial > Soil...
AGCCGTCGCAGCGCCGACGTGGGCCGCGCAGCGCCGGCGCCTGCGGCTTTCTCTTCATGGAGCTTCAGCGCGCTGGCTACTTCGCCATCAGACATTTTGGCCAGGCGCTGAATCCAGTCTTTTAGTATTCCTTCCTCTTCGCCGCCGGGTTTAATCCGCTGGCCTCCGGCGTGCGGGACACGATTTGTGGGTTTCTTCAGGAGCAGCGATTCTTCCGGCTTGTTGCGGTCAATCAGCGCGACCAGCGATCTGCCGAAGGCCTCGATTTGATCGGCGTTTGCGTCCGGTTCGGGGAATTGCAATCTCGTAACCGACGCCACGCCGTCGGGGCTATGGCACGACCGGCAAGCCGCCTTCTCCAGAACCGGGTAAAGCGTCCTCGCGAAAGATCTTTCCTGAGCCGGAGAGAAACCTTCCTGAGCCCAGATCGAGAAGAGAGCAAGAACTAGAAAAGCCTTGAACCCACCTGGTTTTCTTATGCTTTTGCCAGACATTATGTAGCGGATGTTTCAGCTATCGCTGCTATTGGAAATTGGAAATCAAAAATTGCAGGCGGATATGCGCAACCGCGCCCAGTATAGGTAATGAATACAACACTGGCAAATAAGTTCTCACGCGGCGGCATACATCTTGCAATGGCGCCCTATTGCAATCTGGGCGCCTATTTTTCTCACCACCTTCGGGCTAACAATGATCGGATGAGCTTGCCCAGCGGTGCGTTTGTATTTCAGTATAACCTTTTTACATCATCGCCGTATCCTTTCCCTTCGCTGTCATCAATCGTGTCCTTCATGCTTTCTCTCCGATTGGACTGACAAGCCATTGTGATTACTTGGCTCTTCGGGTTTACTCGCTCATCTCCGAATAGAGGAACAGGAAATGCTTGCGTTTAATTACGGTGATACGCTAGGTCAATCGCCTCTAAAAAAAAATAATCAAAACCACCCGTTGATGTTTCAAAATTGATGCTCAGTAATGGGCGTGTTTCTGCGCGAGCTTTTGCGAGTAAGTCAATTCATGGCAGACGTGTGACCAGACTTGCGAAGACTTGCGGCGAACTAACCGCTTCGCCTTACATTCGCGCGGGCCGGTTGGGATACTACGGAGGGACTTATGAGAATGTATTCCTATGACCAGGTTCTGACGGACGTCAAAGATGTATATGAGCAGCTTACCGGGCTTCCCGCTCCGGAGATCGACATCAAAAAACCCCGTTTCCCACTGCCTAAAGGGATCAATCCGGTGGCCCTGGTGCAAAGCGAAATCAACCAACTCAATATGTGTCTGATCAACAGCGGCGTCTCGTGGCGGTTGTCGAAGTCGCCCGCCTGGGCGCCGCCCGCGGAAGTTTACGAGACCCAGGACGCTTATGTGGTCAATCTGGAACTGCCGGGGTTGGGCCAGGAGGATGTAAAAGTTACTCAGACCAATAACATCCTCACGGTCCGCGGCGCCCGTCGCTTCAGGAAGGCGCATGAGGAGGCCGAATATCACAATTCAGAGCGAAACTACGGAACGTTCGAGCGACTCTTTCCGCTGCCGGGCAATGTCCTGCCGGAAAGGATGAAAAATAAATTTATCAGTGGAATCCTTCAGATCACCATTCCGAAGACCAAGGCTGAGGGGTCAGGAAGATCAGAGGATTAGCATGTCAACAATTTCTTTTTCCGAAAGGAGGCGATCAATGGCTTTAGCTGCGCAAGCACAATACCAAACTAATAAACCCAACGAGATGAATAACTCACAGATCCCACAAGAGGATATGGAAAAGCTTCAAGAGATACACGAGCTGATCAATCTATTGTTTACAGAACTAACAACCAGATCGCCGCAGAGCTTGGCAATGCCCTACACGACGACAGGGATGATGCCCACGATGCCATCGGCGCCCTACACACATTCACTGTTCCGTAATGCCTGGGCAATGGCGCCTTACTTGAGAACGCCAGGCTTTTGAGGCAGTTCACACCAAATCAAACATGCGCAAGTAACAGAACTTACGCGTCACACACACACCTATAAAATCCCCCATAGGGCGCCGATGTCGTGAATCGAAACGGACGCCCATCCCTCATCAAAACCCTTAAACGATGCGTTAGCAGCAAAATCCGCTGGGATGGGGATGCGACGCCGCGTCAGTAGCGCAGTCCGTGAGGCAGGCTGAAAATCGAGCCCCTTCTCACGGTCGGGCTGCTGTAGGAATAGCTTTATCCCGTCTCTTTCTTCAGTGTCGAACCTCGCTTCAACAATCGCTTGAAGAAGTGAGAGGGAGAGGTGCGTCGCGCGCTAGAAGGCGCGCCGGGCGCCTCTTGATCATTATCAACTGAGGTCTTTGAGACACTCATGAAACTTAAGGAGATTTTTGTATGTTCCCAAGAATGAATATCACGAATCCATTTCAATCGTTCGCCTTCGGCGTTCCCCAATATGGCATGGGGCTCGGAGGAATCAATCCGATGGTTTCATACCTGACGATTCCATATGCGAGTAACCCGATAGCTGCCCTGAACGGAATCGGAGTCAATCCATACATGCCGGGACAGACCCAGTATGCTCATCCCTTACTTGTTGCGCAGCTCGCGACGACTAACCCAACGCTCCTGCCGCTGCTAGCTCAACATTCGGCGATCGGGCAAAGCCCGTATGGCATTCAATCTCTGCCCCAGCCTCAACTGGGACAGATTGGCTCGCCATTCCAACAATTCGGGCAATTCGGGCAATTCGGCGCTGGGATCGGCCAATGGGGCAATCCATTCAGCCAGGGGATCACCCCGCTCTTGCAGCAAGGTTGGGGGCAGCAATGGGGCGCTCCGACGTTCTTCAGCAGTCCGGTTCCTGGCGTTGACCCGATCACCGGAGCGTTGATCGCACAGCAGCCTTCCCTACTCGCCCTGAGTCATTTGCCTATCAGGCCTCTGATCACTCCCCAACAGCCCGACCCGTTTCAGATGACCGCATTGATCGGGGCGATGACCGGTCAGGCGACCGATCCTTACTCAGTCTTGACACAACCTGGCTTGACTTCACCTTTGGGAGTCAACCCGATTCATCAGGCGCTGAAACAGCAGTATGGCTCGCCGCATGCTGGAATCCATTTCTAGGCGCGTCGGGTCCCTCCCAGCAACTCAGGGAGACGCGCGGTCTAGCCTGTGACAGCGTGTGAAGAGAGGCTGAGCGCATGAGCCTTCAATTGCCCCGAATCCCCCTGAGGGAAGCCGGTGGATCGTTCTCGTCCAACCTATGTGCGGCGCCATAGGCCAGGATTGAACGATCCACCGGCGCCCGCTGGTGGGATCTGAGAGAAACTCGCCGGTGTATGAAATGGTCTTTTCAAGTCACCTAATGCAAGCTCTTCAGGAGCAAGTGGTAGGACGCGAGTACGCCGTCGCGGCTTTAGCGCGAGCGGTTACGCTGGCTCTGGCCGATGAGCGCTACTCCAATTCCAACTACCCCCTTGCAGTGATTCTGTTCGCAGGACCGACAAGTTCGGGCAAAATGCATGTCGCTAAATCGCTCGCACAGGTTCTGCTCGGCGATGATCGCAAGTTGATCTACATCAATTGCCAAATACTCAGTCAACCTTCGAACTCGCAGTCGAACCTGTATGCGCAGTCAAACTTATATGAGCAGTTGATGGCCGGAAGCCTGCTATCGCAAATAACTCCACCTTTCAACTCTTCTTCTTTCTCCATTCTGGTGTTCGAGAAGATTGAGAAGGCGCCGCCGGTCTTCCGCGATTATCTTGCGGCGGCGATTGACCGCGGCGTTCTCTACACGCTTGGCTGTATGTTTTCACTGCGCAACACCTTCATTATCCTGACCAGCGACTTGTCGAAGAAGCAGACTGATCAGTTGGTGGGCAGAACTATTGGCTTCTTTAGTGACGGTGAGAGCGGCGCCAAGGAGATGCCGCGGCAACACCTGGTGGTGATGGAAGAGATTGATAACCTGTTGGGCGCCACTCTAGTCAACCGCATTGACGAGATAGTGATTTTTGAACGCCTCAACGAGCAGAACGTCATCACGCTGCTGGAACGCAAACTGGCCGAGATAGATCGAAAGCTAGCCGCGTCGGGCATCGGCTTCAGGATTGAGGAAGGGGCAAAAACCTTTTTACTCAGGCAGTGCCTAAACGATCCAACGCATAGGGCGCGCCAGCTCAAGCGCACAGTCAGAAACTACCTGGAGTTTCCGCTATCCGATCTGATGCTCTCCGGGCGATTGACATCCGGCATGGTGGCGCTGGTCAGATACGAGCCGCCACGGAATTTTCTCGATTTCCGAGTAATGGTCCCCCGCCTGGCGCTTGGGGGGTGTCTCCCATTGAGATGAAGTAAGCTTCCCGCATGAACGCCGCTAAGAGCGATCAGTGCGCAGCCACCGGGCCACGCGCCTTTGCCTTCTTGAACAAAAGGACCAGCGGAACGCAGAGCAAACATCCCAACGCCATCCACCGGAATGTATCCACGTAAGCCAGCAAACCCGCCTGCTTGATCAGCGTCCCGTTGAACGCGCCATAGGCCTGATCGAGTGATAAACCTTGCCGCAGCGCTTGCAGCTTTTGCTGGAAGACCGAATCGTACGGTGTAAAGTGCGCCGCCAGCGTCATCTGATGTGTCTGCGCTTTGCGCGAGACCGAGGTCGTGACCAGCGAGATGCCTACGCCCGCGCCGATGTTGCGCACCAGGCTGAAGATGCCAGTCGCGTTGCCGATCTGTTCATTGCTGAGCGTCCCCATCGCTACTGTCGTCAGGGGCACGAAGATCAGCCCCATCGCCACGCCCTGCATTACGTTGGGCAGGACGAAATGCGTCCCCGTGACGTCCAACGTCAGGTTTCCCAGCATGAAACAAGTCACCGCCGTCAAAAAGAATCCGGCGCCAATCAGCGCGCGGCTGTCAATCCGGCTGATCAGCAATCCGACGAGCGGCATGCCGATCATTGCGCCCAGTCCGCGCGGGCTTTGCGCTAGACCACTGTTGAGCGCCGGATATCCCAGCAGGCCCTGTAGAAACTGCGGTAGTATCGTCATCGGCGCGTATGCGATAACGCCCATCGCGGCTATCAGCATTGTCCCGAGCGCGAAGTTGCGGTTGTGCAAAACTCGCAGATTTACTATCGGGTCCTTCGCGCGCAGTTCCCACACTACGAAGGCCAATAGCGAGGCCACTACAATGACGGTCGCCCAACGAATCCATGACGCTTCGAACCAATCGTCCTGCTGCCCTTTGTCCAGAATGATCTGGAGCGTGGCCAGACCGAGCGCCATCAAGCCGAAGCCAATCGCGTCAATGCGGCCGGGCTTGGCGTTTTTGATGTACGGCGGGTCTTCCAGGAACCGGTTCATTAGTAACAGCGCCACGACGCCAACCGGAATATTGATGTAAAAGACCCAGCGCCACGAATAGTTGTCCGTGATCCAACCGCCCAGCGTCGGCCCGATGACCGGCGCGACAACCACGCCCAAACCATAGATCGCCATCGCCATTCCGCGCTTGGCGGGCGGAAAAGATTCGAGCATCACAGCGTTGGCGATCGGCTGCAACGCGCCACCGCCCATCCCCTGCAATACGCGGGCGAGAATCAAGATCGGCAAACTTGTCGCCATGCCGCAAAAGAACGAAGAGATCGTAAAAATGATCACGCAAGCCATCAGAAATCGTTTGCGCCCGAAATATTTCGAGAACCACGCGCTCGCCGGGAGCACGATGGCGTTGGAGACCAAATAACTCGTCAGCACCCATGTGGCTTCATCTTCGCCCGCCGCCAGGTTCCCCGCAATGTGTCGCAGCGAAACGTTGACGATGGTCGTGTCGAGCACTTCCATGAACGTCGCCAACATCACGGCCGCGGCAACCAGCCAAGGGTTGAAGCTCGGCGCCCATGGTACAGTCTGCGGCGCACTCTGCGGCTCTGCTGAAGCAGGCGCCGCAACCTCGGTCTTCCGTTCTGTATTTTTCGTCTCTGAATTCATCGTTGCCTCATTCCTGGAAGCGCTCACATCCTCGCCTGCGAGCCTCCCGCTAATAGCGATTCGCTTCTCAAAAGGTTGCTCTCGAAGGCTCGCAGGCAAGGATGCCCGCGCCCCGGGCTCATTTCACTTTCACTTCCGGTTCGACAGACATGCCCGGCCCCAGTGGGAAGTTCTTATCCGGCGCTTCGGTGAAGACGATCTTGACCGGCACGCGTTGAACGACTTTGACGTAATTGCCGGTTGCATTTTCAGGAGGCAATAAACTGAAAGCGGCCCCGCTGCCCGCCTGAATGCTGTCCACTTTGCCCGCGAAGGATTTGCCCGGATAGGCGTCAACTTTGATTTCGACGGGCTGCCCCGGCCGCATCCACGTCAATTGCGTCTCTTTGAAATTGGCGGTGACGTAAAGCTCATCCGGTACGATGGCCAACAGAGGTTGGCCGGGGTTGAGCAGCGCGCCTTCAACGACGGCTTTCTTGGTCACGACGCCGTCTTCCGGCGCATAGATTTTCGTGTGCGACAGATCGAGTTCGGCTTGCGCGACGGCTGTCTGGGCTTGCGCAATGTCCGCGCCGGCGGTATCCACTTGCGCGCGGCTGACGGCGATCTGTTGCGGCGCGGCGTTGGCCTCCGCCAACTTGCCAGCCGCTTCGCCTACCATGGCCCTGCTCTCGCTGACTTGCGATTGGGCTTGGCGCAGCGTCTCCTGAGCGGCGCGTTCGGAAGCCTGCAATTCCGCGACCAGCGACTGGGCGCCGGCGACGGCTGCCCTGGCGGCCTCGGCCTTTGCGGCGGCGCTTCTGGCCGCGGTTTGCGCGGCGTCGAGCTGCTGGCGCGAAACCTCGTCTTTGGCGTACAACTGCTGATAACGTTGCGCGTCGGCTTGCGCGCGAACTGCTTCGGCTTCGGCGGCGGTGAGCTGCGCTTTAGACTGCGCGACGTTGTTGAGCTGCGTCGCAACCTGCGCCTGCGCTTTGGCCACTTGATTGTCAAAGGCGCCGAGTTGCGCTTCTCGCGACTGCACTGCGGAACGCGCCTGATTCAATCCTGCGGAAGCCTGTTGCACGCCCGCCGACGCCGTCACACGGGTAAGCGCGAGGTTGAGTTGCGCCGCCTTTTGCCGGGATTGCGCCGCCTGCAATTGGGCTCTGGCCTGTAACAAGCGATTTTCGTAATCGCGCGAATCAATCTGGACCAATAGATCGCCCTTCTTCACGTGCTGGTTGTCATTGACGGCGACCTTTGTCGCGTAGCCGCCGACCTTCGGGCTGATCTGGACGACCGAACCGTCGATGAAAGCGTCGTCTGTAGTTTCGTAAGCGCGCGCGCGCAGGTAATAGCCCACCCCGACGCCGAGCGCCGCCAGCGCCACCGCCACCAGCGTAATTCTGAACGCCGGGCGTTTAAACGCGGGCGTCTTCTGTTCGGCGGGTTTGGGTTCGACAGTGGTTTTATTCTGCTCTTCCGTAGTCTTTTCGCGTTTGGCGATGACAGGTAGTTTCAGTGTTTCAGTTGTTGCAGACATCGTTCTCTCCTTCATAACAAATCCAAAATCTCAAGTCGCCGCAAGCAAGACGCTCGCGTTCCGAGTGGTTTACCAGCGAAAAGTTTCCGCGCGCCCCAGCGCCGCGGCCAGGTTGATGCGCGCCGTGTTGTATGCGGTCAGCGCCGACACCTGCGCGTTGCGCGCGTTCTCTAGCGCCGTCTGCGCATTGAGCACTTCAATGTTGTCGCCGACGCCCGCCGAAAACCGGTCTCGCGATTGTTCCAACTCGCGTTCGGCCAGCTTCACCTGTTGCTGGGCGGATTGGACCTGTTTTGCGCCGGTCGTCAGCGCTTGCAGCGTATTGCGGACGTCCTGTTCGACCTGCTGGCGAGTGTCGTCGAGACGCAACCGGCCCTGGGTTTCACGGCTCTTGGCCGATTTGATCCGGCCGTAGGTCGCGCCGCCGTTGAAGATCGGAATGTTCACCCTGACGCCGACGCTGTGCGTGGGCAGCGCAAGCTCGTTCACTTGAACCCCGCTGCTGCCGTAATTGGCGAAAAAATCAGCCGACGGGTACAACTCGGCTTGCGCGGCCTTGCGCTCGTAACCGAGTCGTTTGACCTCTTGCTCCGCAATGGCGATTTCAACGCGATCCTGCGCCGCGGTCTGCAGCGCGACTTCCACAACGGGCGCTGACTGCGCGTCAATTTCCAGAGGGTCGGTCAACTCCGGCCGGCTGTCGAGCGGCAGGCCAGCGACGCGCAGCAGATTGAGCATCGCCGTTTGCTCGGCCGTCTCCGCTTGCGCCAGACGCGTTTCCTGATCAGCCACGCGCGTTTCGGCCCGCGTCACATCGACCCCGGTCGCAATGCCCGCATTCTTCTGATTGTTCGCCAGCGTCAGCAAGCTCTTCGCCAAATTGAGGTTAGCCTGCGCCGTTCCGACGTCGCTCTGTGAACGCAGAGCATTCAGATAGGCCAGCGACGCCAATGACGCGACCTGCTCGCGCGCCAGCTTCTCTTGCAGATCGGCGAGTCGCGCGCCGACCTGCGCCGATTGAAAGTCGCGAATGGAGCTGAGGTTGAAGACCGACTGCGCGAATTGAAAACGGGCGTCGAACGAATTGAAAGGTCCGATCAACGTCGTGGGTATCGGGAAGATTTTGGGTGTCAGCCCTTGCGCCGCCAGGTTGACAGTGTTGCTGGCTTGCGACGCGGACGCTGACACATTTGGCAGCAAAGCCGCCAGCGCCTGTAATTTCACGCCTAGAGCTTCGTTTCGCCGTTCGCCGGCCAGCCTGGTGTTCAGGTTGTTGGCGATGCTGAGTTGAATCGCCTCCTGCAAGCTCAATGATGTGATTTGGGTCCTGGAGCTTGACGGCCTGAGCGCCGATTGGGTCTGATTGATCGGCGAGGTTGTTGCGCTCGATTCGGCGGTTTGCGCTTGCGCGCTTCCTCCTTGAATGGTCACAAAAACAGCTACGGCCATACTGATCAACAATTCGGCCCTGCGCCGCCTGATTGTTTGTTTTCGAATTTCCATAAGCCTCCTCCCCCTTCATCCCGCTTGACTATGATCGTTTCGTACTTTGTTTAAGATCCTTGCGCATCGCTGGTGAGCTGTTCGACAACCGCTTTGGTCATCACATTGGCCGCTCCCGCAATAGCGCCTGATGCAAATATCTGCGCCAACAGTTCCCTGCCCGCGACATCAATAAAAGTCACATCGGTCAAATCAATGCGGATCGCGCGCCGGCGGGCGCCGGTTTTGACTTCATCCCAGCAACGCTTCATTTCATTCACCCACTCGCCCGCCAGGCAGCCTTCTATCTTCAATGTGATTGTCTCGCCGTCTTGTTGTCGCGTGATCCGCATCATTTGCCGCCTTCTCCTCTCGGCTAATGTTTGGGCAAAGTTGATGCCGGAAGCGGCGCCGCTGAACGTTTGGTGTTCAACTGCTTGAATGGATGATAGTTATTGCGTTTTTGAGATGAGGAGGTTGAGATGGAATTTGACGCGAAGTGTCGAAATCAGAGGCGAGATTTCGCCACTTCGACACTTGGCTGAGGCTGAGTGTCGAAATCACGTCATGGATGATACCGCTGGCGAATTGGTACGGTACAGGGAGCGGTAGCGACCTGGCGCCTTGTAGGCAACGACTTCCGAGTCCACCAGGTCGCTACCGCTCCCTGTACCGTACCGTTCTCCGAATTCGCCAGCGGTATCATGAATTTTCGCGGTTGATGCCCAGTTTCTTCATTCTTGAAATCAGTGTCGTACGCTTAAGCGCCAACCGCGCCGCCGCGCCGTTTGCGCCACCCACGACCCAGTTAGTTTCGCGCAGAGCCCGCATGATGGCCTCGCGTTCGCTTTCGGCCAGAGTAGTGGTTGAAGGCCTGGGAACCCTGACCGCCGCTGATTTCAAAGATGATCTTGCGCTCGCCGCTTCCAATCCGTTTGAGAGCTTCAATTCGCTGAGCGGGATTTCCAGTTCCGAGCCGCGTGACAAAATCACCGCGCGTTCAATGAAGTTCTCCAACTCGCGTACATTGCCCGGCCAGTGATACTGATCGAGCCGCGCAATGGCGCCGGCGGGAATCGTTTCAATCTTCCTGCGGAAACGTCGCGCGAACTTTTGCGCGAAGAAAGCGACCAGCAACGGAATGTCCCCGCGACGTTCGCGTAGCGGCGGCAAATGAAGCGGGAAGACATTCAAGCGGTAAAACAGATCGCTGCGAAACTGCCGATCCGCTACCATCCGCTCCAGATTGGCGTTGGTGGCGGCGATCAAACGCACGTCGACTTTCTGCGTGCGCGCGCTGCCCAAGCGTTCGAACTCGCCTTCCTGCAGAACGCGCAGCAACTTGGCCTGCAACTCCAGCGGGATGTCGCCGACCTCGTCCAGAAACAGCGTGCCTTTGTGCGCCAGCTCGAACCGCCCGACGCGCTGCGAGATCGCGCCGGTGAATGCGCCCCGTTCGTGGCCGAAGAGCTCGCTTTCGAGCAAGCCGGTCGGAATCGCCGCGCAGTTCATCTTGACCAACGTGCGCTCGCGGCGATTACTGAGATTGTGGATCGCATGGGCGATCAATTCTTTACCGGTGCCGGTTTCGCCCTGAATCAAGACCGTCGAATCGGTCGGGGCGACGATTTCGACTTGCTTGAACGCGCTGGCGAGCGACGGACTTTGGCCGATGATCTCAGAGAAATTGAACTGGCTTTGAATCTCTTCTTCCAGGTAGATCTTTTCGCTGGCCAGTTTGTTCTTCAGCGCTTCGATCTCGTTGAAGGCCAGCGCGTTTTCAACCGCGATGGCGACTTGACTGGAGATTTGGCCGAGCAGTTCGGCGTCCTCCCGGTTGAACGCGTCGTCCCGCAAACTGCTCACGGCCACTATTCCTAGCGTGCGGTTGTGGGAAATCAAAGGGGCGATACAGCTCGATTTGATTCCCAGGGCGGCGATCCGCGCAGTGAGTTCGGACTTATAGCCTTTTCTGTCTTTTAGATTGAGGATGATCGTTTCGCGATTGACGATCGCCTGCTCCCCGGCGGTTCCGGAGATCGGCACGACTTCATTCTCTTCCAGATAAGCCCAGTCGCGCGTTGAATCCAGCGCATGCACGCGCAGGCTTTTTGTCTCCTCCTCGTAAAGCGCCAGGATGGCGAAATCGTGGCGCAGCGTTTCCCGCAGTCGCACGGAAACGGTTTGCAAAAGCTGCTTGAGATCGAGAATCGAGACGACGGCGTTGTTGACTTCCAACAATAAGCGGGAGCGGTCTCGTTGGGAGGCCAATTCTCGCTGCGCGGTCTGCGCTTGCTCGAAGTTGAGCGCATTATCAACCGCAACGGCGACCTGGCGTGTGACTTTTTCCAGGAATGCGACGTCGCATTCGTTATAAGCGGCCTCGTCAAGGCTGCCGAACCCCAGCACGCCAAGCCTGCGCCCGGCGGAATTCAGCGGCAGCATGCATAACGACCTGACACCGACTTTTAAAATACGTTCTCGTACTTTGGGGTAAGGACGCAATTGATCAATATTGTTGATCAGAAGAGGTCTTTGCGTTAGCCAAACCTGCCCCGCGGGACTTTCTTCGGGCGTCAATTCGAGCGACTCCGGTTGGTCCGCGGAAACGGAGGATTGCACTGTATGCAGTCGCATTACGTTGCGATCGGCGTCATAAAGCACGACCTTGATCAGATCGCACTGCACAACTTGATTGAGTTGTTGCGCCAGCGCTTGTAGCAACGAAGCGAGGTCGCGGTTCGAGGCGATCGCCTCAGAAACCGCCAGCAACGCGCCATAGCGGCGCAATTCGTAATCGGGCAGCGAAGATTTCACAAAAGCGCTCATTGGAAGACTCATTGCCATTGCCAGTTCAGCGTTCAGACAGGTTCCCTACGGTAATTATGTTCAAAGTCGCCTTGTGAGCAAAGTCAGCCACTCCACCTGAACGCTGGCGCGTTCTAGGTGGAGCTTGTCTGCGCTGGTCACCAACATGGGTTACAGCATTGGGGAATTTCGCTAATCCGTCAAATGTGTCACCCATGTGCGCAACGGGGGCAAGAAATCGAGACGGGGCGTAAGCGGTTTTACATTTTACTCTTGTTGAGTGGGCTTCATTCGTGTCTCAGCGCGATCATCGGATCTATCCTCGTCGCCCGCCGCGCAGGCAGATAACTCGCCAGCAGCGCGACCAGCAACAGCGCCAACGGCATTCCGACGAACGTCACCGGATCAACCGCGCTCACGCCATAAAGCAGGTTCGTGACCACCTGCGTCACGATCAGCCCCCCTGTTATGCCGATCGTCGCGCCGACGGCGACCAGCGTCAGGGTCTGGCCGAGCACAAGCCGAAGCACATCCGACGGGCGGGCGCCGAGCGCCAGGCGGATGCCGAATTCGGATGTGCGCTGGCTGACCGAGAACGCGACCACGCCGTAAATACCGACTGACGCCAGGATCAACGCCAGCAAGCCGAAGACCGCCAACAGCGCAGCGCCCATTCGCGCTCCCCACAATTCTTCTCCGATCAATTGAGAAATCGTCACCGACCTCGTCAATGGCATCGTACGATCCAGCGCCTGGACTTCGCGCCCCACGGCGC
>Ga0209466_1000245_pt1 | contig 12559 bp, 16 predicted proteins | sample PanSoiPlo30MoBio_FD_188323 | JGI IMG/M metagenome (GOLD analysis project Ga0209466, IMG submission 188323) | Tropical forest soil microbial communities from Panama analyzed to predict greenhouse gas emissions - Panama Soil Plot 30 MoBio (SPAdes)... | ecosystem: Environmental > Terrestrial > Soil...
ACCTCCACGCCGAGCCGTTCGAGCGAGCGTTTCGCGGTCGCCGAGAGGGATGGATCGAACGGCGTCAGCAGCCGCGGCGCGGCTTCGACCAGGATGATGCGCGCGCAGCGCGGATCGATCTGCCGGAAGTCGGAGGCGAGCGCGCGTTGCGCCAGTTCGACGATGGCGCCGGCCATCTCGACGCCGGTCGGTCCGCCGCCGACCACGACGAAGTTCAACAGCCGGCGGCGCTCGTCGGCATCGACCTCGGTTTCCGCCTTCTCGAAGGCGAGCAGGATGCGCCGCCTGAGGTAAGTGGCGTCGTCGATCGTCTTCAGGCCCGGCGCACAGGCCGCCCAATCGTCATGCCCGAAATAGGCGTGCTGCGCGCCGGTGGCGACGACGAGATGGTCGAATGGAATGCGCCGCTCCTCGGCGATCACCTTCCGACGCCGCAGATCCACCGCCAACACCCGCGCCAGAACGACATTCGCATTGGACTGGGAGCGGAGAATGGAACGGATCGGGGATGCGATGTCGGCGGGCGACAGGCCTGCCGTGGCGACCTGGTAGAGCAGCGGCTGAAACAGGTGATAGTTGTGACGATCGATCACCGTGACGTCGAATGGTGCCTTGGCGAGCGCCTTGGCCGCCGACAGGCCGCCGAATCCGGCGCCGATGATCACCACGCGCAGCCGCCGATCGCCGGGTCTCGATGACCTCATTGGCTTCTCCGATCAGTTCAGATTGCCCGCTCGATCTCCGCAGCTCAGGCCGATCACCAGGCTGGCGCCGATGAGGAGCGAGAGATTGGCGACGCCGTCGAAGCGGAGCTCGGCCTCGAGGCCGTTTGCAGCTCCGCAAAACGTCGACATGCCATCCTCCCTTGCCGGCAAAAAGTCGCGCCCTTCGCTATATCCCCGTCGGGAGCCGCTGACGCACGGCTGGGCGCAACACGCGTTTCACCCTCGTCAAAGTCCTGGTCGCGAACCGGATCACCACATGCGCGATTTCGGACCTTGCATCGCGCGGCGGGTCGGAACCTGCGCATAGGCGCCCAGTTCTCGCACGCTGCGGGCCGCATCCGGCGCCCCATGATAGATGGCGAAGGCCGCGCTCTGGCCGCCCGGCCGGTAGATGTTGATGTCGAAGTGCTCTTCGGCCAGCGCCGCCGAAGCAGAGCCGAAGAGGAGAGTCGCCGCGACGGCCACTTTGAACCTGCTGATCATGATGTTTCCTCGTGCTTGCGTTTGCCTAGGGAAGCCGCCCCAAACATTGTGGGTTCGTCTCCCGTCGCCCGTTCATCGACGAGCGCGCCGCGATCAAGCACGGCAGCAGTCCGATTGTGAAATGCCTTTGACCAATCGAGTCGATAGCGCGTGGTTATCTCCAGGATCGGGCCTGCTCGCGTTCTACGCTGGCCGTATCTTCAGCTGCAGCGGTGAAGGCCGACGAAGCCGAGGGCGTCGTCCGGGTCAGGAGCGCGCCTCCGATGGCCGAGACCATCATGCGCTTGAAGAAGGACGTCGCCGACAAGGGAATCATGTTCTTCTCGGAGATTGATCATTCGGCGCTCGCCGAGAAAGCCGGCGTTAAATTGCGCCCGTCGATCTTGAATTGATTCGATTGACGGCGCGCATGCACTCGATAGCAAACATCTATTTCAGCGTTTGTTTCGCCGCCGCTATCCTTCACTCCCGCGAAGCTGAATGACTGCACAGATTACCTGGCTGGCGTCCAGGGCAAGGCGAGACTCGCTTTGCCGCGCCGGGTCGGTGCGTCACAACTCGATGGAGGGTCGCGATGAGGCTGCTCAAACCAAGTTTCGGAATCTCGACCACTGCCGCGGTCGCGCTGTCCAATCTGTTGTTAGGCGTTTTCCCGTCCGAAGTCGTGGCCGCCGGAACGCGCACGGTGTTCATTTCCAGTGCGGTTGAAGATCCGGCAAACAATACGGTTTCCCTGCCGATCCGCCGCGGCATCAGCCATGGCGGAACTGTCTGGTTTGTCGTGCTCGATGCGTCCACCGACTTGGCCGCCGGACAGTTCGGCGTCAATCGCTCCCAAAAACTCGCCAACGCACGCGGCACCGTGGCGGTACAAAAGGTGCAGGTGATCAATGGTGTGTTCCACTTCCCGGCGACGGTCGATTTCAGGCCGGAGCGCGTCGTTGTTCCCGGACCCGCTGGTTTCCCTCCGCTCGCTGCGCAGCCAGGCGCCGTTGGCGAGCCAGGATACAGCCCGCTAATCGAAATGCCTGACGGCACCGTCCTTAACGCACCGCATCTCGCCAACGGCAGCGGACAGGCCGACAAGGTCGTCAGCCTGGATACCGTCGCTGGTCGTGTCGTTTATCGGCAGACCGAAGGCTTTTCCAACGGCAGGATGGTCCTCTACATGTCAACGGATTCATCGAATGCCGTGGCGGCAACGCTGGAAAACGTCACCTTCGCTCCTCAACTCGACTTCCTTCCCTCGGTCGGCAACGACGGGACCGATTCCGCTCGCGCCAGCCTGGCAGCCTTTGTGAACGGCCAGACCGGCGCCAATAATCCGCAGCGGCAGGGGCTCAATTCGGCCCTGCTGGATGGGCTCGACCCGAAGAATGTGCTCCGGTGGACGCCCAACCAGGGCCGCTACAGCCCGATGTGGGATGTCAATTTGGCGAAATGGAGCGATGCGCTCGTTGCTACAGGTCAGAACGTCCTGCAGAAGGATTTCAATGACATCCAAGGGTTGGCCGGCCACGGTTTCATTTCCGCGCCGGATGGTCAACCGTTTCGGGCGTCTGGATTTATCGTCAATTGCCCGATCGTTAGCCAGGCGAATGAGTAGGACTATGAGGGACAAGCATCCCTCCTACGCCGGCGCCGCCTTGGCAAGCCACGCGGCCGCCGCCTGCGCACCGCCCCGCCCGTGCGGAATGCCGAGCGCCGCGAGCGCCATCTCGACCACGCTGAGCGTGCCCAGAATCATCGGCGCATTGACGTGCCCCATATGGGCGATGCGGAAGGCCTTCCCGTCGAGCGAACCGAGCCCGATGCCGAGCACCACGCCGCAGGTCTCCCGACAATAGTCGATCAGCGGCTGCGGGTTGTCGCCGCTGCGGGTGATGATGGTGGTGACCGTGTCGGACCGCTCCGCCGCCTCGGAGATGTTGAACGCGATGGCCTGCCCCTCGGTCCAGATGCCGACCGCGCGGCGCGTCGCTTCGGCGATCAGGCGGTGGCGGCGGAACACGTTGTCGAGCCCTTCGGCAAAGATCAGGTCGAGTGCGGCGCGGAGCGCGAACAACAGATGCTCGGGCGGCGTGCCGGCGTATTTGAGGTAGTGCAGCTCGCCCTCGCGCGCCGTCCAGTCCCAGTAGGGCGTGCGCATGCCCGCCTTTTGGTGAGCTTCTAGGGCGCGCGGGCCGGCGGCGACGAAGCCGAGGCCAGGCGGCGTCATCAGGCCCTTCTGCGAGCCCGACATGGCGACGTCGACGCCCCACTCGTCCATGCGGAACGGCATGCAGGCGAGCGACGCGACTGCGTCGACCATCAGGAGTGCGTCGTGGCCGGCGGCGCGCACCGCCTGTCCGATAGCCGCGATGTCGTTGACGACGCCGGACGCGGTGTCGACCTGCACCACCAGGATGGCCTTGATGGCGCCGCTGTCTGCCTTGAGCCGCGCCTCGACCGCCGCCGGATCCACGGCGCGGCGCGGGTCCCCAGGTAGGATCTCGATCTCGGCGCCAAGCATCTTCGCATACTCGCCCCAGCCGAGCGCGAAGCGGCCGCTTTCCAGCACCAGCACCTTGTCGCCACGGGAGAGCACGTTGGTGAGCGCCGCCTCCCAGGCGCCGTGGCCGTTGGCGGCGTAGATGTAGGAGCGGCCGGCGGTGGCAAAGATTTTCCGCAGGTCGGCGAGCAGCGAGTCGGTGAGCGCGATCAGCGGGCCCGAATAGATGTCGACCGCCGGGCGCTGCATGGCGGCGAGCACCGCATCGGGGATGACGGTCGGTCCAGGGATTGCCAGGAATTCGCGGCCGGCGGACAGGGGCATGAGGATTCGCGGGGGATGGGAGGACACGGGCAGCGGAGGAGAATATATGTAGCACACTGGCGCGTCGCCCGACGCGAATTGCACTACGACAGAAGGCGTTACCCCATCGCCGCAAGCGCCTTGGCGCCGATTTCAATGGCGAACCGCTCGTCCTCGTTCGACCAGGCTGGACCGCCCCGGCCTGCGGGGCGCAAGCGGAACGACGGCTCTAACTCCTGTAGCCCGGATGAGCGCAGCGACATCCGGGAGCAGCCTCGCCGATCACCCTCGGGGATGGATAGGCCGCCCCCGCATATCGCTTCGCTCATGCGGGCTACGAAGCTACGAAGCCGATGCGAAAAAAGGGCCCCCTTGGGGGCCCTTTCTGCATGCGTCACGACTTACATGTGGTGCGAGCGGTGCTTGATGATCACCACCTTCTTCGCGTGATGATGATTGCGCCAGCCGTAATGATGGCCGCGGTCATGGCCGCGCTTGATGATGACATTCTTGACGGTTTCCGCCTGCGCGGTCCGGATCGTCGGCGCGACGAACGCGAGTCCGAGCACGGCGGCGAGCGCAATGGTGACGTTCTTCATAAGGTTCTCCTCTGGGTTCAATCCCGTCACCAATAATGCGCTCGGGCCTTTCCCGTTCCCGCGGAGGACGACGACTTAGCCGATGGGATGAATGAGCGTTAATGCTCACTCGTATAGCGGCAGGTCGCGTAGGGTGGGCAAAAGCGCGCGGTGCTCCGGTCTATAATGCGCAATGCGATTGGCGCGCGCCGTGCCCACGCGCGATGCCGCATATTGATTCACGCTGCGTGGGCACGGCGCGTTCGAACCGCATCACACATTGTGAGCGCGGCGTGCCGCGCCTTTGCCCACCCTACGGGATCTCGCGCCCTTAGGGCTGCGCCATCGTGATCGGGCCTTCGCTGATCTTGCGCCAGTGCAGCTCGACCATGCGCGACGGCAGCAGGCCGTCGGCCGTGCGGATGACCACCTCGATGAGGTCGTCGGTAGCGGCGCGCCGGCCCGACAGGTTGCCGGCAATGCCGAGGAAGGCGGCGGTCGCCGGGTTGAGCGGCGCAATACCGCGGTCGGTGACATCGAAGCCAGCGGCCGTGAGCTCGTCGCGGTAGAACATGCGCACGTCGTCCAGTCCGGCGCGCGTGCCGATCTGCAGCGTGCCGACGCCGGAGGGTAGCTGGGGCGACCGCACCAGGCTGGTCTGCACGATGGTGGCGCCCGGATAGACCGGGATCCACTCCGGCCGCGGCAGGTTCTGGCCGAACGCCATGTGCGTGGCACTGCCATCGTGCTGGATGCCGACCGCCGTCCACGGCCCCATGAGGGCAAACAGGAGCGCGCTCGCCTGCGAGACGCCGAACATCAGCGCCACGATCAGCAGCAGGGCAGACAAGCGGGGGGTCATGGTCGGGGCATCTTGCAGGGTGGACAGCCAGTGTACGGCGTGGGCTGCCGGTCGCAACAAAGGCCTGCCGAGGTGGTCACCGATTGGTAACGAAAACCCGGCCAATGCGACCGCGCTCATTCACGCGGCGACGACAAACGCGCCGCGGCCGAGGAATGATGCGCATAGGTCTCCCACGTCGGGCGGTAGCCCTCGTCCGCCTGGTTGCCCCAGCTTGTCCAACCGGCGCGGGTGCCGCGCGCGAACAGCTCGAGATAGGGCCCGGGGCTGCATGCCTCGATGATGGCGTACTGTTCGTCGGGCTTGCGCGAATGCTCGCGCTTGCGGGTGGCGAGAAGATTCACCTGCCGACGGCCGGGCGGAAGCGTGCGCGCATTCCTGCCCTTGACGCCGAACAGGATCAGTTCGGTCACGTTGCGGAAGTAGAAGCCGACGCCGCGCCCGTCGGAGCCGCCGTCCTTGCGCACCTTGTGCCAGACGAGGTTGGACTTGTAGGCGAAGCCCCACGCCTTCATCACGGCAAGACCTTCCGGCAGCAGGGCGTTCGGGCACCACAGATAAAGGTGCGCTACCGGCGCCGTGATCTGCCCCACCGGCAGCGCCATGATCTCATCGAGACCGAGCGTGCGATAGCGCGCCAGACGCCTGTGCTCGGGCGCGACCTTGCCGGTCTTGTTGGCGAACTGCCAGGGCGGGTCCGCCAGGACGGTCGCGAACCGCCGCTCACCTGCGAAAGCGAGGAGATCGGGGGGCATGCCCATGCTGTAGTCCGGCAAAGCGATTCAGGCGAGCGGACCATGGCGCCCAGTGGCGAACATCCACAAGTACCTGGCGCCGCGTCTTCGACGTCGCTTTTTGCCTCATCGGAAAGTTGGGCTAGGATCATCGCCGCGCGGCCGCATACCGGCCGGGAGGATTTGTCATGGCAAAAGGTCAAATGCGCAGCACCAAGGAAAAGAAGAAACCCAAGGCCGACCACAACAAGAAACGCAAGGGCGGCCCCGCCCCCGCCCCCTCGCCGTTCGCCCGCATCGGCGAGACCAAGCCGGGCGCAAATCCCTACGGCAAGAAGTAAGAAAAGAGGCCCCGTGCGGGGCCTCTCCGCGGTCCTGGCTGCGCCAGGACGTCCTGGCCGTACCAGGGCTTAGTGGGTGCCGGCCGGCGAGCTGCTGCCGCCCGAGCTGCTGCCACCCGAGGTGCTGCCGCCCGAGCTGTTGCCCTGAGCCGGGCTCGACGAGGAGCCGCCCGACGCGCCGGTGGTCGAGCGGGACTTGCTGCCGTTCCGCTGGCTCATGGACGACGATCCGGTGCTCGACCGGCCCGACGCGCCCTGCCGCGAGGTGCTGGTGGACGAGCCGGTGGTGGTGCGCGTGGTCGTACCGGTACTGACGCTCACGCCCGGGCTGGAGCGCCGGTGCACTACGGCGACCCCCGGCCGCCGCTTGTGGATGATGACCGTGCGGCTCGGCGCGTGCAGTGCAACGCGCGCGCGCGCGTGCCTCGGGCCATTTCTCACGTGCCTCTTCTTGATGATGGTGCGCGTCGCCGGCTCGCCCGACACCACGACATGACGCGGGCGCCGATGGACGACGACCTTGTCACGCGAGCCGCCGTTGACGCCGATGCGCGTACGGGTCTCCGAGCGGCTGCCCATGCGGCCGCCGCGGGATTCGCCGCGGATCGAGGTCTGGTTGCTGCCGCCCGATTGTCCCATGGTGGCAGAGCCGTTTTGCGACTTGGCGGCGCCACTTTGCGACCTGGCAGAGCCGCTCTGCGATGCGCCGCCGCCGCTGCTCGTGCTGCCGGTTGCGGCCGCGCCGCCGCTCGCACCGGTGTTCGACTGGCCGGAATTTTGCGCCGATGATGGAGCCGCCAGAGCCAGGGCGGCCACCGTGGCGAAGGCTAGGGTGAACGTTCTCATTTTGGCCTCCGAGAGATGGTTCCCCTCCCGGGACGACAATTCACCGCGGGCCCCATCGGTTGCTCGCGGCGCTGCCCTTTTTTTCAACATGAACAAGCGTTTATCTTTGATCCGACGGCCCCACCTGGCGGCATCGCCGCACGCGCACCGCGTTTACGGATGAACGGCGCCATGTCCCGTGTATGATTGCACGGGGGATCTTCGGGGTTCGCGGGAGGGCTAGATGAATCGATGGCTTGTCGCCTTGGTCGCGGCGGGGCTGGTGCTCGCGTTGCCGATGTCAGGAACGCGCGCATGGGCGCAGGCCGATCAGGCGCCAGGCGCGCGCAAGGCGAAAAAGCAACGCGCGCCGGTGCAGCAGCCTGACCTCGAAGAGGAGGATCAGCTGGCGCCGCGCCAGTTCGATCAGCGCTTCCCCTCGACGCAACCGCCGCGCCAGGCCGAGCCGGCGACGCCGCTGGCGCCGGCGGTCGAGGGCACCCGCAGCGAAAGCGCCCGCGGCGACGGCGGCCGCACCATCGCCTGCAACGGCGTGTTCGGAAAGGATTCGAGCCACCTGAAGCTGGCGACGCGCTTCGACTCGCGCAACGTCGCCTTCACCGAAGTGGATGGACCGGAAGGCTCCAGGCTCATGGCCTCAGTGCTGTTCCCGAAAGATCCCAAGCGCCGGCTGGAAGTGTTGTGGCAGAACGAGGCGTCGCGCAGCGACACGCACCTGATCGTCATCAACGGCCAGTCGACATGGACCGCGCCCAAGGGGCTGCGGCTGGGTCTCGCGCTGCCGGCATTGGAGAAGCTCAACGGCAAGCCGTTCCGGCTGTCCGGGTTCGATCAGCCCAATGGCGGGTCGGCCATCGACTGGGACGGCGGCGCGCTCGACCGGCTGCCCGGCGGATGCCGCCTTGGCATCCGGCTGGTCCCGGATGCCAAGGCGACCGAGGCCGTGCGCAACGACGTCATGGGCAAGGACTTCGCGTCGAACGATCCGAAGATGCGCGCCGCCAAGCCGATCATCGCCGAGATCATCATCGGCTACTGACGCGCCGCGCCGCAAGGTGGGCTGAGCCGCTTCGCCTCACGGCTCGAAATTGAGCAAGGCGTCGGGCGCCGAAGCCCACCGTGCAGCGGGTCAGACCGCGTGGGCTTCGCGCGCCATGCCCGAACAAATATCAATCGCAGGAGCAGGCGCTCCGGCCATCCTACGAAGCAGCGCTACTGCGTGGCGCCCTTGAGGATCGGATCCCAGCGCGCCACCTCGCTCTTGACCAGCTCGGCCAGCGCGCCCGACGAGCGTCCGTTGCCCTCGGGCAGCACGCTGCCGAGTTCGAGCAGGCGCTGGCGCGTGGCCGGATCGTCGAGCGCCTTCGACAGCGTGTCGTTGAGCTTGGCGACGATCTCCTTGGGCGTGCCCTTGGGCGCGAACAGCGCATTCCATGCGCTCACCTGGTAGTCGGGCAGGCCCGCCTCCTTGGTGGTGGGAACGTCGGGCAGCGCCGGCGAGCGCTCCGGGATGGCAATGGCATAGGCCTTGATGGCGCCGGCCCTGACCTGCTCGACCAGGTTGACGATCTGGTCGCACATGTAGTCGACCTGCCCGCCCACCATGTCGTTGAGCGCGGGGCCGGTGCCGCGGTAGGCCACGACACGGTGGTGCTTGACCCCGAGTTGCGAGGTCAACATCGTGCAGGTGCTGTGCGACACCGAGCCGACGCCGGCATGCGCCTGGCTGATGCGGCTGCCGGTGTCCTTCGCCTTGGCGATGAATTCCTTCAGGTTGGCGGCGGGAAAATCCTTGCGCGCCACGATGAGGATGGGCGTGCCGGCCACCATGCCGATCGGCTCGAAATCCTTGGCCGGATCGTACTTGAGGTTGGGATAGAGCGCGGGCGCGGCGCCGTGCGTGCCCATGTGCCCCATCTCGATCGTGTAGCCGTCGGGCGTCGCCTGGGCGGCGCGCGTGCTGCCGGTGGTGCCGCCGGCGCCAGCGATGTTCTCGACAATGAACTGCTGGCCCAGCGTCTTGGAGAAATACTCGGCGACGATGCGGGCCACGATGTCAGTCGGGCCGCCGGCGGCGAACGGTACGATGATAGTGACCGGGCGGGTCGGATAGTTCTGTGCCGCAGCCGGGCCGGCCGCCAAGGCCAATCCCAGGGCGGCCGCAGCCATGACGACAAGCCGTTTCATTCCTGCGCTCCTTGCCAAGATCTTGCTCTGCCGGCCGGATCCACCATCCATGCCGCGCAATTCCCAGCCTCGATAGCAATGAAGCCGCCGCGGCTGAACGGGGCGCATTGACGCTGGTCAAAGAACGCCGGGGCGATGGGGTAAATTCCCTATTCCTGGAACGCCTCCTCCCGGCCCTTGCGCACCGCCGGCAGGACCGCGACCACGATGACGGCCAGCGCCAGAACCAGCAGCACCGCCGATACCGGCCGCTCCACGAAGGTCATGAAGCTGCCGTCCGACAGGGCGAGCGCCTGGCGCAACTTCTCCTCCATCAGCCGGCCGAGGACGAAGCCGAGCAGCATGGGCGCCGGCTCCAGCCCGAGCTTGATCAGCGCATAGCCGACGAACCCAAAGAACGCCGTGAAGTAGACGTCGGCCGGGTTGTTGTTGATCGAGTAGATGCCGATGCAGCAGAACAGCAGGATGATGGTGAACATCAGCCGGTACGGCACCTTGAGCAGGCGCACCCACAGCCCGATCAGCGGCAGGTTGATGATCAGCAGCATCAGGTTGCCGATCCACATCGACGCGATCATGCCCCAGAACAGTGCCGGGCTCTTGGTCATCACCAGCGGGCCCGGAATGACGCCATGGATCGTCATGGCGCCGACCATGAGGGCCATGACGGCGTTGGGCGGGATACCCAGCGTCAGCAGCGGAATGAAGGCGGTCTGCGCGCCGGCATTGTTGGCGGCTTCGGGGCCGGCCACGCCCTCGATGGCGCCGCGGCCAAAGCGCGACGGATCCTTGGCGAGCTTCTTTTCCAGCGTGTAGGACGCGAACGGCGCCAGCACGGCGCCGTTGCCCGGCAGGATGCCGAGCACCGATCCAAGCCCGGTCGCGCGCACGATGGGGCCGAACGAGCGCTTGAGATCGGCGAGCGACGGCAGCAGCCGGCCGATATGGCCGCGCACGACGGCGCGCGCTTCCGGGCTTTCCAGGTTGCGCAGAATCTCGGCGATGCCGAACACGCCCATGGCCAGCACCGCGAAGTCGACGCCGTCCGACAGATCCTGCAGCCCCAGCGTGAGCCGCTCCTGGCCGGTCTCCAGGTCGGTGCCGACGGTCGAGAGCAGCAGTCCCAACACCACCATGATCACGGCTTTCAGCACCGACCCGCGCGCCAGCACGATCGCCAGGCCGAGCCCGAGCACCATCAGGCCGAAATATTCCGCCGGGCCGAACAGCAGCGCGAGTTTGGTCAGCGGCGCGCCGATCGCCGCGATGATCAGCGTCGCCACTGTGCCGGCAAAGAACGAGCCGATGGCCGCGATGCCGAGCGCGATCCCCGCCTGGCCGTTGCGCGCCATGGCGTGGCCGTCGAGCGTGGTGACCACCGCGGTCGCCTCGCCCGGAATGTTGACGAGGATCGCCGTGGTCGAGCCGCCGTACTGCGCGCCGTAGTAGATGCCGGCCAACATGATGAGGGCGCCGGTCGGATCGACCTTGAAGGTGAGCGGCAACAGCATGGCGATGGTGGCGATCGGCCCGACGCCGGGCAGCACGCCGATCAGCGTGCCGACGAGACAACCGAGGAAGCACAGCGCGAGATTGCTCGGCGACAGCGCCGTAGCGAAACCGAGGCCGAGATTGCCGATGAGGTCGAACATCGACGCCTCAATAGCCGATCAGCCACGGCGCCAGCGGAATCGGCAGCCCGAGCGCCAGCTTGAACAACCCGATGCAGAACACCGTCATCACGATGCCGAGCACGATCGTTTCGCCCCAGCGCACCTCGTCGCTGGCGAAAGCCGCAATGATGACGGCGAGCGGTCCCGCCACCACCAGGCCGAGCGGGCGCACCGTCAGGCCGAAGGCGACGATCGCACCGAGCACGAACACGGGCCCGCGAAGGGACCAGCGCTCGAGGCGCGGGCCGCCCTCCAGCCGGGCGTCGAGGATGAGCAGCGCGCCGAGCAGGCCGAGCAGCACCGCAAGACCTTTCGGCAGCATGCCCGGGCCCATACCGCCAAACGTGCCGACGGGCAGATCGGCGCCGGCCCAGAAGGCGAAGACGGCGACCGCGATGATGACCAGGCCGCCAAAAAAATCCTGCCGCCACGGCAGGGGCGAGGACGATGAATTCGAGTTCTCGGCGTTCGCCATGTCCCTCGTGCCCGGCGCAACAGCGAAACCTTATGCCAGGCTGCGCGTCGGCGCCAGCAGGCCTTGCCGGAGGCGCTCGCGAAGATGGCCCCGGTACGGGGCCATCTTCTGCATCGCCAAAGGTTCCAGTGCATGCAGTCACACCGCGCCTCGCGACCGCGTCAGTGCGGTCACGAGAACGCGGCAATAACGATCAAGGCATCATCACTGGCTTTCAGTAGCCGCCCCACCAAGAACGCCTGTACATGCCGTAGTGCCTGTAATAGGGCCGGTGGTGCCGGTACCACCCGTAGTGACGGCCGTGGTGCCAACCATAATGGCGATGACGCCACCCGTAGTGCCGCCAATGGCGGGAGCTCACGTCGGTCATGGTGTCGGCTCGCGTCGCCAGTGGCGCGGCGCTGGCCGGCGTGGTGACGGATAACGGCACGGCCGTCAGCAGTGCGGCGGCGGCCAGGGCAAGAGCGAGTTTTCTCATCGCATCCTCCTATCGATGATGAAGGACTCAACAAGCGCGCGGCAGGTTTGTTCCGGCGTCGACGGTGTATTCGCCAGGAGTTGATCGCGTCGTACAAGAATTCATCGTTGCGATACTCGACACATGAACAGGTGTTTAGCGCGATGAATAGTAATTAATTCTGTTCCGTTCCTCTGCGGTTGCGCCAATACGCGCGGCCGCGACAGCGCCCGGCAAAACTGGCACTCGCTTCGCCGCAATGGCAAAGGCCTGCCGCGCCGCGCAGCAGGCCTTTGCATCGGGGCAAAGGGGAAATGACTATTTGTCGATTTCGCCCACCACGACGCGGGTCTCCGGTATCACCAGCAGCACCTTGTCCTGCAGCTTGACCGACTTGTAGCCGC
>Ga0209466_1000246_pt1 | contig 12546 bp, 12 predicted proteins | sample PanSoiPlo30MoBio_FD_188323 | JGI IMG/M metagenome (GOLD analysis project Ga0209466, IMG submission 188323) | Tropical forest soil microbial communities from Panama analyzed to predict greenhouse gas emissions - Panama Soil Plot 30 MoBio (SPAdes)... | ecosystem: Environmental > Terrestrial > Soil...
CATCACTTTTATTCCGTTCTATACGCGGCGCCAACGTTACGGCGCAACTATCGACGAAAGTTTGCCTAACTTGAAGCGCTGGGGGGAAGATCTCATCGCTCGCCCGGCTGTCGCTTCGACCTTCTAAGAAATCGGACCATACTGAGTCATACGTGATGCAACCAATACTAATACTCCCGCAGGAGATTCGAGGCATCGTCGACATGGAAGCAGCCGTCGATGCGGTTCGCACAGGCTTTCGCGAGTGGGGCGAGAATCCCCAACTCAATGCCCCGCGGCGACGGATTCACATTCCCACGGGTGTGCGCGTAAGTGTGCACCAGGGAGGCGTTCCGGCGGCGTATGCTACCGGGCTTATGGCACACTGCGAGTGGGTCAAACCGATGGCCGAAGAGCAAGTCTATACCCGCCTGAACCATCCCGTGATCGTGCTCTACGATGCCGCTGAAGGCGAGCTCAAAGGTATCATTGTCGGCGAAATCACTTGTGCCGAACTACCGGATAACGTCGCGGTCACCGGACTGCGCACCGCCGCAACCAGCGCTGTCGGCACCGATCTATTAGCGCGACCCGATGCCACCAGACTGGGCCTTTTCGGCGCCGCCGGCCAGGCGAAGAATCACTTGCTTGCGCTAATGCACGTGCGAAAACTCAAAGAGGTCAGAGTCTACAGCCGCAATCCCGAGAATCGGCTCAAGTTCGTCGAGGAGATGAGCCCGGTGACGAACCTAGACATCGTGCCGGTTGCAAGTCCTCAAGAAGCGGTGCGTGGCGTCGATATCGTTTTGGCGGCCACCAACTCCAGCGTTCCGGTGTTCGACGGCAATTGGCTCGAGCCCGGCCAGCACGTCACGACCATCGTCGGTAGTAACGTGGGTTTGGTAAAGGGAGGATTCACGGCTGCCAAAAGGCGAGAGATTGACGATAAGACCCTTGCGCGCAGTCACGTTCTCAGCATTGTTTCCGTTCAGCAGGCGATTCAGGACGAGCAGGCGGATATTTACGATCCGGTGCAACGCGGCGTGATCAAGTGGGAACAATTGATTGAAATCGGCGAGATCCTGGTCGGCAAAAAAGAAGGGCGTACCAAAGCGGAGCAAATTACTTTTTACAAGAACAACGCCGGCCAAGGCGTGGCGGACGTCGCGCTGGGCGCCCTTGTGCTGGAGCAAGTGAGAAAAAAGGGATCGGGTCAGACATTGAAGGTATAAAAGCGATGACACGCATTGCTCTCACGCAGATCGCGTCGTCTACTGAAAAGTCGGCCAACCTCCAACTCGCCAAGGAACTGATCAGCGAGGCCAAGCGCAAAAACGCTGGTACGATTGCTTTTCCGGAATTCCTCATGGCTTTCTCTCCCGGCAACCAGTCGCCAGCGGAGCTTGCAGAACTCGCCGAGTCGATCGATGGGCACTTCATCGAGTCGCTTAGTGAGGCTGCCAGACACTACGGTATCCAAATACTCGCGACTATCTACGAGAAGTGCAACGTCGAGAATCGTGTCTATGATACCTCCTTGTGGATCAATGGCTCTGGAAAGATTGTCTCAATCTATCGCAAGCTTCATTTATATGACGCCCTGGGATTCAAGGAGTCGGACAAGTTCGTTGCAGGGACTAAACTGACGCCGCTTCTAGAAACGGACATCGGTCGCATCGGCATGATGATCTGCTACGATCTTCGCTTTCCTGAATTGTCGCGGCTTCTCACGTTGATGGGTGCCGAAATACTCGTCTCCCCTTCCGGTTGGGTACAGGGGGACATGAAAGTCGAGCACTGGCAAACCATGGTGCGGGCGCGGGCGCTGGAAAATGGTTGCTATGTGATCGCTCCCGACCAGGTGGAAAACATTTACATCGGTCACAGCATGATCGTTGATCCGTTTGGTCGGGTTCTGATTGACATGGGCGAACGCCAGGGCTTGGAAATTGTCGACCTCGATCTTTCCTTGGTGGGAGAAGTGAGAGAAAAGCTGCCCTTGCTCAAAAATCGCCGCGCGGATATTTATGGGAGTGCGGTTTTCACTGGCAAATTCTCGTAGGTTTTGGTGTGGTGATTCCGTCGATTTCTTATAGTCATGCGGAACATGAAAGGACAAAGTCATGATTTTATCAAAAAATTCTGACGTCGAAGGACTGGTTGTAAAATCCATTGAAGGGAAACCGATGAAAGGTGACCTCTTGGTGAAGCCGCTGATCAAAGGTGATGAGATGACTTTGCTGGAGATTCACTATCAGCCGGGTGTTGGCGCTCCGCTGCATGTTCATTCTCATGAATCTCTCGCCTACGTCGTCAAAGGAAAGGTTAAAATGACGGTCGGAAAAGAAGTCTATATTCTTGGCCCGGGGGATGTCTGCCGCCACCCCGAGGGAGTTCCTCATGGCGTCGAGGGCTTGGAAGAATCGATCGTTGTCGAGATCAAATCCCCTGCCCCTGACATTGCAACATTCTTGGGAACTTGAAACTCAGGTTTATCGAGGAAAGGAGTTTGGCAGTATGGCAGGAAAAGCAAAATATCTGATGATTGCGAGCATGGATGTCGACGTGGAACATGAAGCGATCTTCAATGAAGTTTACGATAAAGAGCACGTCCCGAATTTGTCCAAGGTTCCCGGTGTTTTGGGAGTTACCCGTTATAAACGTGGAACCTTGACGATGAACATTGGTGGGGAAAGAAAACCGATTGAGATTCCGAATGAGCCGACCTATACGGCCATTTATGAGCTTGAAAGCCCGGACGTGCTAACCAGTGCCGCCTGGGACAAAGCCATCGAAGACGGCCGTTGGCCTAGTCAGGTTAGACCGCACACCAAGAATAGGCGACACGTACTGCTGAAAATTATGGATTAGGTCCAAACCTTGCAGATCAGTCATTTAACAGGGAAAGTTAAACCAGCTCTTTGATTCTTGTTTAGACACCCGATGCCAAAATCTTTTTGATTTCTGCTCCTACGCTTTCGGCCTTTCCACCTTCCACGTGTTGCTCGAAGAGCGGGAATAACTCCCGTTCTTCCTTGCGAATGTGACGCTCTAGCAGATCGCCCAGGTCGAAGATCAACTTGGCTAGACCTGTTCCTGCTTCAAGTTGCGGGATGGCTCCGCGGATCTGCACGTGATTCTGCACCAATTCGTCGATCATTTCCCCGCTTTCCGGGACAACCGAACGCAGTAGTGGAAACAGCACGTCTTCTTCCGCTCGAAAGTGCGGGAGCAGATTGCTTGCGTAAAAAGTCAAAAACTCTTTCGCTCTTTCACGCAGCCCTTCAGCGCCCATCGGTTTGATTTGCCCTAGCGCCTGTTTGCGACACCGGAGCGCCAACGCAAGCCCATGGTGATGGTCATGTGATAAAGGAACTAGACTCGCGTGGCGCATTGAAATTCGGCAACTACTGGAGTGTTGGAGTTATGGAGATTGGAATAGTAAACCCAGTACTCCATACTCTGGTACTCCATACATATCCGACAGGTTCAGACCACTCCCTTGCCCCGGAGGACCTGGACCCTTTCCGCATCGTACCCCAGCGACCTCAGGATTTCGTTTGTGTGCTCGCCCAGCATGGGCGGCGGCTGGTGAATCGTCGGGGGCGTACGACTCATGTCGACGGCGTTGCCGATCAACTTCATCTTACCCATCTTGGGATGCTCGACTTCGATCGGAAAGCCGTACTCCCGGACTTGCGGATCGGCGAAGACTTCGTCAAGCGTGTTGATCGGCGCGGCGGGAACATCCTTCTCGAATAGCCGGCGCAGCCATTCGTCCCGCCGACCGCTGCGAAAGATCGGCTGTAACTGCTCGACCAAAGCGTCGTAGTTTTCAATTCGCGCTTTGCGGTTATTGAATCGCGCATCGTGGGCCCATTCCGGCTTGTCCACTACGTCGAACAGGCCGAGCCAAAATTTGTCCGGTGAAGACATATGGAGCACAAAGGCCAGGCCGTCCTGATCTTCGAAGGCAAAAACACCCGCAGTGGTTGTCCGGTGCTTGCGGCGCGGCACATGGCCGGTCTCAAAATAGCGCGCAGCGTTTTCGCTCACGAAAGAAACCGAGGAACGCAACAAGGATGTTTCCACATGCTGCCCTTCGCCAGTCAACATACGATTCATCAGCGCGCCCAAGATCCCATAACACGCATACATCCCGGTGAGGTGATCGGAAAACGAAATCCCCATACCCTGGGGCTTCCCGGGGTCGGTCAGGAGACTCAGAAGTCCGCTTCTTGCCTGCCCGACCGTGTCGTACCCCGGCATGTCACGATACGGGCCCTTAGGCCCAAAGCCGGAAATCGAACAGTAAACAATTTTCGGATTGGTCTTCTTGATATGTTCATAGCCCAAGCCCCTTTTGTCCATGACTCCGGGGCGAAAGTTTTGGATCACAACGTCGGCACTGTTCATTAATTTAAGAGCGATGTCGCGACCCTCGTCCGTGCGCAGATCCAGGGTCACGCTTTTCTTGTTGCGGTTCAAACTGCAGAACGTCGCAGCATAGTTTCTCTCGCCCCACCCGCGAAAGGGGTCCCCTCGTTTCGGCTCTTCGATCTTGATGACCTCCGCGCCCATGTCAGCCAATAGTTGAGACGCAAAAGGCCCGGTGACATAGCTCGCTGCTTCGATGATTTTGATACCCGAAAGAGCTCCATCCATACCATCTTCCTAACCGACCCCGAGGAGAGTCGCTGCTGGTTGTGATGGATTCTTCCTAGCTTCTGGAACCCGACGAAGTCAAGAGGCCTGCGGTCGGAGCGTCGGTTCAAGAATCGAAATGTACAGCACCAGAAGGAACAATGGCGCCATCGTCCGATTTATTCGTCCGTAGGAATACCGCTGAATGCTATCTTTCAGCGATGCTTTGAAGCTGTAATGATCGTTGCGGTCCTTGAGTCGAGATCATTTGCATGATTTCACCTTTGCTGAAACGCCATCCGCCGCCAAATTTTCTGCCGGGTATGGAACCTTGCTTTACCAGTTTGTAAACCGTCCGCGGGTGGACCTGGAGCAGGTGCGCCACTTGAGACGCGGTGAGAATTTCTTCCATCGGTATATTTCCTCCTTCGATTCGTCGGGGTTACTCCGCTTTTCTCAATCGGCAGTAACCCTACCAGCAAATCTCAGATTCGGCATTAAAAGAAAAAACTTTAATGCCGAATACTTCTGAGAATTTCTAGAAGGCAATCAATGTGGAGAAAACTTCCAGGCGGGATAAAATCCGACCCAAGGCAACCGAAATTGTCTTCCCATAGTCGCGCGTTTCAACCGTGGTTCAAATCAGCTCATCAGTTTTTGTGCCGCTGCTCCGAGCATCGCGCAGCCCCCCGCACGTCCTGATCAAAAAGCGGGATCGGATTGAATGACGTTTCGGTCAATGCGCCGCGCGTAGCGCGTGTACGTGCGATAGACCGTGATGGCCCCGAGGATCACGGCGATTAGCGCGTTCACGCTAGTTTCTCTTGGTTTTCCTTGCTTCCCTTATTTCTTACCCGCTTCGACGTGCCAGAGATAAAGCGTGTGATCCCAGCTCGAACCGTCTTTAATATGCTCGGTCTTGAACGGTTTCCAGTCGCCCATGTCAAAGTCATGGGAAACCACCCGGGAGCCGGGCTTCATTTGCTTCCAAATATTTGGTCGGATCATAAGATTCACTTCGGGCAAGAGATACATCGTCAACACCGTAGCCGGAGAGAGATCCACCGTCCGAATATCCTGCTGCCGAATCTCCACCAGATCACCGACGCCAGCCTTTTGGATGTTCTCAGCGGATTCTTTGATGCGTTCCGGGTCGATCTCAAAGCCAATGGCCTTAACGCCGTATTTTTTTGCCGCGGTGACCACAATCCTTCCGTCGCCGGAGCCGAGATCGTAAACCACATCGCCCTTTTTGACTTGCGCTAACTCAAGCATGCGTTCGACGACTTCCTGAGGCGTCGGAACATAAGGAACGATCTTTTTGCCTTCATCGTTATACTTTTGCGCCGGCTGAGCCAAAGCCGTCGAAGGTTGAAATGCCAGTCCCGCAATCGCAATGACTAGCCCAAACAGGCCAGCCGTTGAAAAAGTTTTGATGTTTTTCATCTGGAACCCCCTCCTGATTAAAATAGGAACACAAAACGCATCTATCCGAAACTTGTCTCCTTTCTGTCAAAAGACAAACCAACACCTAGCTGTTCTTTTGCCAGAACTTGCCCAACCAACTGCTCTCTTCCTTGCCCGCCACCTGGTCGATCTCGCCAGCGTCCAGCCAGATGCCGTTGCATCCCGTGCATTGATCGATCTCAATCTTTTGAAAGCTTCTCGCTTTCAAAGGCTCACCGCACTTCGGGCACCGCATATGGCAAGTGTTTTGTAACGACTCTTTGGCCTCGGCTTCTCCCTTCGCCTTTAGCTTGGCGAGCAACTCTCTTTCCTTCTTCACGAAGTATTCGTCCTCTTGCGCCTTTTTTCTCTCATCCCATTTGTTCGCCATTGTTAAACCTCCTAAGGATGCATTATTAGATCGTGACGTCGACCGCCAAGAAACACCATCCAAGGATCTCTTTCTCGCTCGTACAAGCAGCGTGCGTTGAGACAATTCTCTGAGCCATGTCTCACTCGAAAGAGAAAACAGGATTTGCAGTGGAAAAAAATCGACCCTTAGCTCGCAAAGCGATTCATGTAGGGCAATTTAGACGCGGTCTTCTTGACCTGTGCAAGATTAGCCCTCAACATGCCGGTGGAGTCCCATGAGCCGGTCGTAAGCGCGTTGCGATAGGTCTCGGGTAAATCGATGGCGATCTTGTGATTGCCATACGAAAGGGTTTTGCTTTCCAGATCGACTGTGTATTCGGTGCGCGGGTTATCCTCGACACTTTTCATCAACTGTTCCATCTCCTTTGCGCTGACCGTAACCGTGGGAACCCCCATGATCGTGCAATTACCGGCAAAAATCGCCGCGAAAGATTCACCGACGATGGCTTGAATGCCGAAACGGTAGAGCGCCTGCGGCGCATGCTCACGTGACGAGCCGCAACCGAAATTCTTGTTTACGAAAAGAACGGAAGCGCCGTTGTATTCCGGATCGTTCAACGGATGGTCTTTTTTCTTGCCCGAGGCATCGAAGCGCTCGTCAAAAAAGGGATAGTTCCCCATGCGCGCGAAGGTCACTTCTTTCAAATAGCGAGCCGGGATAATTCGGTCGGTGTCAATATCGTTGCCCTTGATAGGAACCGCTGTGCCTGTGACTTTCGTGATCTTGACAATTTCGCTCATGGACCCTCGCCTACTGATACTCACGCACATCAACAACCTTGCCGTTCAAGGCTGCCGCCGCAACCATCGCCGGACTCATGAGCAAGGTGCGGCCACCGGGACTTCCTTGCCGTCCAATGAAGTTACGGTTTGACGACGAGGCGCAAATTTCGCGGCCAGTCAGCTTGTCGGGGTTCATCGCCAGACACATCGAGCAACCTGCCTCGCGCCATTCGAATCCCGCTTCCTTGAAAATCTCGTGCAGCCCTTCCTGTTCAGCAAGCTTCTTAACCTCCGTCGAACCTGGAACCACCAAGGCGCGAATCCCGGATTTAACTTTTCTACCTTTAGCGATCCTGGCGGCCGCCCGCAGATCGGTCATACGCGAGTTTGTGCAAGAGCCCACGAAGGCCACATTGATAGGCGTGCCGAGTATCGGCGCTCCCTGCTGCCATCCCATATGCTCATAAGCTTTCCTTGCTCCATCGGGGTCGGAGTATTCCTCAGGCTTCGGAAGCTTTTCGCAAATGCCCACTGCTTGGCCTGGATTGATACCCCAGGTCACAGTGGGCTCAATATCTTTTCCCTCATAGTTCACGACGTCGTCATATCTTGCATCCGGATCGGATGCGACGCACCTCCAGTATGAGACCGCGCGCTCGAATGCCTGCCCGGTCGGCACATAAGGACGCCCCTTGAGATAGTCGAAAGTCGTCTGATCGGGATTGACGTAGCCGACTAGAGCCCCTCCCTCGATGCTCATATTGCAGACGGTCATGCGCTCTTCCATATTCATCTTGTCGATCACGGCGCCGCCATACTCGTAGGCAAAGCCTTTCCCACCAGCAACGCCCAATCGCCGTATCGTATTGAGGATCACATCTTTGGCATAGACACCGGTTCCAAGCGCTCCGTTGACGCTAATTCGCCGCACCTTGAGCTTATCCATCGCCAAAGTCTGAGTCGCTAAAACGTCGCGCACCTGGCTGGTACCGATACCGAAGGCGAGCGTGCCAAACGCGCCGTGCGTGCTTGTGTGGCTATCGCCGCAGGCGAGTGTCATTCCGGGTTGGGTCAAACCCAACTGCGGTCCGATGACGTGGACGATACCTTGGTGCGCGTGGTCCAATCCGAAAAATTCCACACCAAACTGTTTGACGTTCTTCTCAAGTGCCTGAATCAGCTCTTCTGCTTCGGAATCAAGAAACGGCCTGGAACGAATATCGGTAGGCACGATGTGATCGACAGTCGCAAAAGTCCGCTCCGGAAACGCGACGTCCATGCCCTGCTCACGCAACATATCGAAGGCTGGCGCCGTGGTAATTTCGTGAATAAGGTGTAGGCCGATGAAAAGCTGCGTTTGTCCGGTGGGCAGAATCCCGACGCTGTGAGACTCCCAAATCTTATCGTAAAGTGTCCGGCCAGCCATTACTAAAAATCTCCTTCTTCGCTCGGATCATATCGACCCCTACCCACGACTTCAAGAGCCGACATTGGTCGAGGTGAGATGATGAAACCACAAAGAGCCCCTCTTACATCTCCCCCGTCGGAGACTGTGTCGCAATTGCGTTGAGAGTTGGGGATAGAGAGGGGAACAGAGATTCTCTGGGAGCTAACGGACATCGGGATAGCTCTATGAAGGTTCAGTTTGTCTCTTAGGATCATAGGTGACAACAGTGTGCCCTTGAACTTATCCTATCGCAGGTATGGTTGGAGGCGTCAGCTTCTCGATCAGCGTAGCAATTCCTAGAATTGTCATCATCCGTCTCAGATCGAAACACGTTGCCAACAATGAAGTCTCGGCCTGGACTCCGTCTTTTCCACGTAACATAAAGCCATCGGTCTTGAGGTTCCTTTTGATGTGCCCAAAAGGATGCTCTGCGCGAGCCTTTCTTCGGGCATAAATCTCCTTCGATGCCTCATACTGAGCTTCAAATTTCTCCTTGAGATCTTCGAGCACCAGTCGCATGATCCGCCGACCGTTCTGGTTCGAGGTGCACTTCCCATAGTGAACACAACGATGACAAAGTCCCGGCGAGCTGATCCGGTAGTACTTCTTGCCGCGCTTGGGATCGGTAGACTCATAGGGCAGCTCGTTTTGCTCGGGACAAAAGTAACAATCTTTCTGCGGGTCGTAGCGAAAATGGCTCTTGCTAAAAGGCTTCTCCTCTTGATGCAAAGCCTGGCGTTGTGAGGGAACCACCACTTTGATCCCTTGGTCATCGAGCTTTTTAAGCTCCGCTGTGTCTGCATATCCCGCATCTGCGCACGCTACCTCACAGGGTTTGCTTAGGGTCTCGTTGGCATGCTCGATCTGCTCGGCCAACTGATTGACATCGCTTGTGGCACTGACAGCTTCGGCATGCACGATCAACCCGTGCTGGTCATCGACTACACTCTGCACGTTGTAGCTCGCATGGCTCCCTTGCACGCTGTGCATCAGTGCACAGTCCGGATCGGTTAAATTAATCTTCTTCCTGCCGCTGTCTTTGAACCCCTCTATGGCGTCCTTGATCTTTCTCTTTAACCCCCCGGCTTGCGCCAACTCTTGGTTCACCACCACGCTCGACCCCAATCCCTCTTCCCGTTGATCGATCCGCTCGCACTCTTCTAGGAGCTGATCGATCCGAGCGTCCAATGCCTTAAGCATCTTCTCATAGTGCGCCCGACCACCGGTCTTTCCCCGGGCTGCATTGGCCCGAATCTTAGTCCCGTCCACAAACAAAACATTGCCCCCAATCAAATCGAGCTTGATACACAACCGCACACATTGCTTAAGAACTAACTTGAGGGCTTTTTTGTGCTGGCGCCTAAATTCCGAAATCGTTTTGTGATCCGGCTTTAATCCCCCCATCAACCACATAAAACTCAAATTGTGATGACACGCTTGCTCCAGTCTTCTCGACCCCTTCAACCCATAAGAGTACCCGTACACCAACAACTTGAGCATCGCCTTGGGATCGTATTCGGGGTTGCCCACCTGATGCTCGTCCAGATCGATCCCTAACTCGCCAAAATCAAGGCTCTCCACAAAAGCATCGTAGACTCGGACGGCGTCTTCTTTGCCCACATAGTCCTCGATGCTTGAGGGAAACAGCCCAAACTGTTCCCGATTGCCACACCGGTACGCCATCTCTTCCCCTTTCTTTGCGGCGTACTTTATCATATCCTCAGCCGTGCTGACCGATTTATTCTTCGATGCAACCAACTTTTCCTCTCACCACAACAATTGCGACACAGTCTCTCGCGGGGGAGAGAAGAGAGGGGGCTTAGCGCCACCGGGATAAAGCGTTTCGTGGGATGGATAATAAGCCGACAAACTCTAAGCACAGAGCAGAAATTGGCAAAGTCCATGGATCTCAACAAGTTGTTTCATCCTCGTTCGGTGGCGTTGATCGGCGTCTCCAACGAGCAGAACAAACTGAGCGGCCGACCCTTTCGTTTCTTCCGTGAGTACGGCTATACCGGCAACGTCTATCCAGTCAATCCCAAGTATCCCGAGATCACAGGGGTGCCTTGTTTTGCGAAGCTGTCTGACATTCCAGGCGAGGTAGATTTGGCGGTGATTACTTTACCCGCGCCTGCAGTTCCCGAAGCGCTGGCGGAATGCGGCGCGAAAGGGGTGAAAGCGGCGGCTATTATCAGCTCCGGATTCGCCGAAGTGGGCGGCGAAGGCGTTCGCCTGCAAGACCAGTTGCAACGTATTGCAACGGCGAACGAGATTGCCGTGTGTGGCCCCAATTGCTCCGGGTTTGTCTATTTCCCAGAGAAAGTCACGGCCACTTTCAGCGTCGGTCTCGACGCTGGTTTTCCGGAGACCGGGCCGGCAGCCTTCATCAGCCAGAGCGGCGCCTTGAGTTCTTATATTCTCGGCGCGGCAAAAGAGCGCGGCCTAGCGTTTCGTTACTGGATCACCACCGGCAACGAGTGTGTGCTGAGTTTTACCGATTACCTGCAATACGTGCTGGAGGACCCGGAAGTACGGTTGGTGCTCGGATATCTCGAAGATGCCCGCGACGGGGAGGCTTTCCAGACGGCCGCGCGCAAGGCTTTGTTTTTGGACAAGCCGCTCATCATCATGAAAACAGGCCGCTCGGAAGCGGGGGCCAAGGCTAGCGTTTCGCATACAGGATCGCTCGCGGGCGCGGATGAAGTGTATCAGGCAGTTTTCTCTCAGAATGGGGTTCTCCGCGCCGAAAACCTGGACGAACTTTTCGATCTTGCTCTGCTCGCTCAAGCGCCCCGCCGGCCGCGGGACAAGCGGGTACAAGTCGTCTCGATCTCGGGAGCCGCGGGTATCCTGATGGCGGACATGGGCAACGAGTTCGGCCTGGAATTCCCTGATCTCACCGATCCTACGAAAGGTGAGCTAGAAAAAATCATGCCGACCTTCGCCTCCATCGCGAATCCCATGGACGTCACAGCGGAGGCTGTTGCCAGGCCTGGTCTCCTGACTCAAGCCGCCGAGGTAATCCTCAAAGATCCGAACGTGGACAATCTCGTCATGTTCTTTGGCATCGTGCCGGGAGCACACGAGAAGCTCGCTACTGCCATGGCCCAAGTGGCCCACGGCACCGACAAGCTGGTTGTGATGACCTGGTTTCCTCTGCCCCGCCAGGATATCTGGATGAGTCTGGCTCGTGCCAGTGTCCCAGTTTTCCCGGAGCCGGCACGCGGGATACGGGCGATTGGCAAAATGGCACAGTACGTAGAAACACGGGAGCGAATTCTTTCACGGCACACCGGCTCGACCGTTAAAACCGGTGTTGAGTCCGAGATCGAAAAAATTCTGGATCAAGCAAAGAATCGAAAACACAAAGCCTTGAGCGAGGTCGAGGCAAAAAGTCTGCTGAAAGCTTTGGGACTCGCAGTGCCTCGCGGGGGCCTAGCCCGAAGCGCCAAGGAAGCTCGATTCCTTGTCAATAGTATTGGCGGTCCCGTCGCCTTGAAAGCCTCGTCACCCGACCTACTTCACAAGACCGAAGCCGGGGTAATTCGTTTGGGCCTTCAAAGCCCGGAGGAAGTGGAACGCGCCTTTGATGAGATCGTGGAGAAAGTCAACAAGTGGAATCCGCAAGCGCAGTTGGACGGAGTCCTGGTGGAAGAGATGATCAGCGGAGAGGCAAGAGAAGTCATAGTAGGCGCGCGGCAGGATTTGCGATTCGGGCCCGTTGTGACTTTCGGCCTCGGTGGAGTTTTCGTAGAGGCGATTAGAGACTTTGCGGTGTGGCCGGCGCCGCTAACGCTAGAAGAGGCCCGGGAGATGATCCGAAGAATCCGAGGCTACCATATCCTGACCGCTTTCCGCGGCCGTCCCGCCGCCGA
>Ga0209466_1000247_pt1 | contig 12540 bp, 11 predicted proteins | sample PanSoiPlo30MoBio_FD_188323 | JGI IMG/M metagenome (GOLD analysis project Ga0209466, IMG submission 188323) | Tropical forest soil microbial communities from Panama analyzed to predict greenhouse gas emissions - Panama Soil Plot 30 MoBio (SPAdes)... | ecosystem: Environmental > Terrestrial > Soil...
TAGTGGACGCTGACGGTCTCGAGCTCCTGGCTCCAGGCATTGGCGATCGCCGCCTCGCGGCTGTCGGTCAGCATGATGGGCGTGCCGTCGGCCGCGTGCAGCGCGAACAGTTGCAAGCCAGGCTGCAGCGTCGGCGCCTGCGGAAACATCGTCTGCACGTCCTCGGAACGGATTGCCTTCACGTAGGCGATCTTGCCGTCGCCGAGAACGGCGAGCGCTTCGGGGGAGATTCTGGCACTCAGTGTCATGGCCCTCGACTCCTTCAGTAGGTCCCATTTGCTCGGTCGAGTCCTCATGTAGACCGTCACTCGTCATCGCTGATGTTGATCGTCTTGACCGTGCGTTGCGGCTCCGGCCGCACCAGGTCGATCGACAACAGCCCGTTCTTGAGGTCCGCACTCAGGACCTCCATGCCGTCGGCCAGCACGAACGTGCGCTGGAACTGACGGGCCGCGATACCGCGGTGCAGGTACTGGCGGGACTTGTCGTCGTGCTGCTTGCCGCGGATCACGAGCTGGCTTTCCTCCACGGTCACGTCGAGCTGCTCGCGGGTGAAGCCTGCAACCGCCAGCGTGATGCGCAACCGCTCCGGGCTATCCTGGTCGCGCGCGATGCGTTCGATGTTGTAGGGCGGATAGCCGTCGGCAGCCCGGGTCACTCGATCGAGAGCACGCTCGATTTCGTCGAAACCGAGAAGGAACGGACTTGAAAGCGACGGTACGCGGGACATTCAAAGCCCTTTCTGCAAGCGACTTTGATGGGGCCCTTGGCAGGCACCCCGGCCGTGCGGCGGCATGCCGCCCGGCTTGGCTTAGAATATGGGGGGCGCAGGTTAAGGGTTCAAGAATCGCGGCAAACAGGCCCGTTTCCGTCCGGATCGCGCCAAAAACTCACTGATTGGCCCGCTCGAATTGCCGCAGCAGCTCGTTGCCGCGCCGGACCGCGGCATCGAGGGCGGATTTGGCCGATCTCTTTCCGGAAAAGGCCTGCTCCAGCTCGTCCTCGATCACGTCGCGGATGAGCAGAAACGAGCCGAGGCGCAGCCCTCGGGAATTCGCGGTAGGCGGGTGTAACGTGAGCTGCTCGATGGCGATGTCGGTGCCGGGGTTGCGGTCATAGAAGCCCTGCGCCCGCGACAGGTCGTAGGCCTTGCGGGTGATCGGCATGTAGCCCGTGTTCTGGTGCCACCAGGCCTGCAGGCCGGGCCGCGACAAGAAGGCAAAGAAGCGCGCCACGCCCCGATATTCCGCCTCGGTCCGCCCTCGCAGCACCCACAGCGTGGCGCCGCCGATGATGGAATTTTGCGGCGCGCCGGCCACGTCGGCCCAGTACGGCAGCATGCCATAGCCGACCTCGAACTTGGCGTTGGCCAGGATGTTGGTGCGGGTCCCGGACGAGCCGAGATACATGCCGCATTCGCTCGAGTGAAACTTCGTTTCCGCCCGGTTGGCGCGCCCGCCGTAGTCGAAGATTTTCGTCTTCTGCCATTCGGCCAAAGCGGCGATGTGACGCGTCACAACCGGGTTGTTGATCGTGAGTTCGGTGTCGACGCCGCCGAAGCCGTTGTCATTCGTGGCGATCGGCAGGTTGTGATAGGCGGAAAAATTCTCGATGTGAATCCACGACGGCCATTCGCTGGAGAAGCCGCAACGCACGCCCGCCTCCGTGAGCCGGCGGGCCGCGGCCTCCATGTCGGCCCAGGTCACCGGCGGCTTTTCAGGATCGAGACCGACGGCCTGGAACTGATCCTTGTTGTAGTACAGGATCGGAGTGGAGCTGTTGAACGGAAAGGACAGCATGTTGCCGGCAAGGTCGGTGTAGTAGCTGGTGACGGCCGGCAGATAGGCGGCGGGGTCGAATTCCTCCCCCTGATCGCGCATCAGTTGATAGACCGGATAGACCGCCCCCTTGGCGGCCATCATGGTGGCGGTGGCGACCTCGACCACCTGGACGATCGGCGGCTGCTGGCGCGTGCGCAGCGCCACGATCGCGGCCGCCAGTGTCTCGCCATAGGACCCCTTGTAGACCGGGACGATCTGGTATTCTGGCTGGCTGGCGTTGAAGTCGTTGACGAGTCGCTCGAGCTGGCGGCCACGCTCGCCCTGCATGGCGTGCCAAAACTGAATCTCGACGGCAGCCGGCGCCTGGCCGGCGAGAACCAGAAGCCATGCGGCGGCGGCGGCAACGCCCCGGGCCGACATTCAAACACCCCCGGCGAACTCAGGCCCGATTGCAATCGACCCCGACCGAGCCCGCTTTCGTTATTGTCTGCCGGTCACTGTAGAACGGCGAACGCGGCGGTGAAAAGAGGTTCCGCTGCGGCTTTTGGCAAAAACCTTACTGATTGGCCTTTTCGAACTGGCGCAGCATCTGGTTGCCGCGCCGGACGGCGGCATCCAGTGCCGCCTTGGCGGTCTTGCGGCCCGCAAAGGCGTGCTCCAGCTCGTCCTCGATCACGTCACGGATGAGCACGAACGACCCGATGCGCAATCCGCGCGAGTTGTCGGTGGGCGGGTTCAGCGTCGCCTGCTCGATGGAAATATCGGCGCCGCGATTGCGATCGTAGAAGCCCTGCATGCGGGTCAGGTCATAGGCGGCGCGCGTGATCGGCAGGTACCCGGTCGCCTGGTGCCACCAGGCCTGCACGCCCGGACGCGACAGATAGGTGAAGAATTTTGCGACGCCGCGATATTCAGCCTCCGGGCGCCCCTTGAGCACCCACAGGGTGGCGCCGCCGATGATCGAGTTCTGCGGCGCGCCCGGCACGTCGGCCCAGTACGGCAGCATGCCGTAGCCGACCTCGAACCTGGCCCTGGCGAGAATATCCGCCCGCGCGGCCGACGTCGCCAGGAAGATGGCGCACTCGCCGTTGTGGAACTTGCCGTCGGCGCGCGTCTCGCGCCCGCCGTAGTCGAAGAGGCGGCTCTTCTGCCATTCGGCAAGCTTGGCGATGTAGCGCGCCACGACATCGTTGTTAAACTGCAGCTCGGTATCGAGTCCGGCGAAGCCGTTCGAGCGAGTCGCGATGGGCAGGTTGTGATAGGCCGAGAAATTCTCGATGTGGATCCAGGACGGCCAATGCGTGGTGAACCCGCAGCGCACGCCCGCGGCGCGCAATTTGCGCCCCGTCTGCTCCATCTCGAGCCAAGTGCGCGGTGGCCGGTCGGGATCGAGCCCGGCCAGCCGGAACTGATCCTTGTTGTAGTAGAGGATCGGCGTCGAGACGTTGAACGGGAACGACAGCATGTTCCCGGACATGTCGGTGTAATAGCCGGTCACGGCCGGCATATAGGCGGTCGGGTCGAACGCCTCGCCCTGGTCGTGCATGAGTTCGAACACCGGATAGACCGCACCCTTGGCGGCCATCATGGTGGCGGTCGCGACCTCGGCCACCTGGACGATGGTCGGCTGCTGGCGGTTGCGCATGGCCATGATGGCCGCCGCGAGCGTCTCGTTGTAAAGGCCCTTGCCGGTGGGCACGATCTTGTAGTCGGGCTGCGAATCGTTGAAGTCGGCGGACAGTTTCTCCAGCAGGCGGGCGATCTCCCCCTGCATGGCGTGCCACCACGGAATCTCGACGGCGGCGCCGGCCGGATTTAGCGACGACAGCAGCAGAAGCACCGCCGCCGAAGCGACGCCGCGAGCCGACATCCACGTCTCCTGTGCGCGCTCGGGCCCAAAAGCTCCGGACTTGGCAGTGACCCCGCCCGGCCGCGCTACGATCATTCTTTGAACCAGGATTGTATGACGGCTGCGCAAACCGAGGAAGGCCGAAAGCGCGTCACTCGGATCGGGGTTCGTTCAGAAACCGTTTGGAAATTTCCGATAGGCAGCCTGTGTGACCTACCTCACGGGCCGAATGAACCGGCCGTGGCACAGTGCATGTATCGGTTGGTTGGTCACATGAGCTGTCGCAAGGGGGCGACATCGGACGGAGGACTTGGAATGAAGGCCGTGATCTCAAACGTCGGTGTCATGATCGCGACCAATACGGCGCTGTTCACCGGGCTCGATATGGGACAGTGGATCGCCGACAAGTTGTCGCTGTGGATGCTGCCTGCCAACATGGTGGCGGCCATCATCGCGACGGCGCTGGGGATCGCACTGAGCGCCGCGACCCGCGCCTTCGGCTTCACCGACGCCGAGGCTTGATCCAGGCGCCAGCCGGCTCGACCTGCCGCAAGCCGGTATCCTGCGAGCAAAACGCATGGCCTCGGGCGAGGCCCGCGTCCTTTACGCCTCAGACAGCCTGAACAGCGTCAGGGCGTTGGTGCGCCCGATCTTGAGGCGGTCCGCCTCGCTGATCGGCGCTGCGTCGAACCAGTCGGCGGCGTGGCTGACATTCTCGAACGGCCAGTCGATCGAGAACAGCACGCGATCCGCTCCCAGCTCCATCATGGCGGCCAGCAGCGTCTGGGTGTGAAAGTTGCCGGACGTGGTGACGTAGAAGTTGGCGTAGAAGTAGTCCGCGATCTTCCGCCGTGCCGGATAGTTGTGACGGCCGCGCACCCAGCCGTTGCAGTGGTCGACGCGCCACATGCCGTAGGGCAAGCCCTCGCCGAGGTGCCCGAGGATGATCTTGAGGCGCGGATGTTCGTCGAACAGGCCCGACCCCATCAGCCGCAACGCGTGGACGGCCGTCTCCTGCGCGAAGGCCCAGGTCGGGCCCAGCAGCCAGGAATGCCCCTCGTAGATCTGCGCATGGCGGGGCAGCGGATTGCGCGGGTGCAGGTAGAACGGTACGTCGAGCCGTTCCACCAGCGCCCAGAACGGCCGATACTGTGGCAGGTCGTAATAGAGGCTGGCATCGTTGAGATCGGAGAAGCCGTTGACCAGGGCGCCCCTGAACCCGAGATCGTTGATGCAGCGCTCGAGCTCGCGCGCGGCGAGCTCGGGATCCTGCATGGGCAGCGCCGCCAGCCCCTGGAAGCGATCGGGACGCACGTGGACCTGCTCGGCCAGATAGTCGTTGGCCTTGCGGGCGATCTCGTCGGCACGCGCCGCGTCCGGGATGGCCTGGATGGCGGGCGCGTTGAGGGACAGAATCATCATCTCGACGCCGTGCTGGTCCATCTCGCGCAGACGGCGCTCATGGATGTCGAGCACGCGCTGGCGCAACTCGGCCCACGTGTCGTCCGGCAGGTATCCGCGCGAGTCGTTCAGCGTCTCCGGTATGGCAAAATGCTCTTCCAGCCCGATCTTGCGTTGCATGTTTCTTTCCCCAAAACGGCGGCCATGATGCACAGAGGCCATGCCGCGCGCCAGCGCCTGCACCGATGAGGGTGTCATGACGACCATCTCGCCGCCCGCCACGCCGCGCCTGACGGTGGAGAATCTTCGCGCCGTCGCTGTCGAGGTGCCGATGACCTTCGCGCTCGGCACCAGCCGCGGCGCCATCACGGTGGCGCCGCTGCTGCTGATCGACGTCGAGACGCGGGAGGGGGTGACGGGCCGCTCGTACCTGTTCTGCTATGTGCGGGACGCGGCGCCGGCAATTGCCGGCATCCTTAACGAAGTCCTGCGTGTCACCAAGGGCGATCCCGTGGCGCCCGTCGATCTGTGGGCGAAGCTGTCGCAGCGGTTTGCTCTCATCGGGGTGCAGGGCATCGTGCGCATGGCCATGGCGGGTTTCGACGTGGCGTGCTGGGACGCGCTGGCGCATGCCGCCGGATTGCCGCTCGCGCGTCTGCTCGGCGCCACGCCACGCCCGATTCCGGCCTACAACAGCTGCGGGCTCGGCCTGATGGCGCCCGAAGCCGTCGCCGACGAGGCGGAGAAGCTGGCGCAGAACTTTCGCGCCGTGAAGCTGCGGCTCGGCTATCCGACCTGGCGCGAGGATCTCGCCGCCCTTCAGGCGGTGCGCCGGCGCCTGCCCGACATCACCATCATGGTGGACTACAACCAGGCGCTCAGCGTTGCCGAAGCGCTGGCACGCGGGCGCGCGCTCGACCAGGAAGGCGTCTACTGGCTGGAGGAGCCGGTCCGGCATGACGATTACGTCGGAGCGGCGGCAATCGCGCGCGAGTTGAAGACGCCGGTGCAGATCGGGGAGAATTTCTCCCAATGCACCGCCATGGCGGGCGCGCTGGCAGCGGGCGCCGCCGATTACGTAATGCCCGATCTCGAGCGGATCGGCGGCGTTACCGGCTGGCAGCGCGCCACCGCGCTTGCGGCGGCGCACGGCATCGAGATGTCGTCGCACCTTTTTCCCGAAGTCAGCGCGCAGCTGTTATCGGCAACGCCGACGCGCCATTGGCTGGAATGGGTGGACTGGGCGGACAAGCTGCTGGAACAGCCGCTGCAGATCGCCGACGGCTGCGCGGTGACACCCGAGCGGCCCGGCAACGGTCTGACATGGGACGCGAAAGCCGTGGAGCGCTATCGCATGTGACGGTCTGCCGGCCTGACGGAGCTCCTTGCCTTACCGCCCGGACAGTTCGCGCCGCAGCTTGGTGGCCGAGATCCGCTCGGTGCTCTCGTCCAGGACCAGGCGCTCGACGACGTAGCCGACGTCGCGGCCGTAGAACACATGGGTGATGTTGGGCATCTGCACGACCAGGATCCGACCGCGGTGCTGCCACAGCGCCGATTCGATGCGCGCCTTCACGTCGTGAAAGGCCAGCGGATTGCCGTCGTCGATGCCCTGCGTGTCGCGCACCGCGATGCATACCTGGCCGACGCGCCGCAAGCCCTCTTCGATCAGCGTCCTGTGCCCGTCATGAAACGGCTGATAGCGGCCGACGAACAGCGCCGTCGGCGCCTTGGGATTGAACCTGGGCAGGAGTTTTTCGCACACTTTTTCGGCCCAATAGTGCGGCGAGCCGTCTGCCGTCACCCGCACGTCGTAGTGCGACGGTGGGCGGAACATGACGTTGGTATCGGCGAAGCGGCTCTCCTGGATGCGATCGAGCCAGACGATGAAGGCGTCGCCGAAGGCGGCCCGCGTCTCCTCGGTCGGGCAGACGAAGTCGGCGATCGCGTAGGTCCCGGCGTCGACGACGCGATCACACAGCCAGCCCATGCGGCGCGCATGCTCGACGCGGTCGGCATGGGCGAAGGTCAGGTCCCGGTTGATGTTCTCGCGCACCGCGTCGGCGTTGAACCAGACGGCGTTCAGGCGCGGCGCCAGGGTGGTGGCGAGCGTGGTCTTGCCCGCACCCGGAAGCCCCATGACCAGGATTTTTTTCGGCTGGAATTCCCCCATGTCTCCTCCCGCCACGCTGACCATGTCGCCCAATAGCATCCTCGCGGGGGCGGCCAAGCCCCGATCAACCGCACATCACGAGACAAAATTTGAGGCAAATCCGCCGCGGAGGAAGGCTGGTGGAGCCAGGGGGAGTCGAACCCCCGACCTCTTGAATGCCATTCAAGCGCTCTCCCAACTGAGCTATGGCCCCTCCGGGGAATCGGCAATCAGTAGACAGTCATCGGCACCAAGGCAAATCCCGGTGATGACTGCCCCCCTGAGCCGCAAGCCTCAAGATTCCTCCTCGTCCTCGATGTCGCCCCCGATGATGTCGGTGACGTCCTCGTCCTCCTCCTCCTCGGGAACGATGAAGGCGGCATCGTCCAGGCTCTCGTCGTCGACTTCGACCTCCTCTTCGGCCTCGCCCGCCGGCACCTTGGCACCGCCGCCCTGGGCCTCGGCATCCGCCTCTTCCAGGGAAACGAATTCGGCCTCCGCCGCCTCCGGCACCTCGGCCTCTTCGACAACCGCTGCGCGCGCTGCCTCGGCGCGGCCGCGCGGCGCCGTCGTCTCGATCGGCACGATCTGGCCGGTATAGGGCGAGATCACCGGGTCCTTGTTGAGATCATAGAACTTTCGGCCCGTGACGGGACAAACGCGTTTAGTGCCAAGCTCGGGCTTTGCCACGGTCGGAATCCTTTATTGGAAGCGGCAAATCACTTGGCGACTCGCAACGCGAGTGTCAATAGCGGATACTACTGGCATTTCCGGCGGCAAAACCGGCCTCCAGCACGATCAAATCCGGGGCAGGTTTTTGCCGCAAAATGTTCTAAACCTCCCCGGGCCCGGCGCGCCATGCGGGCGCCCCTTCGATCGGACCGATGCCGTGAACCATACCGTGCTGTCACCCGCCACGGCCCGCCGCGGCCAGCCCCTCCGGGGCCGCGTCCGCGTCCCGGGCGACAAATCGATCTCGCATCGCGCCCTGATCCTCGGCGCGCTGGCAGTGGGCGAGACGCGCATTTCCGGGCTTCTCGAAGGCGAGGACGTGATCAACACGGCCAAGGCCATGCGCGCGCTCGGCGCGACCGTCACCCGCAACCGCGACGGCACGTGGTCGATCGGCGGTGTTGGGGTTGGCGGCTTCGCCGCGCCGGCCGGGCCCCTCGACTTCGGCAACTCCGGTACCGGTTGCCGGCTGGTCATGGGCGCCGCCGGCGGCTGTCCGATCACGACGACGTTCGACGGCGACGCCAGCCTGCGCAAGCGTCCGATGCGGCGCGTGCTCGATCCGCTCGAGCGGATCGGCGCCAGGCCGGTGGCCATGGCGGAAGGCGGCCGCCTGCCGCTGACGCTCGCCGGGGCGCGCGATCCGCTGCCGATCGTCTACGAGCCGCCGGTCGCCTCGGCGCAGTTGAAATCGGCGGTGCTGCTGGCCGGCCTGGCGGCGCCGGGCGAAACCACCGTGATCGAGAACGAGGCCACGCGCGACCACACCGAGCGCATGCTCGCGCATTTCGGCGCCGACGTGCGGACGGAGCCGCACGGCACGCACGGCCGGCGCATCACGCTCACCGGCCAGCCGGAACTGAACCCAGCCGACGTCATGGTGCCGGCCGACCCCTCCTCGGCCGCCTTTCCGCTGGTGGCCGCGCTGATCACGCCCGGCTCGGACGTGATCCTGGAAGGCGTCATGACCAATCCGCTGCGCACCGGCCTGATGACGACGCTCGGCGAGATGGGCGCGGCCATCGACACGCTCGCGGTCCGCCACGAAGGCGGCGAAGAGGTCGCCGACCTGCGCGTGCGCGCATCGGGGCTGACCGGGGTCGACGTGCCGGCAGAACGCGCCCCGACCATGATCGACGAATATCCGGTCCTGGCGGTGGCGGCCGCCAATGCCAGCGGTATCACGCGGATGCGCGGCCTGAAGGAACTCAGGGTCAAGGAATCCGACCGGCTCGCCGCCACCGCCGACATGCTGCGCAACAACGGCGCCGAGGTGGAGATCGACGGCGACGACCTGATCGTGGCCGGCAAGGGCCGTATCGCCGGCGGCGGCCAGGTCGTGACCCATATGGATCATCGCATCGCCATGGCGGCGCTGGTCATGGGCCTTGCCAGCGAGCAGCCGGTCGGAATCGACGATGCCGCCTTCATCACCACGAGCTTTCCCGGCTTCGTCGGCCTGATGCAGTCCCTCGGCGCGAACATCGCATGATCATCGCCATCGATGGACCGGCCGCGTCCGGCAAGGGCACCCTGGCCAAGCGCCTGGCTGCGCATTTCGGCCTGCGCCATCTCGACACCGGGCTGCTCTACCGGGCGGTGGCGAAATCCCTGATGGACGCCGGCGTCGCGCTCGAGGACGAGGCGCGCGCGGTGGCCGCCGCGAAGGGGCTCGACACCTCGCGGCTGCGCGAGGCGACGCTCAAGGCGCGCGGGATGGCGGAGCCCGCCTCCATCGTGTCAGCGATGCCGGGGGTGCGCGCCGCGCTGGTCGACCTGCAGCGCCGGTTCGCAGCGACCGCGCCCGGTGCCGTGCTCGACGGTCGCGACATCGGCACCGTCATCTGCCCCCAGGCGGACGTGAAGATCTTCGTCGATGCGGCCCCCGAAGTGCGGGCGCAAAGGCGCGTCGCCGCGCTCAAGGCCGACGGTGTGACGGTGGACGAGGCGACGATCCTGGCCGATATCCTGCGCCGCGACGAGCGCGACAAGAGCCGCGCCGTGGCCCCCCTCAAACCCGCCGCCGATGCGCACTTGCTCGATACCACGCATTTGGATATAGACGCCGCGGTCCGGGCTGCCATCGACATCGTTGAGGCTGCACGAGCGGGTTAGGGGCTTTCAGGCCCCTGGCGTAAGGCCTCCGGGTGCTTTTCGAAGGCTTGCCCGCGTTGCAGCCGTGAAGCCGCGACAGCCCGGCAGAAAACATCGTCCCGACCGTTCGGTTGATCGGGCCGGCCCGCCGGACAAAACGTCCTGCGGCAGTCGAAGGTCGCGGGGCCTTCGGCCCGAACGGAAGAGACGCAACACCAGCCGCCGGTCGTCCCGTCAGGAGATTCCATGGCCACCGCTACCGCACAAGCTGCCGCGCCGTCGCGCGAGGATTTTGCCAAGCTGCTCGAGGAATCGTTCGATCACGGCAACCTGCACGAAGGATCCGTCGTCAAGGGAACCGTGGTCGGCATTGAAAAGGATGTCGCCGTCATCGACGTCGGCCTGAAGACCGAAGGACGGGTGTCGCTGCGCGAATTCGCCGGACCCGGACGCGCCCCCGACCTGAAGATCGGCGATACCGTCGAGGTCTACCTCGAGAGGGTGGAGAACGCGCTCGGCGAGGCCGTGCTGTCGCGCGACAAGGCGCGGCGCGAGGAGAGCTGGGGCAAGCTCGAAAAGGCGTTCCAGGCGAACGAGAAGGTTTCGGGCGTCATCTTCAACCAGGTCAAGGGCGGCTTCACGGTCGACCTCGACGGCGCCGTCGCGTTCCTGCCGCGCAGCCAGGTGGACATCCGCCCGATCCGCGACGTGACGCCGCTGATGAACGTGCCGCAGCCGTTCCAGATCCTGAAGATGGACCGGCGCCGCGGCAACATCGTGGTCTCGCGCCGCACCGTGCTGGAAGAGACGCGCGCCGAGCAGCGCCAGGAGCTGGTGCAGAATCTCGAAGAGGGTCAGGTCATCGACGGCGTGGTCAAGAACATCACGGACTACGGCGCCTTTGTCGACCTCGGCGGCATCGACGGCCTCCTGCACGTCACCGACATTGCCTGGCGGCGCGTCAATCACCCGTCAGAGGTGCTCAACATCGGCCAGCAGGTGAAGGTCAAGATCATCAAGATCAACCACGAGACCCACCGCATCTCGCTTGGCATGAAGCAGCTCCTCGCCGATCCGTGGCAGGGCATCGAGGCCAAGTTCCCGGTGGGCGCGCGCTTCAAGGGCCGCGTCACCAACATCACCGACTACGGCGCCTTCGTCGAGCTCGAGCCAGGCATCGAGGGCCTCATCCACGTCTCCGAAATGTCGTGGACCAAGAAGAACGTGCATCCCGGCAAGATCGTCTCGACCTCGCAGGAGGTGGAGGTGCAGGTGCTCGAGGTCGATCCGGTCAAGCGCCGCATCTCGCTCGGCCTCAAGCAGACCATGCGCAATCCGTGGGAGGTGTTTCTCGAGAAGCATCCGTCCGGCAGCGTGGTCGAGGGCGAGGTCAAGAACAAGACCGAGTTCGGCCTGTTCCTCGGCCTCGACGGCGACGTCGACGGCATGGTGCACCTGTCGGACCTCGACTGGAAACGCCCGGGCGAGCAAGTCATCGACGAGTACAAGAAGGGCGACATGGTGCGCGCCCAGGTGCTCGACGTCGACGTCGAGAAGGAGCGCATCTCGCTCGGCATCAAGCAGCTCGAGGGCGACCCCTTCGCCGAGGCCGGCGCCGCCGGCGACCTCAAGAAGGGCGCGATCGTCACCTCCGAGGTCACCGAGGTGAAGGAGACCGGCATCGACGTGAAGATCGTCGGCACCGACCTCACCGCCTTCATCAAGCGTTCCGAGCTTGCCCGCGACCGCTCCGAGCAGCGGCCAGAGCGCTTCGCCGTCGGCCAGAAGGTCGATGCCCGCGTGACGCAATTCGATCGTCGTGCGCGAAAGGTGGCGGTGTCGATCAAGGCGCTGGAAGTGGCGGAGGAGAAGGAAGCAATCGCGCAGTACGGCACGGCCGATTCCGGCGCATCGCTCGGCGACATTCTCGGCGCCGCGCTCAAGCGCGCAACCGAGAAGCCGGACAAGGAAGAGGAGAAATGAGGTGCGCGCGCCGGCGCGCGCGGCCTCTGTGCTGATCCTGCGGGCGGCGCGTCATTGACCATGGCGCGCCGCACCCACATTGTCCGACCAACCGAATCCATGGAGATGGCCAGCCATGTCGCTCGACGCTGACTACATCGTCGATCGCCGCCGCATGCGGCGCAAGCTCACGTTCTGGCGCATCCTCGCGGTCCTGGTGGCGATCGTGGCGGTAGTGGCGGTGACCTCGCGCCTGTCCCGTTCCGGCCTTGGCCTGAGCGAAGCCACCGGGACCTACATCGCCCGCGTGGCGATTCGCGGGATCATCCGCAACGATCAGGAACGCACGGAAGCGCTCGAGCGGCTGGCCAAGTCGCAGGCGAGGGCCGTGATCGTGCACATCGACAGCCCCGGCGGCACCGCGGCGGGCGCCGAGCAATTGTACGATTCGCTGCGGGCGGTCGCCGGCAGCAAACCGATGGTGGTGGTGGTCGACGGGCTGGCGGCCTCGGGCGGCTATATTGCGGCCCTGTCGGCCGATCATGTCGTAGCCCGCAGTGCTGGCCTGG
>Ga0209466_1000248_pt1 | contig 12537 bp, 13 predicted proteins | sample PanSoiPlo30MoBio_FD_188323 | JGI IMG/M metagenome (GOLD analysis project Ga0209466, IMG submission 188323) | Tropical forest soil microbial communities from Panama analyzed to predict greenhouse gas emissions - Panama Soil Plot 30 MoBio (SPAdes)... | ecosystem: Environmental > Terrestrial > Soil...
CTACGATGAACTAAAGGTCCTATGTCATCCGCGGGTTCGAGCCGTTATCGACGGCCTGAAGATAGGACTCTGCTCGTTTGACGACTGGAACCGTTCCAGGGCCACGCTCAGAGGAACCGAGCAGTGATCGAGAACTGCTTTTTCTGATGTATAGCTGTAAGGATCGACTGGGGGAGTATTGTCACAAAATGCTCAAGACCCAAACTCGTCGATTTCGGCCTCGGACATAACCATGATACCCGATTGGAGCTAATCATGGCTGAGCGCGAACAAGTTTCCCTTAAGGCGCAGAATTTCTTTAACGATCTTTGGGCGCGGGGCGATCCCTGGGAGCTGGAAACCTCAAATTGGGAGCACGAAAGGTATGCGCGTCTGATAGCGATGCTCGATAAGCCCCGATATCGGCGCGTGCTTGAAATCGGCTGCGGTGCCGGCACATTCACTCGCCGTCTGGCTGGCCAAGCCGATGAGGTGCTGGCCCTGGATGTCTCGTCCGAAGCTATTGCGCGGGCGAAGCTGGCGCAGTCCGATCTCAAACATGTCGAATTCCGCGCCGGCAACATCATGGAGCACAATTTCAGAGACGACCAGCCATGGGATCTGATTGTGATAAGTGAGACAATCTACTTTCTCGGCTGGCTCTATTCCTTCTTTGATGTATCGTGGTTCGCCTCAGAAATGTTCGAGGCGACACGCCCCGGCGGGGAAATCCTCCTTGCCAATACCCAATTCGAGACTGGCGAGCCCCTCCTGCGTACTTCGATTATTCGCACCTATCGAGACCTCTTTTTGAACGTGGGATACGAACTAACCGCCGAGACCATCTTTCCCGGCGAAAAACACGGTGTTTATCTCGAGGTTTTGATGACGCTCTATCGCAAAGCCGACCCAACCGCTGGAGCCAGTTCATGAAGCTTTATTCACCCCTCGGCGAATCACTTCATAGATTATGTTGTAGCGATCCCCCCATGGATACCAGGATTCACTACGGCCCTGTCGCGGATGAATCCGAACCTCGTGAGGCAGTGGCAAAAGTTCGTTCAAAATATGATCGAGAAATTTCCCTAGATCATAGGTATGCGTATAAAATCCTCGCTGATAGTGTTCGTCAAGTTTCCGTTTTGAACTAAGGGGTCGAGGAGGCAAATAGAAAACAAGGATAAGCTTTTGGGTTGCACAGGAATATAAAGACTGAATGGCTGGAATATAGTCCGGTAGATGCTCAAGCACATGACGGCAAATAACGGCATCAAACTTGCGCCGAAGCTTTTTAGTTTCATACAGTGACATCCGCCGAAACCGATGGCGATCCTCGGGATAGAGGCGTTTTGCAACCTCTAGAAAGTTCTCAGTGACATCGATGCCACGGTAGTCGATATTCAGTCCTAGATCACGGATGAGTTCGAACATCACTCCGGTCCCGCAACCCACGTCGAGCACCGACGACACGCCATCGAGCAAGCTAAGAGTTTTCACTCGCGACGGGTGGGTTTTTCCCTCTGGACCGGCACGCAAGAAATCCTTGGATTGTTCAGTGGTCCAACGATGCCAGTTTTCCTTCAATCTCATGTTGGTTCCACTAATTTCGGTGGCATGCGTTCTCGATAACGCTAGATAGCAGAGCTTAGCAGCTTCGATAGCAACATTAAACCGTGCATACGAACCCGATGCCCTAATAAGCAAGTCTTTAGGCACATTTAAGCCCTCATCCCGTAAAGTGCTCGGGCTGCGAATCGTCGAGGTACCAGAGTGGCGTAAGGACCGAAGCGCGGGTGGCTGCCGCCGCAGTTAGGTGTCGCTCGCCTATCCCTACCCTCCGGCGTTTGAAAGAGAACAGAAGATGTCTTATGAAGACTATCACGGCTTGTGGTCTACGGAAGCAGGTCAAAGAAATGCGTGGATGCCTTTCAACACGACCGGGTTGTGGTCCCACGCCGAGGCAAACCAGCCGTCGTGTTGGTGGTGGTCGGGGGAGGTGACTGGAAAGTAGTTATGAGCATCACGAGCAGTCCTTCGGTTATGGAGCGCGACCTCCGGATCGATTTTTTCCGAGGCCTCGCCCTCTTCTGTATTTTCATCGATCACCTCCCCAACAATTTCGTGGCGGACTTTACACTGCAGTCGGTGATGTTCTCCGACGCGGCCGAGGTGTTCATCCTAATCTCAGGCCTGACTGCCGGCATGGTGTATGGTCGGGCCATGGAACGCCAGGGTTTCGTCATCGCTGGCGTCCGCGTCTACCATCGGGTGTGGCAGCTCTATGTCGCCCACGTGTTTCTGTTTATGATGTTCATCGCGATGGTGGCAACCACGGTCGGTGCCCTCAACAGTTCGCTCTATGCGGAGGAGTTCGGCGCCGCCAACTTTCTCGACGAACCCGGGGTGGCGGTGGCCAAGGCGCTGACCTTGCAGTTTCAGCCCGCTTTCATGCACATTCTGCCGCTCTACATCGTCCTGCTGGCGGTTCTTCCCTTCGTAATGGCGGGGTTCCGGTCCTGGCCGAGGGTGATATTATTTGCCTCCTTCGTCCTCTGGCTGGCCGTCCAACTCGACAAACGGATCGCGCTGTCGGTCTATCCTGGCCCGGACGGAGTGTGGCCTTTCAATCCGTTCGCCTGGCAGGCGCTGTTCTTTCTGGGGGTATGGCTCGGCTGGCGAGGCACCCGCGGCGAGGTATCCTGGCTCCGCCGTCGCTGGCTGTTTTGCGTCGCGGCGGTCCTCGCACTGGCGGGATTCGTGATTCGGTTTAACTGGACCTTGCACGACTTCTACGATCCAATTCCGGTTCTGGTCAGCGGCAGGCCACTGTGGCTATTTTTGAGCAAAACGGACCTGGGGCTGCTTCGTTTCGCTAACGTACTCGCAGTTGCGCTGCTTGTCGCACGGCTGATCCATCCCCAGGCGCCGTTTTTGGCCAGCCGGGTAGCGCGCCCCTTCGTTATCTGCGGGCGTAATTCTCTCCATATTTTCTGCCTCGGTATCTTGCTCTCGGTGCTTGGGCACCTGGTCCTCAACGAATTCTTCGGTGGCATCCCGATGCAGTTCGCCGTCTCGGCGGCCGGTGTCGCGATCATGATCAGCGTCGCTGCGCTGATGGAGTGGTTCGCCGCGGCGCAGGGAACGCCGCGCGGTGGTGCCTTGGGAGCGCCGACGGCGGGGAGAGGAGCGCGTGGATGACCCCTAATTTCCCACACCACGCCATCGTCCTGATCTCCGCTGTGATCATCGGGCTTCTATCCGCGCCGGTGAAAACCTTCGGCGAGGAGCGGGAGTGCCCCGTGCCCGAGCGTTTCTATGAGTTTGAGCCGCCACTCACGAAGACAGCCAAGGCGCTCGCCGCCGGTCGGGAGGTCGTCATCGCCGCGCTCGGCGGAGCCTCCACGGTGGGGCTCGCAGCGGGCGGGCCTAACCTCGGCTGGCCCGCGCGAATGTCCTCAGTGCTCGCCGGGAAATTTCCGTCCGCACGCATCAAGGTCGTCAACCTCGCCGTGGCGCGCCAGACGGCGAAGGCGGCGGTCGAGCGCTTCAGCCGTGACGTCTTCCCCCTGAAACCAACGCTTGTAATCTGGGAGACCGGTACGATGGAGGCGGTTCGAGGGACCGACGTCGACGAGTTCCGGGAGACGGTGCAGGCCGGGCTTAATGAACTGCACACCGCAAAGACCGAGGTGGTGTTGATGAACATGCAGTTCTCCCGCGAGACCGACGCGATGATCCAGTTCGGACCTTATCTGATCGCGATGCGCGAGCTGGCGGACGCCAACGACGTGCCGCTCTTCCGCCGCCACGGCATTATGCGATATTGGGCCGAGAACGACTTTTTGGATTTGAGGACGCGAGAGGCTGAGAAGCGCCGGCAGCTCGCCACGAAGCTTTATGACTGCATTGGCCACGCGATGGCCGACTTCGTGGCGCGCGGTGTCACTGCGGCGAAAGCTGCGACCAGCCCTGGCAGCGACCGATGAGTGTGCCTCGATGGGCGGTGTTTTCCACCGCAACGCTTTTGCTGCTCGTCGTGGCATTCATTGACGGCTCGCACGCGGCATCCAGTTGCACCGTGCCTCGGGAGATGACCCGCTTCACCGTGGGACTTCCGAATACCGCCGGGGCCATTGGCTCGGGCAAGACGCTGGTCATAGTCGCCATCGGTTCCTCCTCGACGAGGGGAGTCGGCGCCTCCAATCCAGCGCACACCTATCCAGCCCTGCTCAACGAAGATCTGCAGCGCCGCTGGCCACAACTGGCGGTGACCGTAGTCAACAAGGGCGTCAGCGGCGAGATTGCCTCGCAGATGCTGACGCGGTTCGAGAGCGACGTGCTGCCTTATCATCCGCAGCTTGTCATCTGGCAGACCGGTACGAACCAGGCGTTGAGGACCGGGGACATCGGGGGATATATCGACACGGTACGGGAGGGCATCAGCCGTCTCAAGGCGATAGGGGCGGACGTCGTATTGATGGATCCGCAGTTTGCTCCGCGTGTGCTCGCGCGGCCCACACACCCGTTCATCGTGGACTCCATCAGTGCGATGGCCCGCGAGATGAACGTGGCCGTTTTCCGACGGTTTGTGGTAATGCGGCACTTAATCTCGAGCGGCCAATACAAGATGGAGGACATCATCTCGAACGACGGCTTGCACATGAACGACGTGAGCTATAGCTGCATCGCCGGTCTGCTGGCCGATAGCATAGCCACGGCGGCGGCGCCCGGGAACCAGCGTCGGGGGCTGAGCGAGACGGCGCGAGGTGCAAGTAGATGACGAGTGATTCGTGTTCTAGTTTAAGGTCAGTTTGGAGCCAAAACGTCGGCGGATAGCACTTTTTCGACGGACTTCAGTCAAGCTGCTCGAACTACTAAAGAATAAGTGCTGTCGTTGCGACTTTAATCTGCCAGGTTCCTGATTCTTTTTGTTGACATACAGCGGTACGACAACGACAAACTCAAATCGCTCCAGTATATCTTGATATAAGGATTAAATGCGGAGGCAATTATTGATGATGCAGCAAAACAAGGTATCGATCGCACTACTGTGGTTTCTTTTCGTACCGGCGACTGTGTGGCCTCAAGACTCTATCCCCTTTGTACCGTCGCCAATGCTCGTTGTTGAGCGGATGCTTCAACTCGCGGAGGTCAGGAAAGACGATATTCTTTATGATCTCGGAAGCGGCGACGGGCGCATTGTCATTGAAGCGGCCAAAAAATTCGGAGTTAAAGGCGTCGGCGTCGATCTGAATCCAACCTTGGTGGAACAGGCCAGGCGCAGAGCCGCGGAAGAAGGCGTCAGCCATCTAGTCGAGTTTCGCGCTACCGACGGTCTCACCGTGGACATTTCCCAAGCCACGGTGGTAACGCTTTACATGTTCAAGTGGTTCAATAATGAAATGCGTCCCAAGTTGCAGCGCTTAAAGCCCGGCTCCCGAGTGGTGGCTCACGATTTCGACATCGATGAGTGGAAACCGACCAAGATTGAATATGTGAATCCGGCCGACGACCCCTCTGCGGAACTCAATGAACCACGCACATTGTATCTGTGGAAGGTTGACGTCGAGTCACCGGCTCCTTGAGGTTCACTTGGGACCGGATCCCCTCGGACAACGCCCACACTTGAACCATCAGCTTATGCCGCGCTCATTTCTTGAGACCCAAAATCAGAACACCCGCCCCGAACATGATAATGCCCAACCATTCTCTTGAAGTTGGACGTTTGTGAAGAAAGATGGCTGCAAAAATAGCGACCAGCAGCAGGCTCAGTTCATCCACCGGCACAACTTCCTACCTTCAACGCGCAAAAGTAGCAGACCCACGAAATGCCAGTGGCAGGCACACTGAGTGCGAAGGGATTGCTCCATTTGCCGACGCTATATACGAACCCGGCGAGGGTGATCATGATTACGAAAGTGGCGAATTAAGGTCGCGAGGTCCGAATCGATGACCTCTAAGCCGATTTTGGCAAATATCGCCGTGAGCGCAACGAAAACAGCGGAAAGAAGAGCCCAGTAAGACCAGTCATGTGTTATTGTCTTAGGTGTCATCTCCATGAGGATCCGAGAGAGTAAGCAAAAAACTCAAGATGGCGTCGTCATCACTGCCAGAATCTGAGTCATTGCGTGTTATCACGAGTGGTAAATCTTGGGATAAGCAACTCTACCGGATATGGCGGGCGCCAGGAAGCGTCAAGTGAATAGCTACCATGGCTAGGGCACCGGCCAGGGCCATGGTTGACGATGCCCATGGGGTGCCCCAGAGAGCCGCCAGGGCTCCGATCAGCATGCTGCCCAAGGTCATCACCACGTTACTCATATGAAAGATTGCCATGGTTCGGCCGCGGAATTCGGAAGGTGAGTAGGTCTGAATGACCGTTTGCACGAGCGCGTGGGAGCACACGTTGGCGAAACCTACGATCACCATCAGTGCCATGGATAGCTCAAACCAAGGCGATGCCGCGAACGCCACGACACTAAGCCCGTATAACCCGACACCTCCCAACATGAAGATCCCCCTAGGCATCCGGTCGCCGAAGAATGCGATAATGATCGCGCTGCCAAGCGCGCCCACTCCCATAGCAGTGAGAAGCAGCCCCTGTCCCGTAGCTCCAACGTCAAGAATGTCGCGCGCAAATACCGGCAAAAGGGTTGTAAAAGGCACGATGAATAAAGACGCAAACATCACGACGAGGAGGCTCGTGCGAACCGCCTTGTTGTGCCAACTGAATTTCCATCCTTCGATGATGCTTCGACCAAGGGAAGTGCTATGACCGAAATGACCGCGAGAACCGAAAAAAGCGCGCTCTGCGGGCTGAAGCTGCGCCGTCCAGACTGTTGCCAAAAGATAAAACGCTGCTTGGGTTGCATACGAGCCGGCAGTGCCAAACGTCGCAATGAGCACACCTGCCAGCGCCGGGCCGGTGCTTCGCGCCACGTTAAAAATGATCGAGTTGAGGCCAATAGCGTTAGTCAAGTGACTGGAGGGCACGACATCGGCGATCATCGCCGCGCGTGCAGGCTGCTGAAAAGTTTGGACCACTGCCGTTCCGAAGGCGGTCACGTACACATGCCAGGGCTGGATTTGCCCGGCGACGATAAGCAGAGCCAACCCGACCAACATCAGGCCGTCAAGAATCTGGGCAACTAATATCTGTGTCTTGCGCGAATAACGGTCGGCTGTGCTTCCAGCCAGTGGGGATAGCAGGAGCGTAGGAATGGCCTGAACGCCGCGCACCAAGCCGAGCTGGAGCGCCGAATCCGTCAGCTCATAAATCAGCCAACCGCGAGCGACTTGATCCATCCAGAACGCCATGGATGTGAAAGAATGCCCCAGCCAGAGCAAACGAAACTCGCGATGGCCGAGTGCTTCGATGGCGTGAAGTTGAACTAAGGCATTAATCGCTGAACGCAGATTGACTCCGTAGCCCGGCCAAAGACAGAAGCTTTCCCGAGGTCTTAAGCGAAGTGATGTTTGCCTATATCACGCAGGAAGAGCTAGCGTCTAGTTCCTGCACGGATATGGATGTCAGCGATCATTGGAATTTGCCCACTGGAAAGTTCAATCGAGCAGGCGAGCCGCACAGCGTACGGACCGTGGCGGGTTACCCGATTCGATACGTCTCTCCGCGGGTAAAGAAGAATTGCTGCTGCTGAATTCACGACTCATCAATAGTGCAACTTGCCGCTCACTATGAGCCGTTTGGCTTTGTTACCGCAGGAGCACCCCTACAAAGCTTTCATCACTTGCCCGGAAGGCTATGAAAATTCCAGGAATCTAAACAAGTTTATCCTCGCCACATCTGTGGCACATCTCTTGCTCATAATCTCATCTGCTGAATCGATTCTCATCACGGATGATTTTCAAGTTCAAACTTTCGCGGGCGCCATTGTTGAACGTCGTGCTTAGTGTTCTTCAAGTATGGGATGCGGCTGGCAGACATTCCATACAACATTGAACATGTGCGCCTCGCCTAGAAATTTGGCCACCGAACCCTTCCAACCGCTGCAGCCGATCCCCGAGTTCTCTTAGCGCGTCTGCCAAATGACCGATCCCAAATTCGTGCTGCTTGGAACCGAGGACTCGCCGAAGGTGGCAAACGATGGCGATGAAGAATTTAACTGTTTCTACGGCTGATCGTTCATCGAGCGCGGAAGTGTTTTGCCAACTGTCTGACAAAGATTCTCTAGGCAATCAACGGCTTTTTCTCGAGCCCAGAGGCGGTGGCGTCGAAGTGAAGAAAACCACCGTGCAACCACGGGGCAAATTGTTCTTGCAACTCGCGAGTTCACGCGGTAGGTTTCTCCCCAGGTATGTACGGTAAACATTTTGGATTTGCAGAGCTGCCCTTTAGCGTCACTCCCGATCCTCGATTTTCGTATGTTAATTCGGACTATCGGGAAGCTTTTGCCACCCTGCGTTACGGTATCGAGACCCGCAAGGGCTTTATCGTCATTACCGGCGAGGCGGGAACCGGCAAGACGACGCTGCTCCGAAGGCTCATGCACAGCGTGGAGGCCACAGTCCACACGGCCTTTATTTTTAACACTCATCTTAGTTTCACCGAATTGCTCCGATTAGTCTTGAACGAGTTGGGGGTGGCGAACTCCGCACGGGACAAACAGACGCTGATGGCGCGGCTGAATGACTATTTGATCGAGCAGCTTCATAAAGACCACATCGTCTCTCTGCTGATCGATGAGGCGCAGAATTTAAGCGATGAGATGCTCGAAGAACTGAGGCTATTGTCCAATCTGGAAACCGACAGGGCCAAGCTGATTCAAATCGTGTTGATAGGTCAACCCGAGCTGGAACGCAAGCTCGAGCAAACAAAACTTTGGCAACTGAAGCAGCGGGTGGCCGTTCGCAGTCGGTTGGCTCCCTTGAGAAGCGACGAGGTGGCTTCCTACATTAATTCCAGACTTCAGACCGTGGGTTATCAAGGCAAAGAGTTGTTCAACCCTGGGTCGGTCCAGAAAATAGCACTATACTCGAGGGGCATTCCCCGGCTGATCAATGCGATCTGTGATAATGCCCTGCTGATCGCTTATGCAACTTCTCAAATACAGATCTCGGCAAAGATTATCGATGAGGTGGGGCGCGACCTACAACTCCTGGGGTCGCCTCAGCTCAAGACGGCAGAGCGGAAGGAATCTTCCCGGCAGACAAAAGCACAATATCATGACAAGCCGGGGCGATCTGAAGTTGAGGAATTTCCGACGGCCTCGGAACAGGCATCGCGGGAGCACCATCACAAACGCAGTTGGACGGGCGCAGGTATCGCGATCATGCTGGGGCTGATCATACTGGCAGGCACTGTGCTCTATTCGCAACAGAGCGGTTCACTCGTCGCTTTGGCTAGCAATATTGATGATCTTGTCGGTGGGCACTTGAAAAATCTCGTTCGGGCCCAAGCGAAGCCAGCCTCGGAGTCCATCAAAGACGCCCTTCCGGAGGAGAGAGTTACGGCTGAACAGCCGCATATCCCAACGGCCACCGAGCAAGCACCGGAGTTATCGGCGTCGGATCCAAAGCAGGACGTCATAGCTAGTGCGAAAATAGAAAACGACGCAGGCAGGCTGCCAACACCTCCCAACGAAGTAAGCGATCTTAAATCGCAAAGCGGCACAACACCTTCCAATCAAACGGCGGTGGCGGCTAAGACTAGGAAACAGGCTCAACAGAATCAGCCCTTCTTCTCTGATGCGCCTGTGACAGCGGAAAAACTGGAATTCGAAATCCTCAAGGCCATTTACAACCGCGCGATAAGAGGCGTCGAAGTCTCGGTTAGAGACGGCACAGTTTTTCTTACCGGCCAAGTTGCGACCGAAAAACAAAAACTTGCGGCTGCGCTGGCGGCCCGGAGTGTTCCCGGCGTCAAGGAGGTGCGCGACCAGGTAACCGTCAGTTCTCCTATGACATCGCCTGATAGAGAGGGTTGAAATGAATACGAATGAAAGGAGACAATCAACCGGTTCACAGCGCAAAAAGACTCGATTTCGCTGAGGGGATATCCGGGATTTGACTATGCAAACCGCGGCGGTTACCGACCCAAGCCAAGGGAAACGGGCTCAAAAATTCTTAATAAAACTCTTCCGTTGAAGGCATTCTTGTGATATTGACTAAAACGCTTTTCTGTTCGAGGGCAATACACCAAGCAATACTCCAACGCGAACCGCTCTGATAGAATGGACAGTATGTACGGCAAACATTTTGGATTGGCAGAGCTGCCTTTTAGCGTCACTCCCGATCCTCGGTTTTCCTACACAAACTCTCTTTATCGGGAGGCATTCGCTTCTCTGCGTTACGGTATAGAGAGTCGCAAGGGCTTTATCGTCATTACGGGCGAAGCAGGCACCGGAAAGACGACACTGCTCAGAAGGTTCATGCGCACCGTGGAGTCCGCCGTACATACGGCCTTCATTTTTAACACTCATCTCGATTTCACTGAGTTGCTCCGATTCGCCTTGAACGAGTTGGGAGTGGCAACCTCTGCACTCGACCGGCTGACCTTGATGGCGCAGCTCAATGACTATTTAATCGCGCAGCTCCATAAAGATCACATCGTCTCGCTGCTGGTCGATGAGGCTCAAGATCTAAGCGATGAGATGCTCGAAGAACTGAGGCTGCTGTCGAATCTGGAAACCGACAGGGCCAAGCTGATTCAAATCGTGTTGATGGGTCAACCCGAGTTGGAACGAAAGCTCGATCAACCGGAGCTTCGGCAACTTAAGCAGCGGGTGGCCGTTCGTTGCCGGTTGGCTCCTCTGAGGAGCGATGAGGTGGCCCCTTACATCAATTCCAGACTTCAGACCGTGGGCTACAAAGGGAAAGAACTCTTCGATCCCGGCTCGGTGGAAAAAATCGCGCTGTACTCCAAGGGAATTCCCCGGCTCATCAATGTGATTTGTGATAATTCCCTGCTGATCGCCTATGCAACCTCCCAATGTCAGATCTCGGCAAAGATTGTCGATGAGGTGGCGCGCGACCTGCAACTCGTAGAGCGGACTCAGGTCAATGCGCCAGCGGAAGAGAAAACCACTTCCCGCCAGGCGACCTACGAGGATAAACGGTGGCGATCTGAAGTTGAGGAATTTCCGGCAGCCCTGCAGCCGCTACCGCATCAACCCGATCACAAGCGTGGCTGGGCGGGGGCAGGTATCGCAATCGGGCTCGGATTGATCATACTGGCTGGCACCGTGCTCTATTCGCAACAAAGCGGTTCGCTTGCCGCCTTGGGTGTCAATATCGACGGCCTGGTTCCCGCTCACTGGAAAAATCGCCCCCAGAGCCAGGTCCCGGGTGATAATACCCAAGGAGAAATTGCTCAAGTAGATGTGCCGCACCTCCAGGTGGCGGCGTCTCAACGTTCTGAGTTCTTGCCCAGCGTTCCGATTGGCGACGGCATTACCGGTCCAGCAAGAAGAGATTCCAGCAAATCCGAATCCTCAGCTAGCATCGAGGTCCAAAGCCCAAAGAGCGAAACACCAGCTGCGTCAGCAAACCCTAACCCCCAAACGGATGCCAATGCCAAGCCGAAAGAACGAACTTACAGGGTTTCGGATTTTTCCTTTGTTCGAGACAAACCGCGCTCCGATGCGAACATCACCGGAATGTTAGAACCCGGCACTCGCATCAAGGTACAGAGTAAGACGGGCGATTATTTCCGAGTTCGCTCTTTAGACAGAGACAGAGAACCGATCAGCGGCTACGTCCATCGCGAGGACGCCTTTTTCGAGCCCACCAAATAGCCATCTCATCGTCAAATAGTTTGCCGTTTGTCTTGCGAAATTATTCGGCTGCGTTCAATCGGATTCCACATTAGTCTTTTTGACCGCTTTGAGGATTTTCGTTGAGGATAGTTACCATCGTCAGGGTTATTGACCATCGGAAGTCTTAGAAATTCCTTTACCACCGAGATTGGCACCCTGACGGGTGAGCTCGTCTTACCGCGTCATGCCGGTATCCATGGCAACAGGGCAAGCCCAAGTGTGTGCGTTTGGCCGGGAAGGCATTAGGAAGAGAAAAAAATGCGCTTTGACCCGATGTCCTGGTGCTTTGGCTGGAATTCCCTACGTTATTGTCCGCTAGTTACTCAACCGGTTGACAGGCCGTGAGCTTCTCAAATATTTTCCGTTAACCTGCGACAGTGCCCCACAGCTAAGGTGATTCTGGCAACATTTCGACCTGAATTGTTGGCTTCATAGGAAAGGAGAAGAGAAATGAATCAACGAAAATTGTTTCATCAAAGGTGATGCTAACGTTGATGATGACTTTCACGACGATGGTCACGCCGGTGCTCGTGCCTTCAGGCGCAACCGCTCAGGAACAACCCGCACCGGGCGGCGAGATGTTCGCGGCTCGCCCCGCATTGACGTCCCCGTTTCCCTTTCTTTGGAGGAGTTTGTTGTCACTGCAATTCCTGACTAGGAGAAGTCGATGGACGAGGCAGCAGTAAGTTTGGCCAAAGCGCATTTGCGGGTGGCACGCCCCACGGACCATTTGACCGAAGTCGTGCAGTTTTACCGAGATGGACTCGGCTTTGAAGTGCTGTAC
>Ga0209466_1000249_pt1 | contig 12443 bp, 8 predicted proteins | sample PanSoiPlo30MoBio_FD_188323 | JGI IMG/M metagenome (GOLD analysis project Ga0209466, IMG submission 188323) | Tropical forest soil microbial communities from Panama analyzed to predict greenhouse gas emissions - Panama Soil Plot 30 MoBio (SPAdes)... | ecosystem: Environmental > Terrestrial > Soil...
CGGCCGCGCCCGGAGCCGATATCACAGGTTCACTGCAATTGTTCAGGTTAGGCTGAGCCCGCGGTGCCATGGTCAGAATGCGGCACAGGTCATCGTTCACCTTCGAGGTAGCCCTTGTCCTCCAAAAGACCGGTCACACGCTCACTGCTACGCCCGCCCGTAGTCCGACGGGAACAGAGTCTCCCGTCACAGGAGGCGAACGAGGAGATGGATTGCGTAGAGGAGCCCGCCGGCGAGGCCGCCGACCACGGTGCCGTTGACACGGATGTACTGGAGATCGTCTCCGGCGTGCTCCTCGATGAGCCGGACCGCTCCCTCGGGCCCAAGGGCGTGCACGCCCCGCTCGATGAACCTGGCGATGCGATCGTGGTGACGCTCGATGGCCTCAATTGCGCGTAGCTTCATCCACTGGTCAAGCTCTCGCCGCAGCCGGTCGTCCGCGACGATCTGCTCTCGAGCCCGCTCCAACCGGGCGGTGATCCACGCCACGACCTCCGACTCTTCGCTGGCAAGGTCCGCGACGACCGCTCGGCGTAGCCCCGCAACCACATCTTCGATGAGATGGGCGATGGCGGCGCTGGCCATGAGTTCGTCCTTGGCGGCCTCGACGCGAGCGGCGAGCACGGCGTCGTGTCGCAGTCGCTCCGGGAGCGCCGCCAGCATCTGGCCGAGGCGCTCACGCACGGGGTCGCTCGGGTCCTCGGCCACTCTCTTGAGCGCAGCGTGGAGGGCAGAGATCAAGCGATCACGATCGATCAACCCGAAGATGTCTGCGAGTCCGATCAGGATCCTAGGGTAGGTACCCATCTTCTCCCGGTAGCTCGCCAGCACCTCGTCGACAAGGTCGCCCACGGCATCTCGAAAATCGGGCCGGTCGAGCGCCTCCGTGAGCGTGCCTGCCCCTAGCTCGATGATCCGCTGATCCCATCCGTGCCCCCGGGCGATCTCGACCGCTGTGGCTAGCAGGGGCGTCACCGGCCGGGCCTGCAGAACCCGCCGAAGCCATCCGGCCAGATCCGCCGTGGCAGCAGGCGAGAGCTGCTCCGCCGCCCAGCGCGCCACCGCGTGCACCGCATCCTGGACATCCCCGGGCTTTACCCGTGCAGCCAGGCGGGCGAGGAGATCGGCCACGTCGAATCGGGAGACCTCTCGCGTGACGTATTCCTTCGTGAGCACCCGATTGCCGACCATGACGCCGACGCGCTCGGCCATGAGCTCCCAGTTCGCGGGAATGAGCGCAGTGTGGGGAATCGGCAGGCCAAGGGGGTGGCGGAAGAGGGCGGTCACGGCAAACCAGTCCGCCAGGCCCCCTACGATGCCCGCTTCCGCCACGGCCAGGACCCAGCCCCCCCACCACGTCGCGCGGAAAGGGAAGGACGCGACGGCGAGTCCGACAGCAGCGAGGAGGGCGGCGAGGGCAAGACGCCGCCGCGGCGAGCGCGTCCGGCTCATGAGGGACGTATGACTCGCGGCGGCCGTCGCCATCCTGCTACCGCGCGTACTTCTGGCGCAGTACCTTCTTGTCGAGCTTCCCCACGCTCGTCTTGTCGAGAGCCTCCAGGGTCTGCACTCGGCTGGGCACGGCCCACTTGGAAACTATGCCCTTGTCCGCGTAGCCCTGCACGTGAGCCTTGATGTCATCCTCCGTGATCTTGTCCGCATGACCAGGTTTGCAGACGATCAGCGCCAGAGGACGCTCGCCCCACCGCTCGTCCGGCACCCCGATGACCGCAACCTCGCTCACGCACGGGTGCTGCGAGAGGATGTCCTCGATTTCCAGTGAGGAGATCCACTCGCCGCCGGACTTGATCACGTCCTTGATGCGATCAGTGATGCCGACATAGCCGTCGACGTCGATGTTCGCGATGTCGTTGGTATGGAGATAGCCACCTCTCCACAACTGCTCGGAGCTCTGACGGTCATTGAGATAGCCCTGGGTCAACCACGGAGCCCGGACGACCACCTCACCGGCGGCCTTGCCGTCGCGCGGCAGATCGTGCAGCTCCTCGTCGACGATTCGCAGATCCACGAGGGGAATGGGCCGGCCCGCCTTCACCCGAATATCCATCTGGTCCTCGATGTCGCGTTCGAGCATGGCGGGGGTGAGCTGGGCTATGGTGAGGACGGGGCACGTCTCGGACATTCCGTACCCTGCGAAGATGTCTATGCCCCGCGCCAGGGCCATGCGGGCCAGCCCCTTCGGCAGCGCCGAGCCCCCGATGATCATCTTGAACCCCCTGAGGTCAACCTCCTGGCTGGCGGGGCTGCCGAGCAGCATGTGGAGGATGGTCGGCACGCAGTGGGAGAAGGTGACCTTCTCCGTCTGGATCAGTCGCAGGAGCACGTCGGGGGCATAGCGGCCAGGATAGACCTGCTTCACGCCCATGACCGTCGCCATGTAGGGGATGCCCCACGCATGTACATGGAACATCGGCGTGATCGGCATGTACACGTCGCCGCGGTGGAAGCGCTGGCCCGACGCCGCCGTTCCCAGGGCGGCCAGTCCGGCCAGGGTGTGCAGCACGAGCTGCCGGTGGCTGAAGTACACGCCCTTCGGGAGGCCCGTCGTCCCTGTCGTGTAGAAGGTCGTGGCCCGCGTGTTCTCGTCGAAGTCCCTGAAGTCGTACTCCGCGGAGCTCGAGGCGAGCAGTTCCTCGTACTCGGCCGTCAAGGCCAGCGAGCTCGTCGGCAGGAGGTCCGTGTCGGCCAGGAGGACAAACGTCTTCACGGTCTCGATCCGATCCTTGATCTCCTCGAGCATGGGCAGGAAGTCACTGTGAGCGAGCAGGACCGTGGCTCTGGCGTGATTCAGAGTATAGAGGATCTGCTCGGGAGAGAGGCGAACATTGACCGTCTGGAGCACCGCCCCCATCATCGGCACGGCGAAGTAGCACTCGAGATACCGGTGGGAGTCCCAGTCCATGACGGCCACGGTGTCGCCGGCCTCGACTCCGAGGAGGGCCAGCGCGCTGGCGAGCCGTCCGATACGCTCACGCAGACTTCGGTAGTCGTAGCGCTTGAGATCGCGGTACACGATCTCCTGGCCGGGCGCGTGCGCGAGCGACGTATGGAGCAGATGCTTGACGAGCAGCGGATAGCCATACGCGGAAGTAGTTCGTTCGATGAGGTTTGCGGCTGGGCCGGGGTGGAGATCCGTTACCATGGCTTTAGTCCTCCTCGTGCGTTCCAGGATCGGTTCGCCGAACTCTTGGGCGGCTCACCAAGCGGTCAGCCCGCCTTGGCGGCCTTCGCCCTCAGTGAGAAATGCCCGGACGATCGGAGCGAGCTCTTCGGCGGAGGTCACAAGACCCAGATGGCCGTCCTCGAAGATGTGCAATCTGGAATCGGGGATGAGCCATGCCATGATCCCGCCGTTGAGGCACGGCACGATCGGGTCGTCGCGACCCGTCAGGATCAGCGTCGGCTGCGGCAGCCGGTGCAGCCAGTGAATGCTCGTCCAGCCGACTGCGGCCAGCATTTGCCGAAGGTACCCCTGGGGCGCACCAGCCCTCACCTCCCGTGAGAACCTCGCTGCGAGCTCGGGGTTCGATCGGAGGCGACCGCCGTATAGCCCTCCCGCGATCGATGCGAGGTAGGAAGGGTCCTGATAGCGCCGGGCATTCGTCATCTTGAGCAGCGCGGACAATCGGCCGGGCACCATGATGGCGCCAGTTCCCGTGCTCACCAGAACCAGCCGCCGGCAGCGGTCTCCGTACTCGTGGGCGAACTGCTGGGCCAGTGCCCCGCCCCACGAGACGCCGAGGACGTCCACCCGCCCGTAGGTCAGCTGATCGAGCACCCGGGCGACGAGGCGGGCCAGGCCGCGAAATCGGAGGGGAACGGGCGGCGCCGGCGACTCGCCGGCCCCGGGCAGGTCGACTCGGATCGTCTCGATCCCGGCGTCGAGCTGATCGATGAAGGGCTGAAACAACTCGAGGTTGGCGCCGAGGCCGTTGAGCAACAGCAAGGGATACCCGGCACCGCCACCCCCCTGAATGGCGATGCGAAGCCGCTGCCCGCCGACGTCGATGGTGCTCACCCGCATCTCGGCTGCCCGATGCCCTGACATCATCAGCTTTCCTTCCAGGGCTCGAAGACGTACGTACCCGGGGCTTCGGCGCCCGCAGGATGTCGCAGGCTCCCGAGCGCTTTCGACGCCTCGCGGCGCTCGCCGGATCGAGCCACGATCCAGTCCAGCCAGTGATTCCACCAGGACCCGGACTGCGGTTGCGCGCCCGCCAACCACTCGTCAGCACGCTCGGGATGGTGGCGACTGGTGAAGAACTTCGCCTTGGGGTTCCCGGGAGGATTGATGATGCTCTGCACGTGGCCGCTCGAGCTCAGGACGAACTCGCGCGCGCCGCCCAGCATCTGGACCGTCGAATAGCAGGCCTTCCAGGGAGTGATATGGTCCGCCATGCCGGCGAGGACGTAGGCATCGCACGTGATCCGGGATAGGTCGATGGGCGTTCCCAGCAGTGAGAGGCTGTCCGGATTCCGGAACGGGTTCGTCAGGAACATGTCCAGGAACTCGCCGTGCAGCCGAGCCGGGAGGCGCGTCACGTCGTTGTTCCAGTACAGGATGTCGAAAGCCGGCGGATCGTTTCCCATCAGGTAGTTGTTTACCCAGTAGCTCCACACAAGGTCGTTCGGGCGCAGCCACGCGAAGCCTCGTCCCATTTCGTCACCGCCCAGCACGCCCTTCAGGTGGGAATTGAGCCGGGCCATCGCGATGGATTCCGGGGTGGCGAACAGGCTGATCTGCGACTCGGCCTGGGTATCGAGCAGGGCCACCATCAAGCTCACGGCATGGACGCGCCGGTCGCCTTTCGCGGCGAGGTGGGCAAGAAGCGCCATGGTCGTGATCCCGCCTGCACAGACGCCGAGGATATTGATGCTCTCGCTGCCGGTGATCTCGTGCATCGCCTCGGTAGCGTCGAGGAGGGCGGTGAGGTACGTCTCGAGCCCCCACTCACGCTGCGCGGCGGTGGGGTTGCGCCAGCTCACCACGAAGGCTTGCACGCCACCGTTGATCGCGTGCTCGATGAAGCTTCGACCGGGGGCCAAGTCGAGCACGTAGAACTTGTTGATCTGGGGTGGCACGATGAGGAGCGGACGACCGTAGGTTCCACCCTTTGTCGGCGCGTACTGGATGAGCTCGAGCACGTCGCTCGTGAACACCACCGCCCCCGGCGACGTGGCCAGATTCTTGCGGAGCTGAAAGGCTGACTTGTCGACCTGAGTGGGCATCCCGCCGTTCGTCGAGATGTCGCGGAGCAGATTCTGGAATCCGCGCACCAGGCTGGCGCCTCCGGTCTCCAGGACCTTCTTCAGGGCGGCGGGATTGCCCAGCAGGCTGTTGGTGGGTGCGAGGGCCTCCGTGAGCAGCGAGGTGACGAATTGGGCGCGCGCGGTATTGGCGGCGTCCAGCCCGGCCCGATCGACGAGGGTTTTGAGGCTCTGCCGACACGCCAGATAGCTCTGCAGCCAGGCTCGATAGAACGGACTGTCTTTCCAGGTCGAATCCTCAAAGCGTCGGTCGCCCGCCTCCGGAGCGAGCTGCGACTGAGTGGCGAGCACGCGGATCAGCTCGCGGAGCAACGCCGCCTCCTCCTCGATCACCACGGTTGGCCGCGTCGCCACCTGCCCACCGATCTGCGCGATGATTTGGAAGAGATCTCGAGCGGTGAAGCCTACGAAGGGGTTGGGGCCGAGCAGGGCCCCCACCACGCCCTCCGTGAAGCTCTCGCGCTCTGCTCGGCCGTCGAGATCGTGATCGTGTCGCATACGCGTCCCCCTCACTGCGCCACCAACATGGCCAGCGCTTCGGCCACCATGGCAGGCTTCTCCTCCCCTTCGATCTCGATGGTGTGTTGAGCCTTGACGAGAAGGCGGCCTGGCCCCCTGTCCTCCGCCGCGAGCAACATGACGCGGTCACGAATGCGCGCCCCCGTTCTCACCGGGGTCATGAAGCGCACACGGTCCAGGCCATAGTTGAGGGCCTGATCCACGTCGGCGGGGACCAGCCCGACCTCATAGGTGAAGCGCGCGAGCAGGGAGAGGGTGAGATAGCCGTGGGCAATGGTCGATCGGAGAGGGCTCTCCCGTTCGGCCCGCTCGACATCCACGTGAATCCACTGCTGATCGTCGGTGCAATCCGCGAACCGACTGATGCGCGCCTGGTCGATGGCCAGCCACTCGGTGACGCCCAGGGTGCGCCCGATGAACTCCGGGACGGTTCGAAAGCTGTATCCATCGGTCATCATGGCGGACGCTCACCGGATCCGCGCATCGTGGGCGCGACACGCAAGCAACGAGCGGGGGTTGAAAGCGTCCGGGCCGAGTTCGAGGTCCAGCACGCCCTCGGCGAGCCAGGCGTCCTCACCCTCCATGACATCGGCAGCGACCTGATTCTTGAGTGCGTCGTCGTTCGCCCATAGATTCTCGAACAGCCGGTGCACCTTGCGCCGGGAGGTGCGGCAAAATAGATCGACCAGCTCCACTGCTCTCTCGGCTTCCTCATGGCCCTCTGCCCGCAACTGCGCGGCCTGGCTAATCGCGGCCGCCATCGCGAAGAGCTCCATGACCACGTCGACGCACCGGAAGAGGAAGCCTTGCTTCCGCTCCAACTTCGCCTGGTAGAGCAGGATGCCGTGGAAGCTCTCCCGCGCCAGTTTGCGACAGCTCCGCTCGACGAAGCGGAGGTGCGTCGCCAGCAGCCCGAACTGTCCAAAGCGGAACGGCGTGGCCAAGCCCTTGATCCACAGCGGCGGATACCAGCCCAGGTAGAACCGCGCGATCTTCGGCAAGGCGGCGAGTTTCCGGCCGAGGCCCTGCTTCGGATCGACCATCGCTCCCGCTACCTCGAGGTGCTTATCGACGGCTTCCCGGGCCATGAAGAGATGCATGACCTCGCTCGAGCCCTCGAAGATGAGGTTGATTCGGCAGTCGCGCAGCATCCGCTCGACGCCGATGGCGGCCTCGCCTCGCCCTCGCAGGGAGCTCTCCGTCTCGTAGCCGCGGCCACCGCGGATCTGCAGGGTGCGGTCGACGAGCTCCCACCCCCGCATCGTGTTCCACTCCTTCGCCGCCGCCGCCTCCAGTCGGATGTCGTACCCGCCACGATCGGCCATCTGGCTGGCGAGCTTCCACACGGAGTCCATGGCGAAGGTTGTGGCCGCCATGTCCGCGATCTGATGGGAGATGGCCTCATGTTTCCAGATCGGTGCGCCCCACTGCTGGCGCGCGCTCGCCCAGCCCCGGCAAATCTCCAGGCACCGCTTGGCGAGCCCGGAGGCGCCCGCGGGCAGAGTCAGGCGCCCTGTGTTGAGGGTGGTCAGCGCGATCTTCAGGCCCTTGCCTTCCTCGCCGATCAGGTTCTCGCGCGGGACCCGCACGTTGCGGAAGCTGATGATGCCGTTGGCAAGCGCCTTCAGTCCCATGAAGCGAGACCGATACTCGACAGTGACGCCGGGCCACGCGGTCTCGACGACGAACGCGCTGATCTTCTTCGTCTTCGGATCACGCGCCATCACCACGAGGAGCTCGGCCAGCGTGCCGTTCGTGCACCAGAGCTTCTCGCCGTTGAGCACGTACGCCTCGCCGTCCCACGTGGCCGTCGTGGTCAGGCTCGCAGGATCGGAGCCGACGTGTGGCTCGGTGAGGGCAAAGGCCGAGATGGCTCCCGCCGCGCAGCGCGGCAGGTACTGCTTCTTCTGCTCGGCCGTGCCGAAGAGCTTGAGGGGCTGGGGCACCCCGATGGACTGATGGGCGGAGAGGAGCGCGAGCACATTGTTGTCGTAGCTCCCGATCATCTCCATCACCGCGCAGTACTCGGCGACGGTGAGGCCGAGACCGCCGTACTCCTTCGGAATCTTCATCCCGAACGCGCCGAGATTGCGGAGGCCTTCGATCACGTGCGGGGGATACTCGCCCGTCTGGTCGATCGCGGCCGCGTCGACTTGGTCGATCAGGAATCGCTTCATCTCGTCAAAGAACTTCCGGAACTCGGACCGCTCCTCCCGCACCAGGGGGAAGGGGTGCACGAACTCGAACCGAAGCTTGCCCAGGAAGAGGTCACGGAGAAACCCCTTGCCTTCCCATTCGGCTTGCCGCGCCTGTTCGGCGACCTCGCGTGACTCCGCCTCGCTGCTGACGTAGGTCTCCACTCTCGTCGTCATGTTTGCCTCGCTCTCATTCGTACCGTTTCCGGCCGCCCGCTCCTGTCTCCCCGCGCCCGTGCAGCGCCCGTGCCAAATCTCGACCTCGCAGAAAAGCCCGTAGTACCCGCGCCGAGCCCAGCCCGCTGCACGTGCGAAGAGGGCGCACACGCCCGATCGTCGGGCGTCGCCACCCGATCCAGGACCGGCATCCCTTGCTTCCAGCCCCAATTACGTCAGAGAATCGGCTCGCTGGGCAGCGTCTCAAGGCGGAAGCCCCGGCACGGATCTGGCAGGACCGGTCGCCAGAGGAGGACTGAATGAAGCACCGGATCCTGATCGTGGAGGACGACGCGGTCTTTCTCCGCCCCCTACTGCGCGTGGTCGACGCCGAAGGCTACGAGGTCCGGGCCATGCAGAGCGGCGAAGCCGCGCTCGAGCTGTTGCGGCACGAGGACTTCGACCTTGTCCTCGCCGACAAGCAGCTTCCAAAGATGGATGGCATCGAGCTGGTGCGGCAGATCAAGGCTGGCCATCCCGACGTGGCCATCGTCGTGATGACGGCCCACGCCACCGTCCAGTCCGCCGTGGAGGCGCTGCGGCTCGGCGCCGTCGACTTTCTCCTCAAACCGTTCGACCTCACGGAGGCTGTCCTCGCCATCCGGCACGCCATCGAGCTCCAGGAGCTCCGCCTCGCCAAAGGCGCTCGCGTCCGCCGCAATCAGGACCAGTTCAGCTTCGATCGGATCGTGGCCCAGAGCGAGTGCATGCGGGAGGTGTTCGAGCTGGCGCAGTCTGTCGTGGAGCTCGACACCACCGTGATGATCGACGGCGAGACCGGCGTCGGCAAGGAGCTCCTGGCGCGAGCCATCCACTTCTCGGGCGGCCGCCGCGACAAGCCGTTCCTCGCCGTAAACTGTGCGGCCATTCCTGGGGAGCTCTTCGAGTCGGAGCTGTTCGGGTTCAGGAAGGGCGCGTTTACCGGCGCCACGGAGTCTCGTCGCGGAGTCTTCCAGCGGGCCAACGGCGGCACGCTGCTCCTCGACGAGATCGGGGAGATGCCGCTCCATCTCCAGGCCAAGCTGCTGCGTGTCATCGAAGAGGGGCGCGTGGCGCCCATCGGGGCCGACCAGCCCGTCGAAGTAGACGTTCGTATTTTGGCCAGTACGAACCGGGACCTCCAGAGGGAGGTCGAGGAGGGTCGCTTTCGCCTCGACCTCTTCTACCGTCTCTCGGTCATGCCCATTCGGATGCCTCCGCTCCGCGAGCGGCCGAGCGACATTCCGCTCCTCGCCGAGCATTTTCTGGAGTCGAGCACTCGCCGGTGCAAGAAGGCCGTCCGCGCGATCGCTCCGACCGCCATGCAGGCGCTTTGCCGCTATTCCTGGCCAGGCAACGTCCGCGAGCTCCAGAACGTCATCGAGCGAGCGGTCATCCTCGCGAAAAGTGACGTGATCCTCGACGTCGAGCGCTTCCTCACAGGTGCGGTCGAGCGCCCGCGTCTGGACCTCTCACTCCAGTTCCACTCGGCCAAGGCGCGCGTGGTGGACGACTTCGAGCGAGCGTATATCGCCGGCGTACTCGAGGCACACGGCGGCCGGGTGGGGCTGGCCGCCAAGCACGCCGGCCTGGATCCGAAGAATCTCTCCGCCAAAGCCGCACGCTATGGCTTACGCAAGAGCGGGGGATCTGTTGCCGGAGGTTCGAGCGCTGACGGCGCTTCGGACACGCGCCCGACCCGCAACACCGAACCCGTTCGCTGAGCCCTAGTCGGGTCGCGACAGCGCTCAGTGCGAAGGATCGATCACGGGACCGTCCATTGGGATCACCAGGCGGACGGCGGTGCCAACTCCCGGCGTGGTATCGATCTCGATCTTGCCGCCGTGAACATCCATGATCTTCTTCACGATGACCAACCCGAGGCCGGTGCCGGTCGGCTTCGTGGTAAAAAATGGCCGCAAGATCTTCGCGCGAGCTTCCGCGGGGATCCCCTCCCCATTGTCGGTGATCTCGACCACCGCGTGACGCCCGCGCCGATAGAGAGCCACCTCGACCTGGGCGCTCGGCCGGTGCTCCGTGGCTTCCAGCGCGTTGCTGATCACGTTGACGAAGACCCGCCGGAGGCGCTGGCCGTCCACGTTGACGACGAGATCGGTGTCGAGCCCCCGCCTGACCAGCGCGACGCCGCCGGCGTGGGCCTTCTCGGCGTAGGCGTCCACGGCGGGACCGACGATCTCTCCCAACCGATATTCCTGGCGATCGAGCTGCATGCCTCGCGCGTAGTCGAGGAGATCCGTCACGATGGATTCGATCTGGCTCACCCCGGCCAGGACGGAGACCGTCATGTCCTCGGTGGTCGTGCCGTCATCGGCGGCTCGCGAGGAGAGGAACTGTGCCGCGGTCTTGATGCCCCCCAGCGGATTTCGGATGTCGTGAGCGACGACCGCCGCCATCTCTCCGAGAGAGGCAAGCGTCTCGCGTTCGATGAGCCGCTGCTGGGTGGCGACGAGCTCGGTCAGATCGCGGAGGATACCAACGGTCCCGAGCGTCTGGCCATCGCTCTCGAAGACACACGCCAAGGCCAGGTGCGCCGGGAAGCGTGCGCCGTCGCGCGTGACCGCAGTCACGCTTCCAAGCCAGGACCGCCCAGCGTTCACTGCCTCCCGGAGCTCTGGTCCGACGCGCCGGCGATCGTCCTCGTCCAGGAGGTCGAGGTAACTCACGGGTCGGCCGGAAAGCTCGTAGCCCAACCGCCGCCGGCCGGCGTGGTTTAGGGTCACGATCCGGCCATCAGGGTCGCTGGTGAAGATGCAGTCCTCGATGCTCTCGACAACCGACGCCAGCAAGCGCTCGGCGCGACCCAGTGAGCGCTGAAGCGCCTCCTCCGCCTGCTTGACGGCACTGCGGTCCTCGGCGATCCAGATCGTCCCTTCGCGAGGATTCCCCAGGTTCACCACGTATCCAATGAGATTGACCCAGATGTCGGAGCCGTCGCGGCGGCGCATGTAGAGCTCTGTTTGGAACGGCTTGCCTTGCGAGAGCAGCGGGGTGGCGAGGCGTCCGAGGGCCTCGTATTCCTCGTCGGACCGGTACAGGACCTGGGCCGGCAGGCCGAGGATTTTGTAGCCCACGTATCCGTAGAGCTCAGCGAACTTGGGATTGTACCGAGTGATCCGCCGATCACGCGTGAAGACCATCCCGACGGAGGCGTTCTGCATGATCGCCTCCATCTCTCGCACTGCCCTGTCGGGGCGACGTGCGGCCTTGCGCGTTCGCCGACCAGCCATCGCCGCCGAGCCTATGCCCACCGATGTTGTCTGTCAAAGCACGGGGTTATATGTGAAGTATCTACTCAAGATTGAACCCTACGTGCCCCGCTGGCTACCGCTAGGGCTGTGCCTGCCGCGGCCCAAATGATGCCCGGTCAAAAACGTCTCTCTGGAGATCTGAGAGAGGCCGCGCTTCTAGAGGTGTTCCGCGGGAACAAGATGCCGGCTCAGAAAGAAATTCCTTTTTGACCGTGGCAGGTGTGCCCTGCCCTGCCGTTGGCTACACCGACAAAGCTTTGTGCGACACGCGAACCGCGTCGTTTTTGAACGCCGAGGCGGCTATATAGTGCTCCTTGGCTATGCGGACTCGCCCGACGCCCAGCGTGTTGTCAGCCCGGCGCTTGACGCTGCGCCCGTGCTTGCCCGCTATCCCCCTGCTGATGAATTGGCTCGAGACCGCTCTCTCGACCGCAGGAGGGGCGTTCCCGGCGCTGTGTGGGTGTTTCCTCGGCCCACCCGTCGACGCCACGCTCGCTGCGGGACCGATAAGGGCCTCAATATCACGTACGCGCTCAGCGTGGCCCACGATCGTGGCCTGCAAAGTGACTAAGCCGCTGGAGTTGGGCAAATGAATGATGCATGGCTTGATCTCTTGCGACTTGCTGTCATGGGAGCAGTCGGGCTCGGTGGCGCATGGCTAGGCGCCCAGGCAACACGACGGAAAGAATGGTGGCGCCACAGGCGTGAGCTGTACCAGCCAATTCTCTTAGATTTATGGCGGGCTCGACGGGACTTGAACCCGCGACCTCTGGATTGACAGTTCTCAACCTCGACCGATGGTATCGCTCACCTTCTCAGCTAGTTGCGATGTCGAAAACACACGGTCGCGGTAGCACCATGTTGCGGCCAATCGCGTCGTGTTGCGCGACGTGGGTGACAATCTCGGTGACAGTTGCTTGAGCTAGATCTAAATGCGTGTTTGCCGTCCGCTAAGTGTTTTCCTAACTGTTTCCGA
>Ga0209466_1000250_pt1 | contig 12425 bp, 12 predicted proteins | sample PanSoiPlo30MoBio_FD_188323 | JGI IMG/M metagenome (GOLD analysis project Ga0209466, IMG submission 188323) | Tropical forest soil microbial communities from Panama analyzed to predict greenhouse gas emissions - Panama Soil Plot 30 MoBio (SPAdes)... | ecosystem: Environmental > Terrestrial > Soil...
TCGGAACCAAAGGGACACTAGCAAGCATATGATTTCTAATGTGGTTTGGATTTGAAGTTCCTGCGAAGAGGATGCCGCAAGAATGGCAGGAACTTCAAATCCACCACACTGGAACCCGAAGTTCGCAATCGGACTCGCCGCACGGTGGTGCGAACTTCGGGTTCGGGGCACTAGGCGCTTGGCGTCGGCGCCAGCGGGAGGCCACGGCCGCCCGAAAGCCGGGACGTCACGAATTTGCTATGACTGGCTGTCCGATTCGCAGATCGCGCGGTGCGACAGATGATGCTTTCACTCGGCAGGACGACTCACACACTTTGTCTTCTGGTGTTCGGCGGCGCCATCGCTTGCGCGTCGACGGCTTCTGCCGAGATGCTGCGCGTCGGCAAGGCGGTGCAGAAATCGTTTTCGTTCTCCCTGATCGATCTCGGCTTGAAAGCCGGCATTTTCAAAGCCAACGGCCTTGACCTGGAGGTGACGTCGTTCGGCGGCGGCGCCCGCATGCAGCAGGCGCTGGCGGCCAACAGCATCGATATGGCATTCGGCGGTGGCGCCGACATGGGGTTCATCGCCAAGGGCTCGCCGGTCACCGGGGTTGCCGCCATGGCCGGACCGCCCGACCTGGTGCTCGCCGTCCGGCCGGACGGCGGCATCGCAACAGTCACCGACCTCAAGGACAAGAAGATCAGCGTGAGCTCGCCAAGCGCGATCACCGGCTGGATGATGCGCGAGCTGGCGCGCCAGCAGGGCTGGGAGCCGGACAAGAGCGTGATCCTGGTCGGCAATGCGCCGCAGGCCGGATGGGCGGCGATGCGCACCAGGGAGGTCGATGGGATCGTCGACAATCTCGGTGCCGCCCTGGAGGCCGAGCAGAAGGGGTTCGGCCGCATCCTGGTGCAGTTCCGCGACCGCATTCCCGACTTCCATATGTACGTGATCTTCGCGCGCAACGACCTGATCGACAGCAACCCCAATGCCGTTCGGGCCTTTCTCAAGGCGTGGTTCGCCACCGTCGCCTTTGCCCGCACGCACCGGAAGGACATGGTCGACGTGGCCGCCGGCGTGACCGGCACGGAGAAAAGTCTCAACGACAGGATCTACGATGCCCAGATGGCGATCCTGTCCGATGACGGAAAATTCCGTCCCGCGGCGCTCGATACCATCCGCCGCTCATTCGTCGATCTGAAAATCCTGAACCAGGAACCGGACATGGCCGGGTTCTACACGGAAAAATTTCTTCCCGCCGCCGCCGGCAGGTGATCAAATCCTCCGCGCAACCATGCCGGGAGGACGTGATGATCCACAAAGGGCTTGGGTTCGGCCGCCACCATCACGGCGTCTCTTGCTCATGCGGCCCGTCGCGGCGCCGATTCATCGCCGGCGCAGCGGCGCTCGGCGCCAGCACCATGCTCGCCTCCCCCGCCGTGCTGGCGGAAGACAAGACGAAGCTCATCGATGTCCACCACCATATCGTGCCACCGTTCTGGTTCGAGGAGGTGAAGGAACGCATTGCCGCCCAGGGCGGCGGACGCATCATCCCTACCTGGTACGGCTGGTCGCCGCAGCGCGCGCTGGAAGACATGGACAAGAACGGCGTTGCCACCGCGCTCATCTCCATGACCACGCCCGGCATCTGGTTCGGCGACGTGGCGCAGGGCCGCCGGCTCGCCCGCGCCTACAACGAGTTCGCCGTGAACATCGTCCGCGAGCATCCCGGGCGGTTCGGCCTGTTCGCCACGCTGCCCCTGCCGGACACCGAAGGCAGCCTCAAGGAGATCGAGTACGCCTTCGACACGCTCAAGGCTGACGGCATCGGGCTGATGACCAGCTACGGCGACAAATGGCTGGGCGATCCGTCCTTCCTGCCGGTGTTGGAGGAGCTCAACCGGCGCAAGGCCGTGATCTATGTGCATCCGTCGTCGCCGCTGTGCTGCACCAGCCTCATGCCGTTCGTGCCGCCGTTCTTCTCCGAGTTCCAGCAGGACACCACGCGGGCGATTCTCAGCCTGATCTTCTCTGGCTCGCTGGCGCGCCTGCGCGACATCCGTTTCATCTTCTCCCATTCCGGCGGCACGCTGCCGATGGTGGCCGGCCGCATCGAGCACTATGCCGCCCTGCCCGCCTTCAAGGACAAGGTGCCGAACGGTTTCCTCACCGAACTCACCCGTCTGCACTACGAGATCGCCAACGCCGCCAACAAGCCTGCCCTGTCGGCGCTCACCAGCCTGGTGCCGACGTCGCAGATCATGTTCGGCAGCGACTTCCCGCTGGTGTCCATCGGCGAGACCGCGCACGGCCTGGCCCAGCTCGGGTTCTCCGATGCCGATTTCCAGAAAATCGCGCGCGAGAACGCGCTGCGGCTGATCCCGCGGCTGGGCACCTAGCACCGTAGCCCGGATGGAGCGAAGCGAAATCCGGGATAGGCCGCTCCCGCATTGCGCTGCGCTCCATGCGGGCTACATGATGCCCCTCCCCCAAGTGCGTGATAGACGTACAGCAGCACATCGTCATCCGCGCCAACAAGACTGCATGAAGCCCGCTCCGTTCGAATATTCGCGCCCCGCCGACGTGGCGGAAGCCTGCGCCACGCTGGCGGCCGACGACGGCGCGCGCGTCATCGCCGGCGGTCAGACCCTGGTTCCGCTGATGGCCATGCGGGTGGCGCGGCCGACCCGCCTGGTGGACATCGGCCGTATTGCCGATCTCGCTTTCGTTCGCCAGGACGACTCGGCCGTCGCCATCGGCGCGGTCACGCGTCAGTGCGTGATCGAGCGCCATCCGCTGGTCGCCGCCCGCCTGCGCCTGCTCGCCAAGGTTTTGCCCTGGGTCGGCCACGCGGCGACGCGCGCCCGCGGCACCATCGGCGGCTCGCTCGCCAATGCGGATCCGGCGGCCGAGCTGTCGCTGGTCGCGGTGACGCTCGATGCAACGCTGAGTTTCCGCGACGCGGCGCAAGCCGCGGAGATTGCTGCCGCGGATTTCTTCACCGGAGCGATGACGACCGCCCTGCCCGCCACCGCCTGTCTCACCGCCGTGCGCTTTCCGGTATGGGGCGGCCGGATCGGGACCGGCTTTCACGAGGTCAACGCGCGGCGCAGCGACTTTGCCTTCGCTGCGGCGGCCGCGCAGCTCGCGCTCGATCCGGACGGGACGTGCCGGCGCCTCGCTATCGGCGTCGGCGCCGTGACCGAGATTCCAGTGCGACTCCGGCGGGCCGAGCAGGCGCTCATCGGCACGCACCCGAGCGCGGCGTCCATGCGGGCCGCGGTTCACGACAGCATCGGCGAGGTCGAGACCGCGAGCGACCTGCATGCGTCGGCGGCGTATCGAACACGCGCGGCCGGTGCGCTGGCGCTGCGCGCGCTCATTGACGCGCACGAGGAGGCGATCACCTGCGCACCGAACTGAACGTCAACGGCAGCATTCACCCCGTCGAGGTCGAGCCGCGCATGACGCTGCTCGATTGCCTGCGCGACAATCTCGGGCTGACCGGCGCCCACGCGGGCTGCGAGCACGGCGTGTGCGGCGCCTGCACGATACTCATCGATGGTGTGGCGGTGCGCGCGTGCCTGATGTTCGCGGTCCAGGCCGACGGCGTCGCCATCACCACCATCGAGGGGTTGTCGCCCGGGCCGGGCGAGCTGTCGGTCCTGCAGGACGCGTTCTGCGAGACGCACGGGCTGCAATGCGGCTATTGCACCCCCGCCATGATCCTTGCGGCGCATGCCCTGCTGGCGGCCAATCCGGCGCCGACGCGCGACGATATCGTCGAGGCGATCTCCGGCAACATCTGCCGCTGCACCGGCTACGCGCAGATCGTCGAGGCGATCGCGCTCGCGGCCGAACGGATGCGCGGCGCCAATGTGCCGCCGGAGACGGCTCGCGGAGGTTCGCCATGAGCCGCTTCCGCTTCGTGTCGTCCGATCGGCGCGTGCGCGAGGACAGGCGCTTCGTGGTGGGCAAGGGCCGCTTTGCCGCCGACGTAATGCCGTCGGGCACGCACCACGTGGCGCTCGTCACCTCGCCGCATCCAGCCGCACGCATCGTGGTCGACAAGCGCGCCGCGCTGGCCATGCCAGGCGTCGCCTATGTGCTCGACGGGCGCGAACTGGCGGCGGCGACGCAGCCGCTCGCCGCCGGCCTCGACACGCCCCAGGTGCCGCGCCGCCCGCTCGCGGTCGATGTGGCGCGCTATGCAGGCGAATGGGTCGCGGCCGTGGTGGCGGATACGCGGGCGCGCGCCGAAGATGCCGCCGAGCACGTGCAGGTTATCTACGATCCCCTGCCCTTCGTGCTCGATGCCGAGGAGGCGCTGGCGCCCACGAGCCCGCCGGTGCACGCCGAGCACGGCTCCAATGTGCTGCTCGACCGCACCTTCGTCTGGGGCGACGTGGAGGGCGACTTTGCGGCGAGCCCGCATCGCCTGGCGCTGCGCGTCAAATGGGGCCGCAGCTCCACCGTCCCGATCGAGACGTTTGGCGTCGTCGCCAGCTGGGACCCCTGGCGCGAGCTTCTCGACGTGTGGGCGTCGATCCAGATGCCGAAATTTCCCGACCAGCTCGCCGCCGCGCTGCGGCTGCCGGGCTCGTCGGTGCGCGTGCACAACGACGTGGACGTTGGCGGCAGCTACGGGGTCAAGCGCGGCATCAAGCATGCCGTGCTGGTGGGCTACCTGTCGCGCCGGCTTGGGCTTCCGGTACGCCTGATCGAGGATCGCCTCGAGAACATGCAGGGCGGTGACGCGCACGGGCCGGAGCGGCTGTTCGACGTCGAGGTGGCGTTCGACGACGCCGGCGTGATCCGCTCGCTGAAGATGCAGGCTCTCGACAATGTCGGCGCCTATGCGGGGCGCTCGCCGTTCCAGCTCGGCAAGCCGGTCGGCGCCATCGTCGGCCCCTATCGCATCGCCAGCGTGCAGTATCGCGCCATCGCGGTCACCACCAACAAGACCGTGCAGGAAGCCGTGCGGGCGTTTGGCCAGTCGCCGACCAACTACGCCATCGAGCGGACGATCGACGAGGTCGCCAACCGGCTCGGGCTAGACCGGCTCGAGGTGCGGCGGCGCAATCTCATCCGCCGGGACGAATTTCCCTACACCATCCCCAGCGGCACCACCTATGACAGCGGCGACTATCACGCCGTCATCGACAAGGTTTTGGCGCGCACCGGCTACGGCGAGCTGATCGAAGCGCGCGACCGCCTGCGCGCGGACGGCCGGCTCGCCGGCCTCGGCATCGCCGCCTGCCTCGAGCCGAGCGGCGGCAATTCCGCGTTCGAGCCGCTGCTCAACCCGAAGAACACCACCACCACCTGGATGGATTCCTGCCGTATCAGCGTCGACCTGAGCGGCGCCATCACGGCGACCATGCACACGTCATCGTCAGGCCAGGGCCACGAGACCCTGGTCGGCACCGCGATCGGCGAAGTGCTCGAGGTCGATCCCGACCGTATCCGCGTCGTGCGTCCCGACTCGCTCGAGTCGCTGCCGAGCAATTCTCCGGTCGGCAGCCGCATGGCCATCATGCTCGGCGGCGCCGCGTTCCATGCCGCGCACAAGCTCAAGGCAAAGCTCATAGCCATCGCGGCGCACGACCTCGGCATCCCGCCGGACCGCGCGATTTACCGCGAGGGCGGCGTGTGCGATGCCGCGACGCCCGAGCGGCGCCTGGGCTGGCCGGACCTCGTCACGATCGCGCACCGCCAGTTCCATCGCCTGCCCCCGGATGTCGAGCCGGGCCTGTCGGTAAGCCACGTCATGCAGGTGCCGACCGGCGGCACGCTGCCCACGGCCGACGGCCGCGTGCAGATGTATCCGTGCTTCTCGTTCGAGTTTCATCTCGTCCTGCTGGCCATCGATCCCGAGCTGGGAAGAACGGAAATCGCGCGCTACCTCGTCGGCCACGACTGCGGCACGGTGATCAATCCCAAGATCGTGCGTGGCATGACCATGGGCGGCATCGCGCACGGCATCGGCGCGGCGCTCTACGAGGAATTTGCCCACGACGAGCACGGCCAGCTCGTGACCCAGACCTTCATGGATTACGTCATGCCGTCGTCCCACGAGGTGCCGCCGGTCGAGATCGTGCATCACGCCACCCCGTCGCCGCACACCGTGTTCGGCCAGAAGGGATCGGGCGAGTCCGGCTATCTCGGCGCGCCGGCGGCCATCGCCAGCGCCGTCAACGATGCGCTGCGGCCGCTGGGGATTTCCGTCAACCGCACGCCGATCAAGATGGCATGGTTGAGCGATCTGATCGCCGAGGTGAAAGCAAGATCATGACAAGGACAATGAGTGACATGAGGCCGAGCCGCTTGCTCCACCTCTCCCCAGGGGGGAGAGGTCGCGCCGAAGGCGCGGGTGAGGGGGCAAGAGCCTATCGAGAATCACTTGCCCCCTCACCCCGCCCCTCTCCCCGCCGGGGAGAGGGAGCGCGCCGCGTTCGTGGCAGCGTCAGTGCCTGAACCCGAGCCGCGAAGGAAGCAACCGAATGATCATCGACTCCCACGCCCATCTGGTCCCGCCGGATCTTCTCGTCGACGTCCGCAAGAACAAGGACCGATTTCCCTCGCTGAACGTCATCGAGGATGCCGGCAGCCTCGCCTTCGCGTTTGCCGGCCGCAAGCCGACGCGGCCGGTGTCGAAACCACTGTCCGATCTCGCCGGCCGCCTCGCCTGGATGGACCAGCAGGGCATCGACCGCCAGGTGGTCGGCGGCTGGGTCGACATGTTCGGCTACGAGCTGCCGGCTGCAGAAGGCGAAGCCTGGAGCCGCCTCATCAACGACGCCCTGCTGACGGCCGCCAAGGCGGAGCCGCGTTTCGTACCGCTTGCCACCGTGCCGCTGCAGGACGGCGTGCGCGCCGCCGCGGTTCTCAAGGCCGCCATGGCGGCCGGTGCCCCCGGCGCCATGATCGGTACGCTGCCGCGCGGCGTCGGCTCCGTGCTCGACCATGCCGACCTCGACCCGTTCTGGGCCGCGGCGGATTCCTCTGGCGCCGTCATCCACATCCACCCGAGCTTCGATGCCGGCGACGTCCGGGTGAATGATTTCGGTCTGGCCAATGCGGTCGGCCGCATCACCGACGCCATGGTGGCGGTGGCCCGCCTCGTCGCCAGCGGCCACGTGACCCGTTACGCCAATGCCCACATCGTGGTCCCCATGGGCGTCGCGGCACTCCCCTTCGTGCTCGGCCGCCTGCAGCGCAACCATGCAATCACGCCCGGCATCGGCGATCCCGTGCCGGCGCTGGCGCGCCTCTACACCGATACGATCGTGCACGACGCGCGCGTGCTTCAATTTGTCATCCGCATGATCGGCACCGAACGCCTGATGATGGGCTCCGACATGCCTTTCCCGATCGGCGACGCGCAGCCCATGCGCATCGTGACGGATGCCGGGCTGGCGCCCGAGCAGGCCGCTTCGGTCAATGGCGGTCTTGCGGCCAAACTGTTCCGGCTCGCCTGATGCGATACGATGCCGGCGACGATACAGACATCCAGGGAGGGTGATGATGCGATTTGATCGATACGGCTGCGCCGGCGTCTGGCTCGGCCTGGCGCTGGCGATCGGCGGGGCGACCGACCTGCGGGCGCAGGCGCTGGAAAAAGTCTCCATCGTGATCTTCAGCCCGCCGTCGCTCGGCGCCTTCATGCCGCCGGTGATCAAGGCCAAGAAGCTCGACCAGGCCAACGGGCTGGATATCGCCTTTCAGGAACGACCGCCGGACGCCTACACGGCGCAGTTCAACTCCGGCGAGTTCAAGGTCGGCGGCAGCGCCTCGCTGCTCACCGTCGGGCTTGGCGACGCCCGTGGCGTGAAGCTGCGCTACCTGTTCAACCTGTTCGACTTCTGGGGCGCCGTGGTCACTTCGCGTCCGGAGGTGAAGACGCTGAAGGACCTCGAAGGCCGCCAGCTCGCCGGCGCGCGGTCGACCACGAACTACGTGATGTTCGAGTTCTTCGCCAAGAAACTCGGTGTCGATACGAGCAAGATCCAGGTGCTCAACACCGCCACGCCAGGTCTCGTCAGCTATGCATTGGCGGACCGCGCCGATGCGGTCCAGATCTGGGAACCCGCCTACACGCTGCTCACCGCCAAGAAGCCGAGCATCCGCACCCTCGACATCGCCATCGAGCAGACCTGGAAGTCGTTCGCTGGCGGCAGCCGCATTCCCTATCTCGGCGTCGGCGCCCATGCCGACTGGGCCGACCAGAATCCCGCCACCGTCGCCAAGCTGTACGCGACCTACAAGGCCGCGGCGGAATGGATCACCAAGAACCCCGACGAAGCGGCGCCGCTGGTGGCGCCCGGCGCGTCGGCCGAGGATCTCAAGGCCATGTCGTCGCTGATCCGCAGCAACGAGCGTCTCGCCATGAGCCTGGCGAGCGCCAGCGAGGTGCGCAAGGAGATCGAGGGCGTCTACCGCGCCGGTGTCGAGGTTGGTTACTTCCCGTCGCTTCCCTCCAGCGAGACCATCTACGCCAAACCCATTCCATGATCCATTCGCCCCGCGTCACGCGATTCCTCCAGGCGACAGCGAGCACGCTGGTGCTCGCCGTCCTGTGGCAGATCGCCTCCCTGTTCTTTCCCCACTATCTGTTCCCGCCGGTCCTCGACGTGGTGAAACGGACGCTCGATATTTTCTTGTCGGCGCCGCAGCTCGTCGAGGTGCTGGTGACGGCCGGCCGCATCTTCGCCGGCCTCGCCGGCGCCTTCGTGCTCGGCGCCATCGTGGCTCTCCTCATCGGCCGCTCGCCTTTCATCGAGAGCTACGTCACGCCGGTCCTGGTGTTCCTGCAGGGGATTCCCGCGCTCTCCTGGGTGGTGATCGCCATCATCTGGTTCCACGGCATCGAGTTCCGCATCTTCTTCATCATGGTGCTGACCACGCTCCCGGCCTTCACGTTCCAGATCCTCGATGCGTTCCGGTCGATGTCGAAGGATCTGTTCGAGATGACGATGGCATTCCGGCCGCGCACCTGGACCTTGTTCCGCGTGCTGATCGTGCCGACCATCGTTCCCGGCATCCTGACCGCCTGGAAGGTCAACCTCGGCAATGCGGCGCGCGTGGTCGTGGTGGCGGAGCTGGTGGGAGCGACCGGCGGCGTCGGCTATCAGCTGCTGCGCCAGCAGCAATTGTTCGACATGGCGGGCGCCATCGCCTGGACGCTGCAGCTCGTGCTGTTCGTGCTGGTGGTGCAGCAGGCGATCGTGGCGCTGGAAAATTTTCTGCTGCGCTACCGCGCGGTGTCCGAGCGGGCGATGTAGCCCATGGCGGATACCCAGCCCGTCATTCGCTTCCGCGATGTGAACAAGGTGTTCCGCCGCGGCAATGGCCGCGGCGACCTTTTGGCCGTCGACCGCCTGTCGTTCGAGATCGCCAAGGGCGAGATCGTCGCCGTGCTGGGCAAGACCGGCTGCGGCAAGTCGACCATGTTCAACCTGGTGTCCGGACTGATCGAGCCGACGTCCGGCATGGTCGAGGTGATCGGCCACGATCCGTTCCGCGAGTTCGCGTTCTTTCGCGGCAAGATCGGCATCATCTTCCAGAACGACCGCCTGATGCCGTGGCGCACGGCGCTCGACAACGTGCTGCTCGGCCTGGAAATTCTCGATGTCGCGCGCGAGCGCGCCGAAGCGGTGGCGCGCGGATGGCTGGCCCGGCTCGGCCTGTCCGGCCACGAGAACGACTACCCCCATGCGCTCTCCGGCGGCATGCGCCAGCGCGTCTCGATTGCCCGCGCGTTCGCGGTCGAGCCCGAAATTCTCCTGTGCGACGAGCCGTTTTCTGCGCTCGACGAGATGACGGCGCGGGATCTGCGCGCCGAGTTCCTCCGCCTGGTGCAGCAGAACGGCAAGACCGCCGTGTTCGTGACCCACCACATCAACGAGGCCATCGAGATCGGCGACCGCATCCTGGTGTTTCATCGCCCGGCGCGCATCGCGCTGGAAATTCACCGCGGCCGCAATCCTGACGACGAGCGCCACGCCCGCGAGCAGATTCTCCAGGTCCTGGCGCTGGAGGATGCGGCCCCGTAGGATGGGTTGAGCGCCAGCGAAACCCATCATGGTGAGCGGAGGGTGCGGCTCAAGGCGGCATCGCCATCGTGCAGACGATGGGTTTCGCTTCGCTCAACCCATCCTACGAAGACGAGCAAGGAGCGAGGTGAGGTGAACATCGGATTTGTCGGGCTCGGCGTCATGGGCCGGAATATCGTGCCGCAGCTGCAGGCGGCGGGCTACGACGTGGTCGGCTGGAACCGCAGCCGCGACAAGGCGCGGCCGCTGATCGACGCCGGCATGGTGTTCGCCGATACGCCGCGCGCGGTCGCCGAGGCGTGCGACATCGTGCTGTCCATCGTCACCGACGGCGCGGCGGTGCGCGCCGTCGCTCTCGGTGAGGACGGCATCATCGCCGGCCTCAGGCCCGGCGGCATCTATGCCGACATGAGCACGATCGCGCCCGACGTCAGCCGCGAGGTCGCCGCCGCTTTCGCCGCCAAGGGCCTTGCCATGCTGGATGCGCCGATCTCCGGCAGCCCGGTGACGCTGCAGCAGGGTAACGCCTCCGTCATGGTCGGCGGCGATGCGGCGGCGTTCGAGAAGATCAAGCCGGTGCTGCTCGCCATCGGGCCGAAGGTGACGCATATCGGCCGCAACGGCCTCGCCTGCCAGATGAAGATTGCCGTGAACCTCCTGCTCATGGTGGAGGTGATCGCGTTCGGCGAAGCAGTGGCGCTCGCCGAAAAGGGCGGCGTCGCGCGCGAGGCGGCCGTGGATGCCATTCTCAAGAGCGTGGCGGCGTCGCCCGTGCTCGGCTATCGCGGTCCGTTCATCCTCGAGGGAAAAATGCCGGATATTCCGTTGGCCGACGTCACGCTGCAGCAGAAGGACATGCTGCTGGCGCTCGATCTCGGCCGCAAGCTCGGCAGCCCGGTGCCGCTGGCCGCTGCCGCCAACGAGATGATGAATGCCTGCCGCGGTCTGGGCATCGATCATCGCGATTTCGTCACCGCACACGACGTCTATCGCCGCCTGGGAGGACAGACATGACGAGCAAAGCCGAAATGATCGGGGCCGCCTTGGCCAAGGCGGTGAAGAAAACCGCCACCTCGCTGACGGACGCCAAGCCGGGAGCGATGTACCGCACCAACCTGCGCGACGTGCCGCAGGTGGCGGGCTTGAAGCGCGACGACGGCTGGGTCGACATGCAGGTCCAGTTCCTCATCGACAAGAAGTCGGCCGGCGCCGATCACGTGGTCGGCTGGACCGTGCTCAAGCCCGGTGGGCGGCACGAGCGCCATCGCCACCACAATTGCGACGAGTTTTTCATCGTGCTCAAGGGCCGCGGCACGATCTACACCGATCAGGGCGAGGAGCCGTCGGTGGAAGGCGACGTGGTCTATTCACCGCGCAACTGCTGGCATGGGTTCAACAACACGTCGAACGAGGATGTCGTCCTGGTGTGGGGCTGGATGGGCGCCGGCTCCATCGAAGCATCGGGCTATGAAGCCGACCACGGGTGACGCGCGTGCCCGCTTGGGATGATCCGCGCATCGCCCAAGGCATGCAGCGGCAATCGGCACTGCGGGCGCAGCGGCTGCAGGCCGGCGCCAAGCTGATCGGCTGGAAGGTCGGGTTCGGCGCGCCGGCCGCCATGCAAAAGCTCAAGCTCACCGGGCCGTTGGTTGGCTTCCTGCTCGACCAGGCGGTCCTTCCCTCGGGTGCGTCCGTGTCGCTCGGCGGCTGGCACAAGCCGGTGGCCGAGCCCGAGATCGCCATCCTGCTCGGCCGCGATGTCGGCGGCGACGCGGACGATGCCGCGGCACGCGCCGCCGTCGCGGCGCTCGCGCCGGCGCTCGAGATCGCTGACGCGGACGGCCCCATGGACGACGTCGAAGCGATCCTGGCCAGCAATATTTTCCAGCGCCACGTCATCGTCGGCCCGCGCGATTCGTCGCGCGCCGGCGCCCGCCTGGACGGGTTGAGCGGCCGCGTCGACCGCTCCGGCCAAGCGGTCGCCGTGCCGGCCGACCTTCAGGCCAATACCGGCGATCTCATCGCCATCGTGCGCCAGGTCGCCGCCGTGGCGGCGCAATTCGCCGACGGCCTGCGGGCGGGACAATTCATCATCGCGGGCTCGGTGACACCGCCGCTGTTCGTCGCCGCGAAAGAGGTCGTCAGCTTCGAGCTCGCGCCGGTCGGGACGGTATCGGTGGCATTTGGCGGTTAGCGCGGGATGACTTTTCTTCGAAATCGTCATCCCGCTCTAACTTATGCTTGGAGCATGATCTTTTCCGAAAACCGGTATCCACTTTTCGGGATCATGCTCTGACGCATCGAGGGCGCCCTGCCGCCGCAAACGACACGGCGGCAGGACGAAAAACACACCACGATTTCAGGCAGCGACCGCCGCCGCCGGGGTGC
>Ga0209466_1000251_pt1 | contig 12424 bp, 12 predicted proteins | sample PanSoiPlo30MoBio_FD_188323 | JGI IMG/M metagenome (GOLD analysis project Ga0209466, IMG submission 188323) | Tropical forest soil microbial communities from Panama analyzed to predict greenhouse gas emissions - Panama Soil Plot 30 MoBio (SPAdes)... | ecosystem: Environmental > Terrestrial > Soil...
TTCCTTGGGTTTTTGGTTTTCTGTGCTCCCATGGACGTCGCCAAGAGGATTCTTGAACTTGCCGGTCTGCCCGAGCCCACGATTGTGAATGCAGTTGGAAAACAATCTAACCCATTTTTTCTTTCATTCTGTTTTGCGCGGCTCGTTTCCTTTTGCCGAGAAAAGTTCTCTTATTTGCTTGTCCGCAGATTTTAAATTGAGGTCGCGCTGTGGGAACGGCATCTCTATTCCCGCCTGGTGAAGCGCTTGAACCAGGGCGATGGAGAGCCGACTCTTGACGTCGACATTAGCCTGGACGAGAGTCCAAAACCGCAAGGCAAAATTCAATGTGCTTTCGCCAAAGCCCTGGAAAACCACGGCTGGCGCAGGGTCCTTGAGAACGTTGGAATCCGCGTTGGCGACGGCGAGCAAAATCTCCATCACTTTTTGCAGATCGGAACCGTAAGCCACCCCAATGTTAATCTCACGCCGCCGCCACGGATCGCTCAAAGTCCAGTTCATGAGCTTGTCGGAGATCAAGGTGGCGTTCGGAATAATCGCATCGGCGCCATCGCCGGTGCTAATCGTGCTCGAGCGAATGCCGATTTTTTTGACGATACCGGACACACCGCCCACTTCAATGGTATCTCCGGGATGAATCGGACGCTCAAACAAAAGAATCAGCCCCGAAATAAAGTTGTTCACGATATTCTGCAGGCCAAAGCCGATCCCGACGCCGAACGCACCGGCCAGCAACGTGAAACGATTGACGTCCACTCCGGCGATGCCGAGGGCGAAGAAAAAACCGAAGAGCAGGATCGCATAATAAGCTGTGGTGGAGATCATTACAGGGATGCCTCTGCCGAGCCGCATTCTCGGAAACACGTCGTCTTCCAGCAGCAGACGAACTGCTCGCGAAATCAGAACTGCCGCAGTCAGAACCAAACCAAAGGCGATGATGTCCCACAGCGAGAAATCCACCCGCCCTTCGCGGATGGGCGCCGTAAAGAAATCCGTCACTGCTCCGACGACGTTGTCCCTCACTGTGAAAAACCGGAGCATCGCTTCGATGGAGAACAGAAATGCGCCGAGGTTAAGAACACGAAAACCCCAGCGGGAAATGACGCTGCTATACCGTCGGACAACGACAAGGGACCGGGCCAGATTCGTGTCGAGAAAAACGGCGAATAGGGTAGACAGCGCTTTGGCAGTGCCGAAAATGGCAAATACCGCGTACGCGCTGTAAAGGGTACCGGCGCTCAACAATTTCGCGAGGTCGAAATAGCCCAGGATATTTGCCACGAGTGAGGTACAGATGAGTAAGAGGGCAATACGAAAAAGGAAGATCAGATAGGCGGGCGGAGCGTTCTCGGCGGACAGCCGTCTGACCCGCGCAAGCGTCAACAGCCAAATCAAAACGGCAATGGCGACGATATCGAGAAAGAGAAAAAAAAGCCGATCCAAGAGAGGTAGCGAAAGGAACAAATTCGCCACCGCGTCAAAGATGTAGAAAACTGCGACGCTAATGAGAACCGGCCGGGCTGCGGGGTGGAGCAGGCGCGGGAGCAACCGAAGCACCGGAATCAACAGCAGTAACGCCTCAAGCCCTCTGAGCAAGCGCGGAGCATTGATGGCGAAAAAAATAAGTGACAAAACCAGTGTGACAAGCATCGCGAGCGACACGGGCCGCTTGAGAAAGTGAGTCGCCTCTGCAAAATTCGGGTGATCTTGTGTCCACTGCTCCACCTTTCGGCTCAACAGCGACGCGATGATAAGAATGAAGAAGAACAGACAGACGGTAAGACTCACGCCCAAAAGGTTAGTCCGCAAAAATTCGACGGCGTCCCAAAATTGCCGTGAGAGTAAAGTAGCAACTTCCGCCGCGGCCAACCCCGTCCGCTCCCACTCCGACATGACCTGCCAGAGCGGGACGCGCTCCGCGACGATAAGACTCTCCTGGAACCGTCCTCTGGCCTGGGCAACGCCGCTCAAGATCTCTGAGATCGTGTTCTCTCGTTGATAAAGTTGGTTCTCCAGGACAAGAGCCGCATCGAGCCGTTTGCGCGCCTCGGCTTTGACTTTTTTGATCTCGCCTAGTAGATCGCGTACTGCGCGCTCAACCTCGCGTGGCAAAGAACCCGCAGGGGAGGCCTTGAGTGTCAGTTCCCACGTCTGTTCCTCTTGATCGAGGAGCGTAAAATCTTTATAGAGTTGGCTGGTCCAACGCGAGATATCCTGTTGCCATTTGGTCAGCCTGGCCGCCCGACTCTTCCAGGAGTTTTCGAGCTCCGAAAGTTCCCCCGGCTGTAGCGACTTCGCAACCGCGGAGTTCGCGCTCTTCGCCTCCTCAGCAAAAGTGTTTCGTGTGGCTTCAATTTCTTTGGCGATCTCGGCAACATCTGCGGCTTGAACCCTCTCACCGACATCGCGGATCTGTCGCCTCGAGCTTTCCAGCCGCTTGGCCACGTCGCTCAAAGGGATGGGCTCAACCACAGGCGCCGCCGGCTGGGCAGGTGCGGGCGTTTCGGTCTGCTGTGTAGGTGTATCCCCAGGTTTTGGCAGGAGTTGACCCGGAGCCGCTGCAAATCCACAAAGCGGGAAAAAGATCAGAACCGCAGCCAGCGCAAATAAATCGATCAAAGGCGGACGTGACTCAGGCGCAGTTTTACGGTGAAACAGCATGAAGCGATTTAATTAACGTCTAGCGAACTAGCCCTCAGCGCGGAACGGGTAGTAAAAAATCGAATTTATCTCAGGTCCTCACGCCAAATGTTCTTATCGGAGGTCCAGTCCGAACATCCTTCCTCGATTCTCGCGAGAAGCGCTCGGGGATGACGAACTTGGGTAAAGAAATTTAATTCTATGCAGCAAGCTGCCGCGAATTCAACCTACTGGGTTTGTTTATAGACGGAAAGCATGGAACGATGAAATGTTGACGTGATCTTTCAATATTCCACCATTCCATTTCGCTCGCACGCTATTGCATCGGCACGATCTGTCTTAGGAATACCACTAGTGTGTGTTGCGTGAATCGTCAACGTGGAGGACTCACGTTCACGATCGCTGGTGCAAGTTTCAATTGACTTGGGTAACAGAACAATCGAAGCGTGTGAGTCGAGGCCGGGTGAAGATGAAATAACGACCAGCGGATCAACTGGCCATTGAACGTCGTGTCCAGATTCGACCATCGAGCCAGTAGTGGCAGAACAGTCCACCCACTCCGAGGGGCGCTAGCCATTCGATTGGATACCAGCTGGAACTCATCGCTCCAGCGAGGCCGATCAGAGGCCAGATCGCGAAAGAAGCGGCAAATCGAAACTCAGATTGAGGAGTCCCGGGAAAGTTTCCCCGATTGCGGGAAGGCATTGACCGCCGCGCCATGGCATAAGTGAAATAGAGGTATTGCACCTCGTGGTGAACAGCGAGGACCAAAAAAAACGAAGCATTCGTAGCACCGAGCACGTAGGCGCTGCCAAAAGCCACAGCGTGTGCAAGCACAACCCAGCGCTCAGCGGGATGCAAGGTTTGAATCTCATTCGCCTGTCTATACTCCGATTTGATCTGTCGCGATGTCCAAATAAGATACGCGACAACCCAACCGACGGCGATTAAGCCTAATCCCCAGCTAACGTCCGCGCCAAGGTTGATAGGGTAATACGGTTCGCCTTCATAATTCTCTGGCACCAGATGGCCGTACAAAAAAATCGCTGCGGCCATGGGCAAGTAAATCGCGCCGACGAAGAGCCGACGGTGCAATGGCGAGATCGGCCCCTGGGCCTGGCGTTGGTAAAACCTGGCGATGCCGAGGCTCTGACGCCCTCGATGCCAGATGGCTGCATACATGGTAATCGATGTGAGCAACACCAACTGGTTGCTGACGGTAAGTAGATAGGTCGCAACGAGAATTACTAACGGGACAAACAACACATCGGCAGGCATACGCCGCCAGAGCCGGCGGCGCATGATGGCGTCGTATGTCGCGCCGAGATGCAGCTCAGAAAATACGAGATCGAGCCAGTCGAGCTCTCGATCTCCATAAAGCGTAGTCAAGGCAAGTGCTGTGAATAGTCCACCTGACGCACCGGCGGACGCGAACCAAAAATCGGTGCGCTCTGAGATCAACCATCGCCGCGGCTTCGGCATGGCGTGAGTTTGGTTCGGAGTCGCGTCGGCGTCGCCCACCCACGAGAGCGGTGGGCTATTAAGTTGGAGCGTGGCCGCCGTTGCGTCATGCAAAACTGACATTTTCTCTGATCCGATAGAACCGTTTTACTCTGGCGACGTCTTTATCTTCTTTTCCCAAAGATTCTCGGCCTCTGGATTCGAAGCGTCCGGGTTTTCCCGGTCTATCTCCCATCGCAATGGGTTATCCAGAATATGTTGGCGAATGCGATTTAGAGATTCATCGCTTCTGACAACGTGCTCATAGTAGTTTCGTTGCCAAGCAAAATCGGCGTTCGCCGTCTGCCGAATCAAGCGTGTTGATACGGCCTTATAAGAACGGACGATTTCACCTAATGTAGGGGCGCGATTCATCGTGCCCTCATCGGCTGTATCCGCGGAGTTGTGTGGCACGGAAGCGGGCGCAATAAATTGCGCCCCTACAATAATGATTCCGTGGATGTGGTTGGGCATGACGACGAAGGAATCCAAGGACACAGTCGGAAACCGGCTAGATAATCCGACCCAGGACACCTCAGCGCTCCGACCAGTGTCGCTTAGAATCATTTCGCCATCCGAAATGTCGCCGAACAGGCAGATTCGATTCTGGGTCACGATCGTTACAAAGTATGCTCCCGATTGTTTGTAATTGTATCCTTTAAGCGGATCGATCGCCGGTGGTGTTTTTCTGGGTTGTATTGTGTTGCCACGGTTGTGCTCCGATAAAATCGACGCGTGCTCGCCCCACAATATCTGTTTCCGATCATCGAGCAAATCCGATGTAGGGGCGCGATTCATCGCGGCTCTACTGCAGCATGCAATCTTGCACCACGATTTTGTCGTCGACTTCCATCAGCACGCTTCTACCTCTATTCCAAAAAGTTGTCTTGCCGTCGCTATAGCGCGCGCCGGAGCCCGAGATCACGTGCGGCAGCCGCGACTCGCGGCCGGCGAAGCGCACGTTGACGAATTGATCTTCTGGCAGCTGGAACTGAGCCATCACTGTTTGACCGTCCGGGCAGCGAAAACTCAGCCATTTCTGGCCTGCTTCCTTGTCGGTTTGAGCGCAACTGAACATTACCGCCAAAGCCAGTGCGGCAAAACTCCTTTCGCTGACAGTTCCCACCATCCTAAAAACACGCATGCTTTTAACTCCATTCTGGGCAAGAGTACTCACCGCCGAGGGCCCACGAAAACAATCTGTTTCTATTTCAGAGCGTTCGCGGTTTTCATCGCCGCGACCAGTTCTTTTGAACCTGATCCCCAACGCGAGACAGACTGGATCGCCTGTGTGAAAGGGACATCCAGTGGATGCACCCGTTCCGGAGTGAGAATATAGACGGCTCCGGCGAAAGGCGTGGGCACCGACGGCACGAAAACCGTAAAGCGTCCGTCCACCAATTCTTCGATAATGAAGGCGGGGACGAGAGCTTCCTCAATCTCGGCCAGCGCGGGCTTCCAAACGTTCTCCTCATCACCCTTCCCCGCCAGTCTCTGCGTCAGACTTCGAAAGAGTGCATAGCCGGGCATTCTTTCGAAGAAAGATTTCTCGATGCGCTCCTGGATCGCACGGCCGGCAGGTGTGCGCACGGCAGCGCCGATGAGAAAGCAGACAATCAACACGAGGAGAAGCGACAGAATGTGCTCCGCGGGTAGCCATTCGGGCAGCAAATTGGCGAAAGGCTTGGCAAGACCCGCCACCGAATTCATGGCCTTGAGCAGCAGTAAAACCGAAAGGTAGACCGGAACAAGGATGAGCAAGCCGGTAACGAACGCCTTCAAAATGAATTCAATGAACTGTTTCATAGGCAGTCCTTTCTTGATGTGGGGGACTTAGGGATTGGAGCAACGTGCATCAGCAACGCGTTCGCATCGCTCTTGCTCAAAACACCGGCGGCTCGTAGCTCCAGCTCGTCGGGTCAGCGCCCATCTTTTTGCCCAGGTCGGCTAAATTGTTCATGGTCTCTTTCACAAACGTACCCGCCAGTGGCGGGTACCAATCGCCGGGAATCGACACGACGCGCACCTCGGCGTCAACGTTGCGCTTGAGCCGCGCTACTTCGGCCATCGTGTAGAGGTGCCTGACGGCGGTCGCCGTCGCAGCACGGCTGGCCGTGTCCAGGCTCCGTTGAATAACCGCCACCCAGTTTGGCACCGTCACTTCCGGCACCGGGCGGAACTGATTGTTGAAAATCACCCACATGCGGATTTTAGGGATCGGCAGTTCCGGATAGAGCTTCTGCCATATGGCCGGAATTGTATTCTCTTCTCCGCGCCGCCCACCATACTGAATGTTTCCCGTCACGCCGCCGTCTACGTAGAGCTCTTGGTCTATCATCCGGAACGGGAACGCGCCGGGAATTCCTGCCGAGGAGAGCATGATGCTGTGAATCTGCTCGAGCTCGCCCGAGGCCGCGGCGCGCTGCGCTTCCGAAACCAGGTCGAACACCCGCGCCGTCGCATCGTCAAGGTTGGTTGTGTTGACGTCCAAGATTCGACCATCGGCGATGATTAAAACTCCCAGGGCTTGTCGCTCCAGCTCGCCGGGTCGGCACCCATCTTTTCACCTAGATCAGCTAAACTGTTCATGGTCTCCTTTTTAAACACCCCGGGGACCGGTGGCGACCAATCGGGAGGGATGGACACGACGCGGACTTCGACGTCGGCTTTGCGTTTGAGCTCCGAGATCTCGGCCATCGCAAAGAGATGCCTTATCGCGGTCGCCGTAGCGGCGCGCGTAGACGTTTCGAGGCTCCGTTGAATGACCGCTACCCAATTCGGCGCAACCACCACCGGCACCGGGCGGAACTGATTGTTGAAAATTACCCAGAAGCGAAATTTAGGAATCGGCAGGTCCGGATAAGCCTTCTGCCACAAGGCGGGTAGGCTATCCTCTTCGGCTATCCGGCCGCCGTAGATGATATTGCCCGTGACGCCGCCGTCAACGTACAGCTCCCCGTCGATGATCCGGAACGGAAAAGCTCCTGGAATCCCCGCTGACGCGAGCATAATATTGTGAATACGCTCAAGCTCGTCTGAGTTGGCAGCGTGCTGTGCCTCCGCCACGAGGTCAAACACCCGCGAAGTGCCGGTGTCAAGGTTTGTCGTATTGACCAGCAGAAGCCGGCCGTCAGCACCCGCCTTGGCGATGCGGCCAACCATGTCCGCGGTAATGTGCTTGCGCATCTCGCGCTCCAGTCCGGGTACCTCGGCGAACGAAATATTATCCGGCAAGAAATACAGAAACCCGCGCTGTTTTACCCAGTCATCTTGCGGGTTGCGATAGAGGTCCACGATCTCGTCGATCGACTGTGCATCGCCCAAGAACGCGAACGGCGCGATCAAGGTGCCAGTGCTCACTCCGGTCACGGCGTCGAACTCGGTCTTGGCCAGCGGGTTCTGGGCGGGAACCTTCAGCCAACCTTTTAGAAAGCCTGCGCCGAAGGCCCCCCAGTCACCCCCACCCGAAACGATGAGAATGTCGATCACCGGCCGCTGTTTCCCTTCCGCGACGGACCGATCGTATTCGGTCTTGGTGCGCTCGAGTAATCGGCCGAGGACCTTGCGGCCTGCGGCTACAGACTCTTCGTCGCCCTTGGTGCGCAGCTTCACCAGATCTGCCTGCGAAACTTGGGGGCGCGTCATGGCGGGGCCACAACCGCCCAGCACGAGCGTTCCGGCAAATGCTGACGCCGCCATCAATGCGCATGTCCGACTGGCGATGGTCGAACTGAACGAGGCGGTGGAGAGGACGATCACAGGAATCCTTCTTCGCATGGGTTACCTCCGGAGTAAGAGAAGTTTCCTTATACTAGAGATTTCAACCCAAGAAAGAAAGAATGGTATTGTTCTTAAAGATCTTTCGGATTGCCTTTAGGAAGGCAGGGCGGTCCGCTTCATGATCGCTGTCGATGCTGGTCCAAATTGCCAAACGTAAGACTTGCGGTTGGCTCTGCAGCTGTGCCGCTCGCCGAGGTATGCCCGCAACGCAGATAAAATTTCTTCTTCACACCACCGCCATCACCGCTCGTCCGGCTCGTTGGCTCGCGCGCAAAACGCGTCGACTGTCGTCGAATAACTAACGGATCTGCGGTACAGCAGTTCTATTTGGCTGGCTTGACGTCGATGGCCAGCGCTTCCGTGCGACGGACGACGATTTCATCACCCTTCTTAACTTCGTTGAAGCGCTTCACATCTTTATCTACCTTCAACGTAACGGTCTTCTGCTGTGGCCCGCGCAAAGTCACGGTGCGCGTCTTGTAATTTATGTCGTCTACCACTGCAGTCATTTCGCTGGTTGCCACGGCGACGCCTCCCGGTTTTGCGCCCTTGGGAGCCACCTGCACGGCTGATCCCTGTTCGGCGAAGGGAGGCTCGTTGGGTTTGCGCACGAGAATGGCGGTCGATTCCAAATACTTTGCGGTGACCCGATCTCCTACCTTAACCTGGTTGAAGTTCTTCGCCTCCGGACCCACTTTGAGTGTCACAACATTACCCTTGGGTCCCTTCAAGTCGACAGTCCGCTTGTCATAATCGATCGCTTCGACGGTCGCGGTTATGGAAGCTCCCTCCGCCATGACTACACCCGGCCTATCGGTTGGCTTTTTTTCCTGCGCAACCGCTTGGCTCGCTGACAAACCGACTAAGATCGACAAAATCAATGACCACATAAGACACCTCCAGCTCAAAATTGATTGCAGTTTGCCGGTTTCAATGCCTGTCCGCCATCAGGAGTTTCCCGATTTCGGGTTTCCAAATCCCTGAGCTAGAAACGCTTCGGCGCCGGCATGAACCGTTGGGAACAGATGTTCCCTGCCGATTTTTTCGGTAACGCCACTTCGATCGAGCATCATGCGAAACCGTCCCTTCGAGCGCGCAACCGCCAGGACAATCCCCTGGCTTGCCAATTCAGCGTGAAGCTCCTTCAACGCGTCCGCCCCGGTGATATCGAGAACCGGAACGGACTCCGCATTAAAGAGAAACCATCTGGGCCTTGTGTTTGCGTCCTTGATAATGGCGCGCACACGGTCTTTGAAGTGATCTGCGTTGAAGAATAAGAGCGACGATTCAAAGCGGTAGATAATTAGGCCGGGTATAGTCTTTCCGCCTTCTTCTTCAACCGCGCTATACACATCGCCCTTTTCCCGAACCAGCCCCAACACAACATCGTGAGGGCGCGAGGCCATACGCAGGAGTTTTAGCACCGCAAGCCCCACCGCGATCAAGACGCCGGGCAACACGCCTACCGTCATGACTCCTAGCGTCGCCACGACGGAAAGCCAAAACTCCGGTGGGCTAACGCTGTAATATCTCCGCAGCGAAACGACATCGAATAAACCCAGGGCGGAGGAGATAAGGATCGCAGCCAAGACGGCGGTCGGAAGGTAAGCGAGCGGCTCGGTTAGAAAGATTAAGACGGCCGCCATGGTCGCGGCGGCAATCAAAGCTGTGACTTGTGTCTTGCCGCCGGCGGAGTCCGCCACGGCCGTGCGCGAATCTGCGCCGCTTACGACGAAGCCACGGCTGAAACCAGAAGCGAGGTCGGAAACACCCAGGGCGATCATATCTTGGTTGACGTCAATGGTGTAACCGTTTTTCGCAGCGAAGCCCCGCGCTGTCGTCATCATGCTGCAGAAGCTCACCAGGACGATGCCGCAAGCGCCGACGATTAGCGGCCACAGCTCTGACACACCGACAGAAGGGATGTGCGGCGCTGGGAAGCCCGCAGGCACTGTGCCGACCACAGCGACCCCTTGCCGGTTCAGGCCCAGCGCGTAAGCGACGCCAATGCCGAGCGCTGCCGCTATCAGTGGAGCGGGCATTGTGGGATAGAGATGTCTGAGAACACGCAGCAGGACAAACAGCAGCAGGCCGACAACGAAAGTTAAGATGTGCGTTTCGCTTAGACGTGACACGACCGTTGCGAGCGTGCGGAAAAAGCCGCCAGACGCGACTTCGAAGCCGAGCAAGGTGCCCAGCTGACCGGCGATGATGCTGAGCGCGATCCCGTTAAGATAGCCGGTCAGGATGGGGCGTGAGAGAAAGTCGGCGATGACACCGAAACCTGCAATCCCACCGGCGATACAGAAAAGACCCGTCAGAAACGTGAGTGCTATCGATAGGTCCAGGTAGCGCCCCGCATCACCCGCCGCGAGCGGTGCCACTGTCGCAGCGACAATCGCGCACGCCGCGGCGTCGGGATTGACGATCAACTGTCGTGACGAGCCGAACAAAGCATAAGCAACCGGTGGGAAAATGGCCGAGTAGATACCGACCACGGGTGGAAACCCGGCAAGCTGCGCGTAGGCGATGCCGATGGGCAGCGCCACCGCCGCTACCGACAAACCCGCAATTAGATCGTTCAGAAACCATTCCGGCTGATACGTCCGAGCAAGGCGAAGTCCTGGGAACCACGTTTCAATTTTCCGTAATGCCATGACAGAATTTCCAGAAGTATACTTGCGGACCGCCTTTAACTGAAGATGCTGAAAGATCTTTCTTCATCCTGTAAGAGCATCGGGACAAACGGAGGAGTGTTTCAAATCCTTCCTGATTCCAGGTTGACATCATGATGCCTATCTATAGCATCAAGACATGCGAACTACTCTGACCCTGGATGACGACGTGGCGGCAAAACTGAAGGCGGAATCTCGCCGCGCCGGCCGGCCTTTTCGCGAGGTCGTCAACGAAACGTTGCGCCGTGGATTCGCTCACCAGCGTGCTCGCCGCCCACGGCAAGCCTTCAAGGTAGTGGTGCGCGATCTCGGCAACCTCCGGCCGGGGCTTTCTCTGGACAACATTGCGGAGCTGATCGAGCAAGTAGAAGGGCCGCTTCAGCGGTGATCCTCGTCGACGCGAACCTGCTGTACGCCTACCATGAGCGAGCCGAGCATCACGTTGCGAGCCGTGCGTGGCTCGAAGCGGTTCTCTCGGGGCCCGAGATGGTTTGCTTCGCCTGGCTGACGCTGTGGACCTTCCTGCGCATCGGCACAAATCCCCGCGTATTCGAGCATCCGCTCTCGACATCGGAGGCTGAGACGCTGATTTCCTCTTGGCTCGCCCAACCCGCCACCGGCATCCTCGATCCGGGCGAGTGCCATTGGGAAGTCCTGCGCGGCTTGGTGCGCGAGGGCCAGGCCGGTGGCCCACTTGTCATGGATGCTGTTATCGCCGCAATTGCGCTGGAACATGGCGCCACGCTTTACACGACAGACCGCGACTTCTCGCGGTTTACCGGGCTTAAGTGGACGAATCCTCTCGCCGCTCGCGGCTGACGCCTCGCACGCTATCTTTGGCTCACACAATTGCCTCTGAAACTTCCATTCACCACATTGACATCAGTTCCTTCGGTTGTTGTGGTTGCTTTTGCTTGAGGCGACGGCTCGGAGGTGTGCTTCAGACGCTCCCATAGTGATCGATAGGAAGTTCAATTAGGGTTTCATGGACCTATTTCCTAGGATTAGAATATCCAGGCTTGGTGGAAGCGGATGTCAGAAACACGACCAGAATCTGCTGGACATCTTTGCAGATCAACTTTCGACACGGGGCTTCAGATGAGCCTCCAAGATTCTCACGATCTGAGTACAAAAGGCGTGGTCGGCGCACAGAAGGCATCCGATGTATGATAGTGGTATCGGGTTTTCGGCATTGACTCACTCATCCCTTCACGGGAAGCTAGGATTATGCCCATAGTGCGACTAACAAAACCGATAGAGCACTCTAATACAGATTTGCGGGCTACGAAGCTTGAGAAACCGAAGCCTCTTGGGCGAAGGCAACTTTTAAAAAGGCCGTCTCAGCTTTTCAAGGTGATTGCAAATCTAAGGCACAGGTCTGCGTTACGTACGCTATGCATGAAACCCAAAGAAATCACGAGAATCGTCTGGAGGTTGGTCAACCTTTCCGGCAGTCTGGAAGGGATAATGCAGCCTTTGAATATGGGGTTCTTGTTGATTCGCCTCGATGGGGTATGATTATCATTGGTCTGTAGTGTTATTAAAGTTACCGCCTTGCGCATTGTCAGCACCGATATCGCTGCAATAAGGACACCAAGTGAACGATAGGCCGCACGCAAATCCAGATCCGGCACAGCAAGCTGGCGTAGCCAGCTCCACCGAGGAGCCGCTTAACCAGAGTACTGTTTCTGCGCTTGAGTTGCGTCAGCTATTCGACGGCTCCGGCTCGTTGCTTACACGCCGCCTTGGGGAATTGCTTCCCGTGGCCGTTTACATATGCGAGGTCCCAGCTGGAACCATCACTTACTACAATAGTCGGGCTGCTGCCC
>Ga0209466_1000254_pt1 | contig 12346 bp, 9 predicted proteins | sample PanSoiPlo30MoBio_FD_188323 | JGI IMG/M metagenome (GOLD analysis project Ga0209466, IMG submission 188323) | Tropical forest soil microbial communities from Panama analyzed to predict greenhouse gas emissions - Panama Soil Plot 30 MoBio (SPAdes)... | ecosystem: Environmental > Terrestrial > Soil...
TGCCGAGCATGCACCGTGACACAGTGAATCATTCCCCGGACAGCCCTGCCGCGTGCGGGGAGAGGTCGGATTCCGAGCGAAGCGAAGGAATCCGGGTGAGGGGGCGCGTCCGCGAGTCTGAGCCTGTGGACATGCCCCCTCACCCGACTTGCTTCGCTATGCTCGCGCTTCGCTCGCAAGTCGACCTCTCCCCGCACGCGGGGCGAGGTGGAGCCTGTTGCATGGCTCAGGCGTGACCATGCAGTTCGGCGTGCAGTTCTTCCCCAGCGTCGGGCCGGAGCAGAAGAGCGCCGACACCTATTTTGCCGAATCGCTGGCGCTGGCGGAGGAAGCCGATGCGCTCGGGTTCACGCACGCGCGCACGGTCGAGCACTATTTCGAGCCCTATGGCGGCTACACGCCGAACCCGATCGTCTTCCTGTCGGCGCTCTCGCAACGCACGCGGCGCATGCGCCTGGTCACCGGCGCGGTGCTGCCGGTGTTCAACCACCCGCTCAAGCTCGCCGGCGAGATCGCCATGCTCGACGCGTTGTCGGGCGGGCGTCTCGATGTCGGCTTCGCGCGCGCCTTCCTGCCACATGAGTTCCGCCGCTTCGGCATCTCGCCGGACGAATCCCAGGCGCGCTTTCGCGAGGGACTCGAACAGGTCGAGCTGCTGCTGACCACCGAGCACGTCACCCACCACGGCAAATTCCACGCCTTCGAGAACGTGACGTCGCTGCCGCGGCCGACGCAGAAACCGCGGCCGCCCTTCTATATCGCGGCGACGCAGACGCCCGAGACATTTGAATTCGCCGGGCGCGCCGGCCACGCCCTGATGGCGATCCCGATCGGGCCGTTGCGCGGGCTCATCGAGCGCTACCGCAGCGCCTGGAAGGAGGCGGGCCACCCGGGCGACGGCGTCGTCATGGTGGCGTTCCACATGTTCTGCCACCCCGACGCAAAGCTGGCGCGCGAGATCGCGCGCAAACCGTTCGAGACCTATTTCCGCGCGCTGAGCGAGGCGGCCGGCGACTGGATTACCGGCCCGGCTTCGAAGGACTACCGCGACTATGACAAGGCGGTCGAGCGCATGAAGGCGTTTACCGTGGAGACACAGATCCGAGCGGGTGGCGCCTGGATCGGCACGCCGGCCGAGATCCGCCGCATCATGGCGCGCGCGATCGAGCGCATTGGGCCGTTCGAGCACGCCTCGCTGCAGATCAATTTCGCCGACCTCGATTTCGCCGCGGCGCGCGACTCGCTGCGCCTGTTCGCCGCCGAGGTGATGCCGGCGATTGCGTGAGCGGATCAGTCCCGGGCGGTGGCCGCAAACCGTTCGAACCGCTCCAGCGCGCAGCGCGTCCAGGCCAGATCCTCGGCCAGGGTGCGGCCGCACCATTTCGCTTCGCCCGGCACGCCGCGCCGATAGGCGAGGAAGCTGAAGGCGCAGACCGCATTGTACAGCCAGATGCGGGTGAGGCTCAGCGGGCGAGCAACGGACGCGCCGTAGACCTCGAGGGCGGCGTCAAGCACGTGCTCCTCATCCCAGCAGAATACGAGATAGCGAAAGTCGTGATGACGGTCGGCCCAGGCGGCTCCGGAATAGTCGAATACGCCGGACACGTTGTTGTTCGCGGGATCGACCACCACGTTGTGGAAGCCGAGATCGGCATGGATGAGCACGCGATCGGCCGGATCGACCGCGACGTGCTCATAGATGTTCAGCGTCCGGTCAATCGCGGCGATCAACGACCGGTCATCCGTCACATCGTCAATGCGGTCCCGGATCCAGGCGCTGGACTCGGGCCAATTCACGCGCTCCGGCAGCCACTCCGCCACGTCGGCGCGGGTGATGCGCGTATGCTGCTCGGCAAGAATCTTTCCGAGCGTCCGCCCGAGCCGCCGCGCCAGCACAGGATCCTTGCTCGCCTCGGCAAACACGCCCCACGGATCGGTGCGTCCCGGCACGATGGCGCGCACGTCGTAGCCGTCCGGCGATTCACACAGGAGGCTCGGCGTCGCGAAGGTGCAACGCTCGGCGAGCAGGCGCAGCACCCTGCGTTCGATGGCTAGCGCTCGCTCTCCCTGCTCATCCGCGGGAAACCAGGCGATGCGATCGCCCGGAAGCTTGACCGCCCAGCGATCATCGCGCCGCTCGACGCTCAGGTCGCCAGGGTGAAGCGGAAGCCCGGCGGCGCGCAGGGCGCGACACGCAGCCTCCGCGGTCAGTGAGGCGAATCCGTGCTGCGGCCGCCTCATCCGGCACCTGCGACGGAAACGCGTGTGGCGTCGCTAGGCCGCCGCCGCCTTGCCCTTGGGCTGCACCTCGGCGGTGTAATCGTCCATCAACCGCTGGGTGATGGCGCCGGGCGTGAACCGCCACTGCGCGATTTCCGACACCGGCGTCACTTCCGCCGCGGTGCCGGTGATGAAGCATTCGGAGAAGCCGGTGAGCTCGTCCGGCATGATTCGCCGCTCCACCACCTCGATGCCGCGGCGCTTGGCCAGGTCGATGGCGGTGCGCCGGGTGATGCCGTCGAGGAAGCAGTCGGCGATCGGCGTATGAATTTTTCCGTCGCGGATGAAGAAGATGTTTGCGCCGGTGCATTCCGCCACCCTGCCCTCCCAGTCGAGCATCATGGCGTCGGCATAGCCTTTGCGCTCGGCCGCATGCTTGGAGACGGTGCAGATCATGTACAGGCCCGCGGCCTTGGCCAGGCACGGCGCAGTCCTGGGATCGGGCCGGCGATAGTCGGCGAGGTCGAGGCGGATGCCCTTGAGCCGCTCGGCGGGATCGAAATAGCTCGGCCATTCCCACGCCGCGATGGCGAGATGGATGGTGTTGTTCTGGGCCGAGACGCCCATCATCTCGGAGCCGCGCCAGGCCACCGGCCGGACATAGGCATTGGGTTTCCCGTTCCGCTCCACCACCAGCTGCTTGGCGGCGTCGATCTCGGCCACCGAATAGGGAATCTCGAAATCGAGGATGCGGGCCGACGCCTTGAGGCGCTCGGAATGCTCCGTCCCCTTGAAGATCTTTCCGCCATAGGCGCGCTCGCCTTCGAACACACAGCTCGCATAGTGCAGGCCGTGAGTGAGGACATGCACATTGGCATCGGTCCAGCGCACCAGCTTGCCGTCGTACCAAATCACGCCGTCGATCTTGTCATAGGACTGCGCCATGGCGTTTCGCTCCTGAAAAGTTCGAATCCGACGGACCGCCGGGCTGAGCTCGGAACAGACCGCCGATTTTGCGTCGTCGGCCAAGTCCCGATATGTTGGCTCCATGACAACGCGCTTATGGGGCAAGCGCAATGCCGCCTATCCATCCTGACGGCCGAGAACGATCCTTTCGCCGACAGGCCGTTCTGAGTAACAAACAAACCGAAATATGTCAACATGGCTGACATAATTATTTCGACCGGCCGGGCGATGGCAGATGAGACGGCGGCCGCGCCGGCCGTGGACGAGCCGACCTGGGACCTGATCGAGCTTCTGTTCTTCGCCTACCGCGACTTCGTCAGCGATCCGGACGAGGCATTGGCCCGATTCGGGTTCGGACGGGCGCACCACCGCGTCCTGCATTTCGTCAACCGCAATCCCGGGATGAAGGTTGCCGACCTGCTGGAAATCCTGAAGATCACCAAGCAGTCCCTGGGCCGCGTGCTCAAGCAGCTGGTGGACCAGGGCTATGTAGTGCAGAAGGAGGGCGAGAACGATCGCCGCCAGCGCCTTCTCTACGCCACGAGCAAAGGCGAAGCTCTGGCCATGCGGCTCGCCGCCCTGCAAACCGCGCGCATCGCCCGCGCTCTCGCCGAGCTCGGGCCGGGAACGCACGACGCCGCGCGCCGCTTCCTCACCGCCCTGCTGGACCCGGAAGGCCGCGACGAGGTCCTGCGCCTGATCGCGCGGGCGGACCGCACGCGGCGCGCCAGGGCCTGACCGCCATGGTGGTCGAGCCGATCACGCCAGCCGACGATGCGCCGCATCTCCTGGTCGTGGACGACGACCGACGCATCCGCGATCTGCTGTCGCGCTATCTCAACAGCGAGGGCTACCGCGTCACCACGGCGGAGACCGCCGCCGAGGCGCGCGCCAAGCTCGATGGCCTCAAGTTCGATCTCCTGATTCTCGACGTCATGATGCCGGGCGAATCCGGCTTCGACCTGGCGCGCGCCATCCGTGCGTCGTCGCGCGTGCCGATCCTGATGCTCACGGCGCGCGCCGAGGCGGAGAGCCGCATCGCGGGCCTCGAGCTCGGCGCCGACGACTACGTGTCCAAGCCGTTCGAGCCGCGCGAGCTGTCGCTGCGCGTCGGCAACATCCTGCGCCACGCGCGGCCGGCGCCGACCCCGCCGCGCGAATCGATCCGGTTCGGCAATTTCGTGTTTCACCTCTCGCGCGGCGAGTTGCGGCGGGGCGACGAGATCGTCCACCTCACGGACCGCGAGCGCGAGATGCTGCGTGTGCTCGCCGCCAGTCCGGGCGAGACGGTCCCGCGCGGCGCGCTCGCCGGCGACGGCGGATCGAGCAGCGACCGCGCCGTCGACGTCCAGGTCAATCGCCTGCGGCGAAAAATCGAGAGCAACCCCGCCAATCCGTTGTTCGTGCAGACGGTGCGCGGGATAGGCTATCGGCTGATGGTCCCGACATGACGACGCTCGATCTCGGATTGACGCTGCGCTCGGCAGGAGCCCGGCTGATCGACGTCTGGGATCGGTTCGGCCAATGGCTCAAGAGCTTCATGCCGACGGGCCTGTACGCCCGCTCGCTGCTCATCATCGTGACCCCGATGGTGATACTGCAGTCGGTGGTGGCCTTCGTGTTCATGGAGCGCCACTGGAACACGGTGACGTACCGGCTGTCCGCCGCCGTGACGCAGGACATCGCGGCGCTGATCGATTTCTATCGCAGTTCGGCGGATCTCTATCGCAACACCGACCCCGGCAAGCCGCCCGCCGAGACCAACGAGGCGCGAATTCAGCGCATCGCGCAGGAGCGCCTCGGCCTGAGCGTCGACTTCCTGCCTGGCGCCGACCTGCCGCCGACCGGGCCAAAACCCTTCTTCTCGCTGCTCGACCAGGCGCTGTCGCGCGAGATCAGCCGCCAGATCCGGCGGCCGTTCTGGATCGACACGGTGGGCCGGTCGTCGCTGGTCGAGATCCGCATCCAGCTCGACGACACGGTGATGCGGGTGTTCGCGCGGCGCAACGCGGCCTACGCGTCCAACTCGCACATCTTCCTGGTGTGGATGGTGGGGACGTCGGTGATCCTGCTCGGCGTCGCGATCCTGTTCCTGCGCAACCAGATCCGCCCGATCCTGGCGCTGGCCGACGCGGCGGAAAGCTTTGGCAAGGGCCGCGAGGTGCCGGATTTCCATCCGCGCGGCGCCCGCGAGGTGCGGCGGGCGGCGCACGCCTTCGTCGAGATGAAGCGGCGCGTCGAGCGCACCCTGGAGCAGCGCACCACCATGCTGGCCGGCGTCTCGCACGACCTGCGCACGCTGCTCACGCGGTTCAAGCTCGAGCTCGCGCTGCTCGATGATGGCCCCGAGCTCGCCGCGCTCAAGAAGGACGTCGACGAGATGGCACACATGATCGAGGCCTATCTGGCGTTCGCGCGCGGCGATTCCGGCGAGCCGGCGGCGCCCACCGACATGGCCGCCTTCCTGGAGGAGCTGCGCAGCGACGCCGAGCGGCACGGCCACAGCGCCAGCGTGGTGTTTCACGGCGTCCCGATCGTCACGGTGCGGCCGGCCGCCTTCAAGCGCTGCCTCGCCAACCTGGTGTCGAACGCGGCGCGCTTCGCGCCGTCGATCGCCATCACCGGGCATCGCGACCACCGCTACCTCACGGTCACGGTGGACGACGACGGCCCTGGCATCCCGCCGCCGTTGCGCGACGAGGTGTTCAAGCCGTTCTTCCGCGTCGACGACGCCCGCAATCAGGACGAAGGCGGCACCGGGCTCGGCCTCGCCATTGCGCGCGACATCGCCCGCTCGCATGGCGGCGACATTCTGTTGTCGGACAGCCCGATGGGGGGATTGCGCGCGACCGTGCGGGTGCCGGTGTAAGCGCTCGGAGCTTCCGTCGTCCCCGCGAAGGCGGGGATCCATGACCGCCATTCCGTGGAAAATCGGCAACGCAGGTGGTCATAGGTTCCCGCTTGCGCGGGAACGACGCCGAGGCTTACCGCCCTTCCCGCGCCCACGTGGCGGCGAGGCTGCCGACCAGCAGCAAGAGCCCGATCAGGCCGGCGAACACCGGCAGCACGCCGATCCCGCGCACCACGCTGGCGTCGCGCATCTTCAGTCCGATCCAGTCGTCGCCCTTGAACGTGTCGGTCGAGCGCACCGCCAGCACGCGTGGAACACCGGTGCCGCCGGTGAGCCGGCGCACGTCGCCGCCGGTGGCATTGGCGAGCGTGGCGAGCACGTCGGTGGTCGACGTGACCTCGGCGAACTCGCGCGGATTGGCTGGCCCGACATTGATCAGCGCCGTGAGCTTGCCGTCGGTGGCGCGCCACAGGCCGAGCTCGTTGGCATCGACGCTGCCGGTCCACAGGCCGGGCTCGGTGGCCTTGAGCGTCAAGCTCTGGGTGGCGCCCGACGGCTGGGTAAGCGTCACCTCGCCGACGCTGTCCTCCATGGTCTGGCGCCGCACCATGAGCTGCTTGCCCTGCACCGAGAGCCGCAGCGCCTCCTCTTCGAGGTCCGGCTGCTTCATCAGCCAGTGCGACAGCCGGCGCAGCAGGTCGAGGTGCGGCCCGCCGCCTTCGTAGCCGCGCGCCCACAGCCAGATGTGGTCCGACAGCACCAGCGCCACGCGCCCCTCGCCTTCGCGCGACAACACCAGCAGCGGCTTGCCGTCGGGGCCGTCCATGACGGCGGTGCCGCGCGCATCGCGCGTGTCGACCAGGCGGAAGAAACGGCTCCAGTGCGGCGGATCGCTGTCGGAGCCTTCCAGTCCGCGCGTCACCGGGTGGCGCTTGCCGAGATCGGTGAGGCGCGCGTGGAACGGCTGCTCGGTGGTGCGGCCGCTCGGCTCCGCCGGAAGGATCTGGTCGAGCGGCGTGCGCCAGATGCTGGTCTGGCTGGCATAGTCGGGCCCGGCCGCGACCAGGACGGCGCCGCCGTCGCGCACATAACGCGTGATGTTGTCGAAATAGATGATCGGCAGCACGCCCTGGCGCGCGTAGCGGTCGAAGATGATGAGTTGGAACTCGTTGATCTTCTGCTGGAACAGCTCGCGGGTCGGGAACGCGATCAGGGAGAGTTCGTTGATCGGCGTGCCGTCCTGCTTCTCGGGCGGGCGCAGGATGGTGAAATGCACGAGGTCGACGCTGGCGTCGGACTTGAGCAGGTTGCGCCAAGTGCGCTCGCCCGAGTGCGGCTCGCCCGAGACGAGCAGCACGCGCAGCTTGTCGCGAACGCCATCGATCACCACGACGGCGCGATTGTTGACCGGCGTGAGCTCGCCCTCGAGCTCCGAAGCCTCGATCTCGACGATGTTGGGGCCGGCATGCGGGACCGGCACCTGCACCCGCACCTGCTCGCCCGACGTGACGTTGCGCTCCTCGAGCTGCTCGCCGTCGCGGCTCACCCGGATGCGCGCGGACGACGCGCGCACCCCGGAGTCCTCGACGCGAAACACTATCGTCTGCGACTGGCCGACGATGCCGAAGCGCGGCGCGTTGATCAGCGCAACGCGGCGGTCGCGCTCGTCCGGACGGCCGGTGATCAGCGCGTGCACCGGCGCCGCGAACCCGAGCGCCGCGACTTCGCCCGGCACGTCGTGCACGCGGCCATCGGTGACCATGATGGCGCCAGCGACGCGGTCGGGCGGCACGTCGGCGAGCCCGGCCGCAAGCGCCGAGAACAGCCGCGTGCCGTCGGTCTCGCCGTCGGCCTGGCCGGCCTCGATCACCCGCACTTCGAGATTGTTGATGCGGCCGAGCCGCTGCATCAGCGCCTCGCGTGCGGCTTCCGTCTGCTTCTGGCGGTCGCCAAAACTCTGGCTCGGGCTGCGGTCGAGGACGATCGCGGCGACCGAGGACAAGGGCTCGCGGTCCTCGCGCGTGAGCGAGGGATTGGCGAGCGCCAGCGCCAGGAAGGCGAGCGCGATCGCCCGCACCCAGGCGCCGCGGCTGCGCACGACGATGAGAAGCGCGGCGACCGCCGCCGCAACGCCAATGGCCGTCCACAGCACGGCGGGCGGCACCAGTGGAGCGAACGAAATACCGAAACCCATTGCGGCTCCTACTGGCCCAGCCGCTCGAGCAGCGCCGGGACGTGCACCTGGTCGGCCTTGTAGTTGCCGGTCAGCGTGTACATCACGATGTTCACGCCGGCGCGGAACGCGAACTCGCGCTGGCGCGGCTCGCCCGGCACCAGCGGCAGCATCGGCTGGTTGTCGGGCCGCATCGCCCAGGCCCCGGCAAGGTCATTGGACGTGATCAGCACCGATGACACGCCGTCACCGGCGCGCGCAGGCCGCTGCGGCTCCTCCTCGCTCTCCGCCGGCAACGCCTCCACCCAGAGCTGGCCCGAGGTGTAGCGTCCGGGAAAATCCTTGAGCAGAAAGAACGTCTTGGTCAGCACGTGGTCGCGCGGCACCGGCTCCAGTTCGGGAATGTCGAGCGACGACAGAATCTGGCGCAGCGCCAGCATGCCGGGCCCGCGCGTGTCGCCGCCGACGCCGGGCGGCGCCGTGATGGCGTCGCGCGTGTCGAACAGCACGGTGCCGCCCTGTTTCATATAGGTGTCGACGCGGGCCAGGGCCTCGGCCGGCGGCCGCGCCACGCCGGGCACGATCGGCCAGTAGATCAACGGATAGAAGGCGAGTTCGTCGCGCCCGATGTCGAGGCCGATCGGCTCCCCCGCCTCGAGCGCGGTGCGCTGGGCGAGGAACATGGTCAGGCCCTGCAATCCGGCCTTGCTGATGGCGTCCACTTCGGCGTCGCCGGTGATGACATAGGCGAGCTTGGTCTCGGTGGTCGACTTCATGGCGACCTGATCGTCGGCCGGCCCGGCGCGCAGCCGGTCGGGCGGAGCTGCTGCCAGCGCGGCGGCGAGCAGCACGCCGGCCGCCATGCGGCGGGCCGGCAGCAGGCGGCGAATGCCGCCAGCCAACGAGAACACGACCAGCGCGTCGAGCACCAGCAGCGACAGCGCGGCGAGGAACAGCGGCGCGCGCAGGTCCTGCGGCTCGCCCTGGCGATAGGCCTCGCGGCGGGCATTGAGCGGGCCGAAGTCGACCGGGTTGAGCCGGTCGGACGGAGCCAGCGTGTTCACAGCCAGGAGTCCTTCCGGCGGGCCGTAGAATCCCGGCGGATGATCGGCGGTGCCGCGGCCGACGAAGTTCGCCGGCACCGGCCGCGCCGTCGGTGGCGGCGGACCGAACGCGCCGAACCCGTCGAGCACGCGGGTCGGCGGCACGACCTCGCGCTGGATGCGCGACGAGGAGGATGCGCCCGCTTCGGTCGCGGTGCTGGTGCCAGCCAGTTCGACGATGCGCTTGAGCATGTCGACGAAGGCCCCCGACAGCGGCAGGTTGGACCAGCGCGTATCGGCCGTGACGTGGAACAGCACCAAAACTCCCTTGCCGCGGCGCACGTAGGTGACCAACGGCGTGCCGTCAACCAGCGTCGCCCACGTGTGCTCGCTGAGCCCCGAGTCCGGCTCGGCCAGCACCTGCCGCGTCACCATCACGTCGTTCGGCACCGTCATGTTGGCGAACGGACCATCGCGCGAGAACGCCGCCAGCGGCTGCGGCTGGTCCCAGCTCAGGCTGCCGCCGAGAATGCGGCCGCCGCGCCTGAGCCTGACCGGCACCAGATCGTCGTCGGACCCGGCCAGCCGCGGGCCGGCGAACCGCACCAGCACGCCGCCATCGTCGATCCAGCGCGCCAGCCGGTCATGCACGTCGCCGGCAACGGTGCCGACATCGGCGAGGATCAGCATCGGCAGGTTCTGGTCTAAAAACTGCTTGACGGCTTCCGCCGGCGAAGTGCGATCGGCAATGCGCATGTCGGCAAAGGGTCCGAGCGCACGCGCCAGGTAATAGGTCGAGGCGAGCAGCGGCTGCGCGGTTTCACTGGTGGCGCCGGAGACGACGCCGACCGTACGCCGCCGCCAGCGCTTGTCGAGCAGTTGCACGGCGCCGGCCGAGCGCTCGCCGGCGATCTCCAGCCGCGCGATGTCGTTGCGGATTTCCACCGGCATATCGAACTGCGCATCGGCCTCGCGCTCGTCCGACTTGAAGGCGAAGCGGGCATCGGCGAGTGGCAGACCCTTGAGGTCGAGCGCGCGCACCACGCCGTTGTCGCCGCCATCGGTCGCCGCGCGCAGCACCTTGACCGTGAGCGCGCCAGCCGTGTTCTCCGCCGCGGCGAGCGCGCGCGCCGGCTCGATCCCGCCTTCGACGACCGTGACAGGGCGGCCGCTGGCCGCCTTGGCCAGGCCTTCGACGAACTCGGCCGAGCGGCCGAGGTCGACGCCGTCCGACAGCCAGAAGATCTCTGCCTCGGGCGTGGCGGCGAGAAAGCGCGTGATGGTCGGCAGCGCCTCGGCGCGTTCGATCGTGTGCGGCTTGGGCCGGATCTGGCCGAGCCGCACGCGCGCCGCGCCCGGCGTTTCGAGCGAGATGTCGCGCGCGGTTTCCGACAGGAGGATGATGGCGATCCCGGTCTTGTTGGTTTCGGCGCGGGCGACGAGATCCTCGGCCGTGCGCATGCGCTTGTCCCAGGTGGCGGCGGACGCCCAGCCGTCGTCGATCAGAAGCGCCGGCGGGGCGGCCGCCGATGACGTGGCAATGGGCGGATTCCATAGCGGCCCGGCCGCCGCGATGATCAGCAAGGCGGCCAGGGCCAGGCGCAGCAGCAGCAGCCACCATGGGGTGCGCGACGGCGTCTCCTCGCGCGGTGCGATGTCGAACAGGAGCCGCGTCGGCGGGAAGTGGACGCGCCGCGGCCGGGGCGGGATCAGCCGCAGCAGCCACCACAGCACCGGCAGGCTCAGCAGCCCGAGCAGCACCAGCGGTTCGGCGAACGCGAGCGGCAGCCCCATCATGGCTGGCCTCCGGTCAGCGGAACGCCATGCCAACGGTTGATGCCGGTTCCACGCGGGCCGGCCCCCATGCTGTTGTGCAGCCACAGCAGCAGGTCGGTCGCCGGGCGATCGGTGCGATGGATGGCGAACGACCAGCCGAGCCGGTCGGTCTCCGCCCGGATCTCGGTGCGGTGACGCTCGACCCTCAGCTCATAGTCGGCGCGCCAGGTCTCGGCGCGTCCTGCCGTGATGGCGCCGGCGCCCTCGGGCTCGAAGAATTCGATGCGTCCGGAGTATGGGAACGTCTCCTCGGCCGGATCGACGACCTGCACCACGTGTCCATGGGCGCCCGTCGCCGACAGCTGCGCGATGGTGGAATGAACCTCGCCGATCGGACTCCACAGGTCCGACAGCACGACGACCTCGGCCAGCGGCGACGGCGCGAACGACGGCGGCAGGCTTGCGCGCGGCAGCGGGTCATGCACGATCGCCTCGGCCATGCGCTCGATCACGTCGCGGCTGGCGGTCGGGCGCATGATGCCGGGAATTCCGATGCGCTCGCCGCCCTCGACCAGGACTTCCGCCAGCGCGAAGGCGACCACCAGGGCGCGGTCGAGCTTGGTCTCCCACACCATGGCCGAGGCGAACAGCATCGAGGGCGAGCGGTCGGGCCAGATCCACACCGTGTGCGCGGCCTCCCACTCCTGCTCGCGCACATAAAGGTGCTCGTCGCGCGCGGAGCGGCGCCAGTCGACGCGGTGCGCCGGCTCGCCGGAGACGAAGCGGCGGTATTGCCAGAAATTCTCGCCCGAACCCGCGCGCCGTCGCCCGTGCAATCCATGGATCACGGTCGCCGCCACCCGGCGCGCCTCGAGGATGAGGCGCGGGATGCTGGCCGCCAGCGAGTGCCCCTCGCCGGTCGCCCGCCGGGTTGCCTCCAGTTCGTGTTCGCTCGCGCCAGTCGCTTCGGCCATCGACTTACCCGATACGCGCCTTCAGCCGACCGATCACGCCATCAATGGTTTCGCCGTCGGCGCGTGCCGCGAAAGTGAGCGCCATGCGGTGCTTGAGCACCGGGGTGGCGAGATCGATCACGTCGTCGACCGATGGTGCAAACCGCCCTTCCAGCAGCGCGCGGGCGCGCACCGCCAGCATCAGCGCCTGGCTGGCGCGCGGCCCGGGGCCCCAGGCAATGAATTTTGCCGCGTCGCCGCCCTCGGGGCCGGGGCGCGCCGAGCGCACCAGTGCCAGGATGGCCTCGACCACCGACTCGCCGACGGGCAGCCGCCGCACGACGCGCTGCGCCGCGATCAGGTC
>Ga0209466_1000255_pt1 | contig 12312 bp, 11 predicted proteins | sample PanSoiPlo30MoBio_FD_188323 | JGI IMG/M metagenome (GOLD analysis project Ga0209466, IMG submission 188323) | Tropical forest soil microbial communities from Panama analyzed to predict greenhouse gas emissions - Panama Soil Plot 30 MoBio (SPAdes)... | ecosystem: Environmental > Terrestrial > Soil...
ACCGGGAAGAGGCGCCGAGTCGGCGCTCGGCGTGGCGGGCAGGATCGCTGTGGTGACCTTGCGTGATCATCTGGGCCGGCTTGCCGGTTGGGGTGAGCATTGTCGCTGGGGCCACGGCGGGCCTCAGCCTTCCCCGGCCTTAGCCCGGCCCGGGAGGTGCCCATGGCCACCACGTCCGCATCCACAGCTGTCGCCGCCATTGAGCCGGTGTTCACCGAGCCCGAGCGGCTCGCCCTGGCTGGGTTCTGGCCGGCTACACCGGCCTGACGCGCGAGGCGCTTGCGCCGCGGACCGCCCGGGCGATCGGCCTGGCCATCGGCGAGCACAGCGAGGGACCGGTCTTCCTGGCCGCCGGTGGCGGCTGGCTGGACCGGCACGGCACCAGGCGGATAGCCCGCCAAGCCCGGGATCACGAAGCCGGTCGGGCCGCAGCGGCCAGGCGGAGTTCAGGCCGTCATGGGCAGCGGACCCTGGTTGCCGGCAGGCTCCGCGTTGCGCGTAATGCATTGCCGCCGCCAATCGCCGCGATCAAGCCGCCGCCCGCACCGACGATCGAGTCCCGCCGTTCCGACAACTACTACCAGGTCAAGGCGACGATCTTCGGCGCCCTGATCGAGGCGATCGACCTCGCGCAGCTCGCCAAGCTCGACAGCGAATCGGCGCGCGAGGAAATCCGCGACATCGTCAACGAGATCATCGCGATCAAGAACATCGTGATGTCGATCTCCGAGCAGGAGGAACTGCTCGACGACATCTGCAACGACGTTCTCGGCTATGGTCCCTTGGAGCCGCTGCTGGCGCGCGACGACATCGCCGACATCATGGTGAACGGCGCCGAGACTGTGTTTATCGAAGTCGCCGGCAAGATTCAGAAGACCGGCATCCGCTTCCGCGACAACCAGCAGCTCCTCAACATCTGCCAGCGCATCGTCAGCCAGATCGGGCGCCGCGTCGACGAATCGTCGCCGATCTGCGACGCGCGCCTGCCCGACGGCTCGCGCGTCAATGCGATCGTGCCGCCGCTGTCGATCGACGGGCCTGCGCTCACCATTCGTAAGTTCAAGAAGGACAAGCTCACGCTCGAGCAACTGGTCAAGTTCGGCTCGATCACGCCGGAAGGCGCCGACGTGCTCAAGGTGATCGGTCGGTCGCGCGTCAACACCCTGATTTCCGGCGGTACCGGTTCGGGCAAGACCACGCTGCTCAACTGCCTCACCCGCTACATCGATCACGACGAGCGCATCATCACCTGCGAAGACGCCGCCGAGCTGCAGCTGCAGCAGCCGCACGTGGTGCGGCTAGAGACCCGGCCGCCCAACCTGGAAGGCGAAGGCCAGGTGACCATGCGTGATCTCGTGCGCAACTGTCTGCGTATGCGGCCCGAGCGCATCATCGTCGGCGAGGTACGCGGACCCGAGGCGTTCGACCTGCTGCAGGCGATGAACACCGGCCACGACGGTTCGATGGGCACGCTGCACGCCAACAACCCGCGCGAGGCCCTGTCGCGTCTCGAATCGATGATCACCATGGGCGGCTATTCGCTGCCGTCGAAGACCATTCGCGAAATGATCTGCGCCTCGGTTGACGTCATCGTGCAGGCGGCGCGCCTGCGCGACGGCTCGCGCCGCATTACCCACGTCACCGAGGTGATGGGCATGGAAGGTGACGTCATCATCACCCAGGACGTGTTCATCTACGAGATGCTCGGTGAGGACGCCCAGGGAAAGCTGATCGGACGCCATCGCTCGACCGGCATCGGCCGGCCGAAGTTCTGGGACCGCGCGCGCTACTACGGCGAGGAGGGGCGGCTCGCCGCCGCGCTCGACGCCGCCGAAGCTCCGGCCGACGGTCGCTGAGGAGCGGGGCCGCCATGAACATGCAGATGCTGGCCATGGCCTTCCTGTTCGCGGTCGCGGGCGGCGGCGTGGCATGGGTCTTCATTTATCCGATCCTGTCGGGCGACCGGAAGGCGGAAAAGCGCGTGGCCAGCGTCGGGCGGTCGGATGCCCCCGCCGCGCGGGCGTCACAACAACGCGCGGTGCAACGCTCGAAGCGCGAGCAGGTGGAAGAAAGCCTGAAAGAGCTCGAGTTGCGGCGGACCAAGGCCAAGAGCCTGCCGTTGTCGATGCGCATCAACCAAGCGGGCCTCAACTGGTCGAAGCAGCAGTTCTGGCTGATCAGTGCGGCGCTCGGCGTGGGGGCATGCGCCGCGGCGTTCTTTGGCGGCCTGGGCCCGCTTCCGGCGGCCGGCTTCGGCTTTGCGGCCGGCTTTGGCGCGCCGCGCTGGCTGCTGACCTTTCTGCGCAAGCGCCGCGAAAACAAGTTTCTCGAGGCGTTTCCCGATGCCGTCGACGTCATCGTGCGCGGCATCAAGGCCGGCCTGCCGCTGCTCGAAAGCATCAAGATCGTCGTCAACGATGCGCCCGAGCCGGTCAAGAGCGAGTTCCGCACCATCATCGAGACGCAGACCGTCGGCATTCCGGTCGGCGAAGCCTGCACCAAGGTCTACGAGCGCATCCCGCTGCCCGAGTGCAACTTCTTCGGCATCGTGATCAGCATCCAGCAGAAGTCGGGTGGTAACCTGTCGGAAGCGCTCGGCAACCTGTCCCGTGTGCTGCGCGACCGCAAGAAGATGAAGCAGAAGATCCAGGCCATGTCGATGGAGGCAAAGGCGTCGGCCAGCATCATCGGCGCGCTGCCTCCCTCGGTGATGGGCCTCGTCTATCTGACCGCGCCGGACTACATCGAGCTGCTGTGGACGCATCCGACCGGCCGCCTGCTGCTCGCCGGCTGCGCAGTGTGGATGCTCATCGGCGTCCTCGTCATGCGCAAGATGATCAACTTCGATTTCTGAGCCGCCATGATCGATCTCCTCATCGCCAAGCTGCACGACCCCAGGTTCATGGCGATGCTGTTTGCCGCGGTCGCCGCCTTCGCCACCGTGCTCACGCTGGCGATGCCCCTGCTCGCCGGCGACAACCTCGAAAAGCGGATGAAGACCGTTGCGATCGAGCGCGAGAAGATCCGCCAGCGCGAGCGTGAACGGCTGGCGCGCGGCGAAAAGGTCGCGCTGCGGACGTCGCCCAAGCAGTACATGAAGACGGTGGTGGAGCGCTTCAACCTGGCCAAGTGGGTCGGCCAGGAGGAGGCGCGCACGCTGCTCGTCCAGGCCGGACATCGCGGCCAGGGACCCTATGTGGCGTTCCTGTTCTTTCGCATGGTCACGCCGATCGTCGCCCTGGCGGTGACGGCGCTCTACGTCTTCTTCGGCGAGCTCGACCAGCCGCCGATGATCAAGATGCTGATGTGCCTGGCCGCCGCCTTTGCCGGCATGCAGGCGCCCAAGTTCTTCATCAAGAATCAGATCCAGCGCCGCCAGCTCTCGATCAAGCGCGCCTTCCCGGACGCGCTCGATCTGCTGTTGATCTGCGTGGAATCCGGCATGTCGATCGAAGCGGCATTTCGTCGCGTCAGCGGCGAGATCGGGTCGCAGTCGGTGCCGCTGGCCGAGGAACTGACCTTGACCACGGCCGAACTCTCCTACCTGCAGGAGCGCCGCCAGGCGTATGAGAACCTGGCCAAGCGGACCGACCTCGACGGCGTCAAGTCGGTCTGTATGGCGCTGCAGCAAGCCGAACGCTACGGCACCCCGCTCGGCACTGCCCTGCGCGTGATGGCCCAGGAGAATCGCGACATGCGCATGTCGGAGGCCGAAAAGAAGGCCGCCGCGCTGCCGCCCAAGCTGACCGTGCCGATGATCCTGTTCTTCCTGCCGGTCCTGTTCGTCGTCATTCTGGGACCGGCGGCGATCCGGGTCATGGCGATGAACTGACCTCTGGCGAATGGCGAGTGGCGAATAGCGAATGGAGCCGGGCGCTTTCTTTCCCATTCGCAATTCGCCATTTGACCCGTTTCAAATCCGCGTGATGCCGCGGCCCCCGGTTTCGCCCGAGAATCTTTCGCGATAGGCTTGCGCGGGGCGGCAGGACGGAGCTGCCGGGCACCCATCTCCTTTTCCAATTCACGCTCCTGACGGAGAGGACTCGCATGTTCGAGATTTCACGTCGTGATCTCGTGCTCAGCGCGGCCGGCGCCTATGCGGCGTTCGGGCTGGCCAAGCCAATCGCGTTCATCGGCGCCGCCGAGGCCCAGCAGGCGACGCCGGGCTTCAGGAAATACAAGATCGGCGACATCGAGGTCATCTCGCTCTATGACGGCGTGTGGGAGAAGCCGCACGACGAGAACTTCATCAAAGGCGCCAGCGTCGATGAGACCAAGGCGGCGCTCAGGGCCGGCGGACTCACCGATGCGTTCGTGCCGATTCCCTTCACGACCCTGGCGGTCAAGACCGGCGGCCGCCTGGTGCTGATCGACTCGGGGACAGGAGGCGGGCAGGTCGGCGGTCCCAAGGCGGGTCAACTGGCGCAGAACATGGCGGCGGCCGGACTCGACCCCAAGGACGTGAAGACCGTCATCGTCTCCCACTTCCATGGCGATCATATCTTCGGCCTGATGGCCAAGGACACCAACGCCCAGACGTTCCCGGAGGCCGAGATCATCGTGCCGGCCGCCGAGCTGAAATGGTGGACGCAGCCGGTCGATTCGATCCCACAGCCGCGGCGCGGCAACGCCCAGCGCGTGCAGGCCACGCTGCCCAACTGGAAGAACGTCAAGGTGGTCGACGGCGAGGCCGATGTGGCGCCCGGCATCCGCGCCATTCCGACCTTCGGCCATACCCAGGGCCACACGTCCCACATCATCAGCTCGGGCGGCAAGCAGCTCATTGCCACCGCCGACGCCACCAACATCCAGGCGCTGTTCGTCAAGAATCCGACGTGGCAGGCGGCGTTCGACCACGTGCCGGATCTGGCGGTGGAGACGCGCAAGAAACTGTTCGACCGCGCCGTCGCCGATAAGGCGATGGTGGCTGGCTATCACTGGGGCCTGCCGAACGTCGGCACCATTGCCAAGGACGGCAACGGGTTTGCGTTCACGCCGTCGCCGGGTGATGCCGCCTAGCGCCGCGTTTGCATTCGCACGCAACGGAAGGCCGCCTCATGAGGCGGCCTTCTTCTTTTGCGCACTGTGAGTGGTGAGTGGCGCGACCGTCGGGCTGCCAGCGTCAGCCGGCCGGGCGAGTTTTTTCCAGCTGTTCGGCTGCGCCAGCATCTGCCGGAGGTAGGCCACGTTGGTGGCGGCTTCCTCCGCCGGCAGGTCGGCGCGCGCGATCTTTTCGGCTTCATCGAAACGGCCCTGCAGCCCGACCACCAGGGCGAGATTCTGCCGCACCCGCCGGTCGGCGCCGTCGCGTCCCATGGCGCGACGCAGCGTCTCCTCGGCGCGCGGCAGGTTCTTGGACAGAGCGTAGGACAGTCCCAGATTGGACAGCACGGACGGCTCGTCGGGCACGATCCTGAGCGCGCTCTCGTAGTATTGCTGCGCTTCCTCCGGTCGCCCCATCTGATCGAGGACGGCGCCCTGGACGGAGAGAATGCGCCAGTCGGGCTGGTCCGGCGAGTGGGCGCGATTGAGCACCTCGAGCGCCTGCGGATAGGCGCCGGCATCGGCGAGGGCTCGGCCATAGGCGCCCAGCACGGCGTGGTTCTTCGGGTTGAGCAGCGAGGCTTGTTCCAGCACGGCCACCGCCTGGTTGCGTTGGCCGATCCGGCGCAACGCGATCGCATAGCGCATCGCCGCTTCCACATCCTGGTTGTTGGCGCGATAGCGCTCGCCGTAAATCTCGATGTCGCGGCGCCACTCGGCGTCGGAACGCGGCCCGGCCGGCATCGCGATCGAGCCGGTCGTGTCGGTCGAGCTCGTCGTCTTGCAGCCGGCGCCGGCTGCCGCCACGACGGCGGCAAGCGCGATCGACGCGAACACGCGGATTCTTCGGCTTCGCCGCATGCTTTCACCCCGCCGGGCCGGGCTGGACTCGGCTACCCTCAGCTACCCTCAGCTCTGTCAGCAATAAGGCGTTAACCCTAACGGCCGGTTAATCGCGCATAACGAGCGTGAGTGGCGAACCGCGAATGGATAGCGGTACGACTGGCCGCCCGCCTGCCGCGGCGTGCCCTTGTGGCGCCACATCGGGTTCGCTACTCACCCTATTCGCCATTCGCTACTCGTCACTCGCCCCATGCATCCCGCCTTCGTTGTTCGCGGCGAAGCCGCGCAGCAGGTCCCGATTTGGTTTGTCACCCCCGCCACCGAGGCAAAGGTGCGCGAGGGGCTGGGCGCGGCCGCGCGTGCCTTTGCGGCTGCGGCCGGCTTCGAAGCCCAGCCCGGCCGTCACCTGCTGCTGCCGGGAACCAACGCGCTGTCGGGCGTGCTGTTCGCCCTGGAGCCGGCCGACAAGCCGATCAAGGATTTTTTTGCCCCCGGGCGCCTGCCCGGCCTGCTGCCGGCCGGGACCTACCGCTTCGCCAATGCGGCGCACGATCAGCGCCTGGCGGCGCTCGCGTTCGCGCTCGGCTCCTATCGCTTCGGCCGCTACCGCAAGGTGGAGGACAAGGCCGTCAGGCTCGCGCTTCCCGACGGCGTCGACGGCGCCGATCTCACCCGCATCGCCGAGGGCGTGACGCTCGCCCGCGATCTGATCAACACGCCGGCCAACGATCTCGGTCCGGCCGAGCTGGAGGAAGCCGTGCGTGCGCTTGCCGCCCGCCACGGCGCGACCGTCCGCTCGATCGTCGGCGACGCCCTCGTGGCGGAAAACTTCCCGTTGATCCATGCAGTCGGCCGTGCGGCCGCGCGCGAGCCGCGCCTGGTCGACCTGACCTGGGGACGGCAAGGTGATCCAAAAATCACGCTGGTCGGCAAGGGCGTGTGCTTCGACACCGGCGGCCTCGACATCAAGCCGGAAAGCGCCATGCTGATCATGAAGAAGGACATGGGCGGCGCCGCCTGCGTGCTGGCGCTGGCGCACATGATCATGGACCGCGGTCTGCGCGTGCGCCTGCGCGTCCTGGTTCCGACCGTGGAGAATGCCATCGCCGGCAATGCCTTCCGTCCGCTCGACGTCTATCGCTCGCGCCAGGGTTTGACCGTCGAGATCGGCAATACCGACGCGGAAGGGCGCCTGATCCTCGCCGATGCGCTGGCGCTGGCCGACGAGGAGGCGCCCGAGCTCGTTGTCGACATGGCGACGCTCACCGGCGCCGCGCGCGTCGCGCTCGGTCCCGAGGTGCCGCCGTTCTATACCGATGATGACGCGTTGGCCGCCGCTCTCGCGCGCTGTGCCGCCGCCGAGAACGATCCGCTGTGGCGCATGCCGCTGTGGCGCCCCTACGAATCCATGCTCGAGTCGAAGACCGCCGACATCAACAACGTATCGTCGGGCAGCCAGGGCGGCTCGATCACGGCCGCGCTGTTTCTCAGCCGCTTCGTCAGCCGGGCGAAGGCGTGGCTCCACCTCGACGTCTATGGCTGGACGCCGTCGGCCAAATCGGCACGGCCGGAGGGCGGCGAATGCCAGGCCGCGCGCGCTCTCTACGCGCTGCTGGCGCAGCGCTATTCCGGCTGACCCGCCGCCCCGCGACTTGCGATCCGGCTTCGGCCAAAATAATACGGCCGCGAAACGAGTTTTTCCGGAGCTCGCGATGGCGGTCGAGATGCGGCCGGGCCAGGCACTGCGGCTGCTGCATGACCTCGCACAGGCGCTGGTCATCGACGATGCGCCCGATCTGTCGGCGCGGCAGCTCGCTGTCCTGCTCACCATCTATCTCGAGCCGCCGCCGCACACGGTGCGCGGACTCGCCGCCAAGCTGCGCGTCACCAAGCCGGTGATCACCCGCGCGCTCGACACCATGGGCAAGCTCGAGCTGGTGTCGCGCAAGCGCGATACCAGCGACCGTCGCAACGTCATCATCCAGCGCACCGTGAAAGGTGCTCTCTATGTGGAGAAACTCGGCGATCTCGTCGTCGCCAAGGCGCAGGAACTGCCGCGGTGACGGAAGCTTGCTAGGGCATGATCCCTCGAGCTTGACCCGAGGGATCATGCTCCAAGGATAAGCTATTGAGGCGAAGGGACTGCGAAGACATCGTCATGACGGCTTTTGATCCACGCATCACCCCGGCCCGGCCCGACCTCGCCGCCAGGCACCTGCAGGGCGTCGTCGCAGCGGCGCGCTTCGCGGACGGGCGGCCGCATGAGGTCGTCGAGCCGCAGGCGCCAGTGCGCCGCGCGCCGTCGCCCGATGCCACGCTGCTTACCGAAGCTCTGATGGGCGAGCGCGTTGTCGTCTACGAGACGACGGACGAGGGCTGGGCCTGGGGCCAGCTGCAAGCCGACGACTTCGTGGGCTGGCTGCCGGCCGCGGCGCTCGGCCCCGCGGGTGCGGCGCCGACCGACAAGGTTGCGGCGCTGCGCACGCTGGTGTTTCCCGGGCCCGACATCAAGCTGCCGCCGCTTGCCGGCCTGCCGCTTGGATCGCGGCTGACGATCGTCCGGCAGGACACGACCTTTGCCGTCACGGCGGGCGGCGGTTTCGTTCCGGCCCGCCATCTCGCTCGCCTCGACGCGACCGAGCCCGACGTGGTCGTGGTGGCCGAGCGCTTTCTCGGCGTGCCCTACCTGTGGGGCGGCAAGACCAGCCTCGGCCTCGACTGCTCCGGCCTGGTGCAGGTGGCGTTGACGGCCTGCGGCATCGCGTGCCCGCGCGACAGCGACATGCAGCAGCACTCGCTCGGCACGGCCGTCGCCGCCAACGAAGATTTCTCCAACCTGCGGCGCGGCGATCTCGTGTTCTGGCCGGGCCACGTCGCCATCATGTGCGACGCGACGGGCATCATCCATGCCAATGCACACCGCATGGCCGTAACGGTCGAGCCCTTGCCCGAAGCGATCGCGCGCATCCGCGCCACCGGATGCGAGGTCGCCGCCGTGAAGCGGCTGTGACCAAGGGTTGCGCCGATCCGACAGCCCGCATGATGGCTTTCAAATCGCCGCGGCCGGCATATCATGACGCGCAACCGGGGACGGGTCGTCGGCGCCCGGATGCACTTAATATCCGCGGCCGCGGTCGATCACATGGTCGAGCGGCTCGCCGCGCTCGAAGCGCGCGATCTGCGTGAGCACGTTGGCGGTCAACGCCCGCGGATCGGATTCCGCCGCGTTGTGCGGCGTGAGCGTGATGTTCGGGTGCGCCCACAACGGGCTCTCCGGCGGCAGCGGCTCGGTGGGGAACACGTCAAGGCTGGCGCCCGCGATCACGCCCTGGTCCAGTGCCGCCAGGATGTCGGCATCGACCTGCAGGCCGCCGCGCCCGGCGTTGATGAGGTAGGCGCCGCCCAGCGCGCCGTCGCGCTTCAGCTTCTGCAGCAGCGCCAGGTTGAGGATGCCTTGCGTGGCCGGCGTGAGCGGCAGCAGGCAGACCAGGATGTCGGTGCGCGCCAGAAAAGCGTCCAGTCCGGCGGCGCCATGGAACGTCTCGATGCCGGCCAGCGGGCTCCCGGTGCGGCTCCATCCGGCTACCTGGAAGCCGAGGCGGTGCAGCATCGCGGTGGCGTCGCGGCCAAGCACGCCGAGCCCCATGACGCCCACCGTCACTTCGCCGGCGGCGGGCTGGTGATGGTCGTGCCATACCCGCTGGCGCTGCTGCTGCTCGTACAACCTGACGCGCCGGTGCCGCATGAGCACATGCAGGACCACGTATTCGGTCATGCGGCGGGTCAGGTCCGGATCGACGATGCGTACGACCGGAACCGCGGGCAGGTGCGGATCGCCCATGAGGTGGTCGACGCCGGCGCCGAGCGAAAAGATGATCCGGAGGTTGGAAAATTCCGCCAGCAGCCCGTGCGGCGCCTTCCAGGCGCACGCATAGGCGACGTCGGCGCGGTTGCCGACGCGATCGGGCCACGATCGGATGTCGCGCGCGGGCGCCAGCGTGCGGAACCGCTCGTCCCAGCCTTGCGGGTTCCAACCGGTGATGGCGAGCAGGATGGCGGACGACATGGTGAGTAGTGAGCAGGGAATAGCGAGTGGTGGAACGTCGGCTGCGACAGGAGCAAGGAAGAGTATCTTCCTAATCACTCCTCACTATTCACTACTCACGTTCATTGCGCCACTACGCCTTCCGGGGCCGTGTCCAGATTGAAGGCGGCGGCGAACAGGGCGCGGGTGTAATCGCTCTTGGGATTGGCGAAGACGTCCGCGGCCGGCCCCTCCTCCATCACCTTGCCATTGCGCATGACGATCAAGCGGCTGGCCAGCGCGGCGACGACCTTGAGGTCGTGCGAGATGAACAGATACGTGAGATTGCGCCGCTTCTGCAGGTCGCGCAGGAGCTCGACGATCTGCGTCTGGATCAGCATGTCGAGGGCGCTGGTCGGCTCGTCCAGCACGACGAAGGTGGGCTCGAGCACGATGGCGCGCGCCACCGCGATGCGCTGGCGTTGGCCACCGGAGAACTCGTGCGGGTAGCGAAAGCGCGTGTCCGGATCGAGGCCGACGTCGCGCAGCGCCCGGATCACCCGGTGCTCGCGTTCCTCCGCCGGCATGTCCGGATGGTGCACCCAAAGACCTTCTTCGATGATGTCGGAGACCGACATGCGCGGACTGAGCGAGCCATAGGGGTCCTGAAATACGATCTGCATGTCGCGGCGGAACGGCCGCATGGCCTTGAACCTCAGGCCCTGGAGGGCGTTGCCCAGGAACACGATCGGCCCGTTCGAGGAGATCAACCGCAGGATGGCGAGGCCGAGCGTGGTCTTGCCCGAGCCCGATTCGCCGACCACGCCCAGCGTCTCGCCCTTGCGCACCGCGATGCTCACGCCATCGACCGCCTTGATGTGGCCGACTACCCGGCGCAACAGGCCGCGCTTGATCGGGAACCACACCTTCAGATCGCGCGTCTCGACCACGACCGGTGCATCGGGCTGCAGCGGCGCCGGATCGCGCTTCGGCTCGGCCGCCAGCAGCGCGTGCGTATATGGGTGCTGAGGCGAGGCGTACACGCGATCGACCTCGCCTTGCTCGACGATCTTGCCCTTGTTCATCACGCACACCTTGTCGGCGATCTTACGCACGATGCCGAGGTCGTGGGTGATGAACAGCATGCTCATGCCGAGCCGCGTTTGGAGATCCTTGAGGAGTTTCAGGATCTGCGCCTGCACGGTGACGTCGAGGGCGGTGGTCGGCTCGTCCGCGATGAGCAGGTCGGGCTCGTTGGCGAGCGCCATGGCGATCATCACGCGCTGGCGCTGCCCGCCCGAGAGCTGGTGCGGATAGCTGGCGAGCCGGCTCGGTGGGTCCGGGATGCCGCACAGGCCCAGGAGCTCGCAGATGCGCCGGCGCGCGGCCGCTCCGGTCGGTCCGCGGTGCAGGTCGAGAATCTCGCTGATTTGCCGCTCGATCGTATGCAGCGGATTGAGCGAGGTCATCGGCTCCTGAAAGATGATGGTGATGTCGTTGCCGCGCACGCGCCGGATGTCATTCTCGGACAGGCGGAGCAGTTCCTGACCCTTGAAATGAATGGTGCCGGACGGATGCTGCGCGGCCGGATAGGGCAGGAGCTTCAGGATCGACAGCGCCGTGACCGACTTGCCCGAGCCCGATTCGCCCACCAGCGCCACCGTCTCGCCCTTGACGATGTCGAACGACACGCGGTCGACCGCCAGCGTCTGGTTGGGCCCCTGGCGGAACGCCACCGAGAGGTCGCGCACGTCGAGCAGTTTTGTGTTGGCGGCATCCATCATCTGGCAAAGGTCTTTCGCGGATCGAAGGCGTCGCGCACCGCCTCGCCGATGAAGATGAGGAGCGACAGCATGATGGCCACCGTGAAGAAGGCCGTCAGCCCGAGCCACGGCGCCTGCACATTGGCCTTGCCCTGCGCCAGCAGCTCGCCCAGCGAAGGCGATCCCGGGGGCAGGCCGAAGCCCAGGAAGTCAAGCGCCGTCAGCGTCATCACCGAGGACGAGACGATGAATGGCAGGAACGTAAACGTCGCCACCATGGCGTTGGGCAGCAGGTGGCGGAACATGATGACGCGATTCGACACGCCGAGCGCGCGCGCCGCCTGGATGTATTCAAAATTGCGCCCGCGCAGGAATTCGGCGCGTACCAGGCCGACCAGCGACACCCAGGAGAACAGGAGGAGAATCCCGAGCAGCACGAAGAAGCCCGGCACCAGCACCGAGGAGATGATGAGCAGCAGGTAGAGCGGCGGAACCGACGTCCAGATTTCAATGAAACGCTGGAACAGGAGATCGGTCCAACCGCCGAAATAGCCCTGCACGGCGCCGGCGGCGACGCCGATGACCGACGACACGGCGGTCAGGATCAGGCCGAACAGCACCGAGATGCGGAAACCGTAG
>Ga0209466_1000256_pt1 | contig 12262 bp, 8 predicted proteins | sample PanSoiPlo30MoBio_FD_188323 | JGI IMG/M metagenome (GOLD analysis project Ga0209466, IMG submission 188323) | Tropical forest soil microbial communities from Panama analyzed to predict greenhouse gas emissions - Panama Soil Plot 30 MoBio (SPAdes)... | ecosystem: Environmental > Terrestrial > Soil...
GGCCCGTCATGGGCGAGAGCGGCGGCGATGCCGTCATTCACCTCGCCAGGATCTTCGAGTCTGATGCCCCGTATGCCGATGGCTTCGGCCATCGCCGCGAAATTCGGGTTATGGAGGTCCACTCCGAAATCGAGGAAGCCGGTGGACTTTTGTTCCAGCTCGACGAAGCCAAGCGTGCCGTTGTTGAACACCACGACTTTCACCGGAAGCCTGTATTGGGTGAGCGTGAGGAAATCGCCCATCAACATCGTGAAGCCGCCGTCGCCCGACAGCGAGATCACCTGACGGTTGGGGAAGGCGGCCTGGACGCCGATGCCTTGAGCCATCGCGTTGGCCATGGACCCGTGCCAGAACGAGCCCAAGAGCCGCCGCTTGCCATTCATCGCCAGATAGCGTGCCGCCCACACGGTCGGCAGGCCAACGTCGCAGGTGAAGACGGCGTCCTCTGCCGCCAGATCGCTGATCGCCTTGGCCACTTGCTGCGGATGGATCAGCCGCTTTCCGCGCTTACCGGCGGCGAGCTCGTCGAGCCCCTTGCGCGCCTTGGCGTAGTGCCGCTGCGCTTTGACGAGGTGCGTGTCGTCGCGCTTTTGCTTGAGCAGCGGTAGCAGCGCCGCCAGTGTCGTACGCACATCACCGACGATGCCGAGATCGACGGGAACGCGGCGGCCGATGTTCTCCGGCCGCAGATCGACCTGGGCGATGCGGGCACCGCCTCCCTCCGGATAGAATTGCCGATAGGGGAAATCGGTGCCGAGCATCAGCAGGGCGTCGCACTCGCGCATGGCGTAGTAGCCCGACGAGAAGCCGATGAGCCCGGTCATGCCGACGTCGTAAGGATTGTCCCATTCGACGTGTTCTTTGCCGCGGAGCGCGTGCACCATCGGTGCCTTGAGGCGCCCGCCGAGCGACAGCAGCTCGTCGTGCGCGCCCTGGCATCCCGAGCCGCACAGGATGGTGATGCGCTCATTGTCATTGAGCAGCGCGGCAAGCCGGCCCAGATCGTCGCGCGACGGCGTGACGACCGGCGGCTTTGGCAGCAGTCCCTCGACCTTGGGCGGTGGCGCAGCCGATGCTGGCTGCAAAGCGACGTCGCCCGGGATTACCACGACCGACACGCCACGCTTGCCGACCGCTTCGCGAATCGCGACCTCGAGGACACGCGGCATCTGATTGGGGCCTGACACGAATTCGCAATAGTGGCTGCACTCCTGGAAGAGCGTCTGCGGGTGGGTTTCCTGGAAATAGCCGCTACCGATCTCGGCCGAGGGTATCTGCGCGGCGATGCCGAGCACGGGAACACGCGAGCGATGACAGTCGAACAGCCCGTTGATGAGGTGCAGGTTGCCTGGCCCGCAGCTTCCCGCACAGACTGCGAGCTCGCCGGTCAGGTGTGCCTCGGCGCCGGCCGCGAAGGCGGCGACCTCTTCGTGCCGCACATGCACCCACTCGATCTTGCCTTGGCGGCGGACCGCGTCGGTCAGACCGTTCAGGCTGTCTCCGACAATCCCATAGATCCGCTTGACGCCAGCGGCGGCGAGGATGTCAGCGAATTGATCCGCAACGGTTCTCATGAAGGTTGCTCCGGGTTAGGCGCGTTCCACCGGCGGATCTTGGCCTGCAGCAGATCCGCGAAAAAGCCTCGCCGCATGCGACGCCGAAATCCTGAGATGCGCAATTTTGATGATTTGGAATGCCGCGATCTATTGCACGCCGGTCGCGCGGGATACGGCTATGGTTTGTCTGCCTTCACCTTGGCTTAGCTCGACCCGTTCGGCCTCTGAGACACTCCCGTCCACGCCGGTACCTCGGCCGTACTAGCGCATTGACCATCGGTAGCTGCCCGGGCTGACGCCGACACGCTCCCGGAATCGGCGAGCGCAATGGCTCTGATCCGCGAACCCGGACGCGAGCGCGACTTCCGAAAGCGACATGTCGGTGGCGGCCAGCAGGTCCTGCGCCCGTCGCACGCGACGTTGCACCAGATAATCGTGCGGAGTGACGCCCTGCGATTGCTTGAACGCACGGGCGAAGTGATACAGCGACAGTCCCGCGATCGTGGCCAGCGCCTGGACACTGATGTTTTCCGCCAGATGGGTCTCGATGAATTCGCGCACACGTCGCAGCGCGTGGGGCGGCAAGCCACCGCGAATCCGTGGGCGCAGTTGCATGACCGAAAAAGCAGCGGCTTCGCCGGTCGGCACGGGGATCTGCTTCGGCACTTTCCTTACTGGTGCAGCTGCCACCGCGACAGGTACCGCCACCGCTGTTGCCATTGACATGTCACTGCTCCGTCGACCATTCCCCTGCAGCAGATGCCATGAGCATCCGTCGTTCGCGTATTCGAAAGCCAGAATTTGCGCAGAGCCGCTCCGGCATCTGCGGACACATCTTCGATGATTTCGATCGGGGCGATCTATTGCACGCGGGTCGTGCGGACTACTCAAGTGGTTGCGCTGCCTGAACCTTGGTTCAGAGGCCGTGGCGACAAGGGGCCTCCAGGTCGTGGCCGTCGCTTGGCCATTTGTCCGTGAGCGACGAGGCACCGTGCCGACCTCCGAGGCCAGCGCCGATTGCAGCGATGTTCATCCGCGGCCGATCGCCTCCGGCCCAACAGGCACAGCCGAGCGCGCCCTGGAAAGATTTGAGGTCGCTGATCGGCAGTTTGCTCGACCATGCAGTGGCGTGATCATGCCCATGCATACTGCATGCGTTGGCGCAATGAGCCTGAACTTGGAAGCCATCGCGAGAAAGAGCCTCGCGAGCCGAGCCCTGGCAGAAGTCAAGGACTCATCGCGGCAAAATCGGCTGGACTTTCGATGTTGAGGAGCGCGCCCAGACGTTCGCGTGCGCGATGCACGCGGCTGCGGATGGTGCCGACAGGACAATGGGAGGCTTGCGCCGCTTCCTCGTACGAGAGGCCCGAGTAACCAACTGCGATCAGAGCCTCGCGCATCTCCTTTGGCAGCGTCAACAGCGCGGATCGCAGATCGGCACTTTCCACGTGTGCAATCTGGATTGGGCCGGTCGTCAGCCTTTCCGCATAGGTGCCATTGACATCTTCAACTTCTCTCCATCGCTTGCGGTGTTCGCTATAGAACTGGTTACGGAGAATCGTGATGAGCCACGGCAGCATGTCGGTTCGCGCGTCGAACAACCGGATCTTGTCACAGGCGAGGAGCAACGTCTGTTGAACCAGATCATCCGCCTGCTGCGCGCTGGAGAGCGAGACCGCAAATCGACGGAGGTGCGGTATGGCGGCGACCATGGCGTCGCGAATGGAACGGTCCGTATTCATGCGGTGGCTCCTCGTAGCGACCTGACGAACATTCCCGATCGACTCGTTTGCGGCGCGCCATGCCTCTCGCGCCATTTAGGCCCCGGCCCGCGCATGTAATGCAGCTCAGGCCGATAGGTATCGAGAAACCCCTTGCGCAGCTCGCGCCACGCTCCGACAAAGGCCGCAAGGATCGGCGGCCTACCGACCGGGCTTACCAGTCCGGCCAACCGTGCGGAGCGATTTGACGCCACGCGGATCATCACGAAACCTTCCGTATTACGCTCGAAGCCAAGCTGGCCAACCCGCAACTGCTGCATCAGGAAGCGCGTCGAACGAACGCGTTCAGTTTGCGCTCGATAATTCCCTGCTCCCGCCTCGCGCCGCTAAAGCCGTTCAGAAGCTGGATGGCGTAGGTTGTCGCCGCAATGCTGAGAGCGTTCGTGACCAGCAGGAAGACCACAGCCGCCTCGAGGAAGTTGATCATCTGCTCGCGAAACACGGCTGCCTCCATCTCTCTCAACGATCTGCAGTTTCGAAACCCGGAATCCTGCGCAGAGGCGCTCCTGCATCTGCGGATACATCTTCGCTGATTTTGATTGGGGCGATCTATTGCACGTGGGTAGTGCGGGATAACGATGTGGTTGGGCTGCCTGAACCTTGGTTTAGAGTCTTGGCGGGAAAGGGCTTCCGCACCGTGGGCCCTGCCTTTCGTGAGGTCGACCAGGGAGGATGGCGCGCGGCTTGGGAGCCGGGCCGCTGATCCACACGCGGACCGCCTGGTCGTACGAAGCGATCTTGGCAATTCCCGTCCGGGCCTAAACCAAAATTTATGGGACACGGCATTGCTCAGCGGCAATCTTCGGCGCAGGTTACGTAATTCGCATACGGGCGCGACGGAATTGCCGGGCGTGCCCGCACGGCGGGTTCCGCGAACTGCCGGAAGCCGAATGCCGAAAGCGTCATTGATCTCGATCGTTGAGGATGATCCGTTCTTTCGCGAGTCCATGCGAAGATTCATGCGATCGCTGGGGTACAATGCCGAGGCGTTCCCGTCGGCAGCCGATTTCCTCGCATCCCCTCGTCTCGCCGAAACAGGCTGCCTGATCGCTGATGTCCATATGCCTGCGATGAGCGGACCCGAGCTTCACAGACACCTCATGGATGCGGGGTACGCGATTCCGACGATCCTCGTGACGGCCTACCCCGATGACGACGTCCGCGCCCGTGCTCTGAAGGATGGGGTCATTGGCTATCTTCGCAAGCCGATTGATGAGAACCATCTGATGCGGTGTCTTCGTGCGGCTCTCCAGTCTGGTGAGCCGCCTGAGCAGAAGTCGTGAGTTCCCTTTCTGCGCCAGGCAAGGTGAACTGAAATGCGGCGCCGCGAGGTTCGTTCGTTTCTGCCCATAGCCGGCCCCGATGGGCATCGATGATGGACGAGCAGATTGCCAGCCCCATGCCCATTCCGCTGGACTTCGTCGTGTAGAAAGCCTGGAAAACGCGATGGAGATGTTCCGTATCGATGCCCGGCCCGGAATCGCGCACGGCCACCAGGACGCCGCCTGTTTGGCTTTGCTCGGTGCTGATCGACAACTCTCGCGTCCCTGCCTCGACCGAGCTCATTGCCTCGACCGCATTCAGGATCAGATTCGTGACGACTTGTTGCAGTTGAACACGATCGCCCTGGACGGGAGACAACCCCTCGGCAAGGCGGGTTCGGACCGAGACTCCATTCTCGGTGATTGCACCGCGCGCCAATGCGATCACCTCGTTGATCGCGTCATTGAGATCAAGACGATCCTTTCGCGGAGGCGCTTTCTTGATGAAGTCGCGGATCCCGTCGACGATGTCTCCGGCTCGATCGGCATCGCTCACGACGCAGGCGAGCGCGTCTCTGACCTCGCCCAGATCCGGCGGCTGCCTTTCTAAGAAGTTCAGGGCTGCACGGGCATTGTTGCGTGCGGCAGCGATCGGCTGCTTGACTTCGTGAGCGATCGAAGCGGTGAGCTCACCGAACGTGTTTACGCGACTCACATGGGCAAGTTCGGCCTGCACTGCCCGCAACGATTCCTCTGTTCGTTGCGCGCGCATGATTGCTGTCACATCGGTGCCGGTGCCGCGGTAGCCACGGAATTCTCCGTTGGTGTCAAACACCGGCTTGCCGCTGGCCTTCACGTACATTGGAGAGCCATTGCCGCCCACCGAGCAATATACGAAGTCACGGAACGGCCTGCGCGAATCGAGAGTTGCCCAAAGAAGCCGCCACTTCTCCGGTTCCGTTTCAAGGTCAAGAGCGTGGTCCGAGCACACCGTGCCGATGCGCTCCGCCGGGTCCGAACCAAACGCATTCTCGGTCAACTGCGTGAACTTATAGTCCGGGCCGATCTCCCAAAACCAATCGGACGCGGTTTCGGCGTAGTCGCGGAACCTCGCTTCACTTTCCCGCAATGCTTCCTCGGCGCGCTTGCGTTCCGTGACATCGACGTTTGTGCCAACCACCTCGACAAGGTCTCCATGCGCGGAGAACAGATGATGGCCAATTGCTTCGACATATTTGACCGTCCCATCGGGCAGCACGATTCTGAAATCGACCTCGTAATCGCTTTTATCCTGCAGTGCCTTCTGAACCTTTTCGTACACCCCCCCGCGATCGTCCGGGTGGATCCGTTGCCCCACAATTTCCCGGTTTGGGAGGCCCTGCATCGGATCGAACCCCCAGATTCGGTAACACTCCTCCGACCAATGGAGAATTTTGCTCATACCCGGGCTCAAGGCCCAGGAACCGATGTGGCTCAGCCTCTGTGCTTCGGCCAGATTGGTTTCGCTGCGGCGCAGAGCTTCCGCGCTCTCGCGGAGCGCCTCTTCGGCCCGCTTGCGCTCGGTCAAATCGAGCACGAACGCGACGCCCTCGTTGCCGGTTTCTTCGAACAGCGCGCCGCCAATCAGCACCGGCATGCGGCTGCCGTCTTTGCGGAAATACTCCTTCTCGAACGGCTGAAAGGTCCCGGTTGAGCGCAGCTCCGCCAACCCGCGTTCGCTCCGATCGCGCCACTCGGCCGGCGTGAGATCCGTCCAGCGGATGCGCCCTGCGACGAGGTCTTCATGATCGTACCTCACCATGCGGAGAAATGCGTCATTGGCCTCGATGATCCGGCCTTCGAAATCCCAGATGATGATGCCGATGATATTGGCGTCGACCAGGTGCCGAATCTTCGCCTCGCTCTCCCGCAATGCTTCCTCGGCGCGTTTGCGTTCCGTGACATCGACGTTTGTGCCGATCACCTCGACAAGCTCTCCATGCGCGGAGAACACATAATGGCCAAGTGCTTCGAGATATTTGATTGTCCCATCGGGTAGAACGATTCTGAACGCGCCCTCGTAATCTCTCTTCTGCTGCAATGCTTCTTGGGTCTCTTTGTACACCCTGTCCCGGTCGTCTGGATGGATCCGCTGCCACAGAGTGTCCTGGTTCGGAAGACCCTGCAGCGGATCGAGCCCCCAGATTCGGTAGCTTTCTTCCGACCAATACAGGGTCGTTGTCGCGTTGAAGGCCCAGGTCCCGGTGTGGCTCAGCCTCTGTGCTTCGGCCAGATAAGCTTCGCTTTGACGCAGCCTTCCCTCGGTTCGCTTCAGATTCTCAATATCGATGTTTGTTCCATACCACCTGACGATCCTTCCCGTTTTGTCACGCAGCGGGTTGGCACGGTTCAGGAACCATCGATATTCACCATCGGGACGTCGATATCGCGCTTCGGTCTCGAACGGGATACCCGTCGATACCGACTTTTGCCAACTTTCCAGATGGTGCGCAGCATCGTCGGGATGAAGCAGCTTCGCCCGGCCGGCGCCTCGCGCCTCCTGCAAGGAAAGATTGAAATAGGTCAACCAACGCTGATTGAGGAAATCGCAATATCCGTCGGGCAAGTCGGACCAGAGGAATACCGGTGCATTATCCATAATGGCACGCAGCTCGTGTTCCGCCTGCGAGGTTTGTGCTTCGACCAGGCGCCGACTCTTCGCTTCGCGTTCTGCGAGATCGCGGTACAAACGGGTATTCTCCAGCGACATCGCGGCTTGAGAGGCGAGCAGCTTCAGCACAGCGATCCGAGCCGGCGCGAAAACGCCTGGCGTCAATTTGTTCTCGAGGTAGAGCACCCCCATCAGTTGGCCCTGGTTGAGCAACGGCATGCAGAGAATGGAACGCGCATGGTGCTGTCGGATGTATGGGTCGGCGGAAAACGGATTACGAGCCGTGGCATCGTCGAGAATCACACTCTCGTTTGCACGCACGACATACTGGATGACCGATTCCGGCAGCAGCGCCGCGGTCATGGCCTCGTCGTGCAGCGTAACGACGATCCCGTTGCCACCTGTGTTGGCTTGCGCAGCGATGCGCAGTTCGCTCCATCGCGGCAGAGCGAGCACGCCGCGCTCAGCGCCTGCTTGCTCGAGCGCCGTGCGCATGAGAATTTCGAGCAGCTTTTCGTGGACCAACTCGCCCGATAACGCTTGCGAGACCTTGAGCACGGTGGCGAGGTCCAGATGCTCGGCCGGCGCCCCGATCGTGCCGGTCGGAGCCGGTGCACGGCTGCCATCCGGATGCTCGCCGTTCGGCGAAAATGCCATCATTGTCAGACTCCGGCGCTGGGCTCGTGGGTTGCGCACACAAAAGCGAAGGCCTGTCCGATGGGGTGAACATCCCACCTATGATCGAGCTTCTCTTGGAGGAATTTGATCCGGCGAGGAGGTTTTTGCTGTTTTGGCAGGTTTGTGTGGGGACGCGATTTGAAAACCACATATGCCTCCCCAGCGACGGTCGGGCTCAAATGCTCGAAATCTGGCGAGAAGCTCCGAGGGGATCGGCTACGGGCATTTGATGCCGAAACCCCTCTGTTAGTTTCGCTCCTGACCGAGGGCATTGCGGGGCAGACCTGGGCGCTTCGCGCAATGCCCTCATGGGGCACTCTGCGGCGCCTGGGGAGCAGGTAAAGCCTGGTCAGCGAATGCGACCAGAGCCTGGCTAGCGTTGTTGCGACGACCGAAACTCTCGAGGCGTCGTGCCGAGCCTGTGGCGGAAATGACGCGTCAAGTGGCTTTGGTCGGAAAAGCCTGTGGCATAGGCAATTTCCGATAGCGAGAGATCCGTTCGGGCCAACATTTCCTGGGCTCGTTCGACGCGCTTTTGCGTCAGATAGTGGTGTGGGGTGACACCGGCGGATTGCTTAAATTCTCGCGCAAAATGATGCATCGATAGTCCGGCGACTGAAGACAGCGTTGTCAGATCTATATTTTCGCTCAGATGGACGTCCACGTATTCCCGTACCCGACGCATCGCTCCAGCCGACAGTCCACCGTGTGCTTGCGATGCCGGCGCCAACTTCAGAAGGGTGTCCATCGAGTCCATGCGTGGGCGTGTCTGCAGGTTGATGTCTGTTGGATTGCTCGACGCGCCCACAATGTCATGGGGTGGAGTCACAAGCGCGGGGCGGCTGTCGTGGCTGCCGGCAATCACCAAGCGCGTACAGATATCGCTCCGGTCCTTGCGCCGAAAAAGGTTGGGGTCTCGTTCGAAGATCGTCCACAAGCTGACACCGGCCCGCAGCCCGCGGTCATCGAGCAACAGGGACGTGCGCGCGACCCGGTTTGCGCCGACGATGCGTTGGTTGCCGTCAATCGCCAGCAGCATGCCTGGAACGCCGCCATCGGGCGGCGCTAGCGCGACGATCCACTCTCGACGGAACTGCTGTCGAAAGAATCGCTCTTCTATGGCGCGCGCCGATCTTACTGTCAGCGGGCCAGTCAGCGCGTGCGCTCGTTCCGAGAGTTCGGGATCAATGGCGGATACGTCCAAGATTGCCATGAGTCTTCCATCGACGCCGAACACCGGCGCGCCGGAGCAGCTCAAGTTTATGTGTCGCGATCTAAAATGCTGGCTTCTGTGGACAGTGACGGGGCGCTCTTCGACAATGCATGTGCCGATGCCGTTCGTGCCCTCCACGTCCTCGGACCAGACGCCGCCGAGCCACGTTCCCCAATATTCGAAGCGGCTTGCCTGCGCACCTTCGCCGCGATGCTCGACTGCGACGCCCGAGCCATCACAAAACAAGACGGTGTATCCAGCCTCTCGAACCACCGTGTATAATTGATCGATCTCCTCCTGGGCGCTGAGGATGAGCTCATCCAGCGGTTGGCGAAAATTTTTCAGCTCACCAGACGTGAGGATGTTTGGCGCTCTGCTGTCGCCTGGATCGACGCCGTGTCTATTCGCTGATCGTTGCCAGGACCTGGATACATCCTCAACGCCTGACGGAGGCGTCGCGCCCTCGGCAACCGAGTGGACTTGCTCAGCGTGCCTTGCACCAGCGTCCAGTGGGCCAGCAGAGCGCTCCGAGATTACCATCACCTGGTGCATCTGGACACCCTCCTGGGGACCGCACGCCTCCCGTCCTGCCGCGGCAAGCCGCCACTGCCGCCACACTCCTGCGGTTCTCCGCCTATGAAGAATCCTACAGCCTCACCTCCGCGCCTATCCCCCGAACGGGGGACCGAAGAGTGGCCCCAGGATATGCCTTCGCCGCGCGGTCGCAAGCGTCAGGATTCGTTTGCCATGCGAACTTGATGCCGATGGGATGGGACGGGAAAGGGCATCAGCCGTGCAGCTTGTTGGCGGTCTCCGCAATCTTGCGGCCCTGGTAGCGGGCCCCCTGGAGCTCGTTCGCGGTCGGCAGGCGCGAGCCATCGCCGCCGGCGATCGTCGTGGCGCCGTAGGGCGAGCCGCCGGTAATCTCGTCAAGCGTCATCTGCCCGGCATGGCCGTAATCGAGACCGACCACCACCATGCCGAAGTGCAGCAGATTGGTGATGATGGAGAACAGCGTCGTCTCCTGTCCGCCATGTTGCGTGGCGGTCGACGTAAATGCGCCGCCGACTTTGCCATGCAGTGCTCCGCGCATCCAAAGCCCGCCGGCCTGGTCGAGGAAATTGGCCATCTGCGATGGCAGCCGGCCAAACCGGGTGCCGGCGCCCACGATGATCGCGTCATAGGCAGCGAGGTCCTCGACCTTCGCGATCGGCGCGGCCTGATCGAGCTTGAAGTGTGACTTCCGCGCGATCTCCTCGGGCACCAGCTCGGGCCGCGCTTGATGTCAACCTGCGCACCAGCCTGCCGCGCACCCTCAGCAACGGCATTTGCCATCGCTTCGATATGGCCGTAGGCAGAATAGTAAAGAACCAGAACCTTCGACATGACCCCTCCTTTTGTATGGCGCCGCCGACCTGTCTTACGGCACGTCGACCATCACGAGCTCCGAATCCTCGATGGCCGTGATCCTGACGACGGCGACATCTTTGATGGCGGCACCGTCCACCTCGCGCAGCACCGCTGCATTGGCTAAAGCTATACGGCGAGATCGGAGACTTGGCGCTTCACCAAGGACGGCAAGTCCGCCACGATACGGCCGTCAGGGCCTTTTCGGGCGAACAACGGGGACGCGATGTTGCCGGCCCTGATTGCTGGGACCGGCCTCGGTATCCTGCCTGAATTCATTTTAACGCGAGGCACTCGCCGCCGGCCGGCTGGAGAGGCTGCTGCCCGATTGGGCTCTTCCACTCGGCGCCGTCTACTGGGTAACGCCGCCAGGGGGACCTCGGCCGAAGCGGATCGAAGTCCTCGGCGACTCCCTGTTCGAGAAGCTGTCCCACCATACCAGGCGACGAGCGCGATCCACGGCCAGACCGTGCTGACGCCGGGCAGCAAAGGTAAGCGACGATGAAGTCTCTCGGGTCGTCGTGGCATCACCTGCCGCTGGCAACGCCTTATCGTTGTGGGCGGCTGAACCGGACACAGGGTGCGCCGCGTTTGTCCATTCGAATTTCCCGCTTTCTGATTTTGCAGGACAGCTTTAGCGTCTCGCGACCAGACGCAGCGAGGCTACTGACCGACCCTTCGCTCCGTCGTGAACTTGTTTTCGATGTCCTCCATGAGCGGACGCGATTGCAGATGGCGCTTCGTACGACATTGGCACTGCCGCGGGGCGCCTTGCCAGGGCCTTCGAACCGTCGGGCAGGCGGCGCGCGATCGCCTCGAGTTCTCCGCTTTCCCTGAGCTTTTCCAACGCGTAAGCCCGCGTGACGTGGCTCAGCCAGAAGCGCGGCTGCGCCTCCCTCATCACCGAGGCGATGAGCGACTTTGAGACCAGCTCGGTCACTTCATCGACCATAAGAGAGTCCGGTCGGGCCTGATCGGAAACGATGGCGACGGCATCCTGCAAGGTAAACTCACCGGGGAAGACGGAGAGCCGGCGCAACACGACCTGCTGCTTATCCGTGAGCAGGCCATGGCTCCAATCGAGGGTGGCGCGGATGGTCTGCTGCCGCGCCGGCCCGGTTCGATAGCCGGCAATGAGCAGGCGCAGAGGCTGTTTCAGCCCGGCCGCGACCGCGGCAATGCCCAGCGAGCTGACGCGGCGCGCCGCAAGCTCGATCGCAAGCGGAAGGCCATCGAGCGTGTCGCAGATGTCGGAGACGGCCGCAGCATCCGCGTCATTGAGGGCGAACTCGCCGATGCAAGCGGCGGTGCGCTCGAGGAACAGCTCGACCGCCGGAAAGCCATGCGCCCGCTCGGTGCTCGCGCAATCGCCGGGCGGGCTCTCAAGCCCGGCGAGCCGGCACAGCTGCTCGCCTGCCGTGTGCAACGGCTCGCGGCTGGTTGCCAGGATGTGAACGCCCGGCGCCTCGCGCAGAATCGCAGCCACCAGAGCGGCTACCGCCGCGACGGCGTGCTCGCACGTGTCGAGTACAAGCAACATCTGTTTGTCTCGGAGGGCGGTGACCAGGTTCGCCGGCAACTTTTCCCGATCCAGCTCCAGCCCCAGAACCGACGCGACAGCGCCGGCGACGTGAGCGGGCCGCTGGCGATGATCACTACGCCATCGGGAATCGACTCGACCTCCTCGCGCACGATCGAAATGCGCGGATGGTCTG
>Ga0209466_1000257_pt1 | contig 12253 bp, 10 predicted proteins | sample PanSoiPlo30MoBio_FD_188323 | JGI IMG/M metagenome (GOLD analysis project Ga0209466, IMG submission 188323) | Tropical forest soil microbial communities from Panama analyzed to predict greenhouse gas emissions - Panama Soil Plot 30 MoBio (SPAdes)... | ecosystem: Environmental > Terrestrial > Soil...
GGTCTTTTTTCCTTGAAGCTTGTCGCTGTAGAAGTTCGCGATGCCCTCCTCGGCGGTCTGAGCGGTCGCGATCCCAAGGTTCCACGCAATCGCAAGACTTACGATAGCGATCACTATGCCAAGCTGTTTCGTGACGTAAACTTTCATCTAGAACTCCTTTCTTGTTAACTTCGCAGAGGAACGTTTTTGAGAAAACATCTTGTTTGTTTTGCTCGTATGCTAAGCGTGATTCTTGGGTCATCCATCCTTCGCTGGCATCTCAGTATTCCAGTAGCTTGCGGTACACCATCAGGCGCTTCCTGTTTTTTGGGTTCCAAATCCCTTAGGAGTTTTCGAAAAACCTCAAGGAGCTACTCACTTAGTAGGACCAACAAGCGTCTAGGGGCGGGACAATAGTCTGCGCGGAATGCAACATATGAAAAGCTTGGGGTTGTACATTAACCAGAACCTTCCACGAAGGCCTCTTCGCGCGTCTTGCTAAACGCCGGGATCAGCACCGTGCACATGGCCAGCACGGCCAACGCGAGCAGCGTCGCGCTAATTGGGCGGCGCAAGAAGACTGTCGGGTCGCCGCGGGAAAGCAACATGGCGCGGCGAAGATATTCCTCCATCAAGGGGCCAAGGATAAAGGCCAACAGCATCGGTGCCGGTTCGCAGCCTAGTTTGGAGAAAACATACCCCAGCACGCCGAACAGCGCCATAAAATAGATGTCAACCTCGGTGTTCTTCAAGCTAAACACGCCGATGGCGCAAAAGACGAGAATTCCCGGGTATAAAAATTGATACGGAATCATGATCATCCGCACCCACATGCCGATCAATGGATAGTTAAGAACAAGTAGAAAAAGATTTCCGATCCACATCGACACGATCATGCCCCAGAATAGTGCAGGCTGTTCATTGATCACTGAAGGACCAGGTTGAATACCGTGAATAATCATCGCTCCAACCATCAATGCGCTGACGGGGTTGGATGGAATCCCCAACGTGAGCAAAGGTATAAACGAAGTTTGTGCACCAGCGTTATTGGCCGACTCCGGGGCGGCAACCCCTTCGATGGCCCCCTTGCCGAACTGCCCGCGGTTCTTCGAAACCTTCTTTTCGATGGAGTAGGCGGCAAAGGAACCCAAGATCGAGCCGCTGCCAGGAAGAATACCCAATGCCGAGCCGATGACCGTGCCGCGAAGGATCGGCGCGACCATGCGCTTGAAGTCCTCGCGAGTGGGCCATAGTCCGGTGATCTTCGCCACCATCACCGAGCGCTCTGCTTCATTTTCCATGTTGCGGATGATCTCGCCCAATCCAAACATTCCCATCGCGACGGTCACGAAGCCGATGCCGTCGGCAAGCTCATATATTCCGAAAGTAAACCGTTGGGTGCCCGAATTCACATCGGTGCCGATGAGTCCCAAGAGCAGGCCGACCACCACCATACCGATGGCGTGGAGTAGCGAACCCTGAGCGAGCACTACGGATGCCACCAGGCCGAGGACCATCAGCGAAAAAAATTCCGCCGGGCCAAACTTAAGTGCCACCGCGGCAAGGGGCGGGCCAAATCCGGCGATCAGAAATGTTGAGACGGTCCCGGCGAAGAACGAACCGATGGCCGAAGCAGCGAGCGCTGCCCCCGCCCTCCCTTGCTTTGCCATTTGGTAGCCGTCCAACGTAGTGACCACAGAGGCGGCTTCGCCCGGGAGATTGACGAGGATCGAGGTAGTCGAACCGCCGTACTGGGAACCATAGTAAATCCCCGCGAGCATAATGAGCGCGGACACCGGCGGCAAGACGAACGTGACAGGCAGCAGCATGGCAATGGTCGCCGTGGGACCAAGGCCGGGCAAGACGCCGATCGCAGTGCCGAGAAAAACGCCAAAAAAGCAGTAAAGGAGGTTGGCCAGAGTAGCAGCGGTTTGTAGGCCCAACCAAAGATGGCTTAGAAATTCCATGGTTATCGTTGTTTTGAGTTAACGGCCGAACCACGGACCGATGATCGGCAGCGGGATGCCCAAACCTTTGATAAATACCAAAACGCAAAAGATTGTCAGGCCCGCAGCCATCATCAAAGTCGGACGCCAACGGAATTGCGAACTCGCCAAAGCGCTAACGATAACCAGTAAGGGTATGGCAACGGCCAATCCCGCGCCGCGCACGATAAAACCGCACAATAGAACCGATACGCTTACCAATGTCAGACCTTTGAACGCGAAAGGCCCGATCGGAGCACCTGGAATGACAAAAGATCGGATGGCTGAAATCACGCCGATGCCTACGAGCAAGCCGCCGAGAATAGTGGGGAAATAGGCCGGGCCCATTTTGACCGCCGTTCCCATGCCATAATCACGAGCGATAAAAATCGCGGCTGATCCGAAGCCGATGTAGATCAGCCCAGTCCAGAAATCTTTTGGGTTGCGCTTCATCAGAGTTCTCCAAACCGTTTAGCGCAGTGCAGACTAAGCGCCTTGTACAACAAGCCATTGGCAAAAAAAAGCCAAAAAAAGGCCGGGACAAAGCCCGGCCTTCCTGCAACTTTGCGAATGCTGTGTTTAGTCAGCATAAACCCCGGCTTTCTTGATGATCGGGGTCCATTTCTCAATCTCAGCCTTGAGATGGGACCCCAGCGTCGCAGGCGTCGCCCGATTTTCTGCCACCGGCTCCGTGCCCAATTCGGCGAATCGCTGCTTTACGTTCTCGTCTTTTAACGCCACGTGTAGCGAATTGACCAGCTTGTCGATCACCGCCTTCGGTGTACCCTTCGGCGCATAGAGACCATGCCAGACCGAAACCTCGAAGCCCTTTAACCCAGCCTCGTCCATGGTCGGAACATTCGGAAGAGAGGCAACACGTTTCTTGGTTGTAACCCCATAGACTTTGATCTTGTCGGCTTTGATTTGGCTGGTCGTATTCGTAGTCTGGTCACACATGAAATCTACTTGCCCGCCGAGTAGATCGTTCATGGCTGGCCCCGTCCCATTATAGGGAACCGTAGTGACTTCTGTCTGGATCGCAGACATGAAAAGCATGCCGCACAAGTGCGATGCCGCCCCTAAGCCGGCGTTGGCGTAATTGAGCTTGTCTTTGTTGGCTTTTACATGGGCAATTAACTCCTTGAGATCCTTGGCCGGAAAATCTCTTTTCGCTACAAGCGTCATCGGCACTTCGTTAATCATACCAATGGGCTCAAAGTCAGTGATTGGGTTAAAGGGCAATTTGCGATACAGCGCCGGCGCGGTCGACATACCGATATGATGTATGAGAATCGTGTAGCCGTCGGGTGACGACTTAGCCACTCGGTTCGAGGCGATTGTTCCCCCGGCACCTAATACATTCTCTATAATAACCTGCTGCGTTAGGGTTTTACTCATTGGCACCGCGATCAACCTGGCGACGGTATCGGTCGGTCCTCCGGCCGCGTAGGGCACGATCATCGTTACGACTTTGGTGGGATAGTCCTGGGCACCGGTCTGGGATACGCCTAGCAATAATAGACCAGCAATTAGACCTATATGCTTAGTCATAATAGCCTCCTATATCACTTCCTTGAGTTAAACATATGAGTCCGGAAGGTCAAGTTGGCAATATTTACATAAAGTTGCAACAACCCGATGCGGTTGGCCAAGCGCAACGCCAATTCCATCGTTTCTAAGCGCATCCCAATGCCGAAAAACACAAAAAAACTCTTGACGACCCTCCTGAATATTGACTATGGTGCCGCCTCTGAGAGGCTAATAACTTCGGGAAAGCGTCTGCAGCAAAGAAAGGAGCCCCTATGGCCGAGGAAATCAAAAAACTGATTCATGAATATGAAACCGGAGGAATTTCCCGGCGCGAATTCATGCGCCAGGCCGTAATCGCGACTGGCAGCCTGGCCGTTGCCAATAGCTTGATTGGCGGTTTGTTGCCTGAAACCTCCGACGCGGCTCAGGTCGCGCCGAACGACCCAGACGTCCTGACTCACAACGTTTCATACGAAGGGAAAGCGGGACTGGTCGCTGGTTATCTGGCTCGCCCGATAAAGTCGGGACAATTTCCGGGACTGCTGGTAATCCATGAGAACCGCGGGCTAGATGATCACGTCCGCGATGTCGCGCGCCGTTTTGCTAAAGCGGGATACGTCGCTCTCGCCTCGGATTTCCTTTCGCGCCAAGGGGGCACGATGAAAGCGAACCCCCAAGGCACAGGCTTACCCAACATCCGTGAGCTTGCCCCATGGCAAGGCGTCGTGGAAGACGCAGAAGCGGGAGTCAGATATTTGCGGGTTCTTCCCGATGTTCGCCGTGACCGGATCGGCGTTGTAGGATTTTGCTGGGGCGGTGGCATGGCGTTCATCACCGCAACCCAGATACCTGCCCTAAGGGCCACCGTTGTCTATTATGGCGCGAGTCCAAGCCCATTGGACCTCGTGAAGGACATTCAAGGGCCGGTTATGGCTCACTACGGTGAAAAAGATCCCAATATCAACAAAGGCATTCCAGATACTGAAGCCGCGATGAAGAAGTACAACAAAGTTTACGATTACAAGATCTATCCAGGCGCGCAACACGGTTTTAACAATGACACGAATCCCGAACGCTACGATGCCAAGGCAGCAACGGAAGCATGGGAAAGGACCATGTTGTTCTTCAGAAAGAATCTGAAGAGTTAATGGCGCACGTTCGTTTTTTGTGGGCTCCCTGTTGGGTCGCGATTCTCATCGCGGCACTCACTTTCTCGGCATCAACAATTGCGCCCGCTGAAGCTTAAGAGCTGAAGAAAGTTCGGATCGGCTATCCCGCTTTTAGTCTCACGTTTCTTACCTTCTTTGTTGCCAAGGACGCAGGCATCTTTAAGAAAAATGGTTTCGACGTCGACCTTGTCCAACTGGCCGGCGCGGTCCAAACGTCGGCCCTAGTCGCTGGCGAAATCGACTATCTGACCGGCATCACCGGGCCGCTGGTTGCCGCCGCTCGAGGGCTACCGTTCAAAGGAATCATGATCACTCACGATCGGCCGCTCTTTTGGGTGATTGCCAACCCAGAGATTCGCCGCGTAGAAGATCTGCTCGGAAAAACCGTGGCCGTAGACCGCTTGGCAACGCTCCAAGATATTGTCGCCAGGGATCTCATCAAAAGAAAGGGCATGAACCCGGAAAAGATCACCTTCATTCAGACCGGCTCGGTGTCCAACAGTGTCCAGTCTCTGAGCCAAGGATCCGTTGCGGCCGCTCTGCTCTCGCTGCCACACAATGTGATCATGACGCAGAAAGGCTACCGCGAGCTCGCATCAGCAACGGAATTCAATATGCGTGCCGCCTCCGGCGGAATCGCAACGCGGGAAGTGAAACTCAAACAAGAGCCTGCCGAGGTTAAGGCCGTACTCCGAGCGACATTCGAAACGATGGATTTCAACCGAAGAGAAAAGTCCTGGATGATCAGCTACATCCAGAATAAGTGGAAATTGACTCCGTCTGTCGCCGAGGCAGCCTACCGCTATTGGTTGCAGGGCCTGACAAGCGACGGAAAAATTCCCTTCAAAGATTTGCAGGAGACCTACGATCAAGCCTACGCATCTCAGCTCATTCCCACGCCGGTCCACGTTAAAAACGTAATGGATTACACGCCGCTGGACGAAGTGCTAAAAGAAAAAAGGTAGAACTGAATCAGGAAAGGGAATGATGCGATGGCAACGCAAACTTTGTCGATTCGGTCATCAAAGAGATCGTTCAACCAGGCGTCGACCGGCTCATGGAGAGCCGCTACTTCTCCGAGCTACGGTAAGGAAGACTATCCCGGCGCCGATTGCAAGGCTGGGCAATTCAGCGCTACATCCACAATATAGCGCTCCTCAAAGGTTTTGCTCTCTGCATTGTCAAAAAACGGCCACGAGCCCGATCTCTTCAAGTCCCGCAAAACTAACCTGCTGCCTTTACCTGTCTCCGCCGAGCGTGAAGCACGGGCTCAGTATAGCCGTTTTCCGCCTCCCGTCCTTTAAACACTAGATCCAGAGCCGCTTGAAACGAAATGCTCTTTCCGAACTCTGGAGCCATATTCCGATAGTTGCGATCGCCCTTGTTCTGCCGGTCAACGATCTCCGCCATCCGTTCGAAAGTCTTCCTCACCTGTTCCTCGGTGACGATGCCATGATGCAACCAGTTGGCCATATGCTGACTTGATATCCGGAGCGTCGCTCGATCTTCCATTAAGGCGACGTTGTTGATGTTCGGTACTTTGGAACAGCCCACTCCTTGGTCGACCCAACGGACAACGTAACCCAGAATGCCTTGCGCGTTATTGTCCAACTCCCGCTGAATCTCCTCTGGCCTGAGTTCACGGTCCAATAATGGCGGACTCAGAATGTGATCCAGGCTCGCGCGGCGCCTTTTGGCCAATTCCGACTGCCTCCCGGCGACATTGACATAGTGATAGTGGATTGCGTGCAGCGTAGCCGCGGTCGGTGACGGCACCCAAGCGGTATTCGCTCCCGCCTGCGGATGGGAGATTTTGGTCCTCACCATCTCGCGCATTTCATCCGGCATCGTCCACATCCCCTTGCCGATTTGCGCCTTCCCTCGCAGTCCTGTTTCAATGCCGACGTCCACATTCCAGTCTTCGTAAGCCTTGATCCACGGCTGAGCTTTGATCTCTTCCTTTGGCAGCATCGGGCCCACCTCCATACTGGAATGGATTTCGTCGCCCGTCCGATCCAGGAATCCGGTGTTGATAAAGACCACCCGCTCCTTTGCCGCCCGGATGCATTCTTTAAGATTGACAGTGGTGCGTCGCTCTTCGTCCATGATCCCGATCTTGAGGGTGTTCCGCTTCAAGCCGAGCGCCTTTTCCACCCGGACGAACAGTTCCACTGTGGCCGCGACCTCTTCCGGTCCGTGTTGTTTCGGCTTGACAATGTAGATGCTGCCCTTTTTGCTGTTGGTGTATTTCCCCTTTCCCTTGAGGTCGTGGATGGCGGCCAACACCGTAACCATGGCGTCAAGAAAGCCCTCTGGAGTTTCCTGGCCGTCCGCGGTGGTTACGGCATCCGTGTACATGTGAATTCCCACATTCCGAACCAGAAGCAGACTTCTTCCCGGCAACGTGAGCTTTCTTCCGATCGGCGTAATGAAAGTTTTATCCGGGTTCAGCCTCCTGGTCAGTGGGCGGCCGTTTTTGTCAAAGGTGGCTTCGAGCATCCCTTTCATGATGCCGCACCAATGACGATAGACGGTGACCTTGTCGGCAGCGTCGACCGCGGCCACGGCATCCTCGCAGTCCTCGATAGTGGTAATCGCCGCCTCCAGCACGACGTCCTTCACCCCGGCCGGATGCGCTTTGCCGATCGGATGGTTTCTATCGATCTGAATCTCGATGCGCGACCCGTTATTGCTCAGCAAGATGGCGGTCAACTCGCCATTGCTTTCCTGATAGCCTAGGAATTTGCGGGCGTCCGAAAGACCGACGGTACTGCCGTCTTTAAGCGTCGCTGCCAGCTGTTTTCTACCGGCGGCGCGCCTGAGGAAGAATCGGGTAACCTCGGAAAAACTTCCCCGTTTTAGACCCACGACCTTGTCTAAAAAATCTTCCGTATAAGCGATTACCTTCGCCCCACGCCGAGGATTGTAGGATTCTCCTTTTTCCGCGCCATCCTCCTCGGGAATCACATTGGTGCCGTAGAGCGCGTCGTAGAGGCTTCCCCAGCGCGCGTTCGCGGCATTCAGGGCATAGCGAGCGTTATCCAGCGGCACCACTAGCTGCGCGCCGGCAATCTCGGTGATCTCAGGGTCTACGTTAGCCGTAGTAACCTTAAACCTCTTGCCTTCTGGAATGAGGTAGCCGATCTCTTTGAGAAACGTCTTATACTCTTCCCTGTTGAAGGGTTGTCCTTTGCGCGCTAAATGGTACTGGTCGATCTGCTTTTGCAGTTTGTCCCGCTTTTCCAGCAGCGCCCGATTCTTCGGGGCGAGATCTCTCACAATCTCGCCGAACGATTTCCAGAACCGATCGGCGTTCACACCGGTGCCAGGCGCGATCTCATCTCTGACAAGATGATACAATTCTTCATTAACCTTAAGCCCACCTATCTCAACGTCGTCCGCCATGGCTTGTCTCCTTTATTTCTATTTCGGCCTCGAAAAATCAGACTCGGTAAGGTGCTTTCCCGTTGAGCTGGCACATCGCCAGCGGTAGTAAGGCCGTTTGAACTCAACGCCGCAACCACAGCAAAAAATCCAGTTCAGCCAAGTTGCCCCGCCCAGATGATTCAAAAGCTAACTCAGTTGCAGGCTTTAAACTATGAAGGAACTTGACTTCAGGGATTCAACTGCCTTCCCTATCCTGCCACACGCACAGGAGTAGCAACCACCCGGCCCGTTCCCGTCGGCGGCCTAGCGATAAACCGTTTGATCGATTCATCGTTGGCAAAGATCTTTTGCGCACGTGTGGTCTCGACTTCGATGGCGATGATATTCGGATCATCCGTTCGCGCCTGTCTAAAAATGCCGTTGGACATCATCCGCTGAACCGACATGCGGTTATCATGCGTCGGCGCCACATAGTAAACCAGATCAATCTTGAAGCGGTGCAAGAGGAAAAAATGCATCAAGGTCATCAGACGCCGCGAGCGATATTTTTTCACCGTATTCTGGTCTTTGACGGCGAGGTATTTTCGTCCATCGCGATCCTTGTCGACGCGAAAGGTGATCTCCGCGATCTTGTCGTGGGCTTCGTCGAAAACATTGAGCATCATATGCTCCGATCCAGCCCATCGCTCTTTGAGCTCGACGCTCAGCTCACCTTTGCCCAATAGACCTTGCTCGCTCCAATGCTGCGCCCATATCCGCAACCATCTTTCGAGTACGCTGGTAGGCACTTCGACGGCCTTACGATGTTGCATTTCCGTGGACTTTCCACCCATGGACGAAGTAGTGAGTGACGGTCCACGGGCTGCCCGGCGAAAACGATCGGCCCACGCCCCACCGACAAACGACTGAGGATATTGCGCCGGGTCGTCGGCAAGCCGTAAAGAGCGCTGAATCAACCTGACAAAGCCAAGCACACCCTCTTCTCGCAGCGCACGCGCCAGACGCCCGTTCATGAGCGCTTCGGTTTGATGACCGGCGTAGGTTATGAAGTTATAAACATAACCCATCTTGCCCAATTCGCTAGCAAAGGTCCGTAGCTGGTCATCCGTAAAGCCCCAAGCATCCCAATTCCACGAGGGCGACAGATTATACGCCAGCATCTTTTTTGGGAAAACGGCATGGATCGCGTCCGCCCACGCCCTATCGTCTTCAAGGTCGGGCTGCGCTGTTTCGCGCCAGATCAAATCGGCGAATGGGGCCGTCGCCAAGCCACGGGCGGTCGCCATATCGCGCCCGCCGGTAACCTGGTAAAAACCTTCCGGCGTTCTCGGCAGATCCCAATTCCAGAAGACGTCGATCCCCATGGACTCGGCACACTCACGAGCTTCCTCGTGGGAAACCGAAGCCGAGAATTTTTTCCAACGATCGACGGACATTGTTGTTTTGGTTTTGCCGGCTGTTTTCGCTTGCATCGCTTGCGCAACCGTTTCAGCGTAAGTCTTGAGACCTGCCCTTTGAGCCCACGCTTCCCTGATTTCGGCCAGAACATGGTCCACAGTTTCCTCGGTAACTTTTTTGACCATCACTTCCAGCGCCGACAGTTGCTCCCGAATGTCCCTCTGCCCTTTCTTTTGACGGCGAGATTGCTGTCGCAATTTCTTTAACGATTGGACTTCTCTGTTTATTCGGACGAGTGAATCATTAACTCTAACAATCAGATGCTCTTCCTTTAGCCACTGTTCGGCTTCTCGATAGGCCTTATCTGAAATCCTGTGGAGCAGATGTCCATTAATTTCCTTGAAGCCGTGTTCGTAAAACTTTTTAATTACAGCCAAACTAACGTTTTTAAAAGGAACGATGCTCCGATTGGTCGCCCCGTAGATAAAAGGATGATCCCGCTCGTCTTCCACGCTATCGATTGCAGTCGCGTCATTAGCATCGGTCCGGGCAACGATCACGCCGGGCAACCCCATAGTATCGAACTGTAGCCTCGCCGTATTGAGCCGGGAAATCATTTCCGCTGTGGAGACCAGCACCTTTTGTCCCTGATGACCGCAGACCTTACAACCCGGCCGTTGGTCTTCGATATGAATCGCACCGATCTTGTTCTCGACAAACTTCTTGACCAGATTGCGGATGTGATGTTCGCCGCCGTGCCCCGTATCTCCGTCAGGTATGATCATCGGCGGACTGAATTCAATTGCGGGAGTCTTTTTCCGCTGTACCGATGTCATTCTAATGCGATTGGACCTTTGCACCTCATCCTGATGGAGCAAGGCACGCACCCAGGAGCCGCCTTCCTTGGGAACCCGGTCCAAGGCGTAATTCGCCAAATCGGCGCCGGGATCCTCCGAATCGGAGCCTCGCGCGGAAGTGGACCATCCGCCCAGATAGAGAACCTTGATTCCTTCCATGACAGCTCTTACTGCCCCGGTAGGTGAGAAAGGACCGTACGTAATTTCTTGGGATTTCTCTCTGAACAATCGCTGCAGGTAATCATACATCTTCACCGCCGACTCTCGAGCAACGGTGTGATCTTCGCGGGTGTTCCCACGCAGCGCGACGACTTCGAACGCCGTATGGAGTCGTGTGATCTCTTGGAATCGTGGGCTTTGAAACCAGGCCTCGGTTTCGCGCAATTCATCCGCCCAGTTAATTGCCTCGGTATCCCGTCTGGAGTCTAAGCGTGTAATTTTTGTATTCATCGGGTCACTCCTTGAGTTGAGATGCTTTGAATACGCCTTTCAACGCAATTTGGAGACTAGCAAGCTTTTAAAGCAAACAATTTTTTCTGCTGATGCAAACTCCTCGACGAATCAAAACTGTAAAGATATTTTACAAACTCAAATAGTTAGCCTTTCATACCTTCATGGCAACTTTGACCGATTATATTCTACTAATCTAGGTACGGGTCAAGACCGCCCTAGCCCGCTTTGGTAGCGGAGCGGGAAAAATCTGGACAGTCGACGCTTCCACTAGATGGGACTGCATGGCATGTCCCCTGCTCTATACACGAAACAAATTGACACTCCAAACTGACTGGTCGGCTGTATCGAAAGACGATACGTCATCCCGGCTTTATAAATGTCTAAGGCGGTAAATATACGGTGTCAATTGCGAGGAGGAGAACTTTAATGAAACCAAGTGAAAGAGAATCAGACAAACCGAGTTTTTGGCAGCTGATCTTCGCTCAAAGCAAGGTGAATGGAGCACTTTATTTGGGGGAACAGCTGCCGGGACGCAGTTGGGACTGGCCAAAAAATACTTACTTCCAGCGTCGTCTTCGTCGCGTGAGGTGGTACCAAGCATCGGAAAAGACTCAGCTAAATTAGTTTGCCAGTTCGCCGCTTCCCATGCTGCCTCCTTCAGTACGCTCATTGGCAAGGCGGCTCCACTGAACAACACTCGTTCGGTGGCGAAAGGCCAAACTCCTAAGAATCTGGCCTTTCGGTTTTGGGTGAAAGCAGCGCGCAAGCTACGATTGAAGTACTCAGTAGATGAGTTCGGTATGCCGACGAAGGGTTGTTAAGCTCGTGTAGGGAACAGCGCAAAGTTTATGAAAGAAACCTAGTTAAGCTTGCAGATCATTGAGTCGCGAAAACTCCTAAGACGGTATGACCTTTGCTGTGCAGACTGCGACATCTCGTTGAGATCAAACACATCACTCTAATCGGAGTATAAGTACCAATGAAAGCAGCTATCGCAAGAGTTATACGCGAACTTTTTTTCATGGTCTTCTTGGGACTCTTATCGGCGATTTGCTTTGGGAATTCTGCATGGGCTCGAACTGCGAGCTTCACTCCCACTGACCAAAATACTGTGCCCCAATCCGTGGATCGCATTAATAGTGTTGACGTTGAACCCGCGGCGGCGGGAAGTATACCATCCAAGACGGATCAGGGTCCTACCAGCGCGCAGGCCCTTGTAAGCCCGGGAACTGAATTAGGGAACACTCCAGGGCCTCGCTCCTTTCTTCTTATTGGTTTGGTTCTAATCGGCGTTCGTCTCATTGTCTCCTACCGCTCTAAGAAAGTGAAAAATTTGGCCACCGAGACGCATTAGCAACTCTAATCGGTTTGACCTTCGCAAAACAACCAGGCTCGACATCTGTTGGAAGGTCGCGCGGGGCCCGGGTACCTAGGATCCGGGCCCTTTTCGCTTCGTCAGACCCAATCCCGCAATACTTTGCCGGTCTAACTAAAC
>Ga0209466_1000259_pt1 | contig 12175 bp, 14 predicted proteins | sample PanSoiPlo30MoBio_FD_188323 | JGI IMG/M metagenome (GOLD analysis project Ga0209466, IMG submission 188323) | Tropical forest soil microbial communities from Panama analyzed to predict greenhouse gas emissions - Panama Soil Plot 30 MoBio (SPAdes)... | ecosystem: Environmental > Terrestrial > Soil...
ATGGGGCTCGTTCTCGCCGTGTTTCTTTTTGTTTGGTTTACGAGCGTAGGCGCACCTGTCGATGCCGGAGAGTCGCCGCCGCTCCGGAAAATTCGCGCGGCGATTACATCTATCTCCGGCTCTATGGTCCCGCCATGGGCGGCTCACGAGGCGGGCATCTTCAGGAAGTACGGCTTGCAGGTCGAAGTCATCGCAATGCCTAGCGGGATTCAAGGAATCAGTGCTCTGATCGCCGGCGAAGTGACGTTTGTACAAATTGCCGGAGGAACAACGGCAGGAGCAGCGGTCGGCGGTGCCGACGTAAAGATTGTGGCCACCACGGTTGGAACCCTATTGCTAAATTTAGTCGTGCGGCCCGAGATTGAGAACCCGGAGCAATTGCGCGGCAAAAACATCGGCATAAGCCGTTACGGCACGTCACTTCACACGGGAGCACGCATAGCCGCGAAACATTTTGGTCTGGAGCCGGGAAAAGACGTGGCCATTGTCGAAATCGGTTCCGGCGATTGGATTGTCGGTGCCCTACAAGGCGGCCGCGTGCAAGCGGCCGTGTTCGGATATCCAGCAACAAGCCGGGCGGTGAAGCTCGGAAACCGAGTGTTATTGCATCTCCCTACACTTAATATCCCTTACGCCTCCACCGGTGTCTCTACCCGCGGAGATATTATCCGCGATGATCCCGACTTGGTTAAGCGGTATCTTTCGGCGCAAATTGAAGCCATCGCTCTGATGAAAAGGGATCGGGCTTTTACCATAAAAGTACTGTCGAAGTATCTCCGCACGAACGATATGGATCTCCTTTCCGAGTCCTATGATATCCAAGTAACCAAATACATGATGAAGGTTCCCCTGACCACTGCAGACGCCGTGAGGTCGGTTTTGGACGAGCTGGCTGAGCGAAGTCCAAAGGCAAAAGAACAAGACCCCAGTAAATTTTTCGACGATAGATTCGTACGCCAATTGCAATCGAGCGATTTTATTGAATCCCTCTATCGGTAGGCAAGACTAATCGACACGAGTTATGCATAACGCGACTATCTTTTGATACGCCGCTGGTATCCAAAAGTATTCGGTTCTGCTTTCGATTAATGATACATCGATCGAACTTGCGCCGAATACAACGCATATTATCGCTGGCATTGAGATTGCTGATTTCTGTAATTCAAGTTGATCGATAGGAAATTTCAATATTGCGGAGAAAAGGAGGAATCGAAAGATGATTATGAAGACCGATACTTCAACGGACGCGGGAGCGGGAATATGCTGTATCATTCCTCCCCATGTCATGGATCGCCTCGCGCAATCCAGCGATGCGCGGATTCGTCAACTCGCTATGGACGCAATTGCAAATTCTTCAGCTATGCGCGCGGTGCGCGCAACCATGGCGATGATGCCGGCTCTGGCCGCCATACCGTCTCCGGCCGCCAAGCGCCATCGCCTTGTCTATGATTTGAAAAACGGAGAATTCGCCGACCTGCCGGGACAACTGATCCGTTCCGAAGGTGATCCTAAAACCGATGATATCGCAGAGAACGAAGCCTATAACTACGCCGGGTCAACCTATAATTTTTACAAAACCGTCCTTGGCCGAAATTCCCTGGACGACCATGGCATGACTTTGATTTCAAGCGTGCATTTCGGTCGAAGGTATAACAACGCTTTCTGGAACGGTGAGCAAATGTGTTATGGCGATGGCGATGGACAGATTTTCATCCGCTTCACGAAATCGGTGGATGTAGTTGGCCATGAGCTGACTCATGGCGTGGTTTCCAACACGTGCAACCTGGTCTATTTCAATGAACCCGGGGCGCTGAACGAACATTTCGCCGATGTGTTTGGCACTCTCGTCAAGCAGTGGCGCAAGCGGCAAACGGCAAAGCAGGGCGACTGGCTCATCGGAGCGGAGATCATGGGACCCGGTACGACGGCAAAGTCGTTGCGAACTTTCAAGGCGGAGAAAGCCTACGAGAACGACGCCCTTTTGGGAACGGATCCCCAACCCAAAAATTTGAAAAACAAGTATACCGGTAGCGCTGACAACGGCGGTGTGCATATCAATTCCGGTATTCCCAACCACGCGTTCTACCTTGGCGCGATGGAAATTGGCGGCAAAGCGTGGGAAAAGATGGGACAGATTTGGTACAAGACAATGCTCAAGCTGACGAGCAACAGTCAGTTCAAGGATATGGTCCAGTCTACAACGGAGACCGCGGCGACGCTTTACGGCAACAATAGCCGCGAACACAAGGCCGTAATGAAAGCTTGGAAGAGTGTCGGGTTTTGAATGAAAATCCGTTTTCGTCAAACCGGTGGTTTTGGGGGGCTTGTCTTGGGCTGCGATCTCGAGACGAGCGCCTTGCCTACGGCGGAAGCGCAGGAGCTCACGCGATTGATCAAAAAAGCAAATCTGGAAAAAATCCAGACTAGGCGAAGCGAAAAAGGGCGAGACCTGCAGATTTATGAAATTGCCGTAGAGAATGAAATCACCGTCAAGGCGTCCTTTGACGATATGAGCATGCCCGCCAACATTGGACCCCTACTTGACTTCTTACGGCAGCGGGCGCGAGCGGTACCCTTGGATGGTTAGCGCGTTAAGGAACTGTCGGGCGGTGACTGTGAGGTTGAGCTGAGCTTTAGGCCAAAGGAACTACCAATCTTCCTTTTCGAATCGCATGCCGGTGGCTTCTGCGGCATATTTAATGTCTTCCATCGACCATGGATTGCCGCAGGTAATAACAACACTGGTTGCTGGATCCATTCGCTCACGCAGGGCTTCGCGAGTCAGCTGTTTCGGTAACGCGGGTTTGACTGTCTTTTCTAGAACCGCTTTCACCTTGGTCACATCGCCACCCTTGGCCGTGAGCTCCTGCAAGTCCTGCTCTTCTTTGAGCGGCATCTCCAACAGATAGCGAAGCATATTATTCGCACGTCCCCTGCCGAGTTTCGGATCGTCCCAGTCGCGTTGGGTCGGCCGGCTCACCGACGGAACGTAGACAAAATCAAAGCGCTGCGCTGCTTCGATGTCCAGCAAGTCTTGGTAGTAATCCAGCTCTTCGTAAGTCCGGTTGGTATGGAGCAGTGTATACTTGACCGAATTACTCATGCCTGACTTCGCCTCAAAGTCCAGCTGCTTCGCCATGGAAATAAACGGCGCCAAGCCGGTTCCAGTGCCGACCAAAATCACATTTTTAAAACCGGCCGCGCGCTTGTCTAACGTAAAGTCCCCCGCGATCTTTTCGTAATAGACCATCTTGTTGTCTGCCTCGGGGCTCATACGAAACATCGACTCGGTGAGTCTCCCCTTCACGCCTTTCTCATCAATCTCCAGAATAACGTAGAACTCCAAGTAGCCCTTTTCCTCGGTCTCAAACGGTGCCGAGGAGATCGAATAGGAGTGAGTAACCGCTCCTCGCTTGGGGACACCCTGGGCATCGAGAACAGTCGGGTATTCTACTTTTTTTCCATCGCTAACAACTTTCTTTGTCAACCTGCAGTCATTGCGCTGCAAGGCCATGTACTGACCGGCTTTGTAGCTCGGGAACTTGCTGGCACCCTCCGGCACCAGACGAAAAACTCCCAGTATATCGGAAGAATACCGCCAATAATTTGCAGTTCCGACCTTCTTTTCAGCCATACCACCACCTTATTTCAGTGATAACCCGACGAGAAGACAAACTCCAAGGCAGGAAGACGCTCAATTCTGATTGGAGACCCGCTGGTCTTAGAGACCCTAAAACCCAGCCGAACCACGCGGCAAGAATCTAAGAGGACTCTACTGAAGCTCCCTTTTGCCTTCGTACTCTAACTCAGTACCGCGTGAATCCTTATGTGTGAAGGAGACGAGCTCCCACGAGCTATCTTCAAGTGGTCCCTTGAGGATATAAGAGTTTTCATCGTCACCTAAGACGCGGTAATAGCAAGCCTGCTCACCGTACCAACGGTCAACCACCGCTCCCACATTGATAAGCCGAGTCCCCAGAAAAAATCGGGATGGAGTTTCTTGCCCCTTGGAGTCAGGAAGTGATTCCACCTTGATTTTCATAATTCACTCTCTTTGCTAAGTAACGACAACTTAATATATCGTAAATCTAACAAAATTCAAAGGAGTTCCATGAAATCAGACAGCCAACTTAAAAAAGACATGATCAGCGCCTGTCGCATCCTCTCTCATGAGAAACTGGTCCAAGGATTCGGTCATGTTAGCACGCGTATAGCCAATTCGGATCTTTTCCTGATAACGCCACGGATTGCTCTCGCCCTAGTTACGGAGAAGGAGCTTCTAACCGTTAATTTCAGCGGCGAAGTGGTCGAAGGCAACTATCCGGCCCCCTCTGAAACTTGGCTCCATACGGCCATCATGAAAGCTAAACCTGGAATCAATGCGATAACGCGGATTCACGCGCGGGTGGCCAATATGTTTTCGGTCACTGACAGGAAACTCGAGCCGGTGCACAATCATGGGAGTTTTTTCGCCGGCGGCGTCCCCGTCTTCGATAAGCCGGATCTCGTCACCACCCGCACTCTGGGTGAGGAAGTCGTTAAAGTTCTCCGTGACGGTCCCGCAGTGCTACTGAGAGGAAATGGCCAGGTGACTGTCGGGCGAACCATTCCTGAAGCGGTTATGATGGCCATCTACCTGGAGGAGGCCGCCGAGGTTCTTTACGGGGCTCTGCAAATAGGCACCCCCATCCCCCTGACCCCTGATGAATCGGCCAAACGCCAGGTCGAAGCACTCCCGCCGGTGGATATGGATCGAGCGTGGAATTTTTTTAAGCAGCGCGCTGAGTCCACCTAGAACAAACCATGATCAGCGGCTTGTCGTTGAGAAAGCAGACAAAAAAGCACGGCACCCACTTGGAGTGCCGTGCTCAGTGCCCACTTGCTTGGAAAGACTTTTACTTTCCTGCCATTTCGAAATCGACCTTTGTGTCCTCTTTTCCCTTCACGGTGACCTTCTGGCTCGTTTTGCCGAGTTTCTGCTGCCAGACTTCAACCGTATAGGTTCCCGGCGGCACATCGGTCAGCTTAAAGGTTCCGGAATTATCCGTCACGGCAAAATACGGATTGGCGGTTGCAACCAGCCAACCCTCCATCCATCCGTGAACATCGCATCTCACTTCGATGGTCTCGGGCTTATCGATTTTAACGTCCATAGTTTTTTTGAACTTCGGCTGAGCCATATTAAAAGCAGTGTTCACCTTGCTAAAGGAGTGGATATTGTGCAGAATCCCGTCGGGATTCACAATCGTTACAGTCGAACCGGCGGGAAACACCAAAACGTGGGGATGATAGCGGCAGCCTTGCTGATCCAAGGTGACTTTTCCCACTTCCATTTTTTTCCCTTTGGAAATATCGGTGATTGTAACAACCGCGTTGACAAGATTGCCGTTCGATACAATAAGGGATTCATCGGTTAGGGGCGATTTGCCACAAACTTCTTTGTCCTTGCTCACGTCCAGTTTTTTGGGAGCAGGAGCAGTGCCTTTGAACTTCACTGTCCCCGAGATGCTGCCGCCGTCCTTGACATCGCCGCCTTCGTAGGCGGCCATTGCGCTTACCGGCAGCGCCATCAAAACAGCAGACAACATTATTGAACTCAATTTAGTCATAGTGCCTCCTTCAAAAAATAATAGCGTTTAACTCTTGGACGTTCAACAACCTTCGATATTCACCGGCCAGCCGGCTTCGGCTTCGCCCGAGTAACGGCAGGAGCGGGCGGAGAACCGGCGCCGGCATCAGGGCCGAGGGTCATTATATAATCACGCAGGGCTTCGATCTGCAGGTCTTCTTTGCCGCCGAGGACGTCATCGGGTCCGCCGGGATAAAACGATGGCATCTTCGTGCCGGGCTGAACCTTCTGCGGATCCTTCAGCCACTTGATAATCCAGCTAGGGTTCAGCCGGTGACGTGCCAAGGTCAGATCAGGCGCCCAACCTTCCACCGGCCCTTCCGGCTTTCTGTCGCCTTGCTGATGGCAGCTGAAACAGTTGAAGTAGTCCTTTGAAACAAGTTTCTTGGCTGCATCGAGATACTCAGGCGACACTCTGTTACCATCAAAGTAGGTGAATGGAAACTCGACCTTGGAAAGATTATTGAAGAAATCGACCAGCTGGCCGGTATGTTCATTCGAGAAGCCGAAGGTTGGCATCCTGAGCTCCAACCAGGGCCGGATCGGCACCGGTGATTTCAAGAAGCTAAACAACCATTGCGACTGCACCTTCTCGCCTTCGCCGTTGAGAATGGGGGGCGCGAGAGTTGGGTTTTCCTGATAGTATTTTCGGATAAACCCGCCCCGCCCCTCGATTTCATGACAGCCGATACAATTATATTGATGCATCAGCCGCCGGCCCTCTACGGTTTGAACAACTCGAGTGCCTTGATTCGCCTGGTATCGCTGGGCCACTTTGCGTTCGCGAAATCCGGCAAGAAGAAGCCGTAACTCCCTGATATCCTCATCGGCGAGATCGAACTGTGGCATCAACTGCTCCACCCGTTCGGTGGCGAAGATCCGTGGAGTTTTCAGTTTGTTAAAGGTCCAGTCGTCCCAGGTTTGTTTTATGTCCGTTAGATTACCGAAAAACAGCTCCTCCACCGGCTTCGAACCGAAAGTCGTCAGTTCGACGCCGATGCGGGATTCTTTTTCCATTCCCTTGATATCGTGACAGCCGAAGCAACCCCATTTTCGAACCAGCGATTCGCCGCGCTTGATATTACCGGCATCGGCGAGCTTCTCTTGAATGCCCGCCATCGGTTCCGGTTTGGCTCCCAAAGTCATCAAATAAGCAGTGATCGCCGCCGCCTCGTCATCAGTAAGGCGAAGGCTTGGCATGTTGGTATCCGGCGAGAAGCCGCGCGGATTTCTGATCCAATGGTAAACCCACTGAGGGCCGACCTTTGAAGCGACATCCTTCAGATTGGGAACCAGATCCTTGCCTTTGCCGAGCACCGTGGTGAATTCTCCTTCGGCAAAACCATGACAACCCTTGCAGCCAATCGACTCGACCAGCTTTTTGCCCTTGCCTACTTGATTAGCATCGCCTTCGCGAAAACCGGCCGGCAAGGGATGAGCCTGCGTCCACTGATCACCTTCCTCTTTGGAAACCGACCACAGGAAAGCCGCGATCGCCACGGCGTCCTCTTGTCGGAGATCGAAATTGGGCATCCGCGTGCGCGGACGAAATTTATGCGGATTTTCAATCCAGCGCACCGCCCAGCTCGGATCGACCTTGGCACTGATCTTCCTCAAGCTCGGCGCAATCTTGGGGATATTCTCATAGCCTTTAACCAGGTGACATCCCGTACAGCCAACCTGCTCGAACAGGATCTGTCCCTCGGTCAAAAGCGGGACACCCTCGAACTTTTGCACGTCGAGATGGCACGTGGTGCAGCTCGATTGGACCTTAGCGCCGCGCAACAGCGGGTGTTCCCAATATTGCACTTCACCGTGGGCCTGCTTCACGCTGCTAACCGCCACACCCTGGCCGTCATGACACGACGTACAGCCAAGTTTATCGGGTGGGTGGGCATTGTCGGCAAGCAGGACCTCACGTCGCGGATGGGTTTTGAACGGGTGCTCCTCTTTCTCAAAACCAGCTCGATTGATCGCCATATGGCAAGTCTGACAGCGATCCACGCGGGCGATCGGTTGATCGAAACGATTGCGGTCGAATTCCTCTAAGGACACCTGCTGGATCTTGGGAATCTTGTAGAATGAGAACGGTCCGAGTTTGAAGGTCGCATTTTCCATCACCCGAACCCATTTGTCACGCTCCGCGGTGAGTTTGCCTAACTCGTCTTCCAGATTCTTTACGCCGGAGCGGATATTTTTGATTTCCTCCTTGATCTGGTCGCGTTTGGCGCGTGCAGCTTCGAGCTCCGGATCGACCTTGGCTTGTGCCTTTTCCAGCTGCTGGATCTCCTCCTGGTAGGGCTTTGGACTCCGCTTTTGCTGGACCGCATGATCGTATTCGTACCACGCTTCTTCCAGCTCGCTCTTGATAAACTTGACCTCTTGGTCCAACTCCTTGAAGCGAACTGTCGCCTGTACGTCTTGCTTTTCGAGGGCGGCCAATTTCTGGCTCAACTCCCCGCTCTTCACACTGGCTTGCGCCGCGGCAACCTTCTTGGTCAGCTCTTGATAATTCGCGTCGGCCTGAAGCTTCTTATTTTCCTCGTCGTAGGCCGCCTGCGCTTTTGCGTAGTCGAGACGATAGAAACGGGATTGGAAAGCTTTCCAAGGACGGCGAGTAATGTTGTCGTCCCAGAACGCCCAAAGCGAGAACGCGACTAACAAGCCGATTCCGATGACAAAGATACTACTGTAGGATTTTTTTTCTTCGCTCTGGTCGATGCCTCGTTCCGCCATCCCGTCTTACCTCACGCAACTTTGCGCTCAAGCACGCGACCCAAAGAAAAGACCCCAAGACCAATGAGCGCCAGCACGATTTCTTCCGCCATCGAAAAGTTCTTGGTGATTCCCACAAACAAGGCATAACCCACGTCGGCGAGTCCCAATGCCTGGAGAATCTTAGCCACGTAAAACATCAGACATTAATCCAGGGAGTGACCAGGATATATTTGACATTGAAAACGAGTCTGAGAAACATTTTGGCGGGAAGTGAAAGCATCAAGACGAAGAGCAAAGCGGTAATCATAAACCGCACCATCCCCCAACGTTCGAGAAACTCTCTGCCTTTCACTTTGAGAACCCAAAAATAAAAAGCCGCGACCCCGAAAACAAAGTAAGCGCCAATAACGACCAATCCAAACGCCGCCGACCACCAATAATCCCTGAAGCCGAAAAGGTACGGCAGATCGACGTTGGTCAACGCCACGACTTTGTGAGGATCCCACCGCTGCCAGGGCCAAAATAAGTTCCATCCCGGCCCGCGGAAAAACGTGCCAATGATGATCATGCTCACCCAAAGCACATGAAATCCTAGGAAGAAAGTCAGTATTTCGTACTTCCGCTCCTTGAAACAGTAGTAACCATTGCCTTTGGGATTGATATCGATGAAGGGTATAACCATCAGCCCGACAATAATCAGGCTCGGCAAAACTACACCCGCGTTCCAGGGATCAAAATAAACGAGCATCTCCTGCAAACCAAGAAAATACCAAGGTGCCTTGGACGGATTCGGAGTACGAGTAGGGTTCGCCGGCTCTTCCAGTGGGGCGTCGATCGTAATCGACCACAGAGTTAGAACCACGACCACAAAAAGCGCCATCAGGAACTCGCCCCGCACCAGGTGTGGCCAAGTGTGAATCTTATCGTCTACCGGTAAATTCTTTCCCCGAACGGCTTCTGCCATAACACTATTCCTCTATCCCGATCATCTTCGATTTTGGCTTGCGATCTTTGTCGGTATTGAAAACTTTTTATCCCTTTTACCCTGGACGCTTCGATTCTTAAGCCTGTTAATAATCAGAGTGAGGGACCGGAGAATCCGTCCCTACGGATGCGCCAGAAGTGTACCGCCATCAAGATACTGGCGACCAGCGGGATAAAAATACAGTGAAGAATATAGAACCTCAGCAACGTATGGGGCCCGATCTCGCCACCGCCGAACAAAAAGGCGCGGGCATCGTATATCGGATTGGCGCCGACGAAATCAGCGAAGGGCCCTTCGTAACCTAGCAAAGGAGTGGCGCGGGCCATATTGGAACCGACGGTGACCGCCCAGATGGAGAGCTGGTCCCACGGCAAGAGATAACCGGTAAAGCTCAGCAGCAGGGTGAGAACGAGAAGTAAGACACCGACGATCCAGTTGAATTCCCGTGGCGGTTTGTAAGAGCCGGTCAGAAAGACCCGGAACATGTGGAGCCAGACGAAAACGATCATGGCGTGAGCCGACCAGCGATGCATGTTGCGCATGAGCATGCCGAAGGGCATGTCGAACTCGAGATACTTCATGTCGGCGTAGGCATACTCGGCCACCGGCCGGTAGTAGAACATAAGATAAATGCCGGTTACCACAGTGACCAGGAACATCAGGAAAGTCAGTCCGCCCATACACCAGGTAAAACGCATTCGGACGGCATGGCGCCTAACCTTGGCAGGGTGGAGGTGCAGGAAAACATTGGCCGTAACCATCATGACGCGGTTCCGCGGTGTGTCTTCATAGCCGTGGCGGAAAATCGCCTTCCAAACGTGGCTTTCGACGATATCACTTTTGATCTTATCTAAAAGGCTCATGATTCCTATCCGTTAGACTTTCAGGACGCTTTCGGCATACTGCTCATCCGGCTCAGCTCCCGGACCCATTTTGAAGACTCTAGCTTTATCGACGACAAGTTGACCATCGTCGCCAACAGTGACCTTAAAGCGGTCCAGGGGACGCGGTGCCGGCCCTTCGAAATTCAAACCCGACTTAAAGAACCCGCTACCGTGGCACGGACACTTGAATTTGTTCTCGGCAGCGAGCCAGCGTGGCGTGCAGCCCAGGTGAGTGCATTTGGCGAAAATCGCGTAGATGCCGGCTTCTTCCCGAACGATCCAGACCCGTTGTTCCTGCTTGAATTTTTCGCTGACTTCACCGATAGCGAAGTCGGTTGGTAATCCGGCTTTGAAGGTTGACGGGGGTTGAAAAAGAACTCGTGGAAATGCCGACCGGAGAAAGCCCAAGAGAGTCAACCCACCGAAAATTCCAAAGCCCCCCCACCCAAGCCTGGTAAAAAAATCCCTGCGTGACCAGATACCCTTTTTTTTCTTTTCTGCTTCTGCCATGAGCACTCTATCCTTTAAACCAACTGATAAAAGCACCCCACACAACGAAAATCAGCCCTCCCAACATCAATACCAACCCCACCGGTCCAAAAATAAAGGACAAACCAACCCCCAAAACAAATATCAAAATTCCCGTTCCCAGCGGATTGAATGGGGCCGGAGTTGACCCTCCACCGATTTCTTCACCCTCCGCCCTGTGGATCAACTCCTCGCGGATAAGGGCAAAAGCCAACTCTTTGAGATCTTCCCGCCGTTCCGGGTTGGCTCCCTGGATGAGATGACCGATCTCTTGAGCTAACCGCTCGATCTCTTGTTCACGCGCTTCAGGCGCGCCATTAGGAGGATCGGATGTCACCTAAGATTAAATTGTTTGATTAATATAGAAACAATTTATTGTCAACCTTTTCACTGGGTAACGCTCATTCATGTACGCAACAAAACCACCGCCGTGGCGGCCACTCCTTTACCTTGTCCCACCCAGCCAAGTTTCTCAGTAGTCGCCGCCTTGATACTAATCTTTTTTTCCGCGACCCGAAACCGTCGCGCGATATTCTTCTTCATGGCAGCATAGTATGGTGCGAGCTTGGGCTCTTGCGCCACTACAGTAACATCCGCATTGACGAGTTTAAAGCGCCTGCGCCTCATGATGCGCAAGACCGTATCGAGCATTTTTATGCTGGCGATTCCCTGGTATCGAGGATCGGTATCCGGGAAATGCATTCCAATATCCCCTTCAGACATGGCGCCAAGAACCGCGTTGATCACGGCATGGCATACTACATCCGCATCCGAGTGACCCATCAAACCCATTCGATAAGGAATCTTCACGCCGCCGAGGATCAGTTTTCGTCCGCGCCGAAATCGATGAACGTCGAACCCGTGTCCTATGCGAAATTCTCGAGGCATTGGTTTACAAAGCCGGTTTAGATTCGACGTCGGTCTGTTCGCTAGCGATAGCAAATGAAAAGATCGCCAGCACAGTATTTCCGTAACGGGACAGTCGCTTGATGTCGTCTTGACAAAGCGCTCGTGCGGGGATAGTCACAGTGGCATCATCACTTGATTCCAACGAACAATCAACAACGTTCTTGATCATCCCGTTCCGGGTCAACTGGAGTTCAGTCTGTCTGTGGGTTATAATTTTTACTCAGCGTAGGAAAGTGAATTGAACCGAATTCTTCTGCTGTCTCTATTGTTTCTCATTGGTCTGCCTTTGTTGTTGGTCGTTTCCGGCCAAGCACAGCTAGGGAGAGACTACCGCAGGGCGGATCGCTCCAGCGCTGGCATCGCGCCGCCCGCTGAATCTACCCCGGAAGCCGTAGTTCAAATTTATGCCGCGCGCGCTTTAAACTGGCGCGGTATTTTCGGTGTGCACACCTGGATCGCCACCAAGCCGGCGAACGCCACAGAGTACACATTGCATCAGGTCATCGGTTGGCGCACATATCG
>Ga0209466_1000260_pt1 | contig 12167 bp, 8 predicted proteins | sample PanSoiPlo30MoBio_FD_188323 | JGI IMG/M metagenome (GOLD analysis project Ga0209466, IMG submission 188323) | Tropical forest soil microbial communities from Panama analyzed to predict greenhouse gas emissions - Panama Soil Plot 30 MoBio (SPAdes)... | ecosystem: Environmental > Terrestrial > Soil...
CCCGGTGGCGAACTCGTTGAAGGCGCCCGCGGTGCAGGTGTGCGAGTCGGTGCCGAAGAGCACCTCGCCAGGGCGCGTGTGGCCCTCCTCCGCCAGCGCGATGTGGCAGACGCCCCGGTAGCGGGGCGTGCCCACGTCGTAGAGGTGAGGGATCGCCTGCTCGCCGGCGAACTCGCGCAGGATGTCGACGTTGCGATGCGCCTTCTCGTCGCGGGTGAAGATGTAGTGATCGGGGATGAGGACGACTCGGTCGGGGTCCCACACGCGGGCCCCGCGGCCGAACTCGCGCTTGAAGATGCCGGTTTGCCATTGCGGTTTAATGACTTTGAGAGTGAAAAGGTGTCCGTCCGCATCGGGACCGTAATAGGCGCTTTGGCGCATGCTGAGAACACGCACGCAATTTTTCTTGAAAAAGGGGCGAGACGAATTCATCCTTATTTTAGCAGTTGCGTATTGCCCAGTTCGCTTGCCTCCCAGATTGGGATGATGTGCGGCATTCATGGATCTATTTCCACGGTCGTAGCCGCGTGTGCTTCTGGAACATCAGCGATCGGTGAAGCATTCCATCTGATTCGAGGAGGCGACTACGATATCGCAATCGCCGGTGCGTCGGAAGCGCCGATCACGCCAATGGTGGTTATGTCTTTCGCTTCTGTTGGGTTATTGGCGACGGACAACGAAGAGCCGACCAAGGCCTGCCGGCCTTTCAGCAGAAACCGAAACGGAATTGTTCTTGCCGAGGGAGCTGGAATTGTGATCCTTGAAGATCTGAATCGGGCCTTGTCGAGAGGCGCAAACATTTACGGCGAAGTCCTTGGGTATGGGGAGGCATTTGACGGCTTTCATACTCATCATCCTCTACCATCTGGTGAGTTCTGTGCCAAAGCCATGTCGGAGGCTCTAAACGATGCATGCCTATCCCCGGAGGCAATAGGCTATGTGAATCCGCATGGAAGCGCCACCATACAAAACGACAAAGTCGAAACATTGGCAATTAAGACAGTCTTTGGAAACCATGCTTATCATTTATCTGCTAGCTCAACCAAGTCTATGATCGGCCATAGTTTGGGGGCTTGCGGAGCCCTTGAGTTTGTAGCCTGTGCTTTGATGCTTGAGCACCAGTATGTGCATCCGACGATCAACATGTTGGAGCCAGATCCAGAATGCGATTTAGATTTTGTACCGAATGTAGGTCGATCTCAAACCATAGAGAATATCCTAACAGTATCGAGCGGGTTTGGTGGCTATAACGCAGCTTGCGTGCTCGGGAACTGCTACTAACAGTGTCCTGGTATACCTTCAATTATCTTCTTGGATCCTTTACCTCTCTAGTTGCAGGAATATTTGTCCTCTATCGGGGCGAAACAAAAGCGCCAACTAGAAGAACTTGGTGCATTTTGTGTGTGTCAATCAGTCTCTGGCATGCTGGACGTTTTTTGATGGCCTATGCTCCATCAGAAACGCTTGCGGAAAGTGCCTTTTACCTCATCTATGTCGGAGCGATTTTCATACCATCATCTTACTTGCATTTCATCTTAGCCTTACTAGATCAGCAGCGAAGTAGTCGTGTTCTTTGGGTCGCGGGTTATCTTATTGCGATCGCGCAACTATGCCTTTTGGCAGGTGGTTGGCTAATTGAAGGGGTAAAAGGCTATCCGACAATTGGCTTTTATGAAGTTCCGACACGGCTTTACTGGTTATATGTTGCCAACTATATCGTTCTTCCGAGTTACGCTTTTTTCAAGTTGGTAGTGGCTTTTCGTCAAACGTACGCCGTTGTCAAGAGAAATCAATTCAAATACGTGATCTATTCAAGCATGATAGGTTTCCTCTGCGGCGGCACTTCTTTTTTCCCTTTTTTTACGAGTCTGGTCCCACCGTTTGCGGCCCCCTTAGTTTACTTTTACACGTTGCCCATCACCTATGCGGTCGCCCGTTACCGTTTAATGGATATTGACCTTATTATCAAAAGAAGCCTCATTTATGCGTTGCTACTGTTAGCTCTTTTGATTCCTTGTTTCCTAGTAGTCGTTTATGGCCAAATGCTTGCGTTTAATGCAATTAACTATTCCTTTTCCATGTCCACTCTCTTGTTGTTTATTATTGTGGGTTTTTTGTTTCCGAAGATTCGATTCAGGACCGAAGAAGCATTAGAAAGGGTCCTTTTTCAAAAGCGTGTTGACTATCGCGAAACGTTGCTTCGCTCGAGCAAAGAAATGGTCTCGATCGTCGATTTAGAAAACTTGTCAAATAGTTTGGTGAAGACGGTTAGCCGGGCTCTGGGGACTGAAACTGCATCTTTTTATTTGTTGGACGAGACAAAGGGAGTTTATAATCTCAAAGCAAACATCGGTCAGGAGAAAGAACGCTATCCGCAATCCTTGTTTTCGAAGGGTGACCCGCTGATTCAACGGCTGACAGGTAGCGAGGAGGCCATCGTCAAGGAAGAACTTGAAATGGCCCAAGACAAGATGTCTGAACTCCAGGCAGCGAAAAAAATGAGCGAGCTTGATGCGCAAATTAGTGTGCCCATCATTTCCAAGGAAAAGCTTATCGGTATCCTCAATCTGGGTCACAAGGAGGAAAAAGAGATCTATTCCAGTGAAGATTTGGAACTCTTGTCCACTTTGGCAAACCAGGCAGCGATTGCTATCGAGAATGCTCGGCTCTATGAGAATCTCAAGCAGTCGCAGGATACGCTCCGCCGGGCGGACCGGCTTTCCTCCCTCGGATTACTTACTGCCGGACTCGCGCACGAAATTCGAAATCCTCTAGTGGCAATCCGCACTTTCACTCAGCTCTTGCCTGAACGTTACAATGATGCCGAGTTTCGTGAGGGATTTCAGGGACTTGCACTGAAAGAGGTGGATCGCATTTGTGGCTTGATTAACGACCTCTTGAGTTTTGCACGGCCTTCGCGCCCCAACGTCGCGCAGGAAAGCATGAATGACGTTGTAGATGGAATTGCGCGCATCTTGGAGACCGAAGCTAAGGAGAAAGGTGTTGAGATTACAAGGGATTTTCGCCCGGGTTTGCCTAGAGTCTGGATTGACAGGGAACAGATGAAGCAGGTATTTATGAACCTCATACTCAATGCCATCCAGGCGATGAGAGGGGGTGGTTCGATCTTTTTATCCACACGACTCAACTCGAGAAACGACGCTGGGCATACGGGGCAATTTGTCCAAGTCGAGGTCCGCGATACAGGGGTAGGGATCCCGGCCGAAAACTTGGATCACATTTTCGACCCTTTCTTTACCAGTAAGGATGAAGGGAGCGGCTTGGGGCTTTCGATTTCTCATCAGATTGTCCAGGAGCATGGGGGTTATGTCACGGTTGAGAGTAAGGTCGGTGTAGGAACAACATTTTGTATAAATTTGCCGATTGGTAAGCCGATTCGCCAATTAAGCAACGGGCGTGCGCATGCAAACGAAGCGAATCTTAGTCATTGAGGAATCTGAAGTAGTGCGGGAGACGCTCGCCCTTATTTTGGGGCGGGAATTTGTCGTCGCAAAGAGACCCTTTGGAAAGGGGGCCTTTTCGTTCGCCGATACTGATCGCGACGTGGACCTGGTGATTCTTGGCGTCACACCGGCTATCGGGAAGGAGCCTTCGAGCCTTTTGAGATTTGCGGATAGGGCACCCTTTGCTGTTCTGTTCCTGGTGGATTCAAAATCGGCGGCAAGAGCGATCGAGGATCGAGAAAAAGTTGGCTGTTTAGCCAAACCCTTTAGCCCCTATGAATTGAAAGAGAAAGTCGGGCAACTCCTCGCCCGCAGAGACATTCTATCCGAGGCTCGGTCCCATCCTGGTGTCGAGCCTCATGGAGAGTTTACCCGATACCTTGAATTCCCTTATCTTACGCGGGAGACGGCTAATCTGGTTCGTCGGTTTGCAGCCATAGGTCTACCCATATTGCTCTCCGGGGAGATCGGCTGCGGCCAGGAACGTGTGGCCCGTGGGATTCATTTCTTAGGAGGTCGTTTCGGTAGCTGGGTCTTATTGCACGCAGCCGAGATCAACACCGCCTATTTGGATCAAAAAAGCCTTCGGCTGTCATGGTGTCGCAGCAGCGGGGCGCTGCCCGTTACGTTGATAATCGAGAACGTTGATCAGCTTTCGCTATCGGGCCAGGCGAAACTTGTGAATTTTTTAGAAGAAGAGGAAGCCCAATTCGGCAGGTGTCGTCTTATCACAACGGCGCGAGTCGATATCTTGGAGAAGGTTTATCGGGATGAATTACTGGAGTCTCTTTATCATAGGTTGGCCACCTTAAAATTGTCGCTACGGCCCCTAAGGGAGCGACGGGAGGACGTGCCGGCAATCGCCAGTTGGTTTTGCCAATTTTATGCTAGCTACCTTGGGTTGGGAAAAGTCAGTCTTTCCGCGGATGCCAACGAGCGTCTCAGTAACTACCTTTGGTTCGGGAACCTAAACGAACTGGAAACCGTGATCGCTAGAACATTGGCCTTACAACGAAAAAGCTGGATCGAAGCCGCCGATCTGATTTTCGATTTTTCCGTCGCGGGAGAGTTGCCCGCGTTTAAGGAGTTGGTTCGTTCAGCAAATCAACAAAAAAGCGAGCTCGAAGGGGCCGAAAGTCTGACTCAGAGCCGAAACATCTTGCACACGGAGACGAGGACAGAAAATAGTCATGCCCAACCGGAAGACCTAAGCGTTTTGATTCATGAGCTAGCGCATGAATTGAAGAACCCGATGGTCACGATCAAAACCTTTGCGCAGTTATTGACTGACCGGTACCAGGACGAAAATTTTCGAGCCCGTTTCCAGGATGTCGTCGGTTGCGATATCGAGCGGATGGATGATCTGCTTGAGCTGATGATCGAGTTCGCCGACTTCGCCCAGCCGCGTTGGCGCAAGGTGGAGTTGCAGGAGAAACTTCGCTCAGCGTTGAGTGAAGTTACCAACGAGTGCAGCCGGCGGCAGGCTCAAATCCGTTGGAAAGGGAATGGCTACAGCCGCGAAATCAAGGCCGACGAGAGTCAGGTCATGTACGTTCTGAAAGCCGTGCTATTGGCTGTACTGTCGCAGGTAAAAATGGGAAGCGAAATTGAGATCAACGTCGAGAAACAAGGCTGCGTTGCGATCTCATATTTTCGTGAAGCAGGGCGTGTTGCGTCGATCACGCATTATTTCGACAAGTCGTCTTCGAGCCGGAGCGAAACCGTACTCCCCTTACGCATACTGCTCGCAAAACAACTGGTAGAACGCAACGGGGGCAATATGATTCTCGATTATTCGGACACCGAAAAAGAACTTTTGAAAATGGAGTTTCTGATTGCGTGAATTAGAAAAGAAGCGAGAAATGAGCCAACCCTTATTGCTAGTCGTCGATGATGAGGCTGGAGTGAGACAGTCGCTGCAGCTAGTTTTTAACAAGATGTATCGTGTCCTAGAAGCCACCTCGGCCGACGAGGCGATTCAGAAGCTCGCGGATGAGAAACCCGACGTAGTCTTGTTGGATATCGTCATGCCGGGTGCAGATGGTCTAGCTGTCCTCAAGCAGATGAGGTCGATCCATACCGACTGTCAGGTAATTATGTTGACCGCTCTCAACACGGCGCGAACGGCCTTTACGGCTAAAGGCACGGGTGCTTTCGACTATGTGACCAAGCCCTTCGATGTCGAAGAACTTCGCCTGCGGGTCGAGCATGCTTTTGAGAAAGTTCATTTATTCAGGGAGCTGGAGCGGCTGAAGGAAGAAGTCGGCCGCAAGTACGGCGTTGAGCACGTCATTGGGCGATCCAAGCAGATCATCGATGTGTTCAAAGCGGTCAGCATGGTGGCTGCGAAGAAAAGCACAGTGCTCATTACGGGCGAAAGCGGAACGGGGAAGGAGCTGATCGCGCGTGCAATTCACTATAATAGTGACCGGCGCTCCAAGCCGTTCGTTGTGGTCAACTGTGCGGCACTCCCCGACACTTTGATCGAAAGTGAATTGTTTGGCTACGAGAAAGGCGCTTTTACGAACGCTTCGCAGAAAAAGGTAGGACGCTTCGAACTCGCTCATGGGGGGACACTTTTTCTCGATGAAATCGGAGAGCTTAATCTGGGGACTCAGGCGAAGTTCCTACGTGCTATTGAGCAGGAAACCTTTACCCGTCTCGGTGGCACGGACGAAATCAAGGTCGATGTCCGAGTTATTGCTGCCAGTAATCGCGATTTGGAAACCATGGCCAAGGCCGGGGAGTTCCGTCCGGATCTCTTTTATCGACTAAATGTCGTTTCGCTTTATCTCCCTCCATTGAGAGAAAGACCCGAAGACGTCCCACTGCTCTTAGACCACTTCTTAAGACTCAAAGCACAAGAACATTCTATGGCCCCCAAAAGCCTGTCGCCAGAGGTGGTAGACTTTTTTACGTCGTACTACTGGCCCGGAAATATTCGAGAGCTGGAGAACCTGATCGAAAGGCTGACGATTCTAACGCCACACGAAACGATTATGTTGCGGGATCTGCCAGCGGGGATGCGCTCCACGGATCAGACCGCGACCCTCAAAGAGGATGTGCTCAGCGGTTCGAGGCCCTTAAGCGAAGCTGTAGACGAGTTTGAACGGGAGCTAATCGTTAAGGCTCTGCAACGAACTGGATTCAACCAAACCAAAGCAGCTTCACTTCTCGGAACCAGCCGTCGTATTCTCAAGTACCGGATCGAAAAGTTAAAAATCCACGAGCCCAATGACGGAGGTGAAGAAGCGAAATTATCGACATAGTTGGACAAAATTGTTCCCTTAACTCTCTCTATTCCTTTCCTTGGCTTCAAATTACGCTTGTAAATTCGTGATTTGGCTTTGTGTGGCAATTGGCATGTTGTTTGCTGTTTGGGGCTGACATGGACGCAACCAAGCCTCATATTCTTGTCGTCGACGACGAAATGGGTCCTAGGGAATCATTAAAGATGATTCTCAACCCTTATTACACTGTGCACGTTGCGGAACGCGGCGGGCAAGCTGTTGAAATGCTCGGCAAGTTTCCGGTTGATTTGGTAACGCTGGACCTCAAAATGCCAGGGCTCTCGGGAATCCATGTGCTCGAAAAACTAAAGGAGTACGATCCGGATATCGAGGCCATAATTATTACCGGATACGGTTCTCTGGATACGGCTATCGAGGGGTTGCGTCTGGGTGCATTTGACTATATTTCGAAGCCCTTTGACGTGAATCACATTCTATCTCTGGTTCGCCGCGGGCTTGTGCGCAGAAATGCGAAAAGCAAATTGAGACAAGTCAAATCCGATTTTCTCTCCAACGTTTCACATGAGCTGAGAACTCCCCTCAGTGTAGTAGTGGGTTTTGTCTATCTACTCTTGAACCAAGTGATCGGTAAGCTTAGCGAGGAGCAACAAAAAGTTTTGGAAACCGTCTACCGTAACTCCGAGGAATTACTGGAACTCATCGATAACGTACTCTGGATGACTTCCCTCAATGCCGGCGATGCGACGGCGACCATCGAAAAATTCGACGGCCGTGAAATAGTGCGCGAAGCGGTTAAGCGGTACGAGCGTATCCTGCGTGAGAAAGGACTCACACTTTCGGTTGAGGTGGCCGATACCGGAATGTCTATCGTCAGTGACCGCTCCAAAGTCGAGAGGATCTTTCAGAACGTTCTTAACAATGCGATCAAGTTCACATCCCAGGGGGAAATTAGGATCAAAGCACATCCAGCCGCCAACCATTCCAGTATCGAGTTCGACGTTACAGACACAGGTATTGGTATAGCAAAGAATAAGATGGACTCGATCTTTGAGCCATTTCATCAGGTCGACACGTCGTCTCACCGTTCCTTCTCGGGATTGGGTTTGGGGCTTACTGTCGCGCGCCGAATGGCTGAGCTCATCGGCGGAATGCTGGAAATCAGCAGCGAAGCGGGCAAAGGCACCCGAGTCCTGATGAAATTCCCTTCCCAGGCGAGCGTCGCAGCTTCGCTCCTGACGGAGCAGCGTAAATATGGGTAGGGAAAAGTTTATCCGTTGCTGTGTTTGTGATGCGATCCATCACGTTTCTACTTTTGATAAAGCTCCGACTTATGTTTTTGTGCGAGATGAAGTGGAAGCGCTGGCAACCGATGATTGGCGGTTGTTTATGGCACAACACGCTGGGCATCGGCTGGAACCGCTAAAGGCTAGTGGTGAGAAGCTTTTGTCTGATGGCTCGCCTCCGGATCCGATGAGCGTGGTTTATTTTGAGGTGACCAACGGTCAGGACCGCTATGTTGTGCGCCGCGCGAGAAAGAGCATTCAGGAACCCATGTGCTATGAATTGATTCGCGGCCGCTTGGCAGATGCTGGCGTAACGATCGAGGTTCAAGAGCGGGAAATCAAGAAAGAAATCAAGAACCACTTTTCCTGGGCGCCTGCGACTTGCCCCGATGATGAGAAAATCGATCTGTTCGTTGGATTGTTCAAGGAAGTCGCAAAAACCCTAGATCCACAACGCATTCAAATAAGCGAATATTCATATACAGACGACTCGATTTCCTACGGGACCTTTGACCGCACTGTTTTAGACGCCCTTACAGAGAGATGTGCCGAATACTTCTTGCCCGATGAGCTCGCTTCTCTACGTCGGTTTATGGACACCCACCGTGATGGCTCTGATGTCATGACCTTAGTGCTGCGACGTCGATTGACCATCGAACGGTTTTTCTGATCTTGGCTTTTTCACTCTAAAACTCTATCTCGTTGGGTTTATTCAGTGGTACCTGCTTATCGTTCTATATATAGCTTCCCTGGAATAGAATTGCTTTCACTTCGTGACTAGAACTTCGTCTTTCCCGTCCACTTCCTTAAGCTTCAATCTGACCTCACCCTCCCTCGCCAAGTTGATTTTCTTGGCTACGAAATTGGCGGCAATGGGAAATTCACGCCCACCACGATCGATCAGCACCGCGAGATGAATAGCTCTAGGCCGGCCTAGATCGATGAGATGGTCCACCGCGGCTCGCACGGTCCGGCCTGTGTGCAGTACGTCGTCGAAAAGGATGATCGTCTTGTTATTGATGTCGAAGGGAATTTGCGTGTGATCCACTTTGCCGTGAGGCAGTAGCGCGTTGAGATCATCACGATAGAGAGTAATGTCCATTTCACCAAGAGGCACGTCTTTGCCACAAGACTCTTTGATCATCTCACACAGCCGTCTGGCGAGGAAAAGGCCGCGGGTGCGGATGCCGATAAATCCGAGCGAGTCCAACGCTTGGTTTTGACGAAGAATGGCGCGGGCCATTCGCTCTAGATTGGCCTTAATGTCCAGAGCGTTCAGGATCCGGACACTTTTATGTCGTTTCATTACCAATCCGGATTATGGAGTCCAATAGCAGTTGCGCACCCAAGCAGATGTCCTCTGGCTCGGACCATTCCAGGGGACTATGACTAATGCCGCGCCGGCTCGGGATGAACAGCATCGCGGCGGGCGTAACCTTAGCCATCTGCATCGCATCATGACCAGCTCCCGAAGGCATAATTTCATAGGTGATATTTCTAGACTCACAGCACTCTTGTAGCAGACGAATGAGCCGCTCATCCAGGGGGACCGGGTATTCTTCACGTAGGGGCAAGATTTCGGCCCGGATCTTTCTGCGCCGTGCGATTTCGTGAATCCGAGCGTGAACCAATTGGACCACCCGTCTCTTGGCGTCAGCGGTGATGCTGCGGATGTCTACTGAAAGGTCAGCTTTTCCCGGGATGGCGTTAATGACTCCGGGCTCGATCTTCATCGCGCCGACGGTACCGACCATGCGCCCTTTCGCCATGTGAGAATATCTTCGGCAAATTTTTTCAACAGCAACGATGAGTTCAGACGCAGCAACCAGAGCATCTTTGCGCATATCCATCGGCGTCGTACCAGAGTGATCGGCTTGACCGGTGAAGACAACTCTAAATCGCGTTGGAGCGGCTATGGAGGTTACGATTCCTATGCGTTTTTTCTTAGCTTCTAAGATAGGTCCTTGCTCGATGTGTAGTTCCAGATAGGCCTTCATGGTTGATGGATCGCGACGCATGGAGCGCAGGTTATTTCGGTAGATGCCCATGCTCGCCAGGATATCCGCCAGTTTGGCTCCTTGGGCATCTGTGGCATAAGCGAGGTCTTTCGCTTGAACTTCTCCCGCGACTAAGCTGCTCCCCAAAGTCGAATAGCCGAAACGACTCGACTCCTCGCCGACAAAACAAACAACTTCTACTGGCGATGCTAAGACAAATTTTTGTTCCTTGAGGGTTCGCACGGCCTCGAGCGCCGCAATGACACCCATGGTACCATCGAACTTTCCTCCGTGGAGAACGGTATCGAGATGCGACCCAACGAGGAGCGCGGGCGTTTTTGGGTTGTGACCGTCTAGTTTGCCGAAAATATTTCCGATACGGTCGATGTGGATCTGCAGGCCAATTTGGCGCATTTGGTGAATGAGAAATTGACGGCTACGGAGCTCCTTAATGGAAAAGACCAGTCTTGTGACGGACCCGTGGTCGCCGATCCCGATACGTGACACGGCATTGAGATCGCGGAGCAGACGGCGCTTGTTGATTGCGATGTCATGTGAGGGAGGCGATGACAAGTCGAGTCGCGCTGATTTCACAAAGGGCATCTTATCAGCTTAGCTTACGTGAGAGAAACAGTGCTCCGTGGCTCGATTCTATATTGGAAATAGGGAAGGGCTATGTTATAGCGAGCCTATCCAACCAATTGGAAAGGTATTTTTCGATGAACGACGTTGCCCATAGAATTGCAGAGATGCTGCTTCGGACTGAGGCGATTCAGGTCTACAGGGAAAAGCCTTTCGTTTTTGTCTCCGGCCGCATTTCGCCGGTCTACATCGATTGCCGAAAAATTCTCTCGTTTCCCGAAGAGCGCGATTATATCGTGACTGAGCTAGCCCGCAAGGTAGAAACCGCAATCGGCTTGGCTAACATCGATGTCGTTGCGGGAGGAGAGACTGCGGGTATCCCTTATGCCTCCTTTGTCTCTTATCTCATCAAGAAGCCGATGATCTATATCCGTAAGCAGCCCAAAGGCTACGGTGGCACGAAACAAATAGAAGGGATTCTCGAACCGGGGAAGCGCGTGTTGTTGGTTGAAGACCTTATCACAGATGGCCTGAGCAAACTCCGCTTCAACATTGGTATTCGCGCAGCGGGAGCGAAAATGACCCACTGCCTATGTGTTTTCGACTATGCTTCGGAGCGACTCCACCAACATGAGGGCAGGGACAATCTGGCTAAGAACGACATTGGCCTGCAGGTGCTTGCTAATTGGGACAATGTACTCGACACCGGCCTCAGCAAAAGCTACTTCTCTGAGGATGCCAGCAAACAGATTGTCAACTTCCTCAATGACCCTGAAAATTGGGGCCGCAAGATGGGCTTCGTGTGAGTGCTGTCTTGCGCCTACAGTTTTCGCGGCTCCCTAGTTCGGATTAACCAAAGATGGGAAAAAGAGTTACCCAAAACTCTTGAGCGTGTCTCTACAGATGTTCGTAACATCTGTAGCTCTGTGGGTTCAGCTTCAATTCGTACTAACGAGTTACCCTAATGAAGACTTTGATTCGTGACGCTCTCCTTGTCACGATGAACGCGCAAAACGAAGTGATCGAAAACGGTTCGATCGTGACCGACGGCAATAAGCTAGCGTATGTGGGACCCGCTGAATGGACGCCCCCAGGTCCCTTCGACAGGACTATTGAAGCCGATCGGCGAATCGTCATGCCGGGCATGGTGAATGCCCACTGCCACTCGCCGGCGAATCTCGTCCGTGGGATGATGCCGAGCAAGCCCTTGGAGATTTGGCGCGCTTATTACCGTGCATCGCTTCGGGATATGAGAGAGGAAGATTTTTATGCCAGCGCGCTCCTTGGCGGCATGGAAATGTTGAAGAATGGTACAACGACCGTGCTGGACCATTTTTTCGGCAACCAGGCGTGTCGCTTCATGGGTGGCGGCGCGGCGATCCAGGCCATGCGCGATCTCGGGTTGCGCCATGTTATTTCGCTCACGCTCTCCGACAAAAACTATGAAGAGACGCTTCCCTTAGGTAAAACGCCGTCCCATTTGACCGAAGAGATAAAACGCATGAGCGCGAGCGAAGCGAAGGCAACTGCAGCCTGGCTCGACGATTGCGAAGAGTTTATCGATACCTTTCACGCTCCCGATAAGTTGAC
>Ga0209466_1000261_pt1 | contig 12162 bp, 12 predicted proteins | sample PanSoiPlo30MoBio_FD_188323 | JGI IMG/M metagenome (GOLD analysis project Ga0209466, IMG submission 188323) | Tropical forest soil microbial communities from Panama analyzed to predict greenhouse gas emissions - Panama Soil Plot 30 MoBio (SPAdes)... | ecosystem: Environmental > Terrestrial > Soil...
GTTGCTGAAGCGGCGCGACAGTACGCATCCCGCGTTTCTACAGCAGCATAAGATCGTCGCCGTCGTCATGATCGGCATGGTTGCCTGGCTCCTGCGTATGTCCGACAGTCAAACGGCCTTTGTCTGCTTGGTTGCCGTCGTCCTGCTCCTGCTGGCGAGCCGTATGCCGTTCATTGGAACGAGACCCGCGACGGTATTTGGCATGCTGCTGTTCGGCGTCGTAGCGTTGATTCTCGTTGAAGTGCTCCATTTGAAGGAACTTGCACTCAGTCTATTGGGACGTGATCCCAGCTTCACCAATAGAACTGCTGTTTGGCAGACGCTCGAAAGGCTCGAGGTAAACCCGATTGTCGGAGCCGGGTTCATGAGCTTCTGGACCGGGACACGGTTAGAGGAAGTGTGGAGGCTGTTTGGGCCGGGAATAAATCAAGCGCACAACGGATACCTAGAGCAATACTTGAACCTGGGATACGTTGGCGTGGCGTTTATTGTACTGATCATGCTGTCCGGATTGTTCAAGGTGCGGAAGCATTTGAGCGACGACCCAGCGGGAGGTATGTTGCGCGTTTGCTTCATCGTATCTGCAGTTCTGTACAATTATACGGAGGCGTCGTTCTACGGCATGAACAACATGTGGATGCTGCTGTTGTTGGGGTGCCTTGAGGTTCCTCGGCAAAGGCAACCGCGATCGGTCGGCGTTCGTGCGTCGAAGGACCAGATAGTGCAAGGCACAACTGGCGTCAGGTACCAGCAGTGGCCGCCGCGAATCCATGCGAAAGGCCACAGACGGCAAATGTGACAAAGCCAGGAAGCTTGCAATGCCGCCCGCCTCCAAGCCCACCGCCGTGACCCGGCTCAGGCGATTTCACCTTCGACCTGAAGCCGAGCGTGCGCACCGAACCGATCGCTGCGAGATACAATCGCGTCATCACGCTGCGTGCCTGCTCCCATTATCCTAAACACCTGCTGGTCGGAAAAACTCTTGGCGGGGAGACAGACCCGATCGGCCGTTGGGCATCACAAGTCATGCTTATAGTCAACGCGGACGATCTGGGTAGATCCAAAGCCGAAACCGACGTGGCACTGCTCTGCCATGCCAAGGGCCGGATTACCTCAACGAGCGCCATGGTGTTCATGAAAGACTCTGAGCGGGCATCAGAGGCAGCTTCAGGCACCGGGCTCGACGTTGGGCTGCACGTGAACTTTTCCGAAGAATTCTCAGCTGGATCCATTCCGAAGGAATTACGCAAGGCGCACGATCAGATTCGCCGTTTTCTGACGGCGCACAAATATGCGTTGCTCATTTTCAATCCTCTGTTGATCCGACAGTTCGAATTCGTATTCGCAGCACAGCTGGCGGAATTCAATCGATTGTATGGTCGGGCACCGTCGCATCTCGACGGACATCAACATCTGCATCTTGCCACCAACATGCTGGTCCAGGGCGTATTGCCGGGGGGCGCCAAGGTGCGTCGCAACTTCTCCTTCCATCGTCAGGAAAAATCCTTCGTGAATCGATGGTATCGGAGCGCAGTGGACCGGAGCCTTATACGACGGCATCGCGTGACCGATTATTTTTTCTCACTTTCTGACCATCTTGCACCAGACAGGTTCGAACGCGTGATTTGCCTTGCAAGGGAAGCGGACGTAGAACTCATGGTGCATCCGCAACGCCAGGCCGAGTACGCCTTCCTGATGAGCGATGCGTATGTCGAGGCGTTGTCGCGCGTGCGGCTGGCCGGTTACGATGCGCTGTGAGGGCACGGATTGGACAAGACAGTAGACAGTGGCCAGGCGCCCCGATCCATGACGACTCGGCGGAAGGACATCAGCGTCTGCATTTGCACCTTTCAACGGCCGGGACTATTGCGGAAGTTGCTGGAACGCCTGGAGGAGCAGCGAGCGAACGACCGCTTTACGTTCTCCGTCGTTGTAGCCGACAACGATTCGAGACGAAGCTCGGAGCATGTTGTCACCGAGTTCGTGGCAACGAGCAGGATCGCGGTGACGTACACTTGTGAGCCGCGGCAGAATATTGCCTTGGCACGGAACGAGGCTCTGAGGCATGCGGCGGGTGATTTCGTCGCCTTTATCGACGACGATGAATTTCCCGAAGATGGCTGGTTGCCGATGATGCTCGAAGCGTGCGAAAAATATCAGGCGGCTGGGGTGCTGGGGCCTGTGCGCCCCCACTTCGAGGAACCGCCCCCGCGCTGGATCGTGGATGGGGGGTTTTTCGAGCGGCCGGAACATCAAACCGGGCGGGTCATGCAGTGGGAGGAGTGCCGCACCGGCAATCTATTGTTCCGACGTCGGATTCTGGAGGGTGTACCCGAGGTCTTCAAGCCGGAATTCGGGAGCGGCGGCGAGGACAAGGATTTCTTCATGCGCATGACTCGCCTCGGTCATGTTTTCCGCTGGTGTAATGAGGGGGCGGTGTACGAAACCGTCCCCAAGGAGCGCTGGAAGCGCAGTTATCTCATCAAACGCGCAATGCTGCGCGGACAAAATGTTATCAAGCACCCGGTTGGCCAAGCCAGCTTGGTTGCTCGATCGCTCATTGCTGCGCCAGCGTACTTAATTATGCTGCCCTTCGCTCTAATACTTGGTCATCATGTTTTCATGAAATACTGCATCAAGTTTTGTGATCACGCCGGTCGACTTCTGGCCGTGCTTGGGCTTAATCCTGTGCGCGAGCGGTGACGCAGGCATGGCACTCGGAAAAGCCGCTTTGTGGGAACACTGAGCCCATGGTCGTCGTGGCCATCGGATTCGCCGAAGCATTGTCGGCACCGGAGGTGACGTGGAGTCTGGTGGACGCCGGCTTCAAAGTCATCGCATTTTCGAGAAGGGGCCGGCGTGGGGCTCTTCGTCACAGTCATCATGTTGCGATTTTCGAAATTGCGGCGCCAGAGAAGAACTGTGCGGCCGCGCTCGAGGAGCTTGCTGCCGCTCTCGATTCGCAGCATGCCGAGTACGGAGCGGCAGCGGCGGTGCTGCTTCCGCTCGACGATGCTTCGTTGTGGCTGTGCAGCCGCGTGCAACCCTCGACAAGATGGGTCCTCGCCGGCGCCAGCCGACATGGTGCCGAGTTGGCAATCGATAAGCGAAGGCAGATACAGGCCGCCACAGCGGCCGGGTTCAGGGTTCCGCCGACGTCGTTTGCCGCCATGGCGGACGGACTCGTCGATTGCGTGCGCGAATACCCGGTTATCGTGAGGCCGGCGTGCGCGGTCACGGTGGCCGAAGGACGATTGCACAAGGGACACAACTGGATCTGCTCGGACGAAGCGGAATTGCAGCGTGCGCGGTCGGCCTGGAACGGACGTGGGTTGCTGATGGTGCAGCCTTTTCTAGAAGGGACCGGGGAAGGCGTCTTTGGCTTGGCGACAGACCGGGGTGTGGTGGCGTGGAGTGCACACCGCCGACTGCGGATGATGAACCCGCACGGTTCCGGTTCGAGCGCCTGTATCTCCCACGAAGTACCCGATGACGTGAAAGGCCCGGTTACAGCCTTCGTGACATCGTGCGACTGGCGAGGCATGTTCATGATCGAGCTGCTTCGGACGGAAGACAAGCGCCTGTGGTTTGTCGAATTTAACGGGCGCGCTTGGGGCAGCATGGCTCTCTCACGGCGACAATTTCTGGAGTATCCTGCTTGGACCGTCAAATTGGCCTTGGATGCGCAATTTGTTCCGGACAATGGCGTCGGCTTAACGCAAGACGTGGTCTGTCGGAACCTGGGAAGAGAGCTGATGCACCTGTTGTTCGTTTTGCGAGGCCCCCAGTCACGAGCGATCCGGAAGTGGCCCTCTTTCTGGCGTACTTTGATCGAGTTCCTGCGAACTGACCGAAAGAGCTTCTTCTATAACTGGCGCCGGGACGACTGGCGCGTCTTCTTCAGCGATTGCTGGTACACGATTCGTGAACAATTATTCAAGTCGCATTGACCGAAGCCATCGCATGGAAGGCCCGTCGCAATCTCGCAACATCCTGCTTTTTGGATCGCACGGCCGTGCCGGCCTGGCGATATGCAGAGCGCTGGGGCGAGTTGGCCATCGGGTTTCGATTCTTCGGCTGACGGCGCAGCGGACAGCTGCCGACCATTCGCGGTTCTGCGTGGAATCGCTGCATATCGGCACGCCGGATTCGAGCGTGTCCGAGTACCTTGCCAAGCTTACGGACTTGCTTCAATTGCGCACGTACGACTATCTCGTCCCGGTCGACGACCTGGCGTGCGAGCTGGTTTATTCCGACTATCCCGCGATCTCGTCATTGGCTCGCGTAATCGGGCCGGATCCCGCCTCGTACGTATTGGCACGCAACACGTTCGACGCCCTGGCCGTCGCAGAATCAATCGGGCTGGTGCGACCTTTGACGCAATTTGTGAAGCGGAGCGAGGCGCCCTCAGCACTACTGTTGCCTTGCCTCGTCAGGCCCGTGGTGTCGTGCGCCATCCTCGATGACGAATGGCAGCGATTTACAGTCCGGCAAGTGAATACCAAGGAAGACCTGGACGCCAAGCTTCGTGACGATCTACCGCGTGTAGACGTCATGTTGCAACTACCGGTTTCGGGCGCGAGTCTGGACCTGAATTATTGCTCGATCGGCGGCGACGTGCTTGGAGCATCGGTGACACTCTCCCTTCATGAGTCGTCTCGCGGCGGTGGCAGCTCCTATCGGAAGATCGAGAACGCGAGCCCGCGCCTTCTCGCCATTATTGAAGCGATGGCCCGTCAACTGTCATGGACCGGCTTCATGACAATCCATTGCAAGGAAGAGCGCGGCCGGTTGTATTTCATGAACCTGACTGGTCGGCCATGTGGGGCTATTGCGCTTTCACTTTTCGCGGGGGTCGATTTTCCCAATCTCATTCTGAACGGCCTTGAAGGGAAGCGCCGCGTCGGCATTTCGTTGCCGGTCAAGATCGCCTACATGCGCGATCTTCGCAGGGACGTGGCTTGGCTCGCCTCGGCAGCGGTAGAAGGCGACGGCCCCCGCGTGATCGCGCCCTGGATCGCGTCCCTCGGGCGCGTCTTGATTGGCAAGGAGCGCTTTGACATCGAGCAGGCCACGGACCCGCTGCCGGCGATTCGCCAATTCGATGGCAGTGTGACTGCATTGCGGGAAAGGATCGGGTGGCGCCTCCCGCTGGCCTTTGGACGTGCAACAGGCGCAATGGCTGCAACAGGGATGCCGACCAAATCCAGTTCAATGCTTATCGTTTGCCAGGGCAACATCAATCGCAGCGTAGTGGCAGAGCACCTCTTTCGGGCACGGGGTTTTACCCGGGTACGGTCGGCAGGACTGCTCCCGATGTCGGGCCGGCGCCCAAGCATTCATGCAGAGCGGTTTCTTGCGGAGCGCAAGGGAATCGACATCTCCGCCTTCCGGTCGAAGAGCGTCAGTCGCGCCTTGGCGGAGAGCGGCGACGTCAGCTTGGTTTTGTGCTTCGAGCGGAGGCAGGCCGCCGAGCTGGCCCGGCGCTTTCCCAATCTCGTTGGCAAGATTTTCGTCCTTTCTTGGCTCACCCATGGCGGCGAGCGGCAGTCCGACATCGCCGATCCGCATGGCGGGAGGCCGGAAACATACCTCGCTTGTTTCCGACGAATAGATGAATTGGTCGGACAGGTGGCCAAGGATGACGCCTGCGCGATCGCCCGGCCGGCTGTCGCGAACGAATGAGCGGTGGCTAGTGACGCCCGAGGGAATGTAAGTTGGGCCGCCATCCCCCCGGTGCCCTGGGGATGGCCGGCGAATTGCTTACTGATCGCGCTCCGCGCGGTCCACTTGGCACATTTGTGCGTGCTGCTGGCGTTCGTCACCGTCGGTGGCGTCGGAAATTGGCCACCAGGTTGCGGTTGGCCTTCAGGGTGAACGTGTAGCCCGCCGACGAGCTGACCCTAGCGCCGTTCTCGGTCCAGTTGGCAAAGGTGTAGCCGCTGTTGGCGCTCGCCACTACGGTATGCGAACTGCCCGACGCAAATGTGCCGCCGCCGCTCACAGTGCCGCTGGCATCTTTTGATGCATTGAGGGAAATCGTGTAGTTCACCGGGTTGGCGGTGAAATTGGCCGCCAGGGTGCGATTAGCACCGAGGGCGAACGTGTAGCTGGCCGATGGGCTGACCACGCTGCCGTTCTCCGTCCAGTTGGCAAACGTGTAACCGCTGTTGGCAATGGCCGTCACAGTGCGCGAAGCACCGGAAGCGAACGTTCCGGCGCCACTCACCACGCCCGCGGTACTGGGTGAAGCGTTCAGAGAAATCGTGTAGTTCACCGGATTGCCGGTGAAATTGGCCACCAGCGTGCGATTGGCACTGAGGGCGAACGCGAAGCTCGCCGACGAACTGACGACGCTGCCATTCTCGGTCCAGTTGGAAAAAGTGAACCCGCTGTTGGCAGTGGCGGTCACCGTACGCGAACTGCCGGACGGGAACGTTCCGGCGCCACTCACCGCGCCCGCGGCGGAGGGCGACGCACTGAGCGAAATAACTTTGAAGCTGCCGGTGAAATTGGCCACCAGAGTGCGATTGGCGTTGAGGGTGAACGTGTAACTCGCCGATGTGCTGACCACGCTGCCGTTCTCGCTCCAGTTGGCAAACGTGTAGCCACTGTTGGGGCTCGCCGTTACGGTGCGTGAACTGCCTGAGGCGAACGTCCCGGCGCCGCTCACCGTGCCGCCGGCACTGGGTGACGCACTGACCGCAATCGTAGAGCTCTGATTGCCGGTCATGGCACCATAGCATGCAGACGCGTTGAAGGACCCGCCAGTCAATAGATTGCGCGACTCCCAACACGCTTGAGCTGGAATCTTGTTGACGTGCCCAGACGGGTCCCCGTTTCCGCCGGTCACATCAGGGCCGATGGGCGGCCACGCGATGCTGGTTGGCCACCAGGCCGGCCTGCCGGAATAATAATAGGAATTGGGTATCACCTGGTCCGTCGGCACAGTCACGTCGGCCGGAATTTCAGAAGCGACGAATCGTGTCGCCCGGTTGAAATAGTCGTAGTTACCCCAGCGCAGAAGGGTTGCGGCGACCTTGGGATCCGGATACCCGCCGGCCGGCGTAAATCCATCCCATGGGGCTGTGCTGCAGTTGCCGAGGTTCGGGTAGCCAAGCCGATAGACTGCCGGGGTATCGCAGCCCGCATATGCCGCCGGGCTCTGGCTCGCTGAGCCCAACACGTTGCCTACAACGTTGTAGTAATAGGCAAGCCGATCAAGCCAGACCGCGTCGCCATTTACGCCGTAGTTCGGGTTATATCCGGTAAAATAATTCCGTAATGCAGTACCGTAGCCGCTGCCGCCAAAATAGTTATCGGCGCCCCACATCTCGCCGATATTGCCTTCATAAAGGTTCATCACATTAAACGGCGCGTGACCGTCGTCGAACGTCCACGTCACCAGGCTTGTGCCGTATTGCGATGGGGATCCATACGAGAAATTGTAACCAATATACAATCCGCTGCTGCTGTTGTTCAATTCAATGGCCGGGAAATTCTTGTTGAAGATGTTGTTCTCGATTTTTGCGCTGCTGTTGGCCCCATAAAGGTAGTTGCCGTAGAAGTTCGTGCCGCTATTGTTGGGCCCAGAACCGCCATCGTGGATGTAGGAGTCGCGTATCTCCATATTCAACGAGCCAAGAACGACGAAATGGTACCCTGTAGCACCGCCCGACTCGATGCCCTTCAACCAGCAGGAATCGCAATATTGAATGGAAAAATTGTTGCCGCCGCTGAACCCGTTATGGTCAATCTTGAGATCCTCGACGCCACTATTGCGGGTGATCCCGATGAAATAAAATTTCACCCTCGGGCTACCGATGCTGAAATCATAGACGAATGGGTTGCGCACCGTGATGGCGTTGCCGCTGACCGCCGTGATCATGTTCACTTGGGTCATGTTGCGGTTGCCACCGTTTTGGTTTCCGGTGTTGACGACGAGATTTGGATCGTCAATCCTGTCAATCTCGATCATCGTGCCCACGGACAGATTTGCCGTGGATGCTACGGTAAACGTCGTCGAGTCCTTGGCCGCTCCGCTGGTAATTGCCGTCCCGAGCGAGACATTGCCTCCATTTCCCAGGTTGATGACATTGAGGCCCGTAAGGATTGTCTGGTCGGCCCCAGCGCCGCGCAGAGTCACATTGCTTTTATAGACATTGATGGTTCCGTTGAGCGAAGCGGAGGAATAAGTACCCGCATTCAGGAAAACGACGCCGTTGTTGCAGGCGCTAATGGCATTGTTGATGGCGGATGCCGTTGCACCGGGCGAGAACGTCGCGCAAACGGTCGTTCGGTTCGGTATGCCGCCAGGAACGCCGGTGAAGGTCCAATCAGCACGTCGATTCGACGGTACCGGATCGGCAGATGCTGGGGCGACGAAGGCGAGAGCGGAAAACGCGATAGTAAAAATAGTCTTGATCATGTTCGAGCTCATCTCAAAACCGGTGCTGGCGACGTTCTCCCAAAAAGAAATTAAAACCCGGTGGCAGAAATCGTGACATAACTTGGCGAAAACCCGTAAAATTGGGGATACATCCTGGCGAAAATCTGTTTTCTTGCCTGCGGCACGCCGCAGGCGGCTTGCCCGATGTAATGATTTGCTGGAAGGACGGGGCCGCGCTTGGCGCGGGCTGCGGTGGGAAAACAACTCCGCGGGCGTCGGCACGTGTCGACGTCCAGTCGTTATCGCCGAGAGCGCGAGGCCGGCAACCAGCCTGGCCTTTACGCGCAGATCCTAGCAAAATGCCGGTCGGATCCGGATCGATTGTGGCGGCCTTGTGGTAGCGAGAATCGGGACCGTGAAATGCCCGCGATCCATGGCGTGACCCTGACCATGGTGCTGCACGCCCGGGGGAGCGGAGACGCCATCGCGGTTGCCGCGGGAGTGCGGCGTCTTGTGGCCCAAATCGTGGATTTCCACCCGGGCGCCGACCATCTCGCGACCAGGTGCGCCGCCAGCTCCGCTTGATGCCGTTCTCCGGGGCACCCTGCCGCGAAGCGGCCAGCGCCGGCGAACAGGATGCGGGCGCGCGGCATACGGCGCGTGCTGGCGTGTTGGTGCCAGCGCGCGATAGCAGCTGGGGATCGGGGCGCCGGCCGCCAGCGTGCGGCGCTGATCGGCATTACCGCGCGCGGCTCTCCTGTGTCGGTTCAGGTGTGATCAGCCGAGCACGCTGCCGCCGCAATTTTCACCGCCGGTCGCACCAACGCCTCAGCATGAATAAACGACCCAGCGACGCCATGACAGCGCTGCTCTCGCGACAATTTGCGCGATTTTTTGCCACAAGGCCTACTTCGGAGTAGCCGGTATTCCCCAAACCTTCGTGTTGCTCGGAACGTCCCGGTTCACCAGCGACAGCGCACCAATTACCACGTTGTCACCGATCCTAACGCCTTTTTGAATGACGGACTGCGGCCCGATATACACACATGAACCGATCCTGGTTGCGGCATATTCTACTGGTGCAACGCCCCCCGATATTGCCCGCTGCACTGTGTCGTGGGTGTAAATGTGGACGCCAGCGCTGATATCGACTCGGTCACCGATCGACAGCTCCCCCCCGGACCCGTCGAGGACCACGTTGGGCCCAATCCAACAGTTCCTTCCTACTTTTACGTTGCCGAGAATGAGTACATTGTCGTAGCAGGATGTGCCTTCACCAAAACCGTAGTCGCGCGCATTCTCCCATCGATCGGTCAACAGATCGCCGACCGAAACGTGACGATGGTATTGTTCCCGCTTCTCGCGACGGAGTTTGTGAATGAGGTTTCGAAGCGATTCGAGCAGCTCCATCACTCGACTCCCTTAAGGAAGCTGTGTCCAGCCAAAATGCTTTGAATTGATCACGAGAAAATCGTCTGCGACTTTGAAAGGAAACTGCGTGTCGGATTAGGAACATTTGCATCGCGAACCGGCTCGGCGCAAACCGCTGCAAAGCCACTCGTCAGGAATAACATGCCGAGCGCTTAACCAGGGCGGGGCAAATCCTTCCTGTCCGACCTTGACTTGATGCCAGCGCGCCTTGTCGGGAAACACAGGGACTACTCTGGCGCGGTGCCAACTGGTCGAGCCGGCACTCCGGCTACAATCGTGTTCGGAGCGACATCCTTGGTCACCACGGCGCCGGCGCCAATGGTTGCTCCTTCACCAATCGTAAGTCCACATAAAATTGTTGCATTTGACCCGATGGATGCCCGCCGGCAAATGCGCGTAGGTTCCACTTTCCAGTCGTCCGGCCCTTGCGGTTTGCCATCAATCGTCGTTGCTCTGGGAAACTTGTCGTTGGTGAACATCACCCCGTGTCCTACGAAAACCTCGTCTTCAATAGTAACCCCTTCGCAAATAAATGTATGGGATGATATCTTGCAACGCGACCCGATTTTGGCGCCGACTTGAATTTCAACGAAAGTCCCAATCCGTGTTTCATCGCCGATGACACAATCATAGAGATTGACCAGGTCAGGATGAAAAATGCGGACATCCTTGCCCAGCTTAACATTCTTACCAATCGGCATCTATGCACCTCCTCTCCAGAATCCTTGATAATTCAACCTGCGCCAGCGCAAGGCACGATCGCGCATTTTGTGTTCCTTACAACCGCGTCAATGGGGCCATCGGAATTTCTATGAGCGATATATCAGAAATTACCGATCCCACTGGTCTCATCAGCTCGACAGCCTATGCGGACAGGAGCGATTTGCAAGTCCGTTCGTACCTTGCCGGTTGCAGCGCAATTTCAGCTGCTTCGAGCCCGCCTCGCGGACCTCCGGGCGCCGGGCTGCAAGCGTGCCTGGCACAGTGATTTCGTGGCCAGCCCCCTCACCACCCTTCAGCGCTCCGTCCCGATCACTGTCGTCGGTGAACCGCTTCACACGCACCTTTGAGTGCAACACGGTACATTGCAGGCGCCTGGAGGAGCGCTGCAGATCTCAGCTATGCCTGGCAGGCGCGGGGCGCAACAAATCGATGGACCGAACAGCCTCGATTCGGAGGTAAAGTGCATGAAGTGCTTTCAGGCTATCCATACCCATATTGCGGGGGGTACCTTGCGTACTCGCGACTGGAAAGGAATTTTGAAAAAGGAAGCGTATGGAAGCGACATCAAAATTAGCATGCCGTGGCGCACCGGCGCGTGAACACCGAGCGGCGATTCCGAGGCGCCAATGAACGCGGGACCATTGAACGCCGCTCGTTCTCAGCATCGACAATGCCGGCGCGAGCATCAGAGCGAGAAGCGAGGCGGCGGCTATGAATGGAACGATTAGTCTCATCGCGGAAGTTGGCGATTGGGTTTGCAAGACGGCAAACGCCATAGCAAACACCTATGCTCACGCCCCGCCGGCGATCAATGTTTCGTGTATTTCGTCTGCGCCATGACCCAAAACAGCGCGACGGGAGCCAATCACGCTTTGAGGAAGCACGTCAAAGTCGTCCGCGTTCGCGGGATAGTTGGGCGGCGAACCAGCATCCAATGGCAATACTGTCACACTTGGCTGTGATGTTGGCAGCGGCGGCTTGCCGCCCAGGGCCGCGCCTGCGGTGGCAACGTTCCGCCAATTCAGGCCCGCAGAGGCGCGGCGCCTGGCTGGACAGTTCGGACGACATCCGGTTGTCTGAGCAATCAATTTGGCGCCCCCCGATGGTTCCCAATCGAATTTCGCGGCGTGGCACATTGGTTGCAGAGGCCTCTGAACCTCGGGAGCAACGTGCAATGACCAGTACTCCAATTACCAACCAGGCTCATCCAGCATCGCTCTCCGTCAGGAAAATGCTATCCGACCAACGCGAGCCGGTTAGGACCCGCCCGGCGAAACCCTGGCCTGCTTTCATCATCGGCTTCGGGCTTGCAGCGTCGGTCGCGTGGACTGCGGCCCTGGGCTGGCTGGTGGTCAAGGCAGTTCGATTGATCCTCTGAGCAGGTCTCGTGCAGCAATATGCCTGTCCCGCAGTTTGGAAAATATTAATTATGGTTAGTGGCTGGTGCATAATTAATTCACCCGGGGCTGCGCCTCGGTACGTCGCTTGACTTGTCTGCTTGATTGGCGCTCCTTTGTGCGAGGCGATGCGCCAACGGTACTGGGACTTTGAGCCAGCGCCGCCGTTTCGATTGTCTGGTTCTGGTTTCTCGACGCCTATGCGCAAGCGTTCAAGAAGTC
>Ga0209466_1000262_pt1 | contig 12124 bp, 11 predicted proteins | sample PanSoiPlo30MoBio_FD_188323 | JGI IMG/M metagenome (GOLD analysis project Ga0209466, IMG submission 188323) | Tropical forest soil microbial communities from Panama analyzed to predict greenhouse gas emissions - Panama Soil Plot 30 MoBio (SPAdes)... | ecosystem: Environmental > Terrestrial > Soil...
ACTCGGGGTGGAACGAAAAACTCATCTGTGAAAAATATCCAACTAAAACAGGTACTTATCATGCTAGGCGGAGGATGATCACTCCTCCTTCAGGCCCAGCTCGTGCACCAGCCGCTTCTCCTCGGCGATCGCGCGCAGGGCGTAGGCGTGATAGTCGGCGCTGCCGAGATAGAACGGCTCCTGGTCGAACTTGGCCATGGCCTCGCGATAGGACGGCTCCTCCATTCCGCGTTTGAACGCGTCATGCAGCACCTTGACGACCGCCGGATCCATGCCGGCCGGGCCGGCAATCCCGAACGGCGAGTTCGAGATGATGTCGATGCCGGTCTCCTTCAGGGTCGGCACGTCGGGCCAGTTTTTCGTGCGGCCGACGCCCCAGGTCACCAGTAGACGCAGTTCGCCGCTGTTCACCAGCGGCGCCCAGCCGGTCGAGTCCGCCAGCACCCCGATATGGCCGCCGAGCAGCGCGGTGGTGCCCTCGGCATTGCCCTTGAACGGGACGTGCGTCCACTTGATGCCCTGCTGCTTGGCGATCTGCTCCATGGTGACGTGCAGGCTGGTGCCGGCGCCCGGCGTTCCGTAGTTGATTTTTCCCGGATTGGCCTTGGCGTCGGCCAGCAGATCCGCAAATGTCTTCCACGGCGCGTCGCGGCGCACCACGACGCCGAACGTGTAGCCGGTCAGGCCGATGACGTAGGTGAAGTCCTTGGCCGGGTCGAAGCTCGTCTTGCGCATGAACGGATAGCGGAACACCGTGATCGGAATCTGCGCCACCGTGTAGCCGTCGGGCCTGGCGTTGGCGGCCATGCTGCCAGGGCCGAGCGTGCCGGCGGCGCCGCCGCGGTTCTCGATCACCAGCGACTGCCCGAGATGCTTTTCGCTGGCGGTGGCAAGCGCGCGCATGACCACGTCGGTGGTGCCGCCGGCCGGCCACGGCACGATCAGGGTCACGGGCCGTGCCGGAAAGTTTTGCGCCTGCGCGGCGCCGGCTGCAGCGGCCACGAGGCCAAGCACGATCGCGATCATGCGCGTCTTCATGGCGCGTCCTCCCATGGTGTGCGCGTTCCCGCGCGCAGCAAAGCATAGGCCGTACCGGCGATCCAGAACCCATGCGAACGGACCCGGCATATGCGCCGACAGCAGGGGAGGTTTTCGGCCCGGCATGATGGGGCGCTTCCCGGCTGCGGATTATGTTAAAGGAACTGCCGATTGACGGCAGCGCAAGGGAAACCCCGATGATCGACCTGCATTACTGGACCACGCCGAACGGCCACAAGATCACGATCTTCCTCGAGGAGACCGGAACGCCTTACAGGATTTTTCCGGTGAACATCGGCAAGGGCGAACAGTTCACGCGCGAGTTCCTGGCGATCTCGCCGAACAACCGCATTCCGGCGATGGTCGACCACGATCCGCCCGACGGCGGCGCGCCGCTGCAGGTGTTCGAATCCGGCGCGATCCTGGTCTATCTCGCGGAGAAGACCGGCCGGTTCCTGCCCGCGGACATACGCGGCCGCACCGACGTGATGCAATGGCTGTTCTGGCAGATGGGCAATCTCGGGCCCATGTCGGGCCAGAACAACCACTTCAGCAACTATGCGGTGGAGAAGCTGCCCTACGCCATGGATCGCTATCGCAACGAGGTGAACCGGCTCTACGGCGTGCTCAACCGGCGCCTCGCCGACCGCTCCCATGTGGCCGGCGAGTATTCGATCGCCGACATGGCGATCTATCCGTGGATCGTGCCCTACGAGCGCCAGGGCCAGAAGCTCGAGGACTTTGCCCACCTGCAGCGCTGGTTCGAGGCGATCCGCGCGCGGCCGGCGGTGGTGCGCGCCTACGAGAAGGCGAAGGAGATCAATCCGAACCCCGGCGGCATCCGCACGGCGGAAGAGCGCGCTATCCTGTTCGGCCAGACCGCGGCCTCGGTGGAGGCGGCGGTGCGTTAGCCACTATGGCGCCCCTGGCGGGGTCACGCTTAGCAAAAGGGGCAACCACAACGGTTGCCCCTATGTTCGTGAGCGCACGCAAGATCGGCGCTAAGTGCCGCGGCCCCACAGCCCACAATAGCGGCGGGCGATGAAGGGCAGGCCGTTTTCATAACCCGGCCAGCTCGCATATTTCGGCAGCTTGAACTCCTTCTCGGCCGCGTCCCAGCATTTGCCGTCCTGGCCGAGCTTCTTCATCTCGGCGGAGGCCTCCTGCAGCAGCGCGAGCTGATCCTCGGCATCCTTCTTGGTGCCGAGCCGGCCGTTGGGCTGGCCGGGATGGCCGGGAATCAGCCGCTCCCAATCCATTGCCAGCACCTTCTTGATGAACTGCTCGGTTTCCATCGGATACATGTCGATCATGCCGCGGCCCGGCACCGATCCGACCGGGATCGTGTCGACCACGAAGATGATCTTCTCCTTCGGCAGCCGCATCACGATGGTCGAGTCGGAATGGTTGAGACCGTGATAGCTCAGCTCCAGCTTGGTGCCGCCGAGGTTGATGGTCTTGGTCTGGTCGAACACCTCGTCGGGCAGCACCGTGTTGGGATCGGCCAGCGGCGCGAGGCGCTCCTTGACCCGGCGATGGGCGACGACGCGGGCGCCCGCGTCCTTGAACGCCTTTCCGCCGGCGATGTGGTCGAAGTGGTGGTGGCTGTAGACCAGGTACTTGATCGGCTTGTCGGTGACCTTCTTGATCTCGTTCACGTAGTCCTGGCCGCCGGTCGGACGGCCATAGGCGACCGGATCGGTGGCGATGACGCCGTCCTTGGTGACGATGAACATCGCCTGGTGATTGCCGTTGCGGAAGATGTAGACGTTGTCGGTGCCGTCGACCTTCTTGGTCTCGATCTGCGGCCGGGCCGGAGCCTGCGCCCAGGCCGGGCCGGCCACGGCCGTGAACACCAGCGCCGACAGCGACGCAAGTAGAGTTCGCGTCATGATTTCCCTCCCTCCCTTGGCGCGATCGGGCGGCCGTCGTCGCGGTCGCGCCAGCCGCCACGGCGACATTATGGGAACATACGCGGGAGGGGGTTATTCCACCAGCGGCGGCTACTTGCCGCGGGCCATCGGGGCGGGATGGCGGTCGCCGTTGCCGGCGATCTCGTCGTCGCCGAAGCTCTGGACAACGGCGCCGCCGCGCACGGCCCAGCTGGTCGAGTTTCCGGTGATCGTCGAGGCGCCGACGCGCAGCGTTGCGGTCGGGCCGGTCGCGACAATCCCGTTGCCCCGGCTGTCGGCGGCCACGGTGCGGACCATCGTCAAGCTGGTCGGCGCGCGCTCCGCGGTGGAATTGACGAAAAGGCCATACCCGTTGTTGGCCGCGACGCTTTCGCGCACGATTGCGTCGACGGTGCCGGTGCTGTCCTCGCCATTCACGAACAGGCCGACGCTGGTGTTGTTGTGGATCTCGAGGCGATCGAGCTCGGCCTGCACGGCGCCCGCGCCGCGCGGCTGGACGACAATTCCGAATCCGGCATTGTCCGCCACCAGCGTGTTCGCGAGCGCGAGGCGGCTGCTACCGGTCGGCATGAACTCGATGCCGTCGGCGGTGTGATCGCGGACGACGCAGTTCGTGAGGCTCAGCGCCTGGCCGGAATTGAACACGAGCCCGGTGCTGCCGCCGAAGCCGATCCCCTGGATGGCGAGACCGCGCAGGTTGACGAAGGCCGCCGCAGGCGCGTCGATGGTGACGCCGGTGGCGCCGGCCGACACCAGGATGCCGGCCTCGCCCCCGCCGCCGTTGACGATGCTGATCGACTTGGTGATCACCACGGGGCCGTAGTGGCCGGGGTCCAGCACGGTGACCTCGCCCTGCTCATCGGTCTTGTCATGGGCGCCCTGAAACGTGCGGCACGGCGTAGCGCGGTCGCAATTGTTGGCGTCGTTGCCGGTCGCGGCCGACACGAAGGTGCGCGACAGTTGCGCTTGCGCGGGTGCGGCCGCGAGGCACAATCCGAGGCAGAACGCCGCCGGCAGACCACACGCGAACAGCAGCGGCAGCCCGATCAGCGACATATGCTTCGACATGGGAGCTCCCCTGATTGCGTCGTCGCCGTCGCGACGGACCATGGCGTTGGTTGTCGAGATTCGATGCAGGTTCGAATGAGCCCGGCTCGCCTGATTTCACCGCCGCGCCCGGGTGTAAACGATGATTCCGCCTTGCGTTTCGGTGTCCGCCTTGTGCCCGTTTTGTGGCGCGAAGAATTTCGGGAACGGATGATTTTGGATTGAGAAACGTTTGATTTTGTCGCGATGGATTTTTCGGGTATCTCAAGGGAGAGGCGGACGGATGCCTATGCCGAAAATGACGCGGGTGGACTAGACTGATCGAGCTCAAGTAAAGAGGTGACGCATGAGTACAGCGCTTGCCACGCCTCCCACGGGGCGCCAGCGCTTGACCAGGATTTGGAAATACTCGCTGCGGCGGGTGCTGTTTCCGCTCTGCGTGCTGGCGCCGGCCGCCTATCTCTTCCCCAAGATCGCGCTCTTCTACGCGATCTGTGGTGCCTACGATGTGAGCCGCAGTCGCCCGTTCAATGCCGAATTGCTGCGGCGGTATTTCATCGGCAACGGCTTCGCAACGTGGATGCTGTCGCCGCTCAACATCCTGCTCGATCTACTTTCGCTGCCTTTCGTCAATAAAGGTGTCTATCGATTGGCGGACCTGCCGCCGGCCTGGCAGGACGAAGTGAAGCGCCTTATCCAGGCTGCGAACGATGCTGACCTCGTCCACCAGCTCGAAGAGCAGTCGAGGCAATATCAGCGCACGATGATCTTTTTTCGCTGGTACGGTATGAACGTCAATTCGTCCCTGAGCGTGCCTGCCTTCCACCAACCGTGGAAATACATCCAAACCATCGGAGTTTCAGTCTTCAACCGAAGGGTGACGACCTCGAAGCACTTCGGCTATCTGCGGGCATCGTTGCGCGTCCTCTACAATCTCAACGACATGAGCGACGCTTCAAGCTACATCGTCGTCGGCGACACCACCAACTACTGGCGCGACAACAAGCTGTTCATTTTCGACGACACACTGCTGCACCTGTCGGCCAACGAGACGGAGCAACCGCGCTACTGCCTGTTCGTGGACATGGTCCGCCCGACCCTGTTTCCGCGCATCATGGCGGGCGTGATCAAGATTGTCGGCTATGTGAGCCAGCACGTTAAGTTCCTGTACTACAGCCACTGGAAAGTCATCAAATAAGATAATTCCAGCAGGCCGTTCCGAATTCCGTCTGCCTCTCCTGGCATAGCAAGCACCTGCAGGACGGCCTAGTACGTCAGCCCGGTGCGAAACACCTCGACGGCGTAGAAATACAGTTCGGCATCGAGGCAGCGCTGGACGTTCCCCCCTTTGCGAAAACCGTGCTGCTCGCCGGTGAACAGGAAATAGCCGACCGGCTTGCCGCTGCGGCGCAGCGCCGTCACCATGGCCTCGGTCTGATTGGGCGGGACGATCGCATCCTCGTCGCCCTGGAAGAAGATCACCGGCTTGGCCAGGCGATCGGCGTGAAACAGCGGCGAGCGCTCGCGATAGAGCGCTTCCGTTTCCGGATAGGGGCCGATGAGCCAGTCGAGATAGCGCGACTCGAACTTGTGCGTGTCGCGCGCGAGCGCCGCGATGTCGCTGACGCCGTAGTAGCTCGCGCCGCCCTTGAAGAAGTCATGGAACACGAGCGCGGCCAGCGTGGTGTAGCCGCCAGCGCTGCCGCCGCTGATGACGGCGCGGCCGGGATCGATCAGCCCGCGTTCGATCAGATATTTCGCGCCGTTGATGCAGTCGTCGACGTCGACGACGCCCCAGTTGCCATGCAGCCGGTCGCGATAGGTGCGGCCGAAGCCGGTGCTGCCGCCGTAGTTGACGTCGAGCACGGCAATGCCGCGGCTGGTCCAGTATTGCGTGCCGAGGGCGAGCGCGCTCGACGCCGCCGAGGTCGGGCCGCCGTGGCACTTCACCAGGAGCGGCGGCCGTTCGTCCGCCGGCCCGGCGTAGTCGGGATTGTGCGGCGGATAGAACAGGCCGAACGCCGTGGTGCCGCCGGTGGTGGAGAATTCGATCGGCTCGACCTTGGTCAGGTAGTCGGCGATGCGGAGCTCGGGATTGTCGAGGAGGTTCGTGGCCTGCTTCACGATGCGGTGCCGGCCGCTGCGCAGATCCAGGGCGACGACGGAGCTGGGGCAGGTGGGCGCGGCGGCGCGGAACACGACCCGGTCGCCGTCCGCTCGCACCGAGCCGATCTCGGTGAACGGCAGGTCGAGCGGCTGCAGCGTGCGCGTCTCAAGGTCGAGCACCGCCAGCGTGCCCAGACCGCGTTCGTAGTACGCGCAGACCATGCGGTCGGGTCCGGCGAACGCGTAGGTCGACATGCCGAACACCCATTGCGGCTGGCCGAACTCGGCTGCGCGCGGCGCCAGCGGCGTCGTCTCCGCCGTGGCGATCTCGAAGCGATAGGGATTCCACCAGCCGGAGCGGTCCGAGACGAACACGATGGCGGCGCCGTCGGGCGACCACTCGGGCTGAAAGATCGACTCCGCCGGCCCGCCGGTAATCCGCTCGGGGTTGCCGGCCAGCGTGCCGTCCGCGGCGAAATGGCCGAGCCACAGCGTCGTCCCGTTCCACGGCATGTTGGGATGATCCCAGGTCAGCCACACGAGTTTCCCGCCGTCGGGCGAGAGGCGCGGCGACGCGAAGAAATCGTGACCGCCGGCCAGCACGCGACCGGGCTCGGCGTCGGGGTGGCGCAGGTCGACCGCAACGATCGTATTCACGGGCTCCCCGGCGCCATGCTCCTCGCGCACGCCGATCCAGCGCTGGCGAGCGCGATCGATGACGCCGTCGGCGAATCTCCAGCCGCGCTCGCGCGCGGGAGGCGCCGGCGTGAGCGGCTCCACTTCCGCCGCCACGACACTCTGCCGGCACAGCCGGCCGTCGGCGAAGTTGGAGAAGTAGACAACGTCGTCGCACACGGTCCAGGCGCCGCCGCCGTACTCGTGCACGCGCGTGCGCGCGTTGAACGGCCGCGGCGTGACGTCGTGGCCGCCGGCACCGTCGCCGCCTGCGCGCACGACCACGAAGCGGCCCTGTTCCTGCGGCCGGCCTTCCACCCAGTAGAGGTTTTGGCCGTCGAGCTGGACTTCACCCAGCGAGATCGACTGGGCGACGATGAGATCGGAGGTGATCGGCGATTTCCACGAGCCGTAAGGCGCGGTCTTCTTGCTCGGCATGAAAAAGAACCCGGAAGCTGGCGCGTCTGATGCAGTCGCGCATCAACGGACGTCAGGCCGCCGAGTCAACCGTCGCCGAGCGATCATGGCAAGAATTGATGGGGGCCGGCGCTGTGGGCAGCGCCGGTCCCTCAACCACGTCTGTGACGCCGCGAGGTCAGGCGGCGGTGCCTGGCTGCGCCGGAGCGTCGGTCGATGCCTCGAAGAAATCGGCATGCAGTCGCCAGTCGCCGACATTCTCCAACCCTGCGAACCGCTGCTGGGCGATGCGTACCGCATCTTCGCAGGTGGCGCAGGCGTTCGATTGGCTGACGGAGACGACGCGCTGCAGGACCTTGAACGGATGGCCGTCCGAGCTCAACACCGTCTTGAAAAATTTGATCTGGTACTCGGCCATGACAGCCTCCTCGTGCCGGGCATCGTAGCACGGCCGGTTGCCCGACGGTTGAAAATTGTCAGGTGCTCGCGCTGCGATATTTGGGCGCTGCGCGTGCGCAGCGTCATGAAGCCGACACATTGGTGGGGCGGCGACTACTCGCCGCCGCCGACCAGGCCGGTGATCTTCCAGGCACCGCCTTCCTTGACGAAGCAGAGCTGGGCGCCGGCCGGCGACGTCAGCGCGTCGGCGGGTACGAAGCCGACCTTGCCGGACGGCGCCACCACGCGCAGCCACTCGCCGGCTGTGTTGGCGGTGCTCTGGGAGTCGTCGTCGAGCACGCGCACGAAATGCATGCCGAGCTTCTCGATCGCCGGCGCGGTGGCGTTCGGGGTCTCGCGCACCTCCACGTCAGGCCGCAACGGATAGCCCCACTCGAGCGGATCGGTGTCGGTGGTCTGCGCCAGTTCCTCCAATCCGCGCTCGTCGAAATCCGGGTTGGCGGGGGCGCACAGGATATCCTTGCGCTCGGGCAGGGGGGCCGCCGTCGCTTCGGCGCCGAAACCGGCCAGCGCCTCCCACCCGGACCCATCTTTGGCGGCGAGGTTGAGCGCCTGGGCCAGGATGTCGACGCCGGATTTCTTCGGCGCCTTCTTGCCGTCCTCCCGCTCCCAGAAGAAGCCCTTGGCGACCACCATGCGCGCAAGCGCGGCTTTGTCCTTCCGCTGCGCCACGGCCACCATCTCCTTGCGGAAGGCCTCTAAGCTCGGGTCGTTGAGCGGGGCGGGAAGCGTCACCGCCAGCGGCTTGTACGGCTTGGGCGCTGCCGGCTGCGCTGGCTGCTGCTGCTGCGGCGGCGCCTTTTGCGCCTGGGCCGCTGCGGCAGGCGCCCAGCTGACGAGCACGGCAGCCGCGAAGGCGAGCGAGACCAGGTTGAGGTGGCGCATCATTCTGCCTCCCATGGGGCTAGTGTCCCGAACCCGAAGTTCGCACAAGTTTGCAGCGAGTCCGATTGCGAATTCAGGATTCAAAAGGGGCACTAGAATCATAAACTTGCGAGTGTCCCTTTGTTTCCGACGTTCGCCTGGGAGCGTACTGCAAGGTTTTGCGGAATTTCGGAATCGGGACACCAGCCGTCATACACCGGATGCGGCATCGACGGCCATCCGATCAGTCGCCGCCCCCGACATAGCCGACGATGCGCCAGCCACCCGCCTCCTTGCCGTAGCAGAGCCGGTCGGCATACGGCGACAGCAGCGAGTTCGGTGCCGTGAAGCCGGCCTTTCCGCTCGGGGTGGCCACGCGTGCCCAGGCATTGCGCGCCGGGTCGGTATCGCCGTCCTTTTCCTCGAAGCCGAGCACGCGGACGAAGTGCAGACCGAGCGTCTCGGCAACCGGGGCATTGGACTGGGGGGCCGCCCGCACCTGGAGGCCGGCCGCGCGGGGATAATTCCATTCGAGGCCGTCGCTCTGGGTGCTTTCGATGAGCTGACCACGCGCGTCCTCGTCGAACTGCGGAATGGCCGGGGCGCAAACCACCGACGGCCGGCCGGGCAGGGGACCGGCGCTGGTCTCGGCCGCAAAGGCGGCGAGCGCATCCCAGCCGCTGCCGTCATCCGCGTCGAGGCTCAGAGCGGCCGTGAGATTGTCGATGCTCGGCCGCTTGGGATCGAAGCTGCCGCTGAAGTCGCGTTCCCAGAAGAAATCTTTGGCCGCGGTGCGCTGGGCCAGCGCAGCGCGGTCCTTGCGCTTGGCGATCTCGCCGAGGTCCTTGCGCAGCGCGTCGAAGGCGGGATCGCGCGGGACGGTCGGCACCGTCACGGCCACCGGCCGGTAGGGTTTTTGCGCCGGCTGTGCCGGCGCCGGGGCCGCCGGGGCCGGTGCAGCCGGGCGGGCAGGCGTGCGTTGTGCCGGCTGCGCCGGAGCCGGGGCGGGGGCTGGCGCCTGCGCCAGGATCGGTTGCGCCGCCAGGCCCACCACCGCAACGATAGGGAGAAGCAGGGAACGCCGCATTTCAGAGTCTCCGTATCTGGCCGGTGAGACACGCAGCGAAATTAGGCCGCATCATGTCGAACCCCGGACGCGCGGCAATGTGTTCACTCTCTGTTTATGGCGGTCGAAAATAATGGGATGCGGGCTTATTTCCAGGCTGACGTTCGGAGCCGAGCCGGTCTCGGCGTCATCGGCCCGATATTCCGGTTCGCCAACTGCACCTCTCCCACCCCTCATCGGATCCCGCAATGCCTGCCATCGCCATTTCCGCCAAGCTCACGCCGGTTCTGCTTCTCCTCGCCTCGAACCTGTTCATGACCTTTGCCTGGTACGGGCACCTGCGCTTCAAGCAGGTGCCACTCGCCGGTGTCATTTTTGCCAGCTGGGCGATCGCCTTCATCGAATATTGCCTGGCCGTGCCGGCCAACCGCTACGGCCACGCGGTCTACTCGGCGGCCGAGCTCAAGACCATCCAGGAGGTCGTGACGCTGGTGATATTTGCCGGTTTTTCCGTGTTCTACCTGAGGGAACCGCTGGGCTGGAACCATGCCGCCGGCTTCACGCTGATCGCGGCCGGCGCATTTCTCATATTCCACAAGTGGTGAGCGAACCGCCGGCGGATCGCCTATAGTGGCGCCACCGAGGCGTTTCGGCGCCGCAAGCGCGACGCCGCCAGGGAGCGTGCTGGCGCCGCAGTATTGGCATGGCGGTCGGCGACTGTGGGTCGCGCCGACCATGGTGGTGATCCGTAGGTCAACCGCCGCAGCGAATATCGCATGGCTCTCGATCCGAAAGCGCAAGCCGCCCTGGCGCTGCATCGTTTCGGCTTCGGTCCGCGTGCCGGCTCGCTCGCCGCCATCGCGTCGGACCCACGCGGCGCGTTGCTGGCCGACCTCGAGCGGCTCGGCGCCGGCCAGATCTACAATCCGGCACTCATGAGCGGGGCCGAGGCCTCGCGCGCCGTCTTCGAGTTCAATGCCGAGCGCGCCGCGAAGGATCGCCTCGAGCGCCAGCGGCGCGAAGCCGAGAAGCAGCGTCTCGCCGAAGCCGGCATGGAAGCTCCCATGGCCGGCAACAGCGAGGCGGAGCCGAAGCCCGATCCCACCCCGCCGATGGCGCAGCAGATCTTCCTGGCCGAGGCGCAGGCGCGACTCGACGCGGCCGTGAACGCCGAAATCGGTTTCGTCGAGCGGCTGGTGTGGTTCTGGTCGAATCATTTCTGCATCTCGGCGGAAAAAGTTCTGGCGCGGCCGGGCGGCTACGAGCGGGAACGCATCCGCGCCCACGTGCTGGGAAAATTCGCCGACATGCTGCTGGCGGTCGAGAGCGATCCGGCCATGCTGATCTATCTCGACAATGCCCAATCGATCGGCCCCACGTCGGTCGCCGGCATCAACCGCACCCGCGGCCTCAATGAAAACCTGGCGCGCGAGATCCTTGAGCTGCATACGCTCGGTGTGCGCACGGTCTACAGCCAGGACGACGTCACCAGCTTCGCCAAGGTGTTGACCGGCTGGACGCTGTTGCAGCAGGTGTCGGACCCGGTGCACGGCGGCGAATTCATCTTCATCAAGCGCATGCACGAGCCCGGCCCGCAGACCGTGATCGGCAAAACCTACGACGATACGGGAGTCGAGCAGGGCCGGGCGGTGCTGCGCGACCTCGCGCGTCACCCGGCCACCGCCGCGCATGTGGCGGAGAAGCTGGCGCGGCACTTCGTCGCCGATGAACCGCCGCGCGAACTGGTCGACCGGCTGGCGCAGCGCTTCCGCGACAGCGACGGCGATCTCAAGGAGGTGGCCAAGGCGCTGGTCACCGCGCCGGAGGCGTGGAGCCCCGCGCCGGGCAAGATCAAGCGGCCGGGCGAATGGCGTGTCGCGATCCTGCGCGCCACCGGGCGTGCCGGCGACATCCGCCGCATGCTGCGCGGGCAGACGACGCTCGGCGAGCCGTGGTGGCGGCCGCCGTCGCCAAAAGGATTTTCCGACGACAATGCCGCCTGGATCGGCGGCCTCGCCCAGCGCCTCGACATCGCCAACGCCTTCGCGCAGCGCGTGGCCGACCGCGTCGATGTCGAGGCGGCGCTGGAGACCGGGCTGGGCCCGCTGGCGTCCGAGGAGACGCGTCAGGCGATCGCACGCGCGGAAAGCCGCGCCCAGGCGCTGACGCTGCTGATCATGGCGCCGGAATTCCAACGGAGGTGACGCATGGCCTGTACGCTCCATGCTCCGTCGCGACGCGAGCTCATGCTCGCCTCCGGCGTGCTGTTCGCCTGGGCGCATGTGCCGAAGCTGGCGCGCGCCGAGGGGCGCGACCCGCGCTTCCTCGTGGTGGTGCTGCGCGGCGCGCTGGACGGGCTGGCGACGGTGGCGCCGGTGGGCGATCCGCAATGGGTGAAGCTGCGCGGCGATCGCGGGCTCAAGCTCGACGGCGCCAACCCGGCGCTGCCGCTGGATTCGTTCTTTGCCCTCAATCCGGCGATGCCCAACCTGCACCGGCTCTATCGCGCCGGGCACGCGGCGATCGTGCACGCAACGGC
>Ga0209466_1000263_pt1 | contig 12121 bp, 8 predicted proteins | sample PanSoiPlo30MoBio_FD_188323 | JGI IMG/M metagenome (GOLD analysis project Ga0209466, IMG submission 188323) | Tropical forest soil microbial communities from Panama analyzed to predict greenhouse gas emissions - Panama Soil Plot 30 MoBio (SPAdes)... | ecosystem: Environmental > Terrestrial > Soil...
AAGGCAACGTCAGCGCGAACAGCCCGGCCGACAGTGCCGTGCTCGCCCTGGGCGGGTTTGCCGGCTTCAACAGCGACAGCGGAGAAATCACCAACTCGTACGCGACCGGCAATGTCTCTGCCAACAACGGTTTCGTCTTTGCCGGAGGATTCGTCGGGTCCAACAGCGGCGCCATTACCAATACGCCGCGGTTCGACGCGGACGGCAACCGTATTGCGGATGCGTCGGGCAACGTGACGCTCGCCGGAACGGCCACCGGCGCCGCCGGCGGCTTTGCCGGCGTCAATGTCAACTTCATCGACCAAAGCGTGGCTTCGGGCGCGGTAAGCGGCGGCGATGGTGCGTTTGTCGCCGGGTTCGCGGGTTGGAATGCCGGGCTGATCTCGCAGTCCTCCGCCGGCGGGGCGGTGACCGGCGGCGACAACAGCGTCGCGGCCGGCTTCGTGGCCCTGAACGTCGGCGAGGTCCGCAACGGCGCGGCGACCGGCGCCGCGACTGGCGGTCACAACAGCACGGTCGGCGGGCTGGTCGCGATCAACTTCGGCATTCCGAACTTCGTTCCGGGCGATGCGGGCGGCGCTCAGTTCACGCTGTTCCAGCCCGGCCTTATCACCCAGTCCTTCGCCACCGGGCCGGTGACGGGTGGGGATGGCAGCTTTGTCGGCGGATTGGTGGCGCTCAATCTCGGAACGATCAGTCAAAGCTTTGCCAGCGGCGCGGTCACCGGAGGTGCCGACAGTTCGGTCGGCGGCCTCGTCGCGGTCAATTTCGGCCTCCCGGATTTAGGCCCCGGCAACGCCAGCTTCCCGCAGTTCACGCTGGGCACGACCGGCGCCATCTCGCAAGCCTATGCGACAGGTGCCGTGACGGGCGGGCCAAACAGCACGGTCGGCGGGCTGGTCGCGTTCAATGGCGGCACGATCGACCAGACCTATTCGATCGGCAAGGTGACCGGCGGGCCGGGTAGCACCCTCGGCGGCCTCGTCGCGGTGAACAGCGCGTCGTTCAATCTCCCCACGTTGCCGACCGTGCCTTCCGACTCGGCTGGTGTGGCTTCCGCCTCCGCTCGCGTGGCTTCCGACTCCGCTGGTGTGGCTTCGGACTCGGTCTCGGTCACGTCGGCTTCCGGCAGTCGACAACTGGCCGGCAGTCAACAACTGGCGAGCGCGGCGGTGACAGGTACGGTCACCAACTCCTACTGGGACGTCACAACCAGCGGACTGAGCACGAGCGCGGCTGGCGATCCGTTCCCAACGAGTGGAGGGCTGCCGCCAGGCTTCATCCCCAACCCCTGGACTGAGAACACGCCCAACTTCCCCTGCCTCGCAGGGCTGCCTTGCACGCAGGTGGCGCGACCTATCCCGACGCCCGATCTACCGCCGCCACCGCCGCCGGTGGTGCCCGACCCGCTGCCGCCCGCACCGCCGCCACCCGTGCCGGTGCAGCCCGAGCCGCCGGTGGTGCCGCCGCCGGTGGTGGACGTGCCGCCGCTGCCGGTGGTGGTGCCGCTGCCTGTGGTGGTGGACAACACGCTGCCGCCCCTGCTGAACAACGGGCTGGCGCCGCTGTTGCTGGCCAACCTGCCGACGCCGGCGAACGTACAGATCGTCAACACGATCGCGGTCAACCCGCAGCCGACCACGGCGGCACCGGTGGTCACGCCGCCCGACCCGGCGGCCACCACGGCCGGCACCACCGGCAGCACCGGCGGCTCGCGCGGGGGCAACCAGCAGGCCGGCACTGGGCCGCTGCGGCCGGACGGCCGGCCGAGCAACGTGCCGCCGCTCAACGAGACGCGCTTCGTCAACAACGAAGTCATGTTCCAGATCTGCTCCGACGTGCCGAACGGGCGCATCCAGGGGCACCTGCGCCGCCTGGGCTTGAATCTCCTGTCGAGCCAGTCGATCGGCCTGCTCGGATGCACGATCTATCACTCACGCATCACCTCCGGCCGTTCGGTGCGTGAGGTCATTACGGCGCTCGAGCGCGACCGGCTGATCGACGAAGCGTCGCCGAACTACATGTTCCAACTCGCCCAGGATGTCACCGCACCGGCCGGCAATACGGCGCAGTACATCATCGACAAGCTCCGCCTCACCGAGGTGCACAAGCTCGCCACCGGCGAGGACGTGCGCGTGGCGGTGATCGACTCCGAGATCGACGCCAAGCATCCCGACCTCGAAGGCGCCATCGCGGCGCGCTACGACGCGATCGGGCCGGCCGACAAGCCGCACCCGCACGGCACCGGCATGGCCGGCGCCATCGTCTCTCACCGCAAGCTCATGGGCGTGGCGCCGGGTGCGCGCATCCTCGCCATCCGCGCCTTCGGGGCGGGGGCGAACGGCGCCCAGGGCACGACCATGCAGATCGTGCAGGGTCTCGACTGGGCGGTCGGGCAGGGCGCCAAGGTCGTCAACATGAGCTTCGCCGGTCCCAAGGACCCGACGCTGCAGAAGGCGTTCAAGACCGCCTACGATCGCGGCGTGGTGATGATCGCGGCCGCCGGCAATGCCGGACCGAAATCGCCGCCGCTCTATCCCGGCGCCGATCCCAACGTGATCGCGGTGTCGGCGGTCGACGTGGACGACAACGTCTACGTCAATGCCAACCGTGGCAAGTACGTAGCGGTGTCGGCGCCAGGCGTCGACATCCTGGTGCCGGCACCGGACGGCAATTACGAGTTCACCACCGGCACCTCGGTAGCGGCCGCGCATGTGAGCGGCGTCGCCGCCCTGTTGCTGCAGCGCGATCCCCATCTCGATCCGGCCGCGATCCGCCAGATCCTGACGGCGACCGCCAAGAACCCGAGCGGTGCCAAGGGCCGAAACGACGAACTCGGCTATGGCGTGGTGGATCCGGAGCGGGCCCTGAACTCGCTCAACGCCAAGTCGGCGGGCGCGCCTGCGACCACAGGCCGGGCAAACTGAGCGCCTGCTGGTCGCGAACGGAACTCAAGCGAAGCGGGGCCCTTGCGGCCCCGCTCTCGTTTTTCCCATTCACCCTGTGCTGTTCGCCCATGCGACATTCGCGTGTCGCGTGTCTCCATAGACCCATGCTATTGTCCCGCCCACGTGAGCGAAGCGGTGCCTCGAACGCCGCCCGGACAATCGAAAGGGAGCGATGATGCGCAAGGAGAGCGAAGCGAAATTCAATCGACGCAAGTTCCTCGCCGGCGTGGCCGTCGCGGGTGCCGGCAGCACGGTGCCGCCCGGCGCCGCCATCGCCGCCCCGTCTCAGGCGCCGCTCGACGCGCCGCCGCGGCGCCCGTCGGCGCTGCCGCCGAACGCTCACGTGGCGGCGGTGGAGACCGGCACGCCGCCGGCCCTGGCGCCGACCAAGGCGGCGGCGGGATCGGACTTCATGGTCGACGTCATCAAGACGCTCGACATCCCATATCTGCCGTCCAATCCGGCTTCGAGCTTCCGCGGCCTGCATGAATCGCTGATCAACTACGGCAAGAACACCAAGCCCGAATTCCTCACCTGCATGCACGAGGAATCGGCCGCCGGCATGTGCCACGGCTATTTCAAGATTGCCGGCAAGCCGCTGATGACCTTGTGTCACGGCACGGTCGGCCTGCAACACGCCGCCATGGCGATCTACAACGCCTGGTGCGATCGCGTGCCGATGATCGTGGTCGGCGGCAACGACCTCGACGCCGCCAAGCGGCCGCCCGGCGTCCCGACCTTCCATTCCGCGCAGGACATCAACGCGATGGTGCGCGACTTCACCAAATGGGACGACACGCCGGTGTCGCTGCAGCACTTCGCGCAGTCGTTCGTGCGCGCCTACAAGATTGCCATGACCCCGCCCTACGGGCCGGTGGCGATCTCGCTCGACGCCGGGCTGCAGCAGGAGCCGATCCACGAGAACGGCGAGCGCCTCTACATCCCGCGCCACGTGGCCACTGCACCGCCGCAAGGCGATGCCAATGCGGTGCGCGAGGCGGCGCGCCTGCTCGCCAACGCGCAGAACCCGGTGATCGTCGTCGACCGCGCGGCGCGCACCGAGAACGGCGTCAGGCTCCTGGTGCAGCTCGCCGAGGCGCTCCCGGCGCCCGTGGTCGACCAGGGCGGGCGCATGAACTTCCCCAACACGCACTATCTGCGCAGCGCCCCCAATGTGATCGGCCGCGCCGACGTCATCATCGGTCTGGAGCTGTCCGACTATTGGGGCACGGTCAATGCCTGGATCGACAACGGCGGCGACGACGGCTCGGGGACGCGGGAGTCGCGCATCAAGCCCGACACCAAGCTGATCAGCATCAGCGCGGTCGATCTCAACACCAAGTCCAACTACCAGGACTTCCAGCGCTTCCAGACCATCGACGTGCACATGGCGGGCGATGCTGAGGCGACGCTGCCGGCGCTCATCGAGGCCGTCAACGCGGCGCTCTCTGGTGACCGCAAGGCGGCGCTGGAGAAGCGCGGCGAGGCGCTGAAGAAGGCACGCGCCGAGGCGAGGGAACGCACGCGGGCGGCGGCGGCCGTGGCGTGGGATGCGAGCCCGATCAGCACGGCGCGGCTGGTGATGGAAACCTATGCGGCGATCAAGGACCTTGACTGGTCGCTGGTCTCGTCTTCCGGCAACGTGAGCAACTGGCCCCAACGGCTGTGGCCGATGGAGAAGCATTACCACTGGCTGGGTCGCTCCGGCGGCTACGGCGTCGGCTACGGCGCGCCCGCTTCGGTCGGCGCCGCGCTCGCCAACCGCGATGCCGGACGCTTCTCGGTCTCGATCCAGTCCGACGGCGACCTGATGTATGCGCCGGGCGTGCTGTGGACGGCGGCGCGTCACCACATCCCGCTGCTCGCCATCATGCACAACAACCGCGGCTACCACCAGGAGGTGATGCACGTGCAGCGCCTGTCCAACCGGCGCAACCGCGTGGCCAGCCTCGGCAAGGACATGGGGCCGATCGGGACCAGCATCGAGAACCCGGACATCGACTACGCGAAGCTGGCCAGCTCGATGGGCTGGTGGTCGGCGGGCCCGATCAAGGATCCGAGCGAGCTCGGGCCGACGATCAAGCGCGCCGTCGAGGTGGTGAAGTCCGGCCAGCCGGCGCTGGTCGACGTGTGGACCCAGCCGCGGTGAGGTGGGCCATGTATCGTCTGCGCTTGCACGTGGGACTGGCCGCGCTCGCCGGCCTGCTCCTCCTGGGGCAGGGCGTGGCGCTTGCCGCGTCGGCCGAGAAGGGCAAGACCGCCTTCATCAAGAACGGCTGCTGGCAGTGCCACGGCTCCGTTGGGCAGGGCGGCGCCGCCGGCGCCAAGCTGGCGCCGGATCCGCTTCCCGTCGAGGCGTTCACGACGTTTGTGCGCACGACCAACCGCGCCATGCCGCCCTACAGCGAAGCCATCCTGTCCAACGATGACCTCGCCGACATCCACGCCTACCTGGCGTCGATTCCGAAGGCGCCGGACCCCAAGAGCATTCCGCTGTTGAGTTCGCCGTAGCGTGGATTGAGGCGCAAAACTCGGCTACGATTCAAAGCGCAACCTCCCGCGCCGAAACCCACCTTTGAAATGCCGCTGGTGGGTTTCGGCGCGCGGCGCTGCGACATCGCACTGCCTCGCGACGCGCCTTAACCCACCCTACGACGTTTCAGCCAGTTTCCTGATCTCCTCCAGCAGCGTCTCCGGCACCTCAAGCCCGCGTTCGCCAGCTTCCCGCCGCTGCTGCAGGCGGCGCACGCCTGGCAGGCGCGCACCAGGCTCGGCTTCGACCGCGGCCGCAAGCTTTGCTAGGTGGTCGGCCGCGTGCGGGCCGCCGAGGACTTCGGGCGCCAGCGCGATGATGAGCTGCCCGGTTTCCGGCGCCGCGCCCTCGCCGGTGAAGAACGACGTCGCCTCATAGGCGAAATGCGCGCCCGTCAATCCCGCCGCCAGCATTTCGACCATCAGCGCCAGCGCGGTGCCTTTGGCGTCGCCCATGGGCACCATGGTGCCGGCGATAGCGGCGTCGGGATCGGTGGTCGGCCGCCCTTGCGGGTCGAGCGCCCAGCCTTCCGGGACTTTTTCGCCCTTCTGCTTGGCCACGAGCAGGCTGCCGCGCGCGACCTTCGACAGCGACAGATCGACGATCACCGGATCGTGCCCCGGCCGCGGCGCCGCGAACGCGATCGGATTGGTGCCGAACAGGCCGCGGCGTCCGCCCCATGGCGCGATGCCCTGCGGCGTATTGGCGAAGAACAGCGCCGCCACACCGGCGCGCGCCAGTCTTTCGACATGGTGGCCAGCGGCGCCGCAATGGTGCGAGCGACGAATGGCGGCCACCGCGACCCCTTGTGTGCGGCACAGGTCGGGCAGGGCGCCGATCGCCAGGTCGATGGCCGGAAAGGCGAAGCCGCACGCGGCGTCGACGATCAGCGCCGCCGGCGCCGGCGCGCTCAGCGTCGGGGTGGCGAACCCGTCAACCTTGCCGCTCTTCGCCTGCGCCGCATAAGAGGGCACGCGCGAGAGCCCGTGGGTGGCGATGCCGTCGGCCTCGGCCGTCACCAGCGCCTCCGCCACCGCGCGCGCATTGTCGGGCCTGGTGCGGCTGGCGGTGAGCGCCGCGACGACCAGGTCGTTCGCGGTGGCGAGGGAGATGGTCTTGCTCGACATGGCGAATAGCGAATAGCGAGTGGCGAATAGGGAAAGGAAGAGAGTGCCCGTTGCTTCCGCTATTCGCTACTCGCCATTCGCTGCTCACGCACTCCGATAAAGCTTCGTCAGCACGAACTCGCGGTGGCCGAGCGCCTCGGCGGCGGTGAGGCGGCCGTTGGCGGTGCGCAGGATCATGTCGATCAGGGCGTCGCCGGCCTCTTCAAGCGTCATCTCGCGGCGCAGGATGCCGGACACGTCGAGGTCGATGTGCTCCGACATGGTGCGCACCGTGCGCGGATTGCCGGAGATCTTGATCACCGGCAGGATCGGGTTGCCGATGACGTTGCCCTGGCCAGTGGGGAAGGTGTGCACCACGTAGCCGGCGGCGCCCATGAGGGTGACGCATTCGGCCGCCGCCGATGAGGTGTCCATGTAGTACAGGCCGGGGCCCTTGGCTGGCGCCTCGGCCGGCCCCAGCACGTCGATATAGCGGCAGGTGCGGCCGATCTTCTCCAGGTTGCCCAGCGCCTTCTCCTCGATGGTAGTCAGGCCGCCGGCAATGTTGCCCTTGGTGGGCTGCGACTCGGAGAGATCGTCCACCTTGTGCGCCTGGATCACCTCGTCCTCATAGGCCTTCCAGGTGCGGTACCACTTCTCGCCCACCTCTGGGCTGATGGCGCGCGCCTTGGCGAGATGTTCGGCGCCGGTGATCTCCGAGGTTTCGCCGAATACGCCAAAAATACCCTGCGGGATGAGCTTGTCGTACATGTTGCCCACGGTCGGGCACGAGGCGAGGCCGGTGGTCGTGTCGGACTCGCCGCACTTGGTGGATATCCACAGATCGGAGACCGGGCATTCCTCGCGGGTGAGCTCGGAGGCCCATTGCAGAAAATCCTTGGCCGCGCGTGACGCCTTGGCGATGGTGCCGAGATCGCCGGTGCCCTCGATGCCGAAGCCGGTGACCGGCTTGCCGGTCGCCGCGATGCCGTCGACCACGCGCCTGGTCCAGCCGTCCTCGATGCCGATCACCACCACCGCCGCGACGTTGGGATTGGCGCCGGTGCCGATCAGGGTGCGGAAGAACAGGTCGAGGTCGGCGCCGAACTGCAGCCGCCCGTAGGCGTGCGGCAGCGCCAGGGTGCCCTTGATGTTGTGCGCCACCGCTTCGCTCGCCGCGTTGGAGAGATCGTCGAGCGGAAGGATGACGACGTGGTTGCGCACGCCGGCGCGGCCGTTCTCGCGCCGCCAGCCAATGAAGCTTCCGTTGCCGTTCCTGGCCATCTGGCTCACCAGCGCTTGGTCTTGAGATTGTGCACGTGCACGTGCTCGCCGGCCTTGACGTCCTGCACGATCCGGCCGATGTCCTGGCCGTACTTGATCGCCGTGTCGCCGGCCTTGAGGTCGGTCAGCGCCACCTTGTGGCCGATCGGAATGTCGTGCTTGACCGATATCGTGAAGGCGCTGTTGTCCTCGGTGACGACGCCGAACGCCTCGGTGCCGGCCTTGAGGCCTTCGACCGTCACCACCGCCACGTTGTCCCTGGGGCTGTGGGCGAGCACATGCGGAATGCGCCTGGCAGCCGGCGCAGGCGGGTTCGCTGCCGCGATGGCGGGCTTGTTCATGTGACGACGTCCTCCCCGACCGGCCGCGACGGGCCGGCTCCGGGCGCAATACTGGCGCGTCGCGCCAGACGTGGCAACGTCGTGATTGCCCTGGAACGGCGCGCGCCGAAGCGCCGCCTCAGGTCTTAGCGGGCGCGTGTCAGGGCGAGCCAGGCGCCGCCGCCGATCAGGCACAGGCCGCCGATGCGCGAGACCGTGCGCACGTGCCTGGCCGCGAACAGCGCGCCGGCACGGCCGGTCAGCACCGCATAGGCGCCATCGGACAGCGCCGCCACCGCCATGGCGGTGAGCCCGAGCAGCACCACCTGGCCGACGTAGTTTCCGGCCGGATCGACGAACTGCGGAATGAACGCGCCGAACCAGAGGAGCGCCTTGGGGTTGCCCATAAGCACCAGAAAGCCCTGCAGCACGAAGCCGCCGCGCGGCGTCGGCAGCTTGGCCGCTTCCGGGGCAGCGGGCGCGTGCAACAGCTTCCAGCCGAGCCAGATCAGGTAGGCGGCGCCGGCGAGGCGCAGCCAGTCGAACCACCAGCCCATGGTGGCGATGATCGAGGCGAGACCGGCGAGCAGGATCCCCAGCATCAGGCCGAGGCCGAGCTGCGTGCCGACTACGTTGAGCAGCCCGGCGCGGGCGCCGTGACGCAGGCTGTTGGCGACGATGAGCGTAACGGTCGGGCCCGGCACGATAGTGATCACGGCGCAGGCGAGCACATAGGCGAGATAGAGTTCCACCGACATCGTTCATCCCCCTCCGCTCGTCATCACCGGGCGCCTGCCGCTTAGCTTGGCTCTGCCGTGCATCTGGAAGCGAAATGGCCGGGACAAGCCCGGCCATGACAACCCCGCCACGTTAATGTCAACGATCCTGCTAGGCCCGCGGCGGCCGACGCCGCTCGCGGAACCAGACGCGGTACTCCGTCATCTTGCCGCGCTGCGCCACCGACGCGTGCCGCCGGCAGGTCGCAGCCTCGTCGCTCTTCTCGGCCGCGCCCCACCGCAGCTCGACGCAGTCGTTGACGTTGTAGGCCATCTCGAGCAGCGTGGCGCGGTCGATCACGTCCTTGAGCGTGAGCGTCCACGAAGAGCCGTCGCTGCGGAGATAGGAGAACTTGCGCGTCGCAAGCTCCGATGCCAGCACGCTCTCCAATTCGCTTTTCACCGCCGCGACACTCTTGTCCTTCGGCATCGCGTAGCGCTCGGGCCGCCGCGCGACGCGGTCGGGGAAGAAGCGCACCACATCGAGCGCGATCAGCAGGCGCAGGTCGCGCGCCGGCGTGGCAAAGTCCTCCCACGCGCCGGATGTCTCAAAAATCGCCGCGCCGTCCGGCATGGACGCCTCGCCGCGCCCGCTGCTCTGGAACTTGCGTCCGTTCTCCACCGACGTCACCCGCGCCTTCACCTGCTCCTCGAGCGACGTGATCGCCTCCTTCATGGCGCGCGTGGGATCGAGCGGATCCGGCGACATGACGTCATCCATGCGGTCGTAGAAGTCCTCGATCCCGAGCTTCGACTGGTCGAGGGAAAAATCGGCGTACTGCGGATTTTTCCCGATCTCGGCGTTGGTCAGCCGGCGCAAGCCGCCGTTGTGGCGCACCACGGGCCGGAAGCGCTTGAAGCCGGGGCTACCCAGCGCCGGATCCTGCGCGAACAGGAAGTTGCCGCGCCAGAAGCGCTTGCGCGCGACCGTCCCGTCGGGCTGCGCGTCGACGGCGAAGATGACGCCAGCCGCATCGCCCGACTGCGGCACGCGCTTGGCGAGCACCAGCAAGTGTCCATAAGGGTCGGCGTAGACGGTTCCCGGGCGCAACGTGTCCTGGTTCAGCGGCACGGGATAATAGTCGGTGTTCTCATCGGTCGCCCGCGTTCGCCCGTTCCCGGAGTGGACGCCGTCGGCGACGCTGTACACCAGATAATGGCCGAATCCTGCGGCCAAGCCCGGCGGCCGCGGCGGCGGTCCGAGCCGCTTCGGCGGCGCGGGCGGCGTGAGGCCGCCCGGCGGCTGGGCCGCCGCAAGTCGTGACGGCGCGCCGAAGAATCCGCTCATCGGATTGGGCCCCGGCCCCGCCATTACCGGGCCGTCGGTGATGTCCTCGGGCGGCGGATTACGCGGCTCCTCGTTCTGGATGTTCCACCACACCGGGCACCGCGGCGGCTCGCCGCCGCCGCCGCGCGTGCACTTCGTATATCCGTACGGCAGGCCCATCTTGAACGCGAAATATGCGCGCAGGAAATACGGAAGGTCGGCGCAGTCGGGGCGAACGATCATCCCCATCTGGTCTTCGCGCAGGCCGAGATGATTGAACAGGAAATTGCGCGACCGGTCGCGCAGTACTTCATGCAGTGCCTTCCACGACGGTGCGGCATCGAGCGGCGCGTCGAACAGTTTTTCGATCCAGGCCGAATACAGGTTTTCGGTGGCGCGGTCCCACGCGTTGCGGATCGGCCAGACGCTGCCCGGCGTCGTGTGCGGACGCGGCGGCTCGCGGTCGAGCACGGCGATGTCGCGGGTGATGGTGCTGCACTCGGCCGGCGCACGGTCGCGCGCGAGGGTCACGCGCCATGTCCCGGCGGCCGGCGCGGGAACTTCCGCGAACCAGAAATACGGCGGTCCGCCCATCCGCTCACGCGACTTGGCCGAAACCTTGCCGTTGGGGGCGATCAGGGACAGTTCGCCCTCGAGCGGCTTCTCGACGACGAAAAGCACGCGCAAAGGGGCGCCCTTCCACGGCGTCACCGGGGAAGGCAGGACAGCCAGGTCGGCGGCGTCTCCGCACGGGTCGCCCGGACCCCTGGCCTGGACGTCGACGATGGAGAAGAGGCAGACGAAAAATGCGCCTGCTGTGACAGCGGCAAGCCGGCGTGCTGGAGTCAATTGGGGCCCCCTTCGTCTCGACCGCAATCTACTAATATTACGAAAGCTTTGGCTGAATCATGGCACAATTCCAGCGCCCGGGGGAATCCGGCGGTAAGCTGATGATGAATAAACCCTGCGTCAGCCGGCGTTCATCAGTGCCGCCTGGCCGCCATATCTGCGGTGCAAGAGCGGCCTTGCTGGCCGGTAACCATGATTTACGCTGCGATCCTGTCCTCACTCCTCGCCCTCGTGTGGGTCGTCCCGGCGGCGGCGCAGTCGAGCGCCCCTGACGCTGCTGCCACCTGTGTCGGTTCCGATGCGGATAGCGCCAGCCCGGAAGCCCGCGAGAGCGCCTGCCTCCTGGAACTGGGCGATCGAGCCACCCGCAAAGGAAATGCCCTCTTGCTGAAGCTCGACAATGGGCAGACCAAGGCATATCGCAGCAATCCTGAGGCATGCCAAAACGACGTTGCCGACAAATGCGTGACCTATCGGCTAGTCGGCTATCACCCTTCTGCCAAGCGCTATCTGCTGCTGGTTGCGGGCTACGAGGGGCGCGAATGCAAGCTGGTGAGTGCCCGCGACGGAAAGGCGACGACCTTCCTCGATGTTCCGCACTTTGCCCCGGATGGCTCGACGTTCTTCGTTAACGGGTACGATGGCTCCTATGACAATTGGTTTGGGATCGGATCGGTTGCTTCCAACCCTCCCGCCCTGGTTTGGGAGATGGGGCCGAACGTCCATCAAGGCTGGAACTTTGTTCGTTGGATCGACAACGACCAAATCGCTCTTCGAGATACGGCAATGAGCGAGAGCTGCCCCGACGGGAATTGCGAGGCGGTGCTAAAACGTGCTGCTGACGGTTGGCTGCTCGAGCGCGTGCCCCGAACGTCACATACCAAATAAACGCCGTACGGAAGATCTCGCGCGGCGAGCCTATCCGCAGCGGCGGCGCTCGAGCATGATCCCGAAAAGTGGGTACCGGTTTTCGGAAAAGATCATGCTCCAAGCATAACTTAGAGCGAGATGGCGATTCGAAGAAAAGTCATCTCGCTC
>Ga0209466_1000264_pt1 | contig 12088 bp, 8 predicted proteins | sample PanSoiPlo30MoBio_FD_188323 | JGI IMG/M metagenome (GOLD analysis project Ga0209466, IMG submission 188323) | Tropical forest soil microbial communities from Panama analyzed to predict greenhouse gas emissions - Panama Soil Plot 30 MoBio (SPAdes)... | ecosystem: Environmental > Terrestrial > Soil...
AGGTCAGCTGCTCCGGGCGGTAGCCCTGTAGCAACAGCCAGCCGCCCGGCTTGAGCGCCTGCCGGATGCCGGCAAAAATCTTCGCGCGCAGGGCCGGATCGGCGAACTGAAAGAAGATCGCCACAATCACGTCGAACTGCGCGACCGGCCATTCCCATTGCCCGAGGTCGGCCTGCTCGGCGCGCAGCGTGACGCCGCGCTCGGCGGCCAGGGCGCGCGCCTTCATCACGGCGCTCGGCGAGAAATCGATGGTGAGTACGTCGAGGCCTTGCTCCGCCAGCCACACGCCGTTGCGTCCTTCGCCGTCGGCAATCGCCAGCGCGGTCTGGCCCGGCGCCAGCCTGTGCGCCTGGCTGGCCAGGAAGGCATTGGGCGCCGTTCCGAACCAATAGCCCGGCGCGGAGAAGCGCGTTTCCCAGCGGTCCAGATCCGACATGCGACCCATTCCCTCAAAACTGCGACGCAACAGCGTGATTGACGCGGCGGCTGATATCAAGGCGAAATGCAGAACAATGCGCTGAACACATGGGAGCGTCAGGCTTGCGAACAGGCGCCGAATATCTGCGCGCGCTCAACGACGGCCGCAACGTATTCGTCGACGGCGAGCGAGTCGCCGACGTGGCGGCACATCCGGCGTTTCGCCAAGCGGCGCGCTCGATCGCAAAGCTCTACGACATGGCGGGGGAGCCGGAGCTGCGCGCCACCATGACGTTTCCGTCGCCGCAGACCGGCGAGCCGGTGCTACGCGCCTACCAGATCCCGGCGACGCACGCGGATCTCCGCGCGCGGCGCCTCGCGTCGGAAAAGTGGGCGGAGGCCACGTTCGGCCTGATGGGCCGTACGCTCGACCACGTCGCCGGTTTCTTCTGCGGCTTCGCGGCGGCGCCGCAGGTGTTTGCCGCAGCCGGCCAGGAGTTCGCCGACCGTCTCGTGGCGTTCTACCGTCACGCGCGCGACCATCATCTCTATATCAGCTATGCCATCGTTCCGCCGCAGATCGACCGCGCCAAGCCGGCGCACCGGCAGAGCGATCCGGCGCTCTATGCCGGCGTGGTGCAGGAGCGCGACGACGGCATCGTCATCTCCGGCGCGCAGCAGCTGGCCACCGCCGGCCCGCTGTCGGACTGTCTCTACCTGAGCTGCATCCACCCGCTACAGCCAGGCGACGAGAACTATGCAAACGGGCTGGTGGTGCCAATCAACGCGCAAGGGCTAAAACTTTATCCGCGCCGCCCGTTCGCGCCGCGCGCCAGCAACGCGTTCGACTATCCGCTGAGCAGCCGGTTCGACGAGTCCGACTGCTACGTGATCTTCGACAATGTGTTCGTGCCGTGGGAGCACGTGTTCGTCTACCGCCACATCGAGATCTGCCGCGATCAATGGTGGAAGACGCCGTCGCACCTCTACGGCAACCACCAGGCCCAGGTGCGCTACGTCACCAAGCTGCGCTTCATGATCGGGCTGGCACAGCGTATGAACGAGATGACCGGCAACGCCGCCAATCCGGCGGTGCAGATTCTCATGGGCGAGCTGGCCGCCCTGGTCTCGGTCTACGAAACCATGCTGCTGGCGCAGGAGACGGTGGCAACGGTCCAGGACGGCGTGCTGTGGCCGTCGCGCACCGCGCTCTACGCCGCCATGGCGCTGCAGTCGGAGCTCAACGGTCGCATGCTGGAGATCGTGCGCGAGCTGTCCGGCGCAGCCCTGATCATGCTGCCGTCCTCGGCCGCGGATTTTTCCAACCCGGACATGGCGCACGATATCGAGCGCTACATGCGCTCGGCCGCGACCGATGCCAAGAGCCGCGTCGCCGTGATGCGGCTCGCCTGGGATTTTTTGGGTTCGGAATTCGGCAGCCGGCACCAGCAATACGAAAAGTTCTACGGCGGCGCGTCGTTCCTCGTGAAGCAGAACGTCTACCGCAACTTCGATTTCGCCCGCGCCACTGCGCTGGTGGATGCGGCGCTGGCGCTGCCGCCAATCGACGCGCCGTAGGGTGGGTTGAGGCGTCACACTCGGCCGGCGGGCGAAACCGCTGCTTGGCACGCCGAAACCCACCGATGATGAACCGCCGCTGGTGGGTTTCGGCGCGCGACGGTTTGTTCAGCTGCAAGGCCTTCCACGCGCCTCAACCCACCCTACGGCGCGCTTCCCGTCACTTGCGGTCGGCGTCGTGATCGTCGTCGTCGCCGTGGTCGCGGTCGCGGTCGTTGCGCTCGCCAAGACCCGCCTGCTGGCCGTTCGGCCCGAATTCGAGCAGGCGCTGGTTGGGGGTGCAGGTCCAGCTGGCGGCGCTGTTCACGTCGCCGGAGCCCAGGTACTGGGCCTGGCTCGGAAACGGGCACAGCAGCATCGTCCGGTCGACGCCAAGCGCCGGGTTGTTGTTGACGAAATGCGTGGCCGGAATCGCGTCCGGCGCCAGGCCATGTTCGACCCAGTTGTCGAGCACGGTCAGCGTGTCGAACAGGTTCGGCCCGGGCCCGCCGCCGCAATGATGCATGCCGGGCGCCAGGAACAGGCGCATGTTCTTGCGCAGCTCATCGAATCCGCGATTGCGCTGCGCCAGCGCCTCGTAGTGCCGGATCGTACGGAATGCCGGCAGCGCGGGGTCGCTGAAGCCATGATAGACGAGCAGCTTGCGGTCCTGCTTGAGGAACGGCTTGAAATCTTCGGGATCGTCGGCGTCGCCGGCCTCGGTGCGCCGGTCGAACAGCTTGAGTGCGTCCTCGTCGAAGCCGGGCCTGCCCGGGTCGAAGCTGCGCGCGTCGAAGTTGGGATCGCGCGTCACGATGTATTTGATCGCGTGGTCCATGAATTGCCAGGAGATCGGCGCCGGGCTGAAGCCCTGGTTGCCCCAGGGCTCGTTGGCGGTGAAGCTCGTCGGCGGAACGAAGCCGGTGGTCCACAGGTCCATGCCATCACCGCCGCCGAGATCGCTGACCGCAGCCCCGGTATAGACGAGCTTCCCGTCCTCGTCGCGTAGCGCTGTGAAATAGGTGGCGAGCGTCTGCCCCTGGTCGGCGGTGAGGCACGTCGGGTCGGCAGCCGTGCAGGTCGGCGTGACCAGCGTCTTTGGATCGAACGCGCATTTGCCCGGATTCTGAATCAGCCCGTCGGCGACTCCGTCCGCTGCGTCGCAGCTCGCCCGGACCGCGGCGTCGATCATCGGCAGCTTGGTGAACGGAATGTAGGCGTTGGGCGAGGCAAGCTGCGTCCTGTGGAAGTGCTGGCCCGCCAGGAGGACGCGCAGGTCGAGGAACGGCGCGCCGGCGATCAGGCCGTCAAAATCCTCCGGGAAGCGCGTCGCCTCCATGTAGGCCATGCGGCCGCCGTTCGAGCAGCCATCGAAATAGGCGCGGCGGACCGGCGCCTGGTAGAACGACTGCACCAGCCGCTTGCCGGCCGCCGTCACCTGGTGGGTGGCGCGGAAATAATAGTCGGTGATCTTGGCGCGGTCCGGGACGCCCGGCGCGATCAGGGCCCAGCGCGCGTCAGTGCTGGCGCCGAGCTGGTCGTTGGGGTCCAGCCCCTGACCGACGTGCCCGGTGTCGGTGACGATCGTCGCATAGCCCCTGGGCAGCGCCTGCAGGAAGTCGATTGGGTTGGTCGCCGGGTTGAGCGTGCCGGCGAACCCGCCGACGCCGAAGAACAGAAACTTGCCGTTCCACGGGGTCGGCAGCCGCAGCTCGAATCTGGCCGAGCCGTCCGGAGCGCCGAAGCCGGTGGTCTTCACCGTCCCGAGCACGTCGCAGAATTCGGGACTGGCACTGCTTGCCGGCACGTCCACGACAGCCACGATCGTCACGTTGGGGACGGCGAAGCCGGCGAGCGTCGCGGGGTTGCAATTGGGCAGCGCCGCGCTTGCCGGAGCCGCGCCGATGAGCAGGCCAGCCAGCACCAGGCCGGCCGCATGCAATGTGTTGTTCGCGCGCATGACCATCCCTCCCGGAATCCACCCAGTGCGTGAACTCTCGTCCAAATTGCGCTCTCGCGCAACGGTTGAGGCGGCAAGTCAGGGGCGCTACGGACGAGGGTCGTCCGGCGGGCCGCGGCGCCGATCGCGCATGCTCTCCAGCAGCGACGTGCGCAGCAGGAACGCGCGGTGGGCGACGGGATCGTCCGCCGTGCGGCGTAGGAATGCGAAGCCCGCCTCGCGTGCCGCCGGATCCTTTTCCTCGAGCCGCTTCTTGTTGGCAATCGTCTGCAGCTGCACATACTCGATATTGATCGGCCGCCGCCGCTGATCGTAGAGGCCGAGCACCTCGTCCGGCTCGCCCTCGCGCAGGACGCGGCCGAGCAGGCCGGCCAGTTCCACGGCATCGTGAATACCGCAATTGAGACCCAATCCGCCGATCGGATTGTTCACGTGGGCTGCGTCGCCCGCCAGAAAGGCGCGTCCCTTGGCGAACGTGGCGGCGACGCGTTGATGCACGTTGTAAAGGTTGCGGTGGACGACCGGATAGGACCCGGCCTTGGGAAAGAATTTTTGCAGCCGCCGTTGCACCGAATCTTCGTTGAGCACCTGCTCGTCGGTCTCGCCCGGCTGCGTTGGAAAGACCACGCGCCACAGGCCCGCGCCGTCGTTGCCGGCGACCTTGAACAGGTTCGCCCACTCGTCGGGATCGGAGAAATAGCTGCGAAAGCCGCACCCGCGATTGGCGGCGAAGTCGAAGGGCGTGGTCAGGACCAGAAAGCGCTCGGGAAACGTATAGCCCTCGAACGGGATGTCGAGCGCCTTGCGCACCGTCGAGCGCCCGCCGTCGGCCGCGACAAGATAGCTTCCGGCTACGCGTTGCGTCCCGGCGCCTGTGTCGACGGCGATCTCGACCCGATCGTCCAGCGGCTCGACCGCAGTCACCCGTGACGAAAATTGCACCCGCGCGTGGGGCAATGCGCGCAGCCGCTCGATGCCGAGGTTGGCCAGTTTATGCTGCTCGCACTGGACCACGAACGGGTAGCGCGTGTCGTCCTTGAGGACGGCGTGATCGAACTCGGCGACCATCCGTTCGGAGGTGCGGTCCCAGAACTGGAACGTCCGGGCGACCAGACCGCGGCGGATCACGTCATCGACCAGGTCGAGATCAGCCAGCATTTCCAGCGTGGCCGGATGCGTCGTCGCGGCGCGCGGCTGCTCGTTGACATGGTCATCGGCTTCGAAAACGTGCACCGGCACGCCCTGGCGCGCCAGCGCCAGGGCGGCGATCACCCCCACCGGGCCGCCGCCGGCGATGAGGACCGGCCGCTCCGACTCGATCGGCCTCGTCTGCCCCCTGGCCAAGTCTGCCTAGCTCCGCTTGGGATGGTCCAGGCCCAGCTCATGCCACCGCGCCTGCGCGGCGTCGATGTCAGCCTTCTCCGGCCACACCATCGGCGGAAAGCGCGCTCCGCCATAGTCGGGGTCGGGGTCGTAGTCGAGGTTCATGGTGGCGTCGATAAGGAGTCGATTCCATTTGCCGGTGCCGAACAGCACCGCATTGCGGTCGCGCTTGCGCGTGGACGGGTCGATACCCATGCCGAAGGTCGACGGCATGATGACGATGTCGTCCTCGCCGGCGTTGACGCGATAGGCAATCGCCCAATCGACCGCCGCGTAGTCGTGGATATCGATGTCGTCGTCGACCACGGTGACGTGCTTGTAGCGCACATGACCGGCAGAGCTCCCCCACACGGCGTTCGCGGCCTGCTTGGCCTGGCCGCGATAGGTCTGCTTCATCTGGACGAGCAGATTCATCCCCGCGTGCACCGGCGGGCACCACACGTCGGTGATGCCGGGCACGCCGGCGCGGTCGAGCACGTTCCAGGCGGTCGCCGCGCGCATGATTGAGGAGCAGATCGCATTCTCCGAATAGCTGCCGGGCAGCGCGCCCTCGATCGTCCCGCGCAGGATCGGGTCGTTGCGGTGCGTGATGCAGGTGACGCGGATGCTCGGCTTCGGCAGCCGTTCGCCCCCGACATAGCCGGTGACCTCGGCAAACGGCCCTTCCATCATGTAGGTGGCGGGGTCGAGGCCGAGATAGCCCTCGATCACGATCTCGGCGGTCGCCGGAACGTAGAGGTCGACGGTCTCGCATTTCACCAGCTCGACCGGCGCGCCGCGGATGGCACCCATCACGTCGTATTCGCACACGCCCTTGGCCACCGGCGTGCCGGCGCAGAATCCGAGCGACGGCTCCCAGCCGATCGCCACCGCGATCGGCATCTCGGCCGAGCCGCCCTGCTGCCACGCCGTCACATGATGGCCGATGTGCTGCGCCCGCCACATGAGGATCGGGATCTGGTCGCGGCCAGCGACCATGCCGCGATAGATGCCAACGTTCATGACGCCGGTTTCCGGATCCTTGGTGACGACGCCGGCATAGGTGATCAGATAGCGGCCGCCGTCCAGCCGGTTCCAATACGGCGTCGGGAAGGCGTCGAGATCGACATCCTTGCCGGCGATCACGTTCTGCTTGACCGGTCCGTCCTTGACGATCTTCGGCGGGATGCGCTCGTTCAGGATGGTGCGGCCGAGCTGCACCAGCTCGCGCGGATGGGTGTCGGGCGGCAACCCGAGCATCATGGCGACGCGGCGATGGCTGGCGAGCCCGCCGCCGAATACGCGGCGGCAGCGGCTGTCCGGCCGGTTGTAGTCCTTGATGTTGTTGAACATCAGCGCCGGCCCGGTGCCGGGCCCTTGCGCCAGGCGCAGAATGGTGCCGAGCTCGATGTTCCAATCGACCTCCGCGTCGATCTCGCGAAACTCACCGGCCGCGTTGAGCGCCGCAATCCAGCCCCTGAGATCGCCGAACGCAACCGGCTTTCGCTCAACCGTCATCCTGTCCCTCATGCCCCTTGGGGCCCCTCCATTGCATCGGGCCGCGCCAGACGCAAGGCTCCGGATTGAATCCGAGGCCGCGCCACAGACGCCACCTCGCCCCGCTTGCGGGGAGAGGTCGGATTACGAGCGAAGCGCAGCGGAGCGATGGAATCCGGGTGAGGGGGCGGTTCCGCGAGTCTGAGCCTGTTGGAACGGCCCCCTCACCCGACTTGCTTCGCTACGTAAGAGCTCCGCTCGCAAGTCGACCTCTCCCCGCAAGCGGGGCGAGGTGGAGCAAGCGGCATGCCATCAGCATGCGAGCATCAGCCGAACCGCTCGGAGGGCGGGGCGATTTCGGTGACGAGGTCGCGCACGAGTTGCTTGTTCGACAGCGGCGCCAGCGTCATCTCGCGCGGCTCCAGCCGCGCTGTGCAGGCATATACGGTGCGCCCGTCGAGCTCGATCATGCATTCCTTGCAGGCATTGGCGTTGATGCAGGAGAAGCGGATCGCCAGCGTCGGGTCACGATGCACGCGAAGCCAGCGCACGCCATCGAGCACCGACTGGCCGGGCTCGAACGGGACTTCGAACGTCTCCCAGCGTCCGGCCTGGCGGTCGAGCCCGCGCCAGATCCTCAGCCTGGCGATGTGATTCATGGCACCGCCACCGTGGCGCCATTCCTGGCCGACCAGGCGAGATCGCTGCCGCGCCGGCGCACCACCTGGTTCACCTCCCATGCGTCGAGCATGCCGGAAAAATCTTCGCGCTGATGTGCGCCGCGGCTTTCCCTGCGCCGCAGTGCGCCTTCCGCGACCACGCGCGCGACCAGGAGCATGTTGCGCAGGTCGAGCCAGTCCAGGCGCACCGGATCGAAGGCCTTTCCGTCGCCCGGTGGCCGCTCGCCAAGGTCGCGCGCGAGGGTTTCGATCGTAGCCAGCGCGCGGGTGAGTTTCGCTTCGCTGCGCAAAGGTCCGACATCATCCGCCATCGTGGCCTGCAGCGCCTGCACCATGTCCGCCGTATTGAGGTCGCGCCGCGGCCCGTCGGCTGCGACCAGGTCCAGCGCCTCGCCCGCATCCTCGCGTGCCAGCGGCTGCGCCTGCGTCCGCTGCGCCTGCGCGGCCGCGCTGGCGCCGGCGCGGCGCCCGAACACCAGGGCCTCCGTGATGGCGTTGCCCGACAGACGGTTGGCGCCGTTGGCGCCGCCCACTGCTTCTCCGGCGACGAACAGGCCGGGAATCTCGGTGGTCATGCGATCGTCCGCTTGCACGCCGCCCATGTGGTAATGCGCGATGGGCGCAACCTCGACCGGCATTTTCGTGAGGTCGATCTTGTTGGCGGCCAGGCGATCGATCACCGGCCCGAATGCGGCGCGCAAGGCGTCCTCGCCGCAGTGCTGGAAGCTCAGATACACGCCGCCATGCGGCGAGCCGCGGCCAGCCTCGACCTCCTGCAGGATGGCGAAAGTGGCGACGTCGCGCGTGAGCACATATTTGCCGTCCTCCGGCGTGCCGTAGCGATGGGCGAATTCCTCGCCCTCACTGTTGAGTAGCCGCCCCCCGAGCTTGTAGCGGAACGGGTCCCACATGATCGGGTCCATGCCGACCAGGCGCGGCGCCAGGTGCCCGATGGGGAAGAATTGCACGAACTCCATGTCGACGAGCGGCGCGCCGGCGCGCAGCGCCAAGGCGTAGCCGTCGCCGCCCATGTTCCCCGACGCACTGTTGCGGCGGTAGAGGCGCGTTAGCCCGCCAGTCGCCACGATGGTCGCCTTGGCCGAGATGAGGACGGGCGCACCCGAGCCGAGATGCAGCGCCACCGCGCCGGCGACCGCGCCGTCATGGCGCGCCAGATCGACGACGCAGAGATCGCCGGCCTTGCGGATGCCGGCCGTCTTGTTCACGGCGGTACGCAGCGTCTTCGACACCGCCGGGCCGGTGTTGAGGAAATCCACATAGACGCAGCGCGGCCGGTCGTGGCCCGGCGCCATGGCCTGCGCGATGTGGCCGTTCTGGCGCGCCCAGCCGATGCCCCACGCGTCCATCTCCATGATGCACTCGGGACCGTCGTGACAGAGGAGCCGCGCCAGCTTTTCGCTGCACAACCCGCGGCCGGCCGCGAGCGTGTCGTCGAGGTGGTGGCTCCAGTGGTCGGGGACTTGCGAGCCGAGCGCCACCGCCACCGTCATCTGGGCCATGACGGTGGCGCCGCCGCGGCCGATCAGGCTGCGATCGATCAGGAACACATCGGCGCCGCGGCGCGCCGCCTCGATCGCCGCGTACATGCCGGCGGCGCCCGATCCGATGACGAGCACGTCGGCCTCGGCCTGCATCACGTCGTGGGGCATCGCTCCTCCGCTTCCAAGCCTCTACGTGGCGATGCGGCGGGGCGATGTAAAGCGCTGACTGCCACTACGGCGGCAGCGGCTTGCCCTTCGTTTCGGGCAAAAACATCGCGGCGATGAGCCCGACCAGGTAGATGGTGGCGATGATCGTCGCGGCCTGGCCGAAGCCGCCCAGCGACACGATCAGCGTGCCGGCATAGATCGGCCCCAGGAAGGCGATGAAGCGCGGGGCATTGAACGCGAACGCCATGGCGGTGGCGCGCATGCGGGTGGGAAACAGTTCCGGCATCCACACCGGCATCCACGAATACTGGCCGTTGGAGAAGATCGCGTTGAGGAACGCCACGGCGAGCAGCAGCGTCAAATCCTGCGTCCACAGGAACAGGACGGGCGTCAGCACCCAGGCGAGCAGGATGTACACGATGGTGACCGGCTTGCGGCCGAATGCGTCGGCCAGGAAGCCGAACGACGCGTAGCCGACGATGCTGCCCAGCGTATAGGCCATGCCGGCGTAGCTCGCCCATTGCGGCGCGACGAGCCCGGCCTTGCCGGCCACCGACGCGATATAGGGCGGCACCCAGGTGGAGATGCCCCACCAGGCGAGCGTCGTTGTCAGCGACATGAGGAACACGATGATGGTGCGCGTGCGCATCTCCGGATCGGCGAACAGGTCTGCCAATGTGAAACGCGTCAGTGCGGCGTCCTCCGCCGACGCGGCGCCGCCACGCTGGCGCTCCGCGGCGGCACGGCGCCGCTCGTTGGCGCGTTCCCACAGCGGCGATTCCGGAATGCCGGCGCGGATCCACAAGGTCAGCAGAGCCGGCAGCACGCCGATGAGATACATGCCGCGCCACGCACCCGGACCAAACCCGCTGACGAACAGCCAGAGGAACGAGGCGAGGAAGAAGCCGATGCCGAGCCCGCATTGCATGAGGCCGGCGGCCTTGCCGCGCGCGTGGTCGGGCCACAGCTCGGCTGTGATCGACGAGCCGGTCGCCCACTCCGAGCCGATGGCGATGCCGACCAGGAAGCGCAGCGCCACGAACGACGTCCAGTCCCATGCCACGGCGCTCAAGCCGGTCATCACCGAATAGGCCAGGATGGCGTAGATCATCATGCGCTTGCGGCCGATGTAGTCGGCGAGCACGCCGCCGATCAGGCCGCCGATGCCCCAGCCGAGCAGCGTGATGCCGATGACGGTGCCGATATAGGCGGGGATCTGCGGGTAGAGCGCCGGCTCGAGCAGCTGACGCAACGCCACGCCGACCGTGAGGATCAGGGCGAAGGTTTCGTAGCCGTCGAACATCCAGCCGAGGTTGGACGCCAGCAGCGTCTTCCACTGTGCCCGGTTGAGCGAGCTGTACCAGGGCATTGCGCTCGCCGTGTCCGCCATCGCGATTCCTCCCGTTCTCGTTGCACCCGCATGACCCGTGCGCGGGCCGACACAGAAATCATACGCTTTCCGGCAGCGGCCTTCCTTTCGTCTCCGGCAGGAACGGCGCCGCCACGAAACCGAGGAAGTAGATGCAGGCGAATATCATTGCAGCCTTGCCGAATCCACCGAACTGCACGATCAGCGTGCCGGCAAACAATGGCCCGAGAAACGCAATGAAGCGCGGGGCATTGAAGACGAAAGCAATGCCGGTGGCGCGCGACCGGGTGGGAAACAGTTCGGGCAGCCACACGGGCATCCACGAGTATTGGCCCAACGTGAAGAACGCATTGATCGCGGCAGCCAGCAGCAGGAGGTGCAAGTCGTCGGTCCACAGGAACAGCACGGGGGTCATGACGAAGGCCATGGCGAAGTACAGCATTGCGGTCGGACGCCGCCCGACCCAGTCGGCGAGAAAGCCGAGGCAGATGTACCCGAGGACGCCGCCGAAATTGTAGGCCATCCCGGCATAGGCGGCCCACTGCTGCGGCGGGAGATTGGCCTTGGCGGCGAGCGAGGCCGCGTAGGGCGGGAGCCACGACGAGATGCCCCACCACGCCAGCGTCGTCGTGAGCGACAGCAGCAAGGCGATGATGGTGCGCCGGCGGATCTCCGGGTCGGAAAACAGATCGACGGCGGTGAATCGCGTCAGGGCGCGATCTTCGGGCGCCATCGCGGCGCCGCTGCGCTGGCGTGCGCGCGCCTCCCGCCGCCGCGCATCGATGCGTTCCCACATCGCTGATTCCGGAATGGATGTGCGGATCCACAGCGTGAGCAGGGCGGGCAGGACGCCGACGAGGTACAGATAGCGCCAGGACTCCGGCCCCATTGCGCCGACATAGAGCCAGACGAACGACGCGAGGAAGTTGCCGATGCCGATGCCGCACTGCATGAGCCCGGCGCCCCGGCCGCGGGCATGATCCGGCCACAGCTCGGCCATCATGGACGACCCCGTTGCCCATTCCGACCCGATCGCAATGCCGACGAGGAACCGCAGAATGGCAAACGATACCCAATCGAACGAAATCGCCGTCAGGCCGGTCGTGATCGAATAGGCCAGAATCGCGAAAATCATGGTCCGCTTGCGCCCGATGTAGTCGGCGAGCAGTCCGCCGACGATCCCGCCGATGCCCCAGCCGAGCAGCGTGATCGCGACGACGGTGCCGATATAGGCGGGGATCTGCGGATACTGCGCCGGGTCGAGCAATGCGCGCATGGCCGGACCGACGGTCAGGAACAGCGCGTACAGCTCGAAGCCATCGAACAGCCAGCCCAGATTGGCCGCGAGCAGGATGTTCCACTGGCTGCGGTCGAGCGAGCGATACCAAGGTGGTGATGCGGCAACGGTGTCGGACATGGCTCTCCCCTCCCTTGCGGGTGTGGATCAGCCGGTTGCCCCGGTCTTGCGTTTGCGCGCGGCGATCTTCACCGCTTCGACGATCTCCGGATAGGCGGCGCAGCGGCAGAGGTTTCCCGCCAGGTAGTGGCGGATCGTCTCGTCGTCCGGATCCGGATC